>Ga0105054_10011136_pt1 | contig 11278 bp, 9 predicted proteins | sample BON02_FD_78091 | JGI IMG/M metagenome (GOLD analysis project Ga0105054, IMG submission 78091) | Freshwater microbial communities from Lake Bonney liftoff mats and glacier meltwater in Antarctica - BON-02 (megahit assembly) | ecosystem: Environmental > Aquatic > Freshwater > Ice > Glacier... | reverse complement strand
GTCTGGTGCCACCGGAGCTCTATCCAAATAAAAAAGTGAATCAATGTTTGCTTGGACATTTTGTTATTTTTGCAGTGGCGTGAGTGTATTTGACAGTTTTTTAATACAAGAATCATCAAACACTCCTTGTCACCTGTGCGTGTGTCAAAACTTGATACTGCAAGGACTTTCCAGAGATGGATTACGTGAAAATCTGTAAACCATTCCCAGAGTTACGCCATCATATCCCGACACAGGTTCTTTTAGACCTGTATCTATTTTTGATGCTTTGCTGACAGGCTAGTGCAGAACCCTCTTGCCACTCCCCATGCTTCTTTTTAAAGAGATAACGTTGCATCTAAAATGCACAGCGTCTGAACCGGCAAAATTGTGGTATCCTCCAAGCCTGAGCAGTTTGAACTTGAAGTGTGTACACACGGTCAACCATTAATGGGTCGAGACCAGCCTGTGCTGTTTGTATATAGATAGCTGCATATAATTTTGCTCGGACTACAATTCCACTGATATTCCGCGTCCTAAGTGGCCGTGGTCTGTACAAGGCCACCGCAAGGAAGGCGCGTAGGATTGGGCGATACGGCGACACATAAGACGCGACTGGGTTGCTGAGAGAGGGCGATACGGCAACACATAAGACGAGACTGGGTTGCTGAGAGAGGGCGATACAATGCGCTTCATGTTTTCGTTCATTTCTAACATCACATATACCATTTTCTGCCTATGTATCCAGTTCATAATCCTGTACATCTACCGGATTTTTCTGAGCAGCACACCTGACATGCTGAGTGTGAGCGTAGTGACAATGTTGCTCTTTTTTTGTGTGTTCACATATGTGGTTTGTATTGTGCTGATGCTAGTTTTCGGCATTGAAAATTTTTCGTCGGATAGCGACCAGAAGCTGGATATAGCCATGAAGGCCAAAAATCAGAGCACAGTTGACACCGAGCAGCCGGGCAACTCAGAGAATTCCAAGACAGACGCCCCGTACCGTGACCGACGGGGTGACCGATTGAGCCATATCAGTCTGCACACACTGTGCGCACTCAACATTCTAATGTGCCATATTACAGTGCTGACGTCGTTGAGTACGGTTTTGTTCATCACTCTCTATGAATGCATCCAAGACCCCGAGTCGATGCAGTGCATACTCACGTGGGGCAACCACTCGGCGAGCCAGGGCATTGCCATAGCCATTGCTCTGATCATGGTGTCTATTCTCGCTCCGATGCTGAACATTTACAAAAACAACTCGTCCGGGACGTTTTTGTTCGACCGATACATCGGAACGTTTTTGACGTTTTACGTTTTCTTTGTGCACGTGATCCTAGAGACCAAACTTGTACACTATCAGAGACAGTGCTTGTCTTCGAAATTTGTCATTGGTAGCGTCCGGTGGTTTTATGGGGGATTGTGTGTGCATTTGCTCTACCACTATGTTGTTGTGACTGTGATGAATGTCTATGCACCGCAAAGCACGGTGGTGGTGTATACCGAGGTGCTTTCGGTGGAGTTCGAAAAGTGGAGTATATTCATGCGCACCCTTACTCTGCTTTGCAATTCTACTGTCCTTATATTTTATATCGCTTATGGGTATCACATGAGCACCCCATTTAACTACATTCAGACCATTCTTCTCAGCATCTACATTCTATCGTCCAGCTATCGTATTGTCTTTGTCAGAGAGAAACTGGCTGTGAAAAAACACACCTCATAAGAGCCCATAGGGGGGGGCAGGGGAGGAGGGTGGAGATGTGGAGGGACTGAAGGGGCTAACAAGCCTCCTCCTATGGGGTACGGGCAAAGTCTGTAGCATGTAGCAAATGCAATTAGAATTTTTCTTGCAAAATAATAAAACGAAATCCATCAAACAAAACACTGCACTACAGCAGCCATTTCTCGTGCTCTCCGGTTCCCAAAGTGCCATTTTTGGAATCACGGTGGCTGATATCATACACCTCGTCTAGCCCAGCAGTCTTCATTTTGTCGAGTACCGTGAAAAGGCTCACCGTCAACACTCACACACACACACACACTGTTACTTGAGGCGCGCTTTGTATAGATGATGAAAACGTGAAAACAAGAGCATTGTTTCAGTTCTCTTGACTGTCCGAATCCGAGTCCGGATCTGCATCCCCGGAGGCCAATTGCAGACCTGTCAGCAGCGGCTCTATTTCCACGCTGAATCCGGCAGTGGGTCCCGCGAATCTGCTATGGTGCACACAATCCTTCATGCGCTCAACGATGCCCACCATGTGCTGGAGCGTGGAAACTTGCTCGACACGCCCGGGATAGTCCCCGTCCGCACTAGCAAGAATTGTGAAGCCCAGTGCGACTTGATTGTCCAAGAATGCAAAGGTCTTGTCAAGCTCGACCCCGTTGTCGACGGCGTCCTCGGTGCAGCCCAGGTCCACTAGAAAACAAACACATATGATAATCATGTCGATCCGACAAAACGTATTCATTTGCACGTATTCGGGGCCAAGTTTTGCATATTGTTGTTGCGAGAGCATGATGCGTTGGACGAGGGCGTAAGTTTGCTGTGACTTGTCCAGTCCCGGTTCCAACTCCCAAACGCGTTTGCGAGTTGCAAAAACCTCGGCTTCCAGCAGAATTTCTTGCACCACGCAGCGATTTTTGGTCATGTTTTCAACTTGACTGTCTAGCCCCCATTTGTCGCGCTGCGTCTGTGAGGATTCAACCATTTCAAACTTTTTGACAAGACGGAAAAAAGCACGCAAACACTTGTCGGCAGCATGCCAGTCATCCACACTCATGTACATTAGCACAAGCCTTGATGTCGCACTGATAGCGGCCCAGCGTAGCGACGCGTCCGTCATCTCTTTCTTGTATTTGCGGACCGGCCTCGTCGCTGCAGCAAACTTGACAATGGCCTCGGACTGTGCTTCAGTGGTCATTTTCAGAAACAAGTCCATCGAAATGTTTTCGGCCGAACTGTCACCGACAATTTTGCGTGCAGATCCTGGTTTGTGCTCCTGAGTACAGCGGGTCAAGATGACATCAGTCTTGCAGCAGCTCGTCTTGTGTTCGCTTTTCCAGTGTTTTTTCTGGCAGTCGCGTCCACAATATGCCACCAGACAGCATTTGGCGCAGCTTGACAGCTTTATGCCCGTTGCCTGACACCACGCACACCTGCGTGCTAGCAACATGTGTTTGCTTCTCTCTGCGCCTCTTATACCGAGGTGCAACTTGAAGCACTGATCAATTTTTTTTGGGCTCATTCCGTACGTAACGTACCAAAATAGGTCGCTTTTTAGGGGTTAGGTCTACAAAAAACCCCCCTTGTTCGACGTTCGCGACCCTCTTTCCCGGTAGGTGCTTTTTTCCGAGTTGATCCCTTGCAAGACGCCTCCGGGGCCCTGTTGGGGCGGAGCGTGTGGCGTGGCCCGGTGTCTAGCTATTCACCGACATGGAAGACGTGCATATGAAAAATGTGGAGACTGCAAAGCAAGTGCTTGGTGCTATGCAAAAACGGTTTGACAAGGAGGACTACGCTGGCGTTGCGAATTTGAAAGAGGATATCGAGATGTGTCTGCATGTGTGCGCAGAGCGCAGCACGTGTGCAGAGATTGCCTGTCTTCTCGCTACAGCCATGCATGTCGACGGTGCGTATACGCTGGCAATTTATTATTTCGAGGTTGCATTTTGTTTGCAAACCTGCATAGAGGTTGTCCCTCTTGATGCAGCGAGCGGCCCTTTAGGGCCCAGTCGGGGTGCGGGGGGCCTTTCGGGGGGTGATATTCTGCAGCCGGCGGTCGAGACTATGTCTGCACTCATCGACGACAGCGCCAGAACACAGCGGGACAATCTTACGATGGCGCGTGTGTGTGGGGGGATGGGAAATGCATGTGCTGCCGTGGGGAATTTTGCAGATGCACAGCCGTGGTTTTCGCAGTGCATCGCGCTGCGCAAGCACATCGGAAGTGCGCCAGAAGCAATGCTGCGGTACGTTTTTATGGTGGCGCAGAATTTGCATGCGCTCCGGCGACACCAGGAGGCCATCCAAATGGTACACGCAGCGCTCAAACACGCACAGAGGGCTGGCAGCGAGGGCCACTACAGTGACGATGTGAGCAACTACGACGTGGCATACAAGTCGCCAATCTGTCCCACGCTGCTGCTGGGACGCTGCTACACTGCTATTGGCAAGTACAATCTCGCGTTGGAGTGCTTGCAGCAAGCGTGCGCACAGGCAAATGAAACCAGAGACCCAACCTTTATGGTCACCGCTCATCTCGAGTTCGCAGTGACGGGATGGGCATATCAGAAGTGTCTAGATGTGGACGTCATCAAGAAAAGCGCGTTGTATCGCGATGGCAATGTTTTTGGACCACCGCTATCGCGCACCATGGTGCAACGCCATGTCGTGCAGCTGGCTGCAGCCGACTGCATTAAAGCGCACGGTGCAGGAGGTGTCACTGATATGTGCATACTGCTGAATGCAAACGGGGACCCGGTTTGTGTGCGCCGTTTTCACGTACACGACAACGACCCACAGATTGATCTTGTGGTAAAGGTCCATTGGGGTGCTGTCGATTCAGTACAGCTCGACCATGCGACCGCTCCTTTGCTGCTCTCGCTGCAGATACAAGGACCAGACAGAAGCATGCACACTTTCGATTGTGTTTTTGTGCGCTCGGTTCCGTTTGTACTGGGCGACGCAGGAAGCAGTGAATCGCGCCAGTGCACGGTAGCTGGGGTGGGCGCCGAGCATATTTCTTTGACAGATTTCCTCACTCGCTGTGTGTCTCTGACACAAATCGGGGATGCAGAAGAGCGCGCGCAAGGCATGGCCATTGTCACTGCAGCTTTGACAAAGGCAAGACGTCTGACGTGGGAACACAATCTTGTGGAGCTGCAAGAGGACAGTCTGATTTTCTTGTGTTTTTGCGGCATTGACGTGGGCGTGGGTGAGGAAAAAATCTTCAGGTCTCTCAAGAAATTTCTGCAGAGCCAGGTTGATGCAGCCAAAGAGCCCAACCCCAAGTGCCTCACCTGCAAACAAGCATGCACGGCGGTCTGTGGCGGATGCACTGTGATGCGTTTTTGCGACAAGAATCACCAGAGACAATCGTCGAGCATGCCATTTTTTAGCACCAAGGTTCGCCACAAGATGATGTGTCCTCTCCTGTTTCTTTGCAAGTCTCTCAGCCGGAGCCGTGTCAGGCCTGATGCTGGTGGTACAGAAGCAGTGCAACTTGCCCAACAGTACGACGAGGCACTGCGCCAGTTTTTGCGGACTGACTTTTTTGGCCAGTACGTGAAGAATTCTGACTTTGAACTAGATTAGACCTTCTTATAGGCCTTCTTATAGGCCTTCTTATAGGCCTTCTTATAGGACTTCTTATAGGCCTTCTTATAGGCCTTCTTATATGCCTTCTTACAGGCCTTCTTTTAGGAACTAGGCCTTTTGCCCCCCCCCCCCCCCCCCCCACACATCCCTAAAGGGTCCTTGTGGGGGAGGGGCAGGCTAAAGGGCCCTTGTGGGGGGAGGGGGAGGGGTCTCTTTGTGGGAGAGGGTGAAGCCCTAAAGGGCCCTTCAGGGGGGAGGGGGGGGGGTGGGGGGGGGGGGGGGGTGGGTAGGGGGGCGGTGGGGGGGGAGGGGGGGGGGGTGGGTGGGGGGGGGGGGGGGAGCCCAAAAGGGCCCCGGGGGGGGGGGGGGGGGGGGGGGGGGGGGGGGGGGTCGTGATATTCTGCAGATGGGGACATGGAAGGGCCAAGAATCTGCGCCACCTACGAGTGGAGCAATTTTACGAGTATGCTACCATGTAGTGATTTGCGCTACATGTCCAAAAATATATATAAAGAGTATGCAACACTCGTACATTATTGTAGCAAATTCCAACGCCAGTATTGATAAGAGAAGGAAGAGACGCCAATAATGCCGTAACTTGCAGGTCTTTGCAGGAAAACGACAACACGACACTTCAACATACCCACGCAGCCCGCACTCATCTGTAGTGTCAAAAGACTTCCACCATATTAAATTCTCAGACTGCTCCGCTCTTCCCGATTCTCGACTGCAATCCCTCCTAGTCCACTCAGGGCCTCTGCCATTTTCAGAATTAGCCGAAACCCAGTCTAGACAAGTTATCACATCTCAATATCCTGGAGAGAAGGCCTCCAAGGTCCTGAGACTCTGCGGAACAACCCTGCCCCCGGCATCGAAATTGTGCTCCATTGGCGTGTGGTATCCTGTGGTGACAAGTTGTCATATTTATCAAGTCTCACTTTTGTGTTGTAGTGGGTCGAAGATGCAACATGGAAGCAGACGAGTACACCGAGAACAACACGGACTTTCTTTTCTCAACAATATGATGCATAGTCCCGCTGTCTTCAAAGAGCATGGCTTGCAATATACGTCAAAGGCATGCGTAAATCGTGGCATAATGGTGCAGCGCAGCACAGTGGTGTTTCCCAGTGGCGTGAGTGGCCATGAGCAAATCCAGGCAAATATCAAGGACAGTAGCGATTTCCTTTTACTCTTGATTTTCAAGCTACTCGACCGCAATATCTTCATTTCAGACCGCAATGTGGGAGTGTTGGAACACACAAAAAAAACCCCACATGTCTTTGACGCGGTGCCTGGTGACCAGGAAGGCCTGTCTCTGCTCGCGCGATCCCAATTGATACACTGTGATGTCATGGCGTTTAATGTCAAGAAGCGCCTCGTCTACAGTATTAGCATATGCGATGACCCAACGCATTTCAGTGCCACATGTGCGCACGGCTTGCGACTCGCAAACTGTATCAACCAGATCAAAGACGCAACGACAACTGTAGTGCCGCTGGTTCTTACAATGTACTCGTACAACACACACGGCAGTTTGCGTCTATATAATCCACTTTGCAAGGCTTTGTTGCGCACGCACACACACATACCACCTCCCAGTTTGATGCCCCTCTCCCCCACAACCCTAAAGGGCCTTGTGGGCCACAACCCTAAAGGGTCTTGTGGAGGGGGCCCTTTAGGGGCGGTCGGGGTCGACTGCTCTCACAAAAGGCGTCGCAGGCATATGTCTTGATGGGAAAATGCTTTTTTCAGTTTGCCTTTTTTGCACTGTATACATGCAATCTGCTGCTGTTGGTGGGTCTGTTGTAGGTGTTGTGGGCCCCCGCAACTGTGTTTGGTTGATGATTGCTTTTATTACTTGTAAAAGTAGTTTAGTACGCTTGCTTGAGGGCCTATGTAGCTCAAATCCATGTAGTTTTGGCTTCTCTGTTTTTTGTCTTAGAGGGGGCGAATGTGGTGATATAGGCGTGTGTGAGGGTAGATTTTGACAACACATGTGCATGATTGCCGTTCTGACGTCTTTAGCATTGCACATGGTGGCGATTATTATATAAACAAACATTGAAATCAATTCATCTTGTCGTCATGAAAAGATCCAAATACACATCTGTGCGCCCCAGGCGTGTGTCGACACGTGCAAAACAGACCAAGTCTGCTGTCAGTGGCAACGTCATTGTTGTCAAGCGCAAAACAGCTCGTGTGAAACCCAAGACGCAGGGCGCAGGTGGCCGTTTACCAGAACTTGCTCGACACACAAATCAAACGACCCAGTCGAAGGAGAGGTCTCTGCGGCGTAACGTGCGTGAACTGGCGAAACTGGCGGCCATTGCAGCCATTGCCGACGAGAAAGAGATGGACGACCTTTGTCTGGCGTCGTGCAGCGCTGGATTTGTGGAAATGGGTCTCTTCCAAAACGCCGGGAGCGCGATGCGGAACCGTGAGCGTGCCATAGAGTGGATGACCCGTGTGGTGGACAGTCTAGACTTGGCGCAAGAGATGTATTTCTCTGTCATTGACATCTTCGACCGCTACTGCAACATAACGGATGTTCCCATACGCCACTTGCAGCTGGTGCTGGTCACTGCGCTCTTTCTTGCCTGCAAGATAATGGGCCCAGACAAATTTCTTGCAGTGGCCGATTGCGTGGCCTTGACAGACGACCTTTACAGCAGGAAGCAAATACTGGCCATGGAAAGAAAAATCCTGACATTGCTGAACTTTGCTGTCGCGAACAAGACGTTTTACAGTGTGCTCTGTATCCTGTCGCAGCCATACAAAAAGACACCGTCTCCTTTCCGCATTCTCACAGAGTATCTGCTGGAGCTGTGCCTTTTCGAAGGACTGTGCTTACACAACAACCCTGTGCTGCTCTGTGCTGCCAGCATCTCGGTGGCACACTGGCTCAGTGGCCTCAGCGCCCAAAACACCCAGCTGGCTGCGCGCATCGCCGTTGCGAGTGAAAAAATGCACGAAATGTTCGAGCGCATCCTAGCGATGCATGCCCTTGCCTGGCAGGACAAGCAGAACCCAATTCGCGTCAAGTACTCGACGGACAAATACTACCAAGTGGCGGAAATTATGCGTCTGTGATTTATGCATATCAGGGCCCCTGGGCTCGAAAAAGACGTGGGTTCACACCAGCAGTCTATAGTCTACACTTAGCACGAGTTTTGCGAGTCAAAACATGCACACTTACCAACGCCAAACGCATATATTTACACATTTTACGCACACGTCGCCAAGCCCATGCCAGGGGCTTGTTTTGGTTGCACAATTCTGGGTATGGGGGCATGAGATCCAAATGCGGGGAAATACAGTCTCTTCCGCTGTGTGTTATATTGGGCCTCTCCTGTTCGAGCAAGACGGCAGCATGCACACCTTCTTGTTGGTCGATTTTTTCCTGTTTTTCGAATAAACCAAGTGGCAAACTATGGAGTTGGGGTGCAGGTAACTAACTACCTACAATCATCACAGTCTTCCATCATTTTTGGACCAATTGTATGACCCCTTGGCATTGGGACTCGGTATCAAAGTGCGTTTGTGGTCCCAGTTTCCTATCTGATTTAATTAGAGAGTCTCCAATTTTTTCGGCTGCTAGAAGGGGGTTCTAAACTATACCAATTTACTGGGTGTTCGTGGCACATCCCGGCTCCGTCCGTGCTAAAACCCAGAAAAAACCCAAAAAATATTGTTTTTAGGTGTTTTCACGCCACATGGCGGTGGCATGTGGCCGCGACTTTACGGCGATTGTCACGCGCTCGGGTCAAGTGTGGGCTTTTGGCGCTGGCGATGCCGGACAGCTCGGGATTGGAGGCCGATATCATCAGCAGCAACCGCGATTGGTCGATGTTGGCGATACCTTGTACGATCCGGCTGTCATGCTGGCAGCTGGGGGAGAGCATACGGTCTGCATAACCAGGCGCGGCAAATTATGGAGTTGGGGTGCAGGCAGCTATGGGCAGCTCGGTCATGGAGTGTATCAGAGTAGTCTTTCCGCCCTACGAATCGACTCGAGCGTTTTTGGCGGTGCTCTAGTGAGAATGGTGGCCTGTGGGGCAAATCATACAATGGTGCTCACAGCGCCAGGAAACATCTGGACTTGTGGAGACGGGGAGCATGGTCAGCTTGGCTGTGGTCTGAGTGTAAATCAGGAATGTACACTGAGACCAGTCGTTATGCCGTCTAACAGTGCGGGTCCGTGCAACATTGTCATGATCGCCGCAGGAGAGCGTTTTAGTGTTGCTCTGGGGGCAGCAGGGGGCGTTTTCAGTTGGGGCTATGCGACACACGGACGTCTGGGCATATATGCATACACAGACCAGCTTTATTCACCGCGTGTTTCGCTGCCCAAGCACGTCGACCGACGAGCTTTTATTCAGGGTAGTGCTCTGTTTGCTGGAAGCACGGCTGTCATGATTGCAACCGGCAAAAATCACACAGTGGCCGTAATGAGCGTTGGCAGGCCCTGGGTCTGGGGAGTAGGTGGCGACGGTCAGTTGGGTCTTGGAGGACGTGAGGATTTTTATTTGCCGCAGCAGGTGTCGCTTGACAACGCATTTGGCGACGAACAGGTTGTTTACGCGACCTGCGGCGACAATCATACCGTTTTTTTGACGCAGGGAGGGAGGGTCTACACTTGCGGCATAGGCGCACACCGTGCCCTCGGACACACGCCGAACGACGAGTTTGCTCATGTTGACAACACACTTGTGCCAACCTGTATTGAACCCGGGCATTTTGCTGACCTGTCTATCATTGGTGCCTCTGCTGGCAATGCTCACACGTTTTTGGTGGATGCGTATGGAAAGATCTACAGCTTTGGCACTGCGGTGCACCACGTTACAGCATTTCATCTCAACAGTGTGACAACCCTTACCTTGATCCCTGGTGCTCTGGGTCATGCACTGGACACCCGTCGCTTCGTCCCATTACCCACGCGCTTGCGTCTCAATCGCGATGAACAAGTCGGTGTTTTCCACGCCTTGGCGCTTCTGTTTACGCTGGCATTTTGCATGGGGACACATCCCCGCTTGAATGGCACCGAAAACGCCAGTGGCACGTCTGTCTGCAGTTACGCGGCATTGCCATCCGACATGCTCCGCCGCATCATTGAAGCATGCGTCTTTTGCCCCTCGCTGCACAGCGGTGCCACGCACATTGTGCAGCGTCTCCTCGGAAATATCTCACAGAAGGACGACACCCGGCCATGGTCACTTTCCCTGCCCCCACAAGGGCTACAGGGCCCTTGAGGGTTGTGGGCAGGGTCCTTTGAGGGCTCAGCCGCTTAAATGAAGCATGCGGCTTTTGCCGTCTCTGCACAGCGGCGCCACACATCTTGCAAATAGCACACTCAAGGATGACACCGGGGCATGATCACTTTTCCCTGCCCCACAACCCTAAAGGGCCCTTTAGGCCCCCCCCCTAAAGGGCCCTTTAGGGGGTCCTTTTAGGGCTCGCCGCATTGTAGCGCAAAAACGCCTTTACAGATGTACCGAGTCCATGTGTGATGGTGGTGTGCAGTTTTTGTGTACATTGGGTGTTATTGACAAACAGGAGCACATTTGTGCAACACCAGAGCATGGTGCTTGAATTTTATTTTTCGCAAATATCTCAATAAACGAATGTGCAATACAATCGACTTGTCTGTACTGGCTGTCTACAGGGTCCTCCCAATCACCTCCTAGAAGCATATTATGAGAATCGCTTCACCTGGTTCCAGACTCTGCTAAGCATTGATGCGCGACTTGCATTTATGTGTGATGCGTGTCCGCCTTCCCCCACAAGGGGGCCCCTCCCCCCGCAGGGGCCCCCTGCGGGCTAAAGGGCCCTTTAGGGTTGTGGGCGCCCCTCCCCCACAAGGGGCCCCTTGTGGGCGGGGCCCTTTAGCCCGCAGGGGGCCCCTGCGGGGGGGGGTTCAAGACAGTCTCTACAGATGAGGAGATGTTTTCAAAGACACCCCCTAAACAAGGG
>Ga0105054_10011132_pt1 | contig 11280 bp, 10 predicted proteins | sample BON02_FD_78091 | JGI IMG/M metagenome (GOLD analysis project Ga0105054, IMG submission 78091) | Freshwater microbial communities from Lake Bonney liftoff mats and glacier meltwater in Antarctica - BON-02 (megahit assembly) | ecosystem: Environmental > Aquatic > Freshwater > Ice > Glacier... | reverse complement strand
TGATCTTCAATCATTTCATTCACTCCAGCACGCCAAAGTGAGACTAACATAATCCTGATTTGTGCCTCGATCACCGTCTCCATCCCAGTTTGGCCCGCGTCGAGTTCTTTGAAGATCGCGGCAAAACAGGCGGACAGTGATTGTGCGATGTCGGGTTTTGCAGACAGGTTCAGCGTAAATTCGCGTGCGGACATCAGCCGTAATGCGGCGGCTTCGGGTCTATGACCGATTGCATTGCTTAGCGTAGCATCGCCAAGGGTCATGATCACGCCGTTGCTGCCCGCTTTGGCTTTGATCCGCGTCTCAGGGTCTTTAGGGCCCCAGGTGATGGCAGGTCCTGAAATAGTCTCTTCGCTGTCAGGTTTGTGCCGGACGGCGCTGCCTGACAGGACCATGATACATTGGGACGTGCGGCCGGGGAAATCGACCAATCCACCCAGAAACCTGTCGTCCAGCCCACTGCGAAAGACATCCGCGTGAACCGCCAGTTGATGCGCTGGAAGGGCTGCAAGACTGCTAAACAGGTTTTTCATAGCCGAATACTGACAAGAAATGACCAGATATCAATATTTTTTGTTGAGGCCTTTTGGCTAAAGTTGTTTTACAGCGCGCGTCAGCGCGTCGGCTGCGTGGGCTTATGGAGGTTTGCCCATGCGGAATTTGGGGGAGGGGCTTGCATGCAACGTTCTGCGTCGAAATTTGCTTTTGTGAATGCCGCAGATGACTCTGCGCGTGCTGTCGATATGGCCGTCAATGCCGCAGCGTCTGCATTTCCAATATGGTCGCGCTGGCCCGCCGCAGACCGCGCAGACGTTTTACTGAAAATGATGACGGCGCTGGACGCAAATAGGGCGACGTTTTGTGCTTTGGCCGCTGAAGAAGTGGGCGCGTCCAAATCCTGGACAGAGTTCAACATCGACCTTGCTATGGCGATGCTGGCCCATGCGGCCAGCCTTGTGCCTGCGCTAGAGGATCGTGTTGTTACGGATGACACTTCTGGCAAACATTCTGTCATCCGGCGGCAGGCTGCGGGTGTTGTGCTGGGGATGGTGCCTTGGAATGCGCCGATTACACTTGGTGTGCGGGCAGTTGCCGCCGCATTGATGTGCGGCAATACGGTCGTGATGAAGGGATCAGAGCATTGCCCGAAAACCCATCAATATCTGGTTGATGTTCTCAACAGTGCTGGGCTGCCGACAGGTGTTCTGACCTGCGTTGTCAGCCAACCCGAAGACGCACACGACACGATGGTTCAATTGATTGCCCACCCTTGTATTCGCCGTATTAACTTTACCGGGTCTACACGCGTCGGTCGCGATATCGCAATGGAAGCCGCACGCCACCTAAAGCCGGTTCTACTGGAGCTGTCCGGCAAGGCCCCTTTGATCATTTTGGAAGATTGCGATCTTGATGCCGCCGTTGAAGCGGCCTGTTTTGGGGCTTTCTTCAATCAAGGCCAGATTTGCATGTCTACGGACTGGATCATCGTGGTGAAGTCGGTGGCGGATGCCTTTGTCGCCAAACTTGAGGCGCGCACACAGCAGATCGTGGCTGCTGATCCTGTGCATGAAACATCGGACTTGGGGCGTATGATCTCGGACGAAGCCGCCCAGCGTGTGAACGGCTTGATCGAAGATGCTGTCGCGAAAGGCGCGCGTCTTTTGGTAGGCGGCCAGATCGATGGTTGTGTGATGCAGCCTGCATTGTTGGACGGCATTGCTGCAAACATGCGGATTTACCGTGAAGAAACATTTGGGCCGCTGGCCAGCATTATGCGGGTCAACGATGTCGACGAAGCGGTTTCAATCGCTAATGATTCTGAGTTTGGCCTGAACGCCGCTATTTTTACCCGCGACCTTGACCGTGCCCATGCGATCGCTGCCCGGCTCGAATATGGCGTCGTTCAGATCAATGGCCCGACCGTTCACGACGATCCGTCAATGCCTTTCGGCGGCATGAAGAAAAGTGGGTTCGGGCGATTTGGGGGCGAACAGGCCATCAATGAATTTACCGAGCTTCGGTGGATCGCCACCCATCAGGACGGCCAGATATCAAAGCTTTGAACAAAGACGGGCAACCGCCCACACGACGAATTGCAAATGGAGGATACGCAATGAAACGCAGACCATTTTTGAAACTTGTCAGTGCGCTGACGATCGCAAGCGCTTTGGCGGCGACCGCTGCCACTGCCGAAAACATCCGCATCGGTGCCGTTGCACCCAAGACCGGCCCGCTTGCCGGTGGGGCGACAGTAACCCAGTGGCCATCGATTTACCTATGGGTCGAGCAGATCAACGCCGCTGGCGGCCTGACCGTCGACGGCGAAAAGATGATGATCGAATTGATCGAATACGACGACCAGACCAACCCCGGTGAAACCATCAAAGCGGTTCAGCGTTTGGCGACCCAGGACGATGCACATTTCATCATAGCCCCCTACGGCACAGGTCTGAACCTTGCTGCGGCCCCACTGTTTGATCGTTACGGCTATCCGCAGATTGCGGTTTCGGCCATCACGGACCAACAGGCGGATCTGTCGGAAAAGTTCCCCAACATGTTCTTCACGCTTGGAACAACGACGGCACTTGCTGCCGATGTGGTCAAAGTGCTGAGCGAGATGCGCGATGCTGGCCAGATGGGAAGCCGCGTTGCGATGGTAAATGTGGCTGACGCCTTTGGCATCGAATTGGCCACCGCAGCAAAGCCCTTGTTCGAAGACGCAGGGTTTGAGATTGTCTATGAGACATCCTATCCGCTTGGCACGCAGGATTTGTCACCGGTGATCAAAGGTGCAGCCGCTGCAACCCCGGATGCCTTTGTGGCCTGGTCCTATCCGCCTGATACTTTCGGGCTGACCGAACAGGCGATGATTGAAAACCTTGACGTGAAGGCATTTTACACAGCCGTTGCAACGCCATTCCCAAGCTATGGCGAGCGCTTTGGTGCTGCTGCCGAAGGCGTCTTGGGGGCGGGGGGGGTGAACCCTGAAAGCCCCGCGTTCATGGAATATGCCGCAGCGCATGAAGCTGTCACCGGTGACAAGCCGGACTACTGGGCATCCGCCACAACCTATGCCTCGCTTGAGATTTTGGCCCAGTCGATTGAGGCTGTGGGCCTCGACCGTGCGGCCGTCACAGCGCACCTCAAGGATAGCACATTTGATACGATTCTTGGTCCGATCAGCTTTGACGAAAACAACTCCAACCCTGATTTCTGGACAGTGGGCCAGTGGCAGGGTGGCGTCTTCAAAGGCGTCGCGTCGCGTGGTCGTGATGGCACTGTGCCTGTCATCCTGAAAGACGGCTGGGACTAATTCCAGACGGGGCGGCGGAAACGTCGCCCCGCACTCACCGACAAGGAAAAACACTTTGGACATACTGATCACAGGTATCTTGTTGGGCGGCACCTACGCGTTGATCGCGATGGGATTGAACCTGCAATACGGCGTGGCCCGCATCATGAACCTCGCCAATGGTGAAATTCTGGTGGCGGGCGGCTATTTTGCTTTTATCGCCTATACATCCACCCAGCTTAGTCCAATTTTAACGATCTTTCTGGTTGCACCAATCGCATTTGCCCTGAATTGGCTAATTTACCGTTTGATGCTTCAACCACTGGTCAATCGCGCCAAAAACCTTGGGCAATTAGAGACAGACAGCATCCTTGCGACCTTTGGATTGTCGTTCATTGGCGTCGGTTTGATGCTTAGCTTTTTCGGTGGCGATTATTTTTCTTATAGTTTCATGGCGGTTCCAGTTGAACTGCTGGGCAATACTTACGGTGCGAACCGAGTGCTGTCCTTTGTCATGGCGGTCTTGATCTGTGGCGCGCTTTATATCTGGCTGAACCGGTCGCGTGCCGGATTGTCGATACGGGCAATTGCAACGGCCCCCGCGTCGGCCCGTTTGGTAGGGATTGATGTTAAGAAACTATCCGCGCTGGTCTTCGCCCTTGGCGGGGCTGTGACGGCCGTTGGGGGCGCGCTGATCTCGACTTACCTGACGCTGGATGCGTCAACCGGTGTCGTATTTACTTTCAAGGCCTTGATCATTGTGATCATGGGCGGCGTCGGAGATGTGCGTGGCACAATCGTAGCCGCATTGCTGTTGGGCATTCTTGAAACGGTTGTCGCCAGCCTGCTTGACCCCGGTCTGACGCTCGCCGCTGCGTATATCATGTTCCTGGGCATCTTGTTGTTCCGCCCGCAGGGCCTGTTCGGAAAGAAACCCACATGAACCTGACCGGACCAGATATCCGCAACCTTTGTCTTACGGCATTGGCCTTTGGGATTTGCGCATTGCTGCCTTTGGGCGACAATGGCTATTGGCTTGGGCTGGGCGTTACCATTGCGATGTTCACAACACTTGCCACGTCATGGGCGCTGTTTTCAGGCCCAACCCATTACATCAGCTTGGCCACGGCTGCGTTCTTCGGGGTGGGTACATATGTGACGGGACTGGGCTTCGACAGCTTGCCTTTTTGGTCTCTGGTGGGGCTTGCAGGCCTGATCGGTGCAGTTTTGGCAGCCCTTGTCGGTCTTGCGACATTGCGCTTGTCGGGCGTTTATTTCGTGATCTTTACGCTTGGGCTGGCCGAACTGGTCCGGCAGGTCATTACTTGGGTGCAGAACAATACCGGCCAGAAAGGTCTTTATGTCCTGACTGATCTGGACGAGGCGGGCATTTATTGGTGGCTTTTGGGGCTAGCGGCGGCTGTGTTTCTGATGGGCTGGCTAATCGGACGATCCCGCCTTGGGTTCGCTTTGCGGATCATCGGCGATGATGAAACAGTCGCCGCGCATTCAGGCATCAATACCGCCCGCGCTAAGGTCTTACTGTTCATGGTGCCGGGTGCCGTTGCCGCGATGACCGGCGCGATCCTTGCGCCGCGTTATGTTTATATCGAACCATCGCTCGCTTTTGCGCCGATCCTGTCGTTTCAGGTTGTGATCATGGCGTTGCTTGGTGGTGCTTCGCGGCTTTGGGGGCCGCTGGTCGGGGTGATCCCGTTCACCTTTCTGTTGGAGGCCGTATCATCCAACTTTCCCAACCAGACGACATTGGTCATTGGCGTGGCGTTTCTGGTGATCGTCTATCTTTTGCCCAATGGATTTGTTGGTCTGCTCGACAAAATCCTGCACCGGATCAATGCAAGAGAGGGAGCATAACATGGCAAACCCTGTTTTATCCCTGCGCGGCGTGACCAAGCGCTTTGGCGGCCTTGTTGCGGTCAACGCGATGGACTTTGACGTGGCCGAGCGCGAGGTCGTAGGCCTGCTTGGCCCCAACGGGTCCGGAAAATCCACGACGTTGAATCTTGTGTCTGGGGCTTTGCCCTTGACCGCTGGCAGTGTCTCGCTTTGGGGGAGCCGGATTTCCGGCCTGCCAGCTCAAGCGATTAACCGTAAAGGCGTCAGCCGGACCTTCCAGTTGGTGCGGCTGTTGCCTTCGATGAATGTGCGCGAAAACGTTGTGGCGGGCGCTGTCTTTGGCCATCACCGTCGTTGGGGGCAAGATGCGCAGGACCACGCTGACCTCTTGCTGGAAAAAGTGGGTCTGGGGGCAAAGGTGACATGTCGCTGGGCCAGTTGACCTACATCGACACCAAGCGGGTTGAGCTGGCCCGCACCTTGGCAAGCGATCCAAAAGTCTTGTTGCTTGATGAATGGCTTGCGGGTCTGAACCCGACTGAACTGCAAATCGGGATCACCCTGATCAAGTCGCTGCGCGACGAAGGTCGTACAATCATTCTGGTCGAACACGTGATGGATGCAATCCGGTCACTTTGTGATCGGTGTGTGGTGATGGCCGCTGGCACCAAGATTGCCGAAGGCACGCCGACGCAGGTCTTGTCGAACAAGGAAGTCATCCGCGCTTATCTGGGAGATGACGATGCTTGAACTGAACAACGTCACTGTCCGCTACGGCCAGCACCGCGCCTTGGAAGATGCCTCGGTCAATGTTGCCAAGGGCGAAATCGTGGTGATCCTTGGTGCCAATGGCGCGGGTAAGTCCACATTGCTGAAGGCGGCCAGCGGCATTTGTGAAGGCATGGTGTATGGCGACATCCGCCTTGATGGCACCGATTTGACGGGGTTGCCTGCGAATAAAATCGTTGATTCGGGACTTGCTTTGGTGCCCGAAGGGCGGGGTGTTTTCCCGGATTTGACTGTGCGGGAAAACCTAACCCTTGGCGCCTATGCGGCGCGGGCACGCGATGACGAAAAGATGACGCTTGAGCGTGTCTGGGGGCTTTTTCCGAAACTTCGCGAGCGCGGTAAGCAGATCGTCGGGACCATGTCTGGTGGCGAACAGCAGATGGTCGCAATCGGGCGTGCGATGATGTCAAATCCGACAATCCTGATGCTGGATGAACCGTCACTCGGCTTGTCGCCGCTTTTGTCGAAAGAGCTGTTTCAAAACCTCGCGCGTGTGCGCGACCTTGGTATTGGCGTGCTGATGGTCGAACAAAACGCCAAGCAATCGCTAGCGATCGCGGACCGTGGTTATCTGATTGAGAACGCGCATGTGGTGCATCAAGATAGCGCCGCAAACTTGATGCGCGATCCTGCTGTACAGGCGGCATATCTTGGCGTCGGTAGCAGCGAAGACCCTGCAGAAGTGGCACCCATAACCGGCATGCCCAACACAGTGGCAGAGACATTTGTGATCAGACCGCGCAGCCGGAAAACGCAATCCGCAGACGCAATTTTGGGGCGGTCCATTTCTGATCTTGTGGCTGCAGCCAGCAGTCAAAGCATAGCTGCAACGGCGCAAAAGCGCCCGGATAGCAGTCAGACCGCAAGCGCGGAAATCCCCAAAGATCGCCTTGCCGCTGCACTGGCCGATATTGAACGCGGCGCGATCAATGCGCGCAATCGCCCGAAACTTAAACCATCGACCAGCCGATACGCTCAGCCGCCCATCCAAGACCCGGTGGCAGAGGCAAAGCGGCGCCCCGTCATCGAAGTCTACCGCGCGCCGCGCGTTGAAGTTTATCGCCGCCAGCCTGATGGCAGTGGTTTTGAAAGGAAATAAGATGCGCGACACGCACGTTCAGATCAAAGGCATGTTTATTGGCGGCAACTGGGTGTCGCCCGGACCCACCTTTGACGACATCAACCCGTCAACCGGCACTGTCTGGGCGAAGGTCCCCGATGGGGGCCGGGCTGAGGCACGTGATGCGATTGCTGCGGCACAAGCAGCCTTTCCAGCATGGGCTGCTCTGCATTTTCAGGATCGGGCGCGGATATTGCTAAAGGCCGCCGACGTCTGGGAAGCCCGCAAGATGGACTATGTTGCCGCCGCCCAAGCAGAAGGTGGCGGTTGGTTCGGCAAGGGCATGTTCGAGGCGGGCTATGTGCCGGATGTGTTCCGCGCAGCCGCCGCCATGTGTTACAATTCCATCGGTGAAATGCTGCCGTCGCAACACGGCAAGGTGTCGATGGTCGAACGCGTGCCCATGGGCGTTGTCAGCGTGATCAGCCCTTGGAACATGCCCGGCATTTTGACCGCCCGCGGCTTTGCCTTCGCACTGGCCGCAGGCAATGCGATCGTGCTGAAACCGTCCGAGGACACACCCTATGCCGGTGGCCTGTTCTTTGCCGAAGTGATGGAAGAGGCGGGTATCCCGAAGGGCGTGTTCAACGTCGTGACCTGTTCTCGCGACCGCGTGTCCGAAATGGGGGATGAGCTGGTCGAAAACCCGACTGTAAAGGGGATCTCTTTTACCGGCTCCACCCCCGTTGGCCGTCAGATCGCAGCCAAGGCTGGCGCGCATCTGAAAAAGGCCTGTGTGGAATTGGGCGGCAAAGACAGCCTGATTGTGCTGGAAGACGCCGACATGGACAGGGCGACCTCTGCCGCGAGCTTTGGCAGTTTCATGCACCAAGGCCAGATCTGCATGTCTGTTGAAAAGGTGTTGGTCCATGAAAGCATCTATGCTGATTTCCTGCGCCAGTTCGTGGCCCGTGCGGCGAAACTGAAAACCGGCGATACCGCTGATAAATCGAACGTGATTGGCCCACTGATCAATGACCGGCAGGTGGAACGGGTGAAATTTCAGATTGAAGACGCCCTCGCTAAGGGGGCCAAGGCCGTGCTGGGGGGTAAGGTCTGGGACCGGTTCGTGGAGCCGACCATCCTGATCAATGTCACTCCTGACATGGCCGTCTGGCAGGACGAAACCTTTGGTCCTGTGGCCGTGGTCGTGCCGTTCCACACAGATGAAGAGGCCATCGCGCTGAACAATGATACAGAATACGGACTGAGTTCCGGCATTATCACCGCTGACGAACACCGCGCCCTTGAGATGTCGCGTAAGCTGGAAACGGGCATGTGCCACGTGAACTGCTCCTCCGTGAATGACGAACCTCATGTGCCGTTCGGGGGCAGCAAAGCCTCGGGCCTGGGAAAACACGGGGGGAAGTGGTCGATGGAGACCTTTACCGAAACGCGCTGGATAACGCTTGACCGCGGTGGGCGCCCATTTCCGGCGGTGTTTTGATATGAGCTGGAAACGCGCACCCTTGTTGAAGGGCAAAACGATTATCGTCACCGGTTCTGCCTCTGGCATCGGGCTTGAGACAGCACGGGTTTGCACCGCAATGGGCGCAAAGGTCCTTGGCATTGATCTGACCAAGCGGTTTGATCACGTCGAAGAATTTTATCGTGCTGATCTGTCTGACGGGGCAACAATTGACGCCCTGATCGATGTGCTACCCAAAGGCATTGACGGCATTGCCAATATCGCAGGCCTGCCGCCGACAGCCCCTGCCGAAAAGGTGCTGGCTGTGAACCTTTTCGGGCTAAAGCATTTGACACTTGGCTTGCTGCCCAAGCTGAACGACGGGGCCAGCATTGTGAATTTGGCCTCGCTTGCGGGGTTTGGCTGGGCGAACGCAATTCCGGCCATCCGTGCCAGCGCAGACGTGCATGTCGACGACGCTGCACGCTTTGCAGCGGATCACCAGATCACCAATGCAGGCGGGCGCAGCTACTTCTTTTCAAAGGAAGCGCTAATCGCCTGGACCATGCAAAACCGCTGGACGTGGCGTGACCGTGGCATTCGGATGAACACAGTCAGCCCGGGCCCGGTGGACACCCCGATCTTGGGTGATTTTCTGGAAACGCTCGGTGCGCGTGCCGAAGAAGATGCGCGCATCATGGACCGCCCCGGCACACCACAAGACCTTGCACCCATTGTCGCATTCCTGCTGTCAGACATGACGACCTGGATTCGTGGCACCAATATTCCCGCCGACGGCGGCATGTCATCAAACATCCTGTGCGATATGCACGGGCTGTCATCATAAGGGAGGCCAAATCATGTCTGCACTGGCTTGGATTATCATTATTCTCATTGTTGCGGCGATCATCATCGCTTTGGCGGCGTCCTTTTACCAGCGTGCGACGAATGAGGTGGCCTTGGTCCGGACAGGCCTTGGTGGCCGGCGGGTCATTATCGATGGCGGTACGCTTGCGATCCCCTTCTTTCATGAAATCAACCGCGTCAACATGCAAACCCTTCGCATGGACGTCGCCCGATCCGGAGAGCAGTCCCTGATTACCAATGACCGGATGCGTGTCGATGTGGGGGCAGAATTCTATGCCAGTGTCACCCCAAGCGATGATGCAGTGACCCGTGCTGCGCAAACCTTGGGCAAGCGGGTCTTTCAGCCAGATCAGCTTAAAAACCTGATCGACGGCATGATGATCGACGCGCTGCGCTCTGTTGCCGCACAGATGACAATGGACGAACTTCATGAAAACCGTGCGAGCTTTGTCAAACAAGTGCGCGACGTGCTGAAAGACACCTTGGCCAACTACGGGTTGCAGCTTGATTCCGTGTCACTGACCGCGCTTGACCAAACTCCGTTTGCGGCCCTGGACGAAAATAATGCCTTCAATGCCGTGGGCATGCGTAAACTGGCAGAGGTGATTGCGAAATCCAAGAAAGAACGCGCCGAAATTGAAGGCGACAGCCAGGTTAGCGTGGCCCGGGCAGCCATGGAATCCGAGCGTCGCAAGCTTGAAATCAATCTTGAACAGCGGCGTGCTGAAATCGCGCAGACCCAAGAAGTTGAAACACTGATCGCTGCACAGCTTTCGGAAATTGCGGCCCGCAAGGCAGACAGCGAACGCTCTGCCGCGCAGTCGCGGATTCAAATGGAGCAGGATATCGCAACAGCGGATATCGCCAAAGAACAGACGCTGCGAACGGCTGAAATCGCGCTGGCGCTTGCCCTCGAAGTTGCAGAGCAGAACCGTGCAATTTCCTTTGCTGCAAAGTCGCAAGAAGAAAGCCGTGCCCATGCCGATGCAGACAAGGCCCGTATTGATGCGGTAAAAGCGTCGGAAGCAGTGCAAACGGCACGCCAGATGGCAGAGGCAGAACGGCGTAAGGCATTGGCTTTGCTTGCAGCCCAAGAACAAGCCGAAGCCGCTGCCGCACGCGCCCAGATTGCCGCGGCCAGCGACAAGGCCACGGCTGCCGATAAGACCGCGGCCAAGCGCGAAGAGGCGGAAGCACTTAAAGCAGTGAAACTGGCCGAGACCGAAGCCTCTCTGGCGCAGATCAATGCGGAAAATGCGCGATCAGAGGCCCAGGTCGCGATGGCGCTGGAACTGGCACGCCTTCAGGCGCTGCCGAAAATTCTGTCCGAAATGGTCAAGCCTGCAGAGAAAATTACCGGAATCTCGATCAACCAGATGAACGGATGGGAGCGTAAAGGTGGCGATATATCAACGTCTCCGATCAACCAAACGGTTGATGCCATCATGGATATGGCTGTGTCCCTGCCGGCCTTGCAGAAACTTGGCGAAAGTATCGGTGTAAATGTTGATACGACGTTGATGAAACCGTCGCCAAAGCCAAAAGATGATCGCTAGGTGTTTGGTCCCGGCATTTGTTGGATCGGATTTAGGATGAAGCGATCTGGCTCTGAAGTCTAGATTTTGCAGATGTATTCGTACGGCGTGAGACCGCTTAGTGTCTTGAGCCTGCGAGCGAAGTTGTATGCGTCCATGAAGTCGGCGAGGTGCGTGCGCAGCTGATCATGGCTATCGTAATGGTATCTTTTCACTGTTGCGTCTTTAATCGTTCGGTTCATCAGCTCGACCTGGCCATTGGTCCAGGGATGGTTTGGCTTGGTCAAGCGGTGCTCGATCCCATTTGCCTTGCAGATCATATTGGTCTTGTCACGGTTACGTTCCGGTATCTCAATTCAGTTAAGCGGCCTTTCGTTCGAATGCCAACGGACTTTTCCCACCTAACTACAAG
>Ga0105054_10011131_pt1 | contig 11281 bp, 11 predicted proteins | sample BON02_FD_78091 | JGI IMG/M metagenome (GOLD analysis project Ga0105054, IMG submission 78091) | Freshwater microbial communities from Lake Bonney liftoff mats and glacier meltwater in Antarctica - BON-02 (megahit assembly) | ecosystem: Environmental > Aquatic > Freshwater > Ice > Glacier... | reverse complement strand
GTGTGGGTGTGTGTGTGAGTGTGGGTGTGGGTGTGGGTGTGGGTGTGGGTGTGGGTGTGGGTGTGTGCGTATGTGTGTGTGTTCGTGTGTGTGCGTGTGTGTGTGTCATGCAGTGTGGTGCATGGTGTGGGGGTGTGCTAGAGGCATGGCCTTAGTGTGTCACATCAGACACCACAGAGCAAGCGCAAGCGCACGTGGAGACCTGGTGGCAGCAGAAGCGAGCAGTTGGACACACTGTTCTAGAGTGTCTAGGTCGGCGCGTCGTACTACCATGGACTCGGATAAGTTTGCCTAAACAACAACTCTCTAGGTGTGCAGGACGCACAAACTTGCAAAAAAAGAAAAAATAAAAGAAAGAAAAAACAAGATTTGAATAGAAGGCCGTCTGGCGCACTCATGAACGAGTCAAGGCCATAAATGTCAAGATGCGGCTTGAAGGCACATTGACGTTGGTGTAATGATGGAAAATCATGAAACTATTGGTGGAACAATTAACTGAATGTTTCAAAATACACTGCAGTGTGTTGCAGTGTGTTGCTACAGTACACTACAGTGTGTTGCAGTGTGTTGCAGCACGCTGAGTTTCACCTGTGTTCTGCTAACTATTGTTGAAATAGTTGCAGTGTGTTGTTGTGTGCTGCAGTGTGTTGCAGTGTGCTGCAGTGTGTTGCAGTGTGTTGCAGTATGTTGTAATGTGTTGCAGTGTGTTGCAGCGCGCTGAGTATCGTTTGTGTTCTGCTGACCAGCGTTGGAATGGTTGAACGAGGTCCAAAGTGAGTGTTTCGATATAGCCGCTAATATTGTGTTTGCTGTGTTTTGTAGCATGGTGCAGTATGTTGTAGTGTGTTGCAGTGTGTTGCAGTGTGTTGCAGTGTGTTGCAGTGTCTTGCAGCACGCTGTATTCCTGCAGGCTCCCCATCCCGCGGCCTAGTGGTACAGTAGTGGAATAGTTCAATGATTTCGAATAATTCTTATTATACCACTAGATGTTGGGGTGCGGCCTCAAGTCACATTCACGTCAGAGTCATGATTTGAAATCTTTAAATTGTTCCACCAATAGTTTCATGATTTTCCATCATTAAGCCAACGTCAATGAGCCTTCAAGCCACATCTAGACATCTATGGCCTTGACTCGTTCATGAGTGCGCCAGACGGCCTCCTATTCAAATCTTGTTTTTTCTTTCTTTTATTATTTTTTTTTTGCAAGTTTGTGCGTCCTGCACGCCTAGACGGTTGTATCAACGAAATTGATAGTCCTGTCTATCAACGAAATTGATAGTCCTGTTTGCATCTAGGTAGAGAGATGTAGAGAACAGATCCTCTAGTGTAATGCGCTTTTTTGTTTTTGTTTTTGTAGAGATGAAACGCCAAAACACTTGCCTTCCCCGGCAGTCCCTGAATTCAAGCTCAAACACATCACACGCCTACTTCTGGGCTATCTTTGCCTCTACCGCTAGTGGGCGGTCACTGGGTAGCCCGAAGAAATTATCGCAATCTACGCGTCCCCCTTCATTGATGATAACGTGGTACCAAATTGTTCGTTTCCAATAATTTACGATTGCCTTTGCCGCCCACTGTCGGTGTCCATTATGTCTCCGCGATGGTCTTTGCTTCTGGTTTGGGTTGGTGGAACCGCCACACCGTTAAACCTCCCTCGAACATCAGAACGTATACAAGTAGTGCGCAGTACTAGAGTGGACCTGGGTGGCCATTAAGATTCCAGCCCTGGAGGCACTCCTGGAAAGAGTTTGAAGGCGTACGTATGCACAAAAAAGACAACAACAAAGAATTTAAAACACCACACAATGAGAACATCGCAACGTGTGCCAATAGTGCATAGAACAAGACACACCAAAACACGAAACAGTAGGAGTCAACGCCTGAGAAGTAACAAGAGATAGAGAGAGACTGTTTTTATTACATAATCGTACAGACTTATGATGTGGAATTGCACTCTAGGAGACACCCCATAGAGTTCAATGCACGCACAAGGCCTTCTGCATCGTTTGATGCGCCGAGCTTCGAAGTTGGTCAAAAAGAAGGAGAGCGGGGAGAGTATGTGTATGTGTATGCGTATTTACATGTGTGATATGAAGAGACAAAACCAGGTTGTACTGAGCAATATATCATTATCATGATTATTTATGATGATTATCACAATCATCAATGGCATGTATGTAATTGCATGTATAGACTGCAGCTGAATGTTCAAAAAAAAATACCTTTTTCCTCCCTCAATACAGATATACATTTTGGTGGACATTGGAATCCAGATGCAAGTATACATTGTGTTGGACACCAGATGGAGAATGTGTGTTTGTGTTTTTGTACAGTGCGATGTACTGGGCCACCCCAGCCAGTACATTCCGTCACCGGAATTGCTGCAGTCGCGTCAGCATGAGTGGATGTTGTTGTCTCTACATTTTCTCTGACCTCCCTGCGTTGGTAACGGGCGCCCAAAACTAGGGCAGCGCACGCCAGACACACATACAAAGCAATGGACAGAAGGGTATGCCGCAAGATTGTGACTGCTGCCGCACTTCCAATGCCCCCAATAACATGACCAGCCTCGATCTGATGTTTGCGAGCCACGGCAGCAAACGACGCCTTTTCGTCATCCCCATTGCCTCGATCTTAGACAAGTTCTGAAAATAATGGTTGCACAGATGACAATTGGCCACAGTGCACGCATCTGCATGTTTCACCTCCTGGCTAATCATTGGAATACCAACAAGACGCCAGTGGTGTAGTACATGAGACTTGTGCAGTCCGGACAAATTGAAGACCGCTACAAGTTGGGCATGAAGTCAAGATGAAATGATTTGAGCATACCAGTATACCATCCAATTAGCGGTAGGACTCGGCGGCTTGGAGACATATAGAGGCATGATACCATGCGGGATGATGAGACTTTGGAGATCTCTGTCAGCAAACGCATGTAGGACCTGAATGTGTCCCAGAGCTGTTTTCTGGTGCCCGTTTTCTACTGCACGCACGGGCAGAAACATTGGTGTCAGTGAATCTCGCATCCACCACACTTGACGCCATGGTGCAGTGAAATCCAGTTTTTTATCATTAAGCTGCAGATGCCAGTCAAGTCGTATGGCCTCCCCTGAACCAAACCACACAGGTCCATCTTTTTGATTACTAGAGGTTCTGCCACCGGTTCCTCCCAGTAGGAATGCAAGTTTGCGCACGTCACTGACCCGAATACTGTCAAGTGTTTTCTTGGTGGTCCAAGCAGGAGGATGCGCACATCCCTCTTGGTGAACAAGCCATCATGTCTCCGCAATACACCAAGGCAGTGAGTATCAGGTACCACAAGATGTCCATCCTCAACACATGTCCATGCGTGATTATGTCTGGAGGACGCTCTGTTTGAATTGGACTCATACCATTCCTATCAGCATAGTAATTCCACCCAACAGCATGGCCAAAGCTCATAGTACCTGCATGAAAAATGGCCAATTCTGTGCACGTGACATCATTTGTTGAGTATCACTTGTAGTGTGTCCGAGACAAGCGTTTTCCCCCAGGTCTTTTATGAATGACGACTACCACTCTCTGCAGCCTTGCAGTTTCGGTTATTTTCTCCCACACTCTTGAGAGGGCCCCTTCCTCCAGCGCTGCTTCTGCAAGTGTTTCAGATCCCTAGTGAGAACCCGCCTTGTGTTCCCGGTCGTCCTGGAACTTGCGTCCTGGTTGGGGCCGGCCGCAATCCCCATGTCTTGGTCAGGTGTGTTGCGGTGTGGGCATCTGTTGCGTGATCGGACGCGCCTCTGCCGTGCCATAAATCACTCCCTCCTGAGCATATAGAGCTTCCAGTAAAGCTACTGGACGATTTCTTACGAAGTGATAAAAGCTACATCAATAAATTACGGGGCTTGAGTGTTTAGGACTCGCCGAAGTACGTGTTTTCAAATTGACATCATGTCGATATTTCATATCCCACCTACCCACAGTGACTCTTTGTCACTCTGTGTTACACTTTACGAATCGTCAAATTTTGAATGTCGCCAATCAAAATTCCTTTTGACAAGAGACAATGTTCTCCCTCCCCACCCAACTTCTTTCTCAACACCCCCCTTTGTGCCTGTGAGCCAATACCTCTTGCAGAATCAAACAATCCAGTGGCTGGTATCGATAAATCGGCGGTTACTACCCTCGTCGGTACCGTCTCCAAGTAGTTTGTACGGCGACTGCCGGGTGCGCATGCACGGTGATGATGCACCCCGTGGTCTGAACGCAAGAATCATAATAAAAGTAAACTTAGGGTTCACCGAGCTTTTGTTTATTCAGATCGATTTCTGTGTTATGTGTGTTTTGGTTCTCTACACCCCCCTCTCGCTCTCCTCTTGTCCTTTTTTGGATATCCTGCACTGCCTCTCCCGCGCGGTGGGAGTGCCTCTAGAATCAGCCTTCAATATTTTCAGTCTCATGAGTGCTCGTGGGGCTCATGATACTCACGCTTGCTGTGCTCGGAGTAGAGGCCCGGGTCACCTGCTTTATTTGTTATGATAGAGCTGATAATTCAAGTATCCATGAAGGTACGTATCACATACTCTTAGTACACACCTGTCTCATTTCAAAAAGGAGTCCTATATAGAAAAATAGACAATAGACAATTCTTTTCTCCAAACGATCAAAATGATCTCCGCGGGTGAACTTTACTTCATGGGTACTGTAGCACTGCACAGGGTACAGTGCTAAATACATGTAAAATGACACCTGGCTTCATTCTCGGGTCACCTTCATCTCTGAAGAGGTGACTCACGTCGGTTCACGTAGGAGCGACTGTGGACTTACAATGCAAGTGTCTTGTTTGGAAGACAAACCTAACATGAGGGCACTTGCAAAAAGGGACACACCTGAGGTCATCGGTCGGCACCTCAGTATCATACGTATTTATGTACAGTAAACGTCAAGCACACACTGTTGGGTACTCAACCTAGCAAAATTGCAGTCAAGCGGGGGGGGGGGGCGGGGCGAATTTGTGAAAAGATTTTGTTTTGGTTTTGGATCTACACAGCTAGCGCACCAAGTACAGCAAAGTTGAATTTGAAATGAATGTTCAACATGGACCATAAAGTCCTGGTCCGAGAGTATATTCGGACATAGGAGTTGTTGTGGAAGAGGAGGGAAATGCGTATACATGTTTGGATGCACATACGCTAGAATAATATACATGCGGATATGAAGGGAAATAAGTACCCAATGTATTTTAAATGGTATTCAATTCATTCCAGTGTTGTCACTAAAGACATCGTGAAACAGACCATACCATCGGGATTCGAACCCGAATGTGCAGCCAACTTGCTGGTATGAACAGATTTTCATGTTGTCCTCATACAAGCCCATGAGAATCAAAGAACTTGGACGCAAAATTATATGGACACACGTATTCACGACAGACATCATTCAAGAACACCACATAGATTCATTGGACCGGGACTGATGGAACTGAAATCAATCGTGCAATGAGTCGTAATGTACAACTAATAACGTGAACTCGATTATTGATTGTCGTGGACATGCATAAGGAACAAAATTCGATCCTTATAATACCTCTAGAAATTGAACCCTTCTAATGGGACAACGATGAACAGGGTGTTCCCAAGGCTTATGCGCCACACAACTTCAAAGTGGATGAATTGAAAACTGAATTTTCCGACACCAAAGTGGTATGAGTGGATCGCATCGAAAACTCTAATATGAAGCAATTGAAATGGAAATTCCAAAAGCAAATCGATCAATCTGTTCATGTCAACCCGCAATTGCGGCGAATGTTTCTGGATCCTTATTAAATAACATGCACAAACCACAAAAAGAAGTATGTTCACTCATACAAAGTAGGTTGATGAGTCTACCAGAAGATTGTTTACGAATCTTCTCCATGACCTGAGTGCTGTTCACGGTACATAGATAGTTGTATGTCAACTCGTGGGTCCCTAGATCCATCACCAAACTTGAAACCTTCAAGAGTAAACAGTACCGTGGGTAGTACAGCACGCAGATAGTATACTGTCTCCGGGGAGTACTTCACGAAATATTCTTATTCCTTTGGTCCGTCCGGTCCGGTGTCCGAGTTCGTGATCCAGATATCCGGTTCTGACGTCTGTTCACATGGACAACCCTTCCGGACAGATTCCGGACGTGTCTGGAACGTGACCAAATTCTTTTTTTTTTTGGATCGGGGAGGGGCAAAACACTTTCTCAAAGAATGAAAATCGTGGGATCTCTGACTTTTCAAAGATTTATGTTTGTTTTGGACTGGCAGGCTTTCAAAACCTGTTATTTTTGTTTAGAGTTAATCTTCAGGATTTTTTAGATTTTTTACTTGTTGAGTGTCACCAGTGAAACAATACTTCAAAATGGTGTGTGTGAAAGGGTTGTATCCAAAGATCGCACTTTGATTTACAATCGATTCTCAAGATTCACTTGCATTCAGTACCCAGTGATTTTTTTCCAGATCACTGTTTTGGGTTTCAGTTTTTCAGTGTTTAAGTTTTTACTTTCAAGTCTCCTAGTCTTTTCCCCTTTCTGGGGTACACGGTATTTTCTCAACAGCGTGACTTCCAATCAGCGTGCGAGAACGGGTACTCTCGATTATTTCATTCACTAAAATGTAGACCCTCAGCTTAATTTTTTAGTGTCTGGAACTCAGTGACTCGATTGACAATCTTTTTTAATGCCTTGGCAGTTTTCCGATTCTAAATTGTTTTCATATTCACTGGTGTTAGTTTTTGAACTTTTTTTTGCGTTTTTTGACAGTTTTCCAGAAACTTGGTACAAGAGAATCCCTCTGGTACAAACCCGATTTTGTTGAGATTGACCCCACGGTACGTGTTCCTTCAACTTTCGGTTCTGCCATTTTCATCTTCCAGGATCCCGAAAGATATGCATATCTTTCGGGAACCGGAAAGTTGAAAAGTATCGACCGGAACTTCGCAAGGATCCGAATAGATGTCCGAACCGGACCGATCTGAACCTTACCCGGCGGACAAGGTTTGGGTTGTCCGTGGGTGATCGTGACAACAAGAAAAAAGAACATATCTGTACCCTTTCAGCTCGTACAAAAAAAGAGCGTGACACGCCCATCGAATAGTCGAAACCCACATGGACATGTCCATTAAGCGAGATTTTAAACAAATCTTTGACACAAGCATTTCAAAAAAATGCACTTGTTCAATAGTAATATGCAATTTTAAGAAATTACCATAGTAATTTCCAATCCCAAAGTAATTTACAAAATTTCGAGATTAATTTTGTTAATATTCCCAGATTACTTTTGTAATTTGTTAATCGATTCGAAATCACTATTTTTTTCAAAATTACTATTGTGTGTCACAGACTTTTCTAAAGTTAATATTGTTTCACTATTTTTTTGCTGTTGGAGGAAAATTCCTTGTGGACCAGTGTTTATCCAATCTCCAACTAGCATTACCCTCGGACAGCTCTCACAGTCGTTGTGTCCTTCATTTTTTGAAAATCAAGTAGTTTTATTGTACACAATCATGCCAAACAAAGATTTACTGGTTGTGGTGACGACCGTCTAGTGTTTTGAGGGTAGGCATGTCGGGGTTTGTAGGTTTGTAGGGGTAGTGTAGGTATGTAGGGTAGGTATGCAGGGGTAGGGTAGGTATGTTGGGTGTAGGTGCGTTTGTAGGATTGGTATGTTGGTTGTGTGCAGGTGTGCATAGGTTTGTAGGAGATGGTGTATAGTGTAGTGCAAGATGCGACGGAGGTGGGGTGCGTGTTTCATATTTGACCATAAATAAAACAAACAAACATTTTTCAAACACTTGGGATCATCACATCTGAATTGGATCAACTCAGATAGCTACTGAATACATAGAATTTGATTCGCCGCTTCCAAAAAATATGAGCATCATGACAGAGAGGGTATGAAATACAAGATTTAATTCGTCGCTTCAAAAAAATGTAAACAACATGAATGAGAGGGTGAACTTGAAAATTTTCCAATCCCCGTATGAAACCCTTTTCAAAGTTTGTCACGAACCTGCTTGTGAGAACTAGCGAATCTCTCGAACCCTCGAAATCATGAGGAAAACAAGCCACAAACCGCCAAAAAAGCTTAACAAAATATTCGACTCTACAATTCAGTTTAAACCATCAAGTGGCATTGAAAAAGATGATAGCAGGATCGTTTTTCAGACCCCAATTCCGAAGGTTTTTTCACCGACTAGCTTTTACCATCGATGCCAATTTCCTGATAATCAAGCAACCTTCATTTGTGTGTTTGGAATGAATTTGTATTGATGGTGCTTTTATTACTTCGTAAAAAATAGTCTAGCAGCTTTGCTGGAAGCTCTATGTGCTCGTAATTTATTCCCAAAAAAAATTTAAATGAAAAATATTACGAGGGGATTTGGTTGTGGTTGAATAAAGTGCCCTTTTTAAAACATGTCAGGGAATAGTATCTTGTGTCACAAAGTAAACATGAATAAACAAGCCTAATTTTCTGGAATTCTGTAAAAAAACACAAGAAATGTTCAAAAACTAACACCAGTGAATATGAAAACAATTTAGAATCGGAAAACTGCCAAGGAATTAAAAAAGATTGTCAATCGAGTCACTGAGTTCCAGACACCAAAAAAAAACGCTGAGGGTCTACATTTCAGTGAATGAAATAATCGTGAGTACCCGTTCTCGTGCGCTGATTGGATGTCCCGTTGTTGAGAAAATATGGTGACCCCAGAAAAGGAAAAAGACTAGGCCACTTGAAAGTAAAAACTTAAACACTGCAAAACTAAAAACCAAACCAGTGATCTGGAAAAAAACTACTGGGTACCGAATGCAAGTGAACCTTGAGAATGGAACGTAGCGATCTTTGGATACAGCCTTTTCACACGCACCATTTTGAAATACTGTTCCCCTGGTGACACTCAACAAGTAAAAAACCTAAAAAATCCTGAAGAATATCTTTAAACAAAAATAACAGGTTCTGAATGACTGCGAGTCCAAAACAAACATAAATTTGTGAAAAGTCAGCGATCCCTCGATTTTCATTCTTTTAGGAAAGTGTTTTGTCCCCCCCCTTCCAAAAAAAAAAGGAATTTGGTCACGTTCCGGACACGTCCGGAATCTGTCCCGGATGTCCGGGAGGGTTGTCCTCGGATACTTGAGATTGTCCACCGGACAAGATCTCGGATTCCCCGGAAACCGGACGGGTTGAACCCGCCTGGGCGTCCGGTCCGGTCCGGGGCTTTGCTGATCAGTTGCGTACACCTCCGGACCGGATGGACGGTCGGAAACTAGGAAGGGCGATACGCAATATACCCTCGGCAACCTGCCCAATACGTTAATATGTCAATACGCTCTAGCATCGTGTGTCAATACTGCGCTCTGCCCTTCAGGGGGCCTTACGGTCCTTACCTCACTCAGGCCTCATCAGTGAGCCTTGAGTCAGGTCACTGTGACCAAGAGAAATGGTTCTGGAACAAAAAAATCCGTGGCGAAAAAAAAAGAGGAAAAACTACACGAGGATGCCGAGGCTGGGGCCGCAAGACTCTCGGGGTTCTGGAGCAGCGGCAGGCCGTCAAAGTGGCAGCGCAACAGGTGCACCCACTCAGCAGGGCACGGTGTTCAGTGCAATTCAGGATAAAGGTGTCCTCGCGAATGAACCTGGAGTATACAGTGGCCTCAGACAGAGCAACGGGCTATATATATATATATTTATTTACGTATTGTTTTTGAGAATACAAATTTTATTCCAAGAGTTGGCAACTTTTTGGTACTCACCTCTTGCCGTGTATCATGTATATGTTTGTGTGTATATATCCTAACGAAGGGGAGGGGGGTCAATTAAAATTTCAACACGAGTCACGCACGGAACACAGGGGGTTTAAATTGTCCAAAATAATCGTCCAAGAATCGCCAAACTAACATACTCTCTGACACGTGAGTGTTTCTTCAAAAACAAATCGCATAATACATGCCTCCTGTAGCCCTGCCGGGTCTGTTTCTTCACTCCACTCCCTGCCCTCAATACGCTCTGATACGTTGATACGCTCGCCGAGTGCCACATATTAGTGTATTAAATTGATGCTCGAGGCCCCCCCCCGCGTATCGCCATTCCTCTCTAGAAGAGGTCGGAACGAGGGTACCGGGACTCCCTATCAGAGACTGCACAAGAGGCTGTAACAATTGCGACCGCACGTGCTTATAGATGAGCGCAATACATGTGACAGAAAAGATACTATTTGAGCGTTTGTATTTGGTTCCAGGAATGGGCACTTTTGGGCCCTGAGTCAACTGTCCCTATGCACTCACAACTCCGACTCTTCAATCAATAACTATTTCTCGATTTCTGTGCAATTTTTTTCCCCGAATGGCCCCTTTTTTTTTTGGTCATCACGACTCACCAAGTAATCTGGCCGAGTCCCGGTACCCTCGTCGGAACAGTTTTCAAATTTCCTTGGAACGATAATGATTATTGAAGTCGAATCGTTGTCGACTTAATTCTCCTGTTTCTTACATGTGTAGTAAAGCTGTGACGTCAGTTCAAAGTTCACGGCGCCTCGGAATCGGAGAGAATCCGGCAGGTCGGGCCGCAATGTCCATGATCCGCCCTTCCGACACCCTCACGCCGGCTTCGCAGATCTTTGTGCAGACACTGTGCGATTATCCATCACAAAATTATTCTAAGAGAAATCACTCTATGCATTGATGATGGGTTGGTACTGGATCAGTACTAGCACCCGGCCGTAAACCTGCGGACAAGCGACCATCACGAAAGCATCAAGAGTAGAGAAAGAAAGAAGGACACAAAGATGCCCATCGTCCGCGTCCGCACGAAGCTCAGCGGTAACAAAGTGATTTCTGTATTTGCCGTGACCCGTGCCAATCTCGACGAAGCAGAAAATGCAGATACAACCTTGGTAAAGGGACAGATTGAGAAGCGCAGCTCGGCAGAACATTCTCAATTTCTTTCTAGATGGGTCACTGTGACGCCGTCCCATATCTCGTATGCTAAGTTTGAGAATACCAGGGTCATCGATCGTATTGATTTCAATGAGGTGAGTGCATTGTGTATCTTGATGTGTGTACGTGTGTAGGGTGCGTTGCGGCGCTGCGGCGCGTGCATGGACACATGCGTAGACACGTGTGGACGCGTGTGGACACACACATACTCTCCTCTCTCTCTCTTGCTCTCTCTCTCGCGCACTCTCTCTCGCTCTCTCTCTCTCTTTCTCTCTCTCTCTCTCTCTCTCTCTCTCTCTCTCTCGCTCGCTCTCTCTCTCTCTCTCTCTCTCTCTCT
>Ga0105054_10011130_pt1 | contig 11282 bp, 7 predicted proteins | sample BON02_FD_78091 | JGI IMG/M metagenome (GOLD analysis project Ga0105054, IMG submission 78091) | Freshwater microbial communities from Lake Bonney liftoff mats and glacier meltwater in Antarctica - BON-02 (megahit assembly) | ecosystem: Environmental > Aquatic > Freshwater > Ice > Glacier... | reverse complement strand
TGTTACTAGCCGGCGTGGTTTCGGTCAGACCGTAACCTTGGAGAATCTCCAAATGGAATCGTTCCAGAAAGGCTTGATAAAGCTCATCCGGCAGTTTTTCGGCACCGGTAACGACTAACTGCAGCGAGCGCAGTTCTCCCGGTTTCGCCTTGCGCAGGATTGGTCGCACAAAGGTCGGCGCACCTAATAAACAGGTAGCCTCCTCTTCCTTGATCGCATCAATAATTTTGCGCGTATCCAAGGGGCTCGGAACCGTGACAACCTGACAGCCGCAAATCAGCGGATACCAAAGTGTGATCGTAAATCCGAACGAATGAAATACCGGCAGACAGGCCAACAAAATGGAGTTCTTCGGCAAGATCGAAAGCGAAGAAACCTGGGCGCAATTGGCCAAGATGTTGCGATGTGAGAGCGCCACGCCTTTGGGCTCACCGGAACTGCCGCTCGTAAACAAGAGACCCGCCTCAGCACGATCGCCCACTTTCGGTAACCCCAGCACGGCGGGTATGAATTGATTGGGCAGTAACCACGCCGCGAGGAACCAGGGCAAAATCGCTTTCTTGCCTCCCATCGATTCGATTTCTGATTTCAGATCGAGGGTGCGCTCCGGCCACGGAAAATTGGGAATCTTCGGTTTCATCGCATCGGCGGAGATCACCGTTTTGACGCCGGCGATACGCATGCTGGATTTCAGCGCGTCTTGCCCCCCCGTGAAGTTTAGATTAACCGGCACTTTGCCCGCACAGGATACTGCCAGATTGGCGATAAACGCACCCGCACCCGGAGGAAGCACAATCCCAACGCGGTGCTCCGGAATTGTGCGCTTGATATGGAGCGAAAGCGCTGCTGCTGCTGCGAGCAATTGAGCCGACTTAACCGGCCGTCGCTCCATCGTGTGATCAATCACCTGTAAATGGCCGGGTCGCTTCGAGAGCGAACGCACACATTCCCGTGCGAGATGACACCGCAAGACCGGGCGCTGTTCGAAAGCCTCAGCCCCCAGATCGAGCATAATCTTCCGCACATAATACGGTTCCGCGGCTTCCGGAGCGATGGGATCACCCATCGCCACAAAAACAGGCGTCGGTTTCAGCCGAGGGGATTTCCAGAGATAGGAATTACCCGCAAACGAAAATACCGACCCCCAAATCCCATCCATAAACGCGGGTATCACCGGCACATTCGCTTTCCGTGCGAGTAATTCGAACCCGCGCTTGAGCGCCATAAACTGACCGGTCCGGGAAATGTGCCCCTCGGGGAATACCGCCACCACCTCGCCTGCCTTGAGCGCTTTAATCCCCTGCCGAATCCCATCCGATGGACTGTCGCTGGAAATCGCGAGCGCACCGCTCAGGCGAAATGCCAGATCGAAAAACCAATGGGACCTCAGTCCCTTATAGCCCATGAAGCGAATCGGACGCGGGCAGGCCAACTGCAACAATATCGGATCCACATACGAGAGATGATTCGCGATTAAGAGCACCCCACCCTCGCGAGGTATCTTTTCGGCACCCGAGAAACGCACCCGATATAAAATCCGGGCCATCACCGAAGCGATCACCTCTAATGGACGGGGCAAGTAGGAACGTTTGGACATCAACGACGGGGGGATACGCTTAGGGGTTAAGCTTGGGCTTTTCTATGCCGACAACGTGAGCAGATTTTTCAAAACTATTCGATTTTGGGAGATTTGGACTCACCGGTAACTAAATGGCGAAAACGGTGATACGAAAACCCGACCCACAACAAGACAACTCCTAAGACAACAAAAGCGATAATGCGATGCAGCGTCGAATTCAGATCGACCAGAAATATTCGGGGAACACAGAGCACCAAACCTAGTAAACCGAGCATACGATAAACCCTAGTTCGCAAAAATAATCCCAGCCCAAACACCACCAGTGCCCCTCCTCCCCAGATCACCGTCGTGTAGGCGCGGAGAGGTGCGCCTTGAACTGCGAAAAACCAATAAAACAGCATCAATGCGATTGCGCCATGTGCGGCTAGTGAGAGAGTGCTCCAGCGCTCTTTCGTAAAACTGCGGGCGACGAGAGGCAGCCCCAACATCACGGCCACAATCGCCACGACACCGCCGAATTGTAACACCGATCCTGCCTGCCATTCCATCGGTGCATCCAACAGGATCAACATCCGTGCGATCCAAAACGCCCCGAATCCCAAGACGACTGAAGCCGCCGGATTGGCCACCTTTGCTCCCAACTTCCAGGCGAGAATGAAAATGGCGACCGCTTCCACCGCCGTGACTAAATGGAGTTCCGCACCCGAAAAATTGGATTGAAGAGCCCGCACCGCAATCCAGGTCGCCAGTCCGGCATACCACCATGGCATGGTTCGCTGCCACGAGGCGTGTAACACACCCTCGCGACGACTCGGAGAATGTTGCCAGATCACCGGTAGAGCCCAAGCCAAGGCCGCCGCTACAAATAGCATCGGGTAGCCCTCACGCACCTGAAAAAGATCATGCAGATACCATCCGTAGGCCAAGCCCACTACACCCGCGATGGCGAGCGGCCAGCGTTTCGCCCAAGGACTAATCGTGAGAAGCACCACGGCAGTCGCCGCCGCACACGCGACATCCTGTCCATGACTAAGCCCTTTCCAAAAGATAATCTCCAAAGCCAAACTCACCGCGATGACCAACACCCCACGCCACCATCGTCCGCTCTTCGTTTCGAGGGGATTCACGCGATCCCAAAACAGCGCAATCAACAGGACCACGAGCACCATCCCCGCGCCATTCGTCCAATGTTGCCAAGGCTCATAGACTCGCACGCGATAATTAGAAACCGCGAAGAACATCCCGATCAGCGTGATCCCCGCGGCGACTCCTGCCCCTCGCCACGCCCGTGAAGGCCATCCCGCCGCGCAAAGCATCAAAGCCACTGCCCCCAACCAAACCGTTTTCCACGGAGTGCCGTTCCAAAGGCTGATCGTGCCCCAGACACTCATCCCGAGCAAAACACCCGCGAGGCGACTCAGGTCCGCGCGCGCCTCATGCCAACGTTGATCAAACCCCAATAGTGCCGCCGAAAAGCCCAAATAGATCAGAGCCAAAGATACCGGCATGGTCGAGTCATGCCCCAACGCATCCACAAAGAGATACAACGAATAGCCCCAGATAAGATAGAAGATCACGCGCAGGCCGCGCAGACCTGAAACCCGAATCGCAACCAGCAGACCGGCTGCCTGCGCCAAAAGGACGAGGCTGGTCAAATGACCTTGAAAGTGCGTCACCAAACCCAAGGCCAGCATCGCAGAGGCTTGAGTAGCCGTCACCACGACCAGCGATCCGGTTTGTTTCGCCGCGTGCCAACTGATTGCGATCAACAACAGGATCACGGCCGATCCGAAATAAAACGCTTCCAAGCTATCCGGTAAAAAATGCCAAGTGACCGACCAACCGGCCGAAATCGCTAAACTCGAATTCAAGTTTTGCAGAATGCGATCCTCCCGTGACAACACGACTCCTGATCGCCACGCCGAAAGCCCATCGCGTAATATGAATAGAATCAGCGCCGCCAACAACGGCAGCCATAAACTCGCGCCCGTGGGCGGTGCATGGTGCGGTGCTTGCCAAAAATAATAAGCCGCGTAAGTCGCATACATCAGTGGCACCGCCACAATCGAAGGACTCCTCCACCCGGCTTTCAGCTTCACCGCCACCGCAATCACGCCCAAACCGAGTGCCGACCAGAGAATGAAGGAATCAAGTCCGGCGTAACATCCGGCCAACGCGGAGCCATAGCCGAGCAGCACCGCCATCGTCACCATGCTTTGGGAGCGTCGCCATAAGGCAAAGAGAACAATCGCCACCACGACTAACAGCTGAATCGCCAGGACCACCGCCGGATCGGTGATCACTTGAGTGGCGGGGATCAGATAAGTCGCGACTGCTGAGAAATAAACCAGCGCGAGGCCTGCCCCTATCAAGACGCGCGCAAATTTTGCCACTGAACGCTCCAATCGAAGTCCCACAACTACCGTGCCCAGCGACACGGCAATCAATTCGATTAGTTTCACCAAGGGCGAAGTATTGCGTGAAACGTAAACCGCAAAAAACACGATCCCAATCACGGCCAGCAACGCCCCAGTCGTGTCGCCCACCACGCTGCCAAACGCACCTCCGTATCGCCTTCATCACTGGGCGGCCACATGTGGCAACTCGCCAGCCAATCACGGATCGGTCGCGGCGCAGGTTCAAATTCCGGAAGTGGGGCCTTACTCAGTAATGACGGTTCCGTGGCTTGAGGTCGTGCAGGATTCGGCTCGGGAGCAGGCCTTACCGCCGATGTGGGCTCCACCAGGAGGGGAGGTTCTGCCGCACTTGATTTTTCCGCCGACTCTAAACGCCCGAGGCTTTCTTTCGCCGACCCTAGATCGGCTTCGATCTTACCAATTTTCCGTCGAAGAGCATCGAGTTCTGGATCAATCGGAGTCATCGGATCTATGCAGACGGGTGGTTTCCTTTTACCTTCCACTCTCTCAGATCATTTGCGAGTGCGCCGAAGCCACCGGGGAAATCGGCTTCCAGACGGCGGACATCATGGCGGTGACGCGCGACCTCTTTTATCGCGCAATCAATCGATCGCTTCAACGAAGGTCGCGTGGTGCCATAGACGCGGCGTTTTAGTTCCGATCGCGTGTAAGGCAGCTCCCCCGATTCCTGCCCCAAACGCCACGCGTCTTCCGTCACGGTATCATCGCGGCCACACAGATACCATGCCTCGATCGCGGGCACGGCTAGTCCGACACAACGCATCACCCGCTTGCGACCATGCGCCGCGGGCAGGCGTTTAGTGGTTTGCCGAAAGATGGCGCGCAACTGGCAAAGGCGGCAATGAGGATGAAAATACCCCTCAGCTTCATGTCGCTCGGTATGCACCACCGTATCATCGCAATCGACGACCACGATCAATCCATCGGTATCGGTATTAAAGTGGAGGTGCTTGATAATCGGCGGGAGCACTTGCGCTACGTTGGGCCAACCGCGTGCGCGTAAATGAGGTCTCACCCGGTGGACTTTTTGCCCGAGCACGACCTCCGCAAGGAAATGGATTCCCGCTTCATCGGCGGGCGATTCACTGAGCAAGGCCAGCTTCATGATTCCTCGGGCACGCCCCCCAGAATACCACTAAACCAGATGTCGCCCAACGACCCTTCCGCCAGGATATCAGCCAGATCCTTGCGATCCGCGAGACACTCGAATTGCGCCGCATTCCCCTGCTTCTGCGAAATCACCACCTCCTCGGGATGATCGCGAAACAGATCCAGTAGATATGGTGAATGGGTGGTCGCGATTACTTGCACGACAGGCCGCGACTCGTCTTCCGGATAGCTCAAACGATACAGCAGGTCGCGCACCTCGCGAAGCATACGCGGATGAATTCCCCGATCGATCTCCTCAATGCAAACCATCGACGGTGGTGCCGGATGAAACACGAGCGTCAACACCCCCAGCAAGTAGAGCGTGCCCTGGGAAAGATTCGCCGCATTGACCGCGCCACTGTCATCGCTCAATCGCAGCGCCAGATCCACGTTTTTCTCCGAACTGGGAGTAAACTCAATCGCGGTAAACTCGGGCATGATTCGCACCAGCTCCTGCTCCACCTCGGCAAAGACTTTCGGATATTTCTCCTGAAACATCGCCAACACAGCGGCAACATTAGTACCGTCGGATGAGAGTTCATCAGCATCACCACGAGGCGAAGGAGTGGTCATCGCGAGATGATCAAAAAGATAAGCGCGAATACCACGCAACCGCGCCTGGAGTTGTGGCCAGTTCTCACTTTCGGCCGGAGTAAGCCGCAAGGCATCGCACATCTGATCCGACACACAGCATAGCTCCGCGGTGAGGACTGCGTATGGTTTGGTAAACTGAAACGAAATCCGGGGATCGCTCTTACCCTGCTTGGCGTCCTCTGTAATCGGCGGCAATTGCGACAGCGAGCGCAGCTGCAACAAGGCCTGCAGCAAACTGGTCTTGCCACTCCCGTTTGGCCCGATCACCAAATTAAACGATCGCAATGCCAGTTGCGTATCACGCAATACCTTAAAATTCTGGAAGCTCACAGAAGCAATCACGCCGACCAACATAACCTTCCGTTGGGGTAATGCCAAGTTCTTCCATCCCCAAGAACACAGGCCTAGGAACCAAGTAGCCACTAGCGTGAGCGAGTGGACATGATAGCATGAGTTGTCTCTGCAACGAACGCGACGATTTGCCACTCACTGAGAAACTCCATACCGGCATCTTGTTGGCCACACTCATTGAGACGAGACCATGATCGCGAAGACTCGTGAGCTGCGGGCCAGTCTCAAATTCACCACCACCACCGAGGAATCGACCGTTTCAAGCGCGAAGGGCGGATGTGATCGTTGTCGATGCCAACATTCTCGCTTATCATTCCCTACCCGAACCTAGGAATGCTGAGACTGAGAAACTGTTACCACTCGAACCGGAGTGGGCTGCTCCCCTGCTTTGGCGTTCAGAACGCCGCAACCTGTTGTGTGGTTATATGCGACGTGGATATTTTAGCGCCGAACAAGCACGAGCAGTGGTTACGTTATCGGACGACTCCCTCAAGGGTGGCGAGCATGTGGTGTCAGACCATGCCGCGCTAACCCTTGTCGATCAATCGCGGTGCACCGCCTACGACTGTGAATTTGTCGCTCTCGGCCATGCGCTCGATTGTAAGCTGGTCACTGAAGACAAAGCCTTGCTCGACGCATTTCCCCATTTCTGCTTTTCTCTGAAGCAGATGCTTCGCTCAGACTAAGCAGGTGTTTCTCGCGCCGGTCGCGATAGTCCAAAACCTTCGAATCGCGGCAACCTCCGGGTTCGATCAGTGATCTCTGTGGCAAAAAACGGTAATATCCGCTGATCCCGTGGCGCGGCCGAATTCCTTCCACCTCGTCGCGGTCGTCGCGAGACAATTGGTTTGGGAGGATAGCGATTCGCTCGTCGACAGCTAGGTCTCGCGAAGCACGCGACGAATGCGTTGGGCTGCGGCGCGTGAAACTAAGTGGGGCGACGTGGTTCACATTCGGATCGCTTCAAACTGAAAACGGTTCTCCTTCCTCGGCTTTGCCTTCGACGATTGCAAACCGATCTACGGTGATTCGCACTCCGCGACGCGGATTTTATATTCGGGTATCAGCGATCCGTAGAGTCCCGCAGAACCGGTTGATCCCCTTTGAATCGACTTACTTTCCCAGCAAACGCTGCAAAAGATCATCGGCCCCGGTGCGTTCCATCGCGAGCTTGCGAAAGGCGGTTTCCAATTCGCTAGTATCAGGTCGCGCCAAGCTGCCTTCGATCTTAAGAGGCAGAGAACACACCGCGTAGCCCAGACTATCCTTCTCTTCGGCCATGACGCCGAGGAAATCAAAAGCAGCCCCAGTCTTTCCGCGCACCTTCATTTCCAATGCCAAGCGCAGCGGTTGTTGGAAAAAATCAACTCCCTGGCGCGCGGTAATTTCTCCTCCACCGGTTAATCTCACCTCAGGTGAAATCAGCGAAAAGTCTTCCAAGACCGTATTGAAATTCTCGAGTCGATGCACGGAGACGTTCAGCTGATCGTAGTTAATTGCGGTCAGAACTTTGGAGAGCTCAGCCACCGCCTGTGCTTTGCTCGCGAAGGCCTGACTATCCTTACCTCCCACCACATTGCCGATAAAAGCGCCTAACGCCGCGATCCGTCCCGCGTTTTCAAGCTTCACCGCCGTCTGCGGAGGCAGCACCCGAAACACGCCCCCAGTGCTCTTCAGTTGCAGATTCCCCTGCGTGCGTCGCATCAAATCCATGGCATTTTGTCCGGTCGAATAAATCTGTGATTTAGCATTAAACACACCGTCGACTTGCGGAAGATTCCCTGGGCTCAACGCGCGAAACAAAGGTCCAGTGACGAAGTCGTTCATCGTCATATCCGCAGCCAAAGTGTAGGGCTCGGCAGAAGCCGGATCGAAATCTACCTTACCCTGCAGATTAAGCGCACTCTCGTCGCCCAAACCGGCGCGTAGGGTTTCCAGGATCATCCCTTGATTAGAAATCTTGATCATTCCACTCACCCCGCGCATTTCGAATTCTTTGGTATAATGCAGAATCTGCAGGGCCATTTCTATTTCTCCGGAAACACCCGTCCAGAAAGGCCGTTCATCCCGGCCATCAAACGTAATCTCATCCTGGGTTGCCACGGTCGTGCCAGCGGCCAGCGCGCTCAACAGTTCCAGATCATCGAGCCAGACTTCGCGGCCACTGAGTTTGGCCACAACCCGCAGTCCCTCTTTTTCCGGCGCAAGCGTGCCTTGGAGAATCAGATCGGATATTCGAGATTCACGGGTGCAGGTGATCGGCAAGTTGAAACGAGTCTGCCCAGAAGCATCGATCTGCGCACGTAGATTAGCCGCAATCGAGGGTAACTGATGATTATCTTCCGTGAGCAGATTATTGAGCGACAACTTCACTTGAAGATCGCGCACCTCTGCCCATGAGCCGGAGAAGTCCAACTGCAGATCACCCCGTTGCAAATGAGCGACCCCTTCAGCCAGAGGTTGATTCAGCATAGCGGACAAAGCGATTTCCGCATGCCCCGTGCCAATTATCGGATCGTGGATCCCTGATGACTGACCTGCCTTCATCGAAAGCGACAGCAATTTACCACCTCCACCGTTCACTTCGACTGAAGTTACTTCCGCCTGCCAACCGCGTGCGGTGTATTCCGCTGTAAAATCGCTGCGCAAATTCAATCCCTGCAACAGGAGCTGGCCGTCATTCTCGCGGAGGGCCAAGTTGCCGACCACCAGCGATTCAATCATTTCAGCGCGCACTCCGCCATCGCGAGCACTGGCGGTGAACTTACCACTGATACGATCTCCAGATATTCGATGACTGGAAACCAGCGGCGCGACCCATGCGACTGGCAGTCCGAGCAAATTAACTTCGATTAAATCCGATTCGGGATCGGCCACCTTCAACTCGCCAGTCGCCGTGTTGATTTCAAAGGTCTGGATCGCCGTGAGTCTAAGCACTGGCTCATCCTGTGCGGCTTCCAGCGAGAAGGTGTTGATCCGACTCACGTCACCACGATGGACCAGATCAAACTCGGCGAAGACTTTCAGCGAGCCCAACTCGCGCAATTCTGGCGCGAATACTTCGAGACGATTAGCCGAAGCATTGATGCGACCCGCTCCGTGAATTTCTGCGAAGCCTGTGTCGGTTTCAAACATCCCCGCTCCCACCGCCGCAAAAGTAGGCACAGGATAACCAAGCATAAACGGCGCGATATCAGTATCCCGCACATCCAGCCGCCACACTCCACCCAGCCGTTCCGAATTGTCGGGATAATTAGCCTGCACATCCACGAGACGCTTCCCCACGGATTGCACGGTAAAGTTATAGTTTTCTCCACCCTTCACTCTCGCGGCATCAGCTTGTACCGTCAGTTGCACGCCTTGCGGAAAGGCTTTGCCCTGCGCCTGCGCATTCACCGTGCTGCGAAGATTCGTGAAAGTGCGTGGAGTATCCATCACCGCCTTCAACGTGCCGCGCATATCGATGCTCCGAACTTGCGCATTCGTTCCACCCGTTTCTAAAGAGGCCGTAACCTCGAACGCCCCTTCTTTTCCAGCTGAGAAATTTCCGCCGACCAAAGTCACCTCCATCGTCACCGGAATATTATCTGGGCCTGAGAGTAGAATCACATTTCCTTCCAGAACCACTCCATCGAGCGAGAGATTCACGGGTAACTGCATTTGCGATAAAACCCCGGCGAACACTGTTTCCGCTGCGGGTTGCGCCTGAGCAGCACGAGCAGTCGAAAGCAGTGAAAAAGAGGAATACTGCACTGGGCCAAGTGCTTTCGCCATCTGCGCAGGGCGATATTTCCTCAAATCGAGCGTCCATCCTCGCGCGACCAGTTTAGTCACTTTGATATCCTGCCGCCACGCCGCCGGCCACAGCGCGACTTCTGCTTCCAGATGAGGTAAGGTGAGCACCGCACCATCATAATCCGCCCGAACTGTCTGCACTTCGATCTGTCGCCAACCCAGTGATACGCGATCTACCGACAGAGTAATTTCGGGACGCAAGGCAGCTGCTTTCTTGACCGCCCAGGTTTGCACCGAGGATGTCATCGCCAATCCCACGACGATCAAAACTGCTCCAACTGCGATAACAGCCAGGATCAGAATTTTGCGCGTAGTAGTCATAATCATAGAGGACACCTCAGATCTAAGCGTGTTGTCCTCGAAGACTCAGTAATCATGCGCCCAAGCAAAACAAACGACCTCAACCTGTTATATAAGGATCTGCCTGCCCAATCGCCTTATGCATCGCGGCCAGAGCCACGTTGTAACGATAATAGGCCTGCAGTTGATTGAGCTTCGCCCGGGTCAGTTCAACTTGGCTGGTCAACAAATCCAACTGCGTGGCCGTGCCCGCATCGTAGCGCACTTGGGCTAGGCGCAGCGCCTCATCGGCCTGCGCAACAACTTTGCCCGAGGCATCGACCAATTCCCACGCTTCAATCAACGAAGAATGGCTGCGACGCACTTCTACATCTACCGCTAGGATCGATTCTTCGATCAGCAACTTGGTTTGGCGGGTCAGCGATTTGGCCTGCGCGACTTGCCCCGCGACCGAATGACCATCGAAAATATTCCACTGCCCTTGCAGCCCCGCCGTCCAACCCTCGCGACGATTATCCCAACCTTTCGTATTGAACCCTTTGGCGAATTGATACCCACCGATGAGTGCAACTTGAGGACGGCCTCCCGCGCGAGCGACTGTCACTAGTTCTTCACCAGCAGCCTCGAGCTTTTCGAGGCGCTGAATTTCCGGACGTTCTCTGCGGGCGGTGCGGATCGAAGATAACAGATCGAAATCAGTGCGACTGTTCACTGTCAGGTCCCCGACAAAATTCGGGACCTCTTGCAGATTGCGCCCGCTGACATTGGTAAACCCAATGACTTGCCTCAATTCTTCGATCGCGATTCGAAAATCGTTCCGAGCGGAAATCAAGGCGGGTTGCCCATTGGCCAGCGCGACCTCGGCACGGAGCACTTCAAACTTGGAAATAGTGCCGGCTTCGAAACGGTTATTCTCGTTCTCCAACTGCTCACCAAGGAGCTCCACGTTTTCCTCCTGCACGGTGATTTTCTGCTGCGCGAGCAAGACGTTGTAGAAACGCATGCGAACCGCGAGCAGTTGCTCGTTGATGACGCCCTTCAATTCAAGTTCAGCCGCGACACGCGCCAACGACGCG
>Ga0105054_10011128_pt1 | contig 11282 bp, 8 predicted proteins | sample BON02_FD_78091 | JGI IMG/M metagenome (GOLD analysis project Ga0105054, IMG submission 78091) | Freshwater microbial communities from Lake Bonney liftoff mats and glacier meltwater in Antarctica - BON-02 (megahit assembly) | ecosystem: Environmental > Aquatic > Freshwater > Ice > Glacier... | reverse complement strand
GCGAAAGAGAACCACGACTACGACAAACTCGACGATGCTGAAACGGCCTGTATGGCCGCGAAAACCCTCACCCGCCAACTCCTCCAGTTCTCCAAAGGCAGCGCCGCGGGCAACTTCGCCATCATGCGTCCCTCAGATGTCGTGCGTGATGCCATTCGCGTCTCCTCCTCCGGCAGTCCCGTCCTCATTAATGCCGAACTCGACGATGATGCGGGGCCCATTGAAGCCGATCGTGGGCAAATTATTCAGATCTTCCAAAACCTCATCATTAACGCCCGCCAAGCGATGGATGATCAGTCCCGCGGCATAATCACTATTCGCAATCTGATCATCACGCTGAAAGAGGGCCAACTCGCTGGCCTCGCGGGTGGCGACTACGTGCAAATTGAAGTGGAAGATAACGGGAATGGTATCCCCGCAGACAACGTGGATCGCATCTTCGAACCCTTCTTCACGACCAAGAAAACTGGCACCGGTTTGGGCTTGGCTACCGTCCTATCCATCGTGCGCAAACACGGCGGCCAACTCGGCGTAAAATCCGTCGTCGGCACTGGCACGACCTTCACCGTTTTCCTCCCCGTCACCGAGAAATCACTCGAAGTCACCGTCCGCCGTCCGCCGTCCCTTCGCTTCGGCACGGGCAGAATATTGATCATGGACGATGATAAACAACTCTGCGCCATCACCAAGGCCATGCTCGAGGGTCTGGAATACGACGTGGACGTGGCCCACCGAGGAGAAGACGCCATCACTTTCTATCGCCGCTACTACGCCGTCGATCGTCCCTACGACGCCGTGCTACTTGACCTCACCATCGTGGGCGGCATGGGCGGTGAAGAAACTTTCCGCCACTTGCAGGAACTCGACTCGGATGTCCGCGCAATTGTGTGCAGTGGATATGATGACGAAGAAATGGCCCGCCACTTTCTCGAGGCCGGCTTCTGTGGTTACCTCACCAAGCCGTATCGAATCAGCGACCTCAGCAAGATGCTGAAAACCGTCGTCGGCCGTTAGGCGCCGGGAGTCGATCGGCTAAAACGCGATTAGTAAGTATCCACTAGCGAGCGCCAACTGAGTCGCTTGCGCACTTGTTCCACCGTGGTCGGTTTGGAAAACTTAACACGCACCGTCTTGGATTCTTTAGGGTAGAGCTCAAAGAAGTTCTCCCTCGCCCGGAAGTCCGCTCGACCCAGCTCAAAACCGAAACGATGTTGGAGGTTAGCCGCCGTGAAAGTAATCTCAGCCTCATCCGTTCCGCTCATTTTCACCTGGGTGCGCACCTTCGATTTCGGTAGATTAACAAACCGGGGGGCGGTCAAAAACACCGTCTCTTCACTCGAAATTTTCGCGCCGATTCGTAATCGGACTCGCACGTAAATCTCGTCGCGACCGTCCGCGGCTAACTCCTTGCCCAACTTCAGCGAATGTTGCTTCACCCCGCCGTCTTCCCATCGCAGCTGCACCACCTTCCGCCCTCCACTCAATCGGCGCCCATCCACGTGCATCACGTCCCAGACTAAGGTTCCACGCGTTGCCTTTGGGGCATCGAACACCGTATAAAGATCCACCTGATCAATCGTCGACTTCCGGTAGTTGCCAATCGTGATGCTCTCTTCACCGATCAAATGGGCGGAGACCAAAGCCGGCGCAAAGAATCGCTTGGCCGCGTAGTGGAGTGCTTTCCACCGTCCCGTAAATTCCAACGAGCTCCAGGACGCCACCGGCCAGGTGTCATTCAACTGCCAATACAGCGTGCCCATACAGTGGGGCGAAATTCGCCGGTAGTGCTCCACCCCCACCTGCATACAGTGCGCTTGGTTCAACTGGGACAGGTAAATCAAATCATCCTGCGACTTCGGAAAACGATAGAGCCGGGAGACGTAATCGAGTATAATCTGATTTCCCGCCGCATTCTTTTGGTGATTCTCCATCACCGGACCGAACACATTATTGTCTTTCGCATCACAGAACGTGGCATTGGTGGCCGGTGAGCTGTAACTTTGCATTCCAAATTCGGCCACAAAGCGAAAATCCCACTTCTCGTAATCCCGCACCGGATGTCGCGAATGCCACACATCCCAGAAGTGAGTATCCCCGGTTTTTTCTCCCGCTTCATGCCCTAATGCGCCTTCTCGCCGCCAGGGCGACGACGGCCAATAGGCCGTGCTCGGATCGCCCGCTGCCACCGCCTCGGGTAGCACTTCGTGGAAAATCTTTTTGTAGCCAGCGAGCAAATCGGCTTCCGCCCCATCATCCGTAATTCGCGAGTTAAGCTGCCAAATTTCATTGTTCCCACACCACAACGCCAAGCTGGCCCGATGCCGCAATCGCCTCACTTGAGCATCCGCCTCTGACCGAACCAATTCGGCAAACGCCTCATCCACCGGATACAACGTGCAGGCGAACGCGAAGTCCTGCCACACCAACAATCCCAATTCATCACAGACGTCATAAAACTCCTCCGTCTCGTAAATCCCCCCCCCCCACACGCGCACCATATTCATATTCGCTTCGACCGCCGACCGCAGATCGCGCTCGTAATCTGCCCGCTTCAATCCTGCCACAAAACTATGCGCCGGAATCCAGTTAGCTCCTTTGGCAAAGATCGCCCGACCGTTGACCACAAACTGAAATTTCCGACCCCGTTTGTCCTCCGCTAAATCGAGTTCTATCGTGCGCAGACCGATCCGCTCCGACCACGTTCCAATCAACGCGCCTGGCCCATCCATCACTTCGACTTCCAGGTCGTAGAGGGGCTGATCCCCGTGTCCCGCCGGCCACCACAATTTGGGCTTCCGCACCTTGATGCTCACCCCTTCACCCCGCTCTAACGTCTTGCCCTGATGCGAAAGAACCCAACGGCAATTCATCGCTCCATCCTCCCTTTCCAACTCGGGCGCGAGTGCCACCGTCACCTCTCCATTCGCCGCATGCGACTGTTCGATCCGCACACTCTGAAGCCGATTTACCGACCAAGCCTCGAGGCCGATAGGTTGCCAAATACCCGCCGTCACAAATCGAGGCCCCCAATCCCAACCAAATTGACACTGTTCTTTACGAATCCGATTCGAGTGACCGACGGGATCATTGAATTCTTTAAAAGTATGCCCGGCATGCTGGGTGCGGAGATACGTGCCCGTCGCGGCGAACCGAATCGTCAGCTCATTCGTTCCTTCCCGTAACAGCTGCTTCACGTTCCACCGATAAGGGGTGAACATATTCTCGGTGCGTCCCACCTCCTCCCCATTCAGCGTGATCTTGGCCAACGTATCCAAACCTTCAGCACTCAGCTCGATCACGGCTTCCGCGCGTAATTTCGAGCTGACCTTAAACTCCGTCCGATACTCCCAATCCCGATCTTCGATCCACTGCAGGTCGAGCTCGTTGGTACCCCGGAATGGATCCGGGATTTCCCGATTTCGATGGAGATCTTGATGCACGCAGCCGGGAACTTTAGCCCCTAACCAGTTCTGCTTGGAACAGTCACGGAACATCCATTTGGCGCGGGAAAGATTGAGACGTTGCATAGCTAAGAACTTCGGAGGGGAAAATAAAGGGCGATTCGAAAACGGTCCGGTCCGCCTCAACCGTTAATCTAACATGCCAACATTTGCGGCTTCCGGGAGACTCGATCCAACATCCCCGCTACTCGTTAACTGGGTTCCAATCCATTCGCCGCAACGTTTTGATGTCCATTCCCACCGCTTTATGACCAACTGTTCTGCAATCTCGTCAATTCAGCTTATGTCTCCGCTCCGCTTCTTTCACTCGGTCTTCCTTCTCGTCCTCATCACATTTCCCATCGAAGGCTTCGCTGCCCCGGTTGAATTCACGTTTCAAGCCCCTGCGACCGAGGGGAATCCGTTCTCTCGCGAAATCTGGGCCCTCGTCGAATCACCGGACGAGCAACGCCAATTACTTCCCGCGTTTTATGTCGGAGAAAATAATTGGTCGGTGCGCACTCGCGCTACCCAGAAAGGTAATTACCGTTTCCTCCGCACCAGTGAAATCATTGCGGGCCGCAGCGTGCCCCTTGGAGTCGACCTGCTCGGCCGGGACCGCATCAGGCCTCCCGAGATCGATAAACTCAATGGCACGATCAAAATCGATCCACGTTCGGGACGAGACTTCATCGACGAAGCCGGAAACCTCTACGTGCCCTTTGGCGGCGCCCTGCCGTGGGCCCCGGATTCTCCCGCAGACTACTTCCCCGCCGCATTTTCCGATCTTAAATCGGCCAATCTCAACTGGAGTCGCATCTGGATGTGCCACTGGGGGCAACTCAACCTCGACTGGATAGACCCCCACCACGGTGAGCAAGTCGAACTCGGGACGCTCTCGTTCGAAGTCGCTCAACGCTGGGACAACCTCATCGAACTCGCGGAACAAAACCAAATCCGCCTCCAAGTCGTGCTCCAACACCACGGCCAATACACGACCTTCAACAATTCCAATTGGGCCGAAAATCCCTGGAATGTCGCCAACGGTGGCTTCCTCGAAAGACCCGATGATTTTTTCTCCCACGAAAAAGCCCGCCAACTCACGCGCGATAAATTCCGTTACATCACCGCCCGCTGGGGGTATTCATCCGCCGTCCTTGCCTGGGAGCTCTTCAACGAGGTCATGTGGACAAACTCTCGCCGCGGAGACGAAACCGCCAATCAAGCCGTCGCTTCATGGCACACCGAAATGGCCCGGCACCTCCGCCGTTACGATGTGCACGATCATCTCATTACCACGAGCGACGACGACCTGCATCACCCCCTCTGGAGTGCCATGGACTACTACCAGCCGCACCTCTACGCTGCCAATATGGTGCTCGGAGTTCAATCACTCGAAATCGACCCTCGTGATCTGGATCGCCCGGCGTTCTACGGCGAAATCGGTGACGACAACATGACCAGTCTGACCGATGAACAACGCACCACCGGCTTCATCCATCCTATCCTTGCTTGGTCGGGCCTCTTCGGCCAAGCCACCCAGCCCGCCCAGATGTGGTATCTCGAGACCCTCCGCCAAAACGATCGCTGGTCTGAAGTAAAGTCAGTCGGCAACTTCATGCGCGCCAGCGGATTCAGCCGCGCCCCCCTACCATCAGTCTCTCAACTCACCGTGATCGGCGGCGACACCGCCTCGGCCAAAATCGATCCCGGCTACTTTTGGCAACAGGGACTCAACCCTGAAATGGAGGTTTCCTTCGATGGGCGCGAGCAACCCGAACTCATGGCCTTCCGCCGTATTCTCACCGATGCCTCCGCCCATCCGGCTCATCCGTTCCCGAGTAAGTTCACGCTCAATCTCGACTTTCCTGCCGCCGCCGCCGCCCAACTCAAACTCAACCGCGTGGGAAATCGCGGCGGCTCTCTCCGCGTGAAGCTCGATGATGTCACGATTGTCGATGAGTCATGGCCCGCGGCCACCGCGAGCCGCCCCGCTCCCACCGACCTAACATTCCCCTTCCGCATCGGTTACGGCCGCCATCAACTCGTCATCGAAAACCCCACCGGTCCCGACTGGATCGATATCGCCGAGCTCGATTTCGGCATCCCCGCGCCCGTCCTCGCCGCCACCGCCCGCCAAGGCTACGGGCGGGTGGTCCTTTGGGTCCGTCACCGCACCAACTTATTGTCGCCCGCAGCCGACGAAGACCTCCGCCCCACTTCAGCTTACCTCCAAATTCCAGATCTGGACCAAGGCGAATGGCAGGTCACTTGGTGGGACGTAGCCGCCGGCCAGCCGCGATCCCCCACGACCTTCAACCATCTCGGAGGTCCCCTTTCGTTGCCGACCCCCGAAATCCTTCGCCACGCGGCCGCTTGGCTCGAAAAAATCAAATAACTCCGCGACGAAACCCCGGCCGACTTAGGGCTTCGATCCCCACCAAGTTCCGTCGGTCGCAATGAAATCGGCCTCCATAAATTCCGCCGCCTGCCGTTCGAGTTTAGGCATCTCAACCTCCCGGATCCGCACCTTCTCCCGCGCATATTCCACTTCATCAAAGTTCGGATTAGGGATCGGCATCCGTGCCTCGGTCTCCTCGAGCCAAGCATCCAATCGCCCCCCCATGGCCACGACTCGGGCCGGATTCGACGCGGCCACATCGACTGCTTCTCCCCTATCTTTGGCGAGATCATAGAGCTCCTCGCGACCATCTTCAAAATAACGAATCAACTTCCAGTTCCCCGCTAGGATGATGGCACTTGGTTCACCACCTTGATTTCCGTAATGGGGGTAGTGCCAATACAGGTCACGCTCGGGCACACTTCCTTCCCCTTTGATCAGCGGCACCAGACTCACGCCGTCAACGTGTTGCAGCGGCCGCGCGGGGAGTCCGGCCAATTCCAACAACGTGGGGTAAAAATCCATGTGAATCGCGGGCACATGAGTCACGGCGTTCGGCGGACCCACCCCCGGCGCCACGATGTAGAAAGGCCCCCGTAACCCGCCTTCCCACTGCCGCCCCTTACCGCCGCGTAACGGCAGATTGGACGTTGCCTTGCCGTCGCCCGCCGAGACTCCGCCGTTGTCGGACGTGAAGACAATAATCGTGTCATCGAGCAGCCCGTTTCGCTCTAACGCCGCGAGCGCAAGTCCGACCCCATCATCCATCGCCTCGACCATACCCGCATAGACCGGGTGATCTTGCACCTGCCGAACGGGGCTCGTCCGGTCGATGATAAAGCGATTTCCCACCGCCGGATGTTGCTCCGCCTTAGTCCGATATTTGGACCACAATCGCTGCGTCGATTGGATGGGACCGTGCACTTGATAAAACGACAGGTAAGCAAAGAACGGTTCGTCCTTATGGGCATCGATAAACTTCGCCGTCTCATACCCCAACCGCAACGGCAGTGCCTCACCCGCCGGGCCGTCTGTCATCTTAGGATTGTCGTAAGGAGAAAAATATCCGCCCGGAGGCGAGCCCCGGTGGTGCCCGCCGATGTTGATCTCAAACCCGTGATCTTCCGGGAGGGAGCCCTCTCCGCCCAAATGCCACTTCCCCGCAAAGAACGTGCGGTATCCCGCCTCTTTGAATGCCTCCGCCAAACTCACCTCTTCCGCCGGCAAAGCATGGTTATAGGTCGCCGGTAAAAGTTTCGTATTCCGCGTCCAATCCGTGCCCTCGGCCGCGCCGATCCAGTCCGTGATATCAAGCCGCGCCGGAGCCTTCCCCGTCATCAACGCTGCCCGCGACGGACTGCACACTTGGCAGGCCGCGTAACCGCGGGTGAACCGCAACCCGGAATTCGCGATGCGATCAATATTGGGCGACTCGTAAAACGTGCTACCCTCCACACTCAGATCACGCCAACCGAGGTCGTCAGCTAAGATAAATAACACATTGGGCCGCTTCGCCGAAGATAAGGACACGGCAAAAATCGACAGAAAAATTAAAAGGCGGGGTAACAACTTCATGAAGCGCACAAACGTGAGCATTTTCTCCGCCCTCCACAACACGCGAATCCTTCGCTGCAGCCGGTTCTCATTCTCTACTTCAATTTTTCGACTACTTATACTATCCCTGCCCCATGGCCCGCCGCTCTCAACGTCTTCCGCTTCGCTCCAAGCTTCCATTTCCCCCTCAACCCGATCCAATATTTCGCTGGCGCGGCACCGGTATCTCCCGCCTTGAGGGCCTCGCCGACGCCGTCTTTGCCTTCACCGTGACTTTGCTCGTGGTCGCACTAGAAGTGCCCCGTGACTATGATAGTTTGATCGCTGTCATCCAGGACTTCCCTGCGTTCGTAGCGACGTTTGCGATGCTAATGTGGTTCTGGACGATTCACTACACCTACTTCCGCCGCTACGGGCTGGAAAATCCCCTCACTCATTTTCTGAACTGCGTCGTGTTACTGCTGGTCGTCTTCATGGCTTACCCGCTCAAATTTCTAATCAGCAGTGCCCTTTCTTCGATCTTCGGGATTGGCGCCGTCGTAACCGGTATTGATGAGATAGGGGACCTGAGCCGGCTTTATATTATTTATGGTCTCGGTCTCGGCAGCGTGTGGCTCGCGTATTTCTTCATGTATTTTCACGCGTTTCGCAAAAGAAAGTCCCTCCGGCTCACCGAAGCCGAGATTGTTCTCACTCGCGGATCACTCGCCGAAATGGCGATGAATATCGCTATCTGCCTGAGCTCGATTCTCATCGCTCTATTTAATCGTTTCACATGGGAACCTGGCGTCATTTACGCCCTCACGGGTCCAGTCGTCGGGCTCAACAGTTGGTGGCACGGCACCCGAGCCTCCAAGCTCCATCAGGCCGCCCAAGAATCGCGCCGTCCCCGTCGCCCCCCACCCGCTATCTCTTAGCGATAATCCATGAAGACCAGACGATTGCGACTGAGCGACGCCTGTATCTACCGCGAATTGCGCCTCAGGGGTTTGTGCCTCTCCCCGAACGCGTTCGACCGTTCCAACGAGGAAAAATCAAAACGCCCCCTGGCGGTCACCCTAGGGCGTTTGGCATCTCGGCCGGATAACTGGACGTTTGGTCGCTTCGTCGCCGATAAGCTCGCCGGCACCATCAGCGTCGTTCGTTTCAAGAACCTAAAAGAACGCCATAAAGCCGGCGTCTAAGGCAGGTAGGTTACGCCCGAATACCGCCGGCTCGATATCGGTAGATCACTCCTCGCCCCCCCCTATCGTTAGGGCTCACCGGATACCGGATGTGCTTCGACTTCAGTTGGCGGGGCAACGAATCGAACCCCGTAGCCCGGAAACTCTACCAGAAATTCGGTTTCGAGATTTATGGCCGCGAAGCCAATGCCCTCAAAGTCGGCCCGGCGTTTCATCATGAGCTCCTCATGGTGCTGGCGCTATAAGGTTTTCCTCACCACCACGGGTGAGATCTCTTCCAGCGCCCCGCGCTTCATGACCAGTTTACGGTCCGTCTTGGCGGCATGCCCCAAGTTATGCGTGACCAGAACCAATGCCGTGCCGGTCTCCTGACAAAGATCGAGCAAAAGGCCAATGACCGCATTGCCGGTCGTTTCGTCCAGATTGCCCGTTGGCTCGTCCGCCAAAATCAATTGGGGCCGGTTCATCAAAGCTCGCGCCACGGCCACGCGCTGCCGTTCTCCACCCGATAATTTCGCTGGCACATGGTCGAGTCGTTCCCCCAACCCCACTCGCTCCAGCAATAGCTTCGCCCGACTTTTTTCCTTCGCCCCCACCCCGCCCAACATCCGCGCCGCCATGATCACATTATCGAGGGCCGTCAGTTCCGGAATGAGATAAAACGACTGGAATACCATGCCAAGGAACTTCCCCCGCTTGACCGCACCGGTGTCAGGCTTACCTGCCCACCACAACTCGCCCTGATCGGGCGAATCCAGTCCCGCCAGCACGTGGAGTAAGGTTGATTTCCCCGACCCCGACTCCCCCCGGATACTCACGCTCTCACCTGCTGCCAGCGTAAGAGCCACTCCCGTCAAAACGGACAACGTGCGGTCTCCACTCACGAATGATTTCATGAGATTCTTCCCTTCCAAAATAGTCGCTGGATTACTCACTGCGCAATGCCTCCACCGGTTGTAGTCGGGCCGCCCGCCAAGCCGGCAGCACCCCGGCCAGCGTCGAAATAATGACGGCCGAACTCGTGATCAAAATCAGGTCATTATTGGAGAGGTGAGCCGGCAAATTACTAAACTCATAAAACCGCACCAGCGCCTCTTCACTTCCCGTCAGTCGGGTAAACCCCGCGATGATATCGTTGCGAAAATGAAGCACCGTAAACCCGAGGCCGACTCCGGCCAAAGTGCCCATCGTGCCGATAATCAATGCCTGCCAACAGAAGCACAGCGCGACATCGCGAGCTCGCCCCCCCATCGCCCCCAGTAACCCAATTTCTCGGGTCTTACGCACCACCGAAATCAGCAACGAACTCGCGACCGAAAACGCCGCCACCACGACAATAAACAGCAACAGGAAAAAGATCATGTTTTTCTCCAACTGCACCACGAAGAGAAAATCCTGGTTCGAATCCATCCACGACTTCGCGAAAGCACCGGGGGCCACATCCGGCAGCAACCGGTTCAACGCCCGCGCCGCCAAATCAGCGTCCACGCCTTTCCCCAGTTTCACGTTGAATCCGTGCACGCCCTCACCGAGCCCATACAGCTCCTGCATCCGTCGCAACGTCACCAACACCACACTGCTGTCCAGTGATTGGTGACCGATTTGAAAGATACCCACCACCTCAAGTTCTCGCGGTAACATCACCTCGTCGCCTTTCATCTTTTCCAATAAAAGCGGCGAGTAGATCTCGACCAGACTGCCCAACCGCGCCCCCAAAGACTGCGCCAATCGCGCGCTCAAAATGATTGAGTCGTCATCCAGCATATCCAACGAGCCCGCGACGATATAACGATCCAACGGCACCACATCATTGACCCGGTTGACATCAACGCCTTGGAGGGCCGGAAACGCCGGCTTGAGATCATACTCCAGCATCACCACGCCTTCGGCGAATGGCGTGACCCCCACGACATCCGGGTGCGCCGCGATCGTCTCGAGCACTTTTTCCACATTCCCCAGATACCCGCTCGACTTCACCTGCAAGTCACCCTGCGTATCCACGATCATCCGCCGGATCTCCTGGCCAAACCCGCCCATCACCCCGACGGAGATAATCAACAGCGCTACCCCCAACGCCACCCCGAGCATTGAGATTGCCGTAAAAAACGGAAACCGCTTCCCCGAGGGGAAGAGTTGTTTCAGGGCGAGATAAAGGGGCCAGGGCATGGAATGTGTCGCGTTCAAAAAAAACGCGACGCGCTTTCAGATCAAAAACTGGACGCCTTGTTTCATTTCTTTCCAATTTTCGCTTACTCTCCCCGGTTTCTCAACTGCGGGAACAAGATCACGTCACGGATACTTTCGGCCCCCGTGAGCAGAATACAAAGCCGGTCAATCCCCACGCCCATCCCACCCGCTGGCGGCATGCCATGCTCGAGCGCCAGCAGGAAGTCGTGATCCACGTTCTGCTGCTCTTCGCCCGCTTGGGCCTCAAACATCTGACGCTGCACATCCGGATCATTTTGTTCACTGTAAGCCGGAGCGATCTCCATTCCCCCAATCGTGAGTTCGAACACGTCGAGCACATCGGGGTCCTCGGCGTTGATCTTCGCCAACGGACACAGCTCCTTCGGCAGGTGAGTCACAAAAGTCGGTTGGATGAGTGTCGGTTCGATCTTCTTCGAGAAAATCTCGTTGGTGATCTCAAACGCTTCCCAAGCCGGATTGACCTTGCAGCCTAACGCTTCGGCCTTGGCGGCTTTT
>Ga0105054_10011124_pt1 | contig 11286 bp, 14 predicted proteins | sample BON02_FD_78091 | JGI IMG/M metagenome (GOLD analysis project Ga0105054, IMG submission 78091) | Freshwater microbial communities from Lake Bonney liftoff mats and glacier meltwater in Antarctica - BON-02 (megahit assembly) | ecosystem: Environmental > Aquatic > Freshwater > Ice > Glacier... | reverse complement strand
TCCCCTTTTATTTTGAACACTTCTCCAGGAGCAGTTCGCTCTGGAATTTTAATCGTGATTTTTTTGTCTACACCGTCTATTTCTTTTTTAGTACCTAAGATTAATTCTGTTAGTTTGAGATTAAGCTCCATTTGTAAGTGATACCCATTCTTTTTCAGGTGTGGATGTTTTTGAACATGCACTGCAACAATGAGGTCACCTGGCACCCCTCCTTCAATAGGTTCTCCCTTCCCCTGTACTTTGAGTGCTTGTCCATCTTCAACACCTGCGGGGATATCAACTGAAAATTCTTGCTTCTCAGAGTTTCTTTTGAGTGAGTATGAAATGTTCTTTGATGCTCCAAAAATTGATTCCTTAAAGGTAAGTGTTACATCAACTGTTATATTTTGACCCTTAAGTGTTCGTCCTCTTCCTCCATTAAAAAACTGACTAAAAATATCACCTAAATCGAAATCAACATTTTGCCCATTAAAACCTCCTTGAAAACCAGAGAAATCAAATCCACCAAACCCTTGTCCTTGTCCCCCTCCAAAACCACCTTGCCCAGCTCCTGTTGATCCAAATGTGTCGTACTGCTTCCTTTTTTCTGGATTACTTAATACTGAATACGCTTCGTTAATTTCTTTAAATTTCTTCTCATCACCAGATGGTTTGTCAGGATGAAGTACTTGAGCTTTTTTTCTAAAAGCTTTTTTGATCACATCTTGTGATGCGCTCTTTTCGATTCCTAGTAGTTTGTAGTAGTCGTCTGCCATGTGGTGTGATTTTATCAGAAAATCATGAAAACAAAAGGTTATTGCAATTGAGGATTTTTTGGACTATATTTAATTTAAATACGAGCACAATTACAATTATGAAAAAAAAGCACTCTTCAGAACGACATTTGCCTGAAATACGTAAGAGAATCCAAAAGATGATACGACTAAGTCATGAAGCACTCCATCTTAAAAACGGTGCTGCTTCATCAGAACTGATGGCTGAAAAAATGCTACATGCAAAGGATATATACCTTCAGAATGCGCTTACTCTCAATGAGGAAGTTCAATTCAAAAAAACTGAGATTCAGACACATAAAAAATGGATTGAAAAGAAGGTACCTAACCTTTTCAAAAGAGCTTCTTTTGTATCAAAATACATCACAACCTGGGATCTCGATATACCTACTGTCAGTATTGTTCCTGTAGATTATTCTGCAACACAAAATAAAGGATTGTCTGAGGAACGCAAAGCTACTCTTTTAAGGCGCCGAGTCAAAATGAATGAATGGTACTGCTTCTATTTTGGAGAGAGTCATTTACAAAAAACTACTCTCCAATTTTCTGCATAAACAAAACCGCCTCTATCGAGGCGGTTTATTTTATTTATTTTTGTTCAGTACCATCGTCACCCTTCTTCTCTTCATTAATTTCGTCACCCTTTTTTTCTTCTGATGAAGTCTCGGCTTCCTTTGCATCGGGATTCTCCCCTGGCACTTTTTCTTCCTGTGCTTTTTGATACATTTTAGTTGAAACCTCATTAAGAATCTTACTGAGTTCCTGAGTTGCTGTATCTATTTCAGAACCATTGTCTGATTTAACTTTCTCTTTCAAAGCGTCTACTTTTTCGTTTAGAGATTTTCGTTCATCTTCAGAAATTTTATCTTTATTGTCTGAAAGAAGTTTTTCAGTCGCGTACATAGTTTGTTCTGCAGTATTTTTATGATCAACAAGCTTTCGTTTCTCATCATCCTCTGCCTTATGTGTCTCAGCATCTTGAGTCATTTTTTCGATATCTTCTTTGGTAAGACCTGAAGAAGCCTCAATTCTAATTGATTGTTCTTTGTTTGATGCTTTATCTTTTGCTGATACTTTTAGAATCCCGTTTGCATCAATGTCAAACATAACTTCAACTTGAGGGATTCCTCGTGGTGCAGGAGGGATTCCATCAAGTACAAATTTTCCTAAAGATTTGTTGTCTATTGCTTGAGCTCGTTCTCCTTGTACGATATGAATTTCTACTTGAGTTTGGTTATCTGCTGCAGTTGAGAATACCTGTGATTTACTTGCTGGAATAGTCGTATTCTTTTCGATTAGTTTTGTTGCGATTCCTCCCATAGTTTCTATCCCAAGAGAAAGTGGTATTACATCAAGAAGAAGAACATCTTTTACGTCACCTCCAAGGATTCCTCCTTGAATAGCAGCTCCGAGAGCGACAACTTCATCTGGATTAATTGATCGGTTTGGTTCCTTTCCAAAAAACTCTTTTACTTTTTGACCAATTAAAGGCATTCGAGTCTGTCCTCCTACGAGGATAATTTCTTGAATATCTTCTTTTTTGAATGGAGATGCTTCGAGTGCTCGTTTTGTAATTTCGATTGATCTTTCGACAAATTCTGCAGCGAGCTCTTCTAGTTTTGCACGCGTGATTCTTTGAACTAAATGTTCTGGACCATTTGGACCTGATGCAATGAACGGAATATTAATTTCAGTTTCATTTGCAGTCGAAAGTTCAATCTTTGCTTTTTCTGATTCTTCATAAAGTCTCTGAAGTGCAAGCGGATCTTTTGCAAGATCAATTGCTGTTTGTTTTCTGAATTCATCAATAATCCATTGAATAATTTTTTGATCAATATCCTTTCCTCCCATGTGCGAATCTCCATCTGTTGATTTTACTTCAATTACATCATCTCCAACCTCAAGAACAGATACATCAAATGTTCCTCCTCCGAAGTCGTATACAACAATTTTTTCTTCTTTTTTCTTACCAAAACCGTATGCGAGCGCTGCAGCTGTCGGTTCGTTGATTATTCGCTTAACATCAAGACCCGCGATCTTACCCGCGTCTTTTGTGGCTTGTCGTTGTGCATCATTAAAATATGCTGGCACAGTAATAATAGCCTCAGTAATTGTTTCGCCAATACTTGCTTCTGCATCAGCCTTTAGTTTTGAGAGAATCATTGCCGAAATCTCCTCGGGACGATAATCCTTACCAGACATTTCTACCACTACTCCATCGTTTTCTCCTTTTTTTATTTTATAGGGAACGGTTTTTTTGTCTTTTTCAACTGACTCATCAGTAAAGGCATGACCAATAAATCTCTTAATTCCAAAAACTGTGTTTTGAGGATTTGTTACCGATTGTCTTTTTGCTGTTTGTCCAACGAGACGCTCGTTGTTCTTTGAAATTGCGACGATAGACGGAGTAGTTCGTGCACCTTCTGAGTTCTCTATGATTCGAGGCTCTGATGCTTCGATAATCGCTATCGCTGAGTTTGTTGTTCCTAAATCAATTCCAATTATTTTTGCCATAGTTTATGTATTTAAGATTACTAATGTGTTGTTTATAATAAATTATTTTGAGTATTTGTAAACTTTTACTTGAGGTGCTCTTATTATACGCTTTGAGGTCTTGTATCCTTTCAAAATCACTTGAGCAATTTTTCCATCATCCTCCTCATTGCTTGTCACTACCTCCTCAATTGCCTCATGTAGCTCAGGAGAGAATAATTCGTTCATTGGATTCATCTCCCCTACTCCATGCTCAGTGAGCGTTTTGCTGAACTGCTGTCTAATGTATTCAAATCCTGTAAGCCATTTCTTAAAACCTTCATCAAATTGTCCAGAAAGAGCCATCTCAAAGCTATCTAAAATAGGTAGAATTGACTCAACAAATTCAATGAGTGAAGCATCCTTTGCGTCACTAAAAACAGAAGCGTTATTTTTTTTATAATTAATAAAATCAGCCTGTGCTTTCTGCCAACCAAGAAGATACTCTTCTTTAGAGACTTCGCAATCTTTTAGTTTTACAGTAAGTTTATCAATTTTTGACTGATACTTGTCACCTACTTGAGAGTCTTCAGTGAATTCTTCCTCTATTACAACATCAATATCCTCGAGTGAGTCATCATGTTTTCCTGTCATAAAAAATTAAGTTAAGACTAATAATCTTATCGTTTACTCCAAGCGCCAGCTTTTCGAGCTTTCTTCAATCCGAACTTTCTTCGTTCTTTTGCTCGAGGATCTCGCTTTAGAAATCCTTTCTTTTTAAGTTCTTTTCGTTTTTCTTCATCAATTTTTACAAGAGACCGAGAGATTCCAAGTCGAACACTCTCTGCTTGAGATGAGATACCTCCACCCTTTACTTTAACTGTTACTTCATAATTTACCGAAAGCTCTGTCTTAAGAAGTGCTTCACTTGCGATGTTTTGAAGGTTTTCTGTTTTGAAAAAATCATTAACTGGTTTTTCGTTTACTGTAATTGAGTTTGTTTTTGCTTCAATAAGACGTACTCGAGCTGTTGCTTCTTTTCGTCGTCCAATTGATTCAATATATTTTGCTGCTGTTTTTGTTGCCATAAATTATTTCGTGATCTTTAGTTTTTTTATCATCTCTGCTCGAAGTCTGTTTTTTGGAAGCATGCCCATGATAGCTTTTTTGAATACCTCCTCAATTCCTCTTTTTTCGATTAAATCATCGAGAGTTCTGATTCGGAGCCCACTTGGGTACCCTGTAAATCTTTTGTATTCTTTCTCCTTCTTCTTTTTTTCAGAAATATCTGATTGCATTGCATTAATAATATGAACACCTTCAGTTGTTACTTTGTTTGGTGTATATTGAGGAGAATCTTTTCCCATCAAAACCATAGCTGCTTCTTGTGCTATACGTCCTATTTTTTTGTTTGTTGCGTCAATTGTTTTCATATTTTTATTATTATGCTACGAATTCGATATAAGCCATTTTACTTCCATCACTCTTTCGTGGCTCCATTTTTACAATTCGAGTGTACCCTCCGTTTCGATCTACCATATTTTGAGCAATAGACTCAAGCTCTCGTGCTATATCAAAACTTCCTGTTTGCGATTGAATAACTCGTTTTGTATGAAGGTCACTTGTCTTTGATTTTGTGATAAGTTTTTCAACTTTTGGTCGAAGTTCTTTTGCTTTTGCTTCTGTAGTTACGATTCTTTTGTATTTTACAAGACTATACACCAAACCATTCATCAATGCGTTTCTTTGATTTTTTGTTCGTCCGAATTTTCTGTTTGTATTGTGGTGTCTCATGGCCTTTTAGATTAATATAAAATAACGTTTTTGTAAAGAAAAGATTAGTCTTTTAGTTCAATACCGAATTTAGTAAGTAGTACTTTAATTTCTTCTAGCCCCTTATTTCCAAAGCCCTCTATCTCTAAGATGTCTGAGGATTTTTTTCGAGCTAGTCCTCCAACTGTTCTAATGTTTGCATTAGAGAGTGCATTGATCGTTCGTGCAGAGAGTTCCAGGTCCTCTATTCGAGTCTTGAGGAAGTCTTCTACGTCAACTTCATCTGAAGTATCAACTTCCTTTTTTTCTACGATGAGAGGCATCTCTACTTCCTCTTTGAATCCAACAACAGCTTTTAGTTGTGTAATCATTGTGTGAATTGATGATTCGAGAGCTTCTTTGGGTGTAATTGTTCCATCTGTTTCAATTGTAATTCGAAGTCTGTTGTAATCTGTTCGATCACCAACTCGCATGTTTTCTGATTCGTAGTTTACACGTCTGATTGGAGTAAAGATTGCATCAAGCGCGATAGTTCCCACTTCAACTTTTTCTTTTTGAAGTACTTCTTTTGGAACAAAACCGATACCATTTTCTACTTGGATTTCGATATGAACTTCTGTTTTTGTTGTTACTTCAAAAAGATACTGATCTTTGTTGATGATTTCAACTTGTGAAGGTGTTTCAATATCTGCTGCTGTAACTTTTTTAGGACCTTTTACATGAAGATCAATCTTCATTGGTTCATTGTTTTTTAGAGAAATTCGTAGTTTTTTAAGGTTTAGTATGATGGATATAACATCTTCCTTCACTCCTTCCATCGTAGAGAATTCATGACCTACTCCTGCAATTTTAACCTCAGTAATAGCAGTTCCTGGCAGTGATGACAAGATAATTCTTCGGAGTGAGTTTCCGAGAGTGTGTCCATATCCTGGATATAGTCCGTCAATTTCGTAAATCCCCTTGAAGTTTTCTTCAGATACAATTTTTGGTTTTGATGGAATTGCAATATTTTGTTCAATCATAGTGTTTATATTTATTTAAAATTATCGTTTGTAATATTCCATTACTGAGTTCAGATCGAAATGTAATTCTTGCGGACTGTATACGGCCTCTCCTGTTACTTCCACAGAAAGGTCTTTTGAATTTACCTTAAGGAAAGGGAGAGTTTTTGCTTCTGCAAGTGATGTAGTTACCTCAGAGAAAAGTGTCTTTATCTTACTTCCTTCTCGAATACCGATAACATCTCCTTTTTTAAGAAGGTATGATGGGACATTGATTCGTGTACCATTAACTGTGAAGTGACCGTGTGCTACTGCTTGACGTGCTTGAAGTCGAGTCTTTACGAAACCTGCTCGCAAAATAGTATTGTCAGAACGAGATTCTAGTGTTTTATATAGGTAGTCTGATTGGTTTGATTTTGTAGCAGAAATAACTTTCTTAACATAGTTTTTGAGTTGCTTTTCTGTAATACAGTATGTGAATCTTACTTTTTGTTTTTCGAGAAGTTGTTGTCCAAATACAGAACCCGGTCGTTTTGGACGTGTGTTCTTCATTTTTTTCTCACTATTTAAAGCAAATTTAGCAGTCTGTGTCTTTTCGAATACAGCTGCTCCAAGTCTTCTTGCTATTTTATATTTTGGTCCAATTTTCATAACTCAATCTTTATATAATTAATAATAAATACTACACTCTTCGAGGCTTAGGTGGCTTCGGTCCGTTATGCGGTACAGGAGTTCGGTCCTTAATTGATTTGATAAGAATTCCTTTTGAAATAAAACCTCGAATCGAAGACTCTCTTCCAGATCCAACTCCTTTAACAATCACGTCAACTTCCTTTAGACCAAGTTTCTCTGCTTTTTCTGCTAATTCTTCGGCTGCCTTCGAAGCTGCAAAAGGCGTACCTTTTTTTGCTCCTTTGAACCCGAGTCCTCCTGATGAAGCTGCACATACAGCATTACCTTTGAGGTCAGTTAGTAGGAGTTTGGTATTGTTAAAGGTAGCTTGAACATACAAAATTCCCGAATCTAGTTTTTTTCGTGAAAGTTTTTTTTGTGACCCTGATTTCAAAGAATCATTTGAACCTTTTTTTACAATTCGTTTTTTTCCCATAGTATTTATTATTTCTTCTCGACTGATCGTCGTCCAGATCCCATAGTTTTTCGAACATTACCTCGTACTGTTCGAGAATTTGTCTTGGTTCTTTGACCTCTCACTGGTAATTTTTTGTTATGTCTTGATCCTGCGTAAGATCCAATATCTTTCATTCGTTTAACATTTGAAGATACTTCTCGCTTTAGCTCTCCTTCAATTTTTAATTTTTCAATAATTTCTCGAATTTTGTTTTCGTCATCAGGCGATAAATCAGCTGATTTTTTGGTGTGGTCAATTCCTACTTGCACAAGTATTGATTTTGATCTTGATCGTCCGATACCAAAAATTGCAGTGAGTGCAAACTCAAGTTGTTTATCTTCTGGAATTGTTATACCTTGTATTCTCATTTTTGTGTTAGGCTAGTGTATCAAAAGTAGTATGGTTTGTAAAGTTTATTTAGAGTCTTTTGACTATTCGTGCTTTTCCTCCGTAAGGTTCCTCAAGAAGCTCGACCGTATCGCCCACAAGTACCCTAATTCTGTGAAGTCTCATTTTTCCTGAAAGATAAGAAATAATTTCTTTATCACCATCCACCAGGACCTTAAAAAGAGTATTAGGCATGGCCTCTATAACAGTTCCCTTTATTGTATCTTCTTTACTTTGCATCGTTATTTTGTATCAATATTTATGTTTTTTGTCAATTATTCAGCGACACGAACCTCTATCTTTTCGGCATTCTTAGGAAATGATGTTTTCCAAAAAGGTTTAAGATCGATGTCTGCCTTTGAGAATGAGTTATAAGAATTTACTATTGTAGGAACTTCACTTTTCTTTTTTCCTGAAATCTCTTTTTTTAGTTTATCGATGTCTGTAATCCAAACTATACTTGATGTACCATTAATTTGAATAGTTTTAGAATCTATTGTAAATCTCAAATCTGAAAGATCGACGTCAAATACGTTAGTGTTACTTGAGTCTGAAACATTGTTTTGACCTATAAAATTAGACAGTTCTTGTCTCTTAAAAGAATATGCAACGAGATCAGCTGTGAGTGAGAAAATAACAGTATTACCTTCTACAGTATCTTTAAGCTCACCAAATGAGATTGTTGATCCATCAGGAATAACGACATTATTTTCTGAAATCATCGGTTCTTGGGAGAACTTTTGTGTAAGTTTTTCCCGTAATTGCTGATTAGCTTCTTCACGCTCTATTTCTGAAACAACTTTTTTTATCCCCACATAGCCTCCTGACATGTCAGTTACGGACTCCGCTGTTATTTGTGTAAATTGATCACTCTGCTTGAACCCAGGGATTGTAAAATTCGTTTTTGAGATATTGTATTCTTCACCCGCTTTGTCTGCGTATACCTCAACCTCAATTGTTCCAGCAACTTTTTCACCGCCTTTAGTTACAAATCCGGGAATTGTAAGAGGATTTTTGATTCGATAGATTAGTCCAGCCGGTGATTCAAATCGAGTATTTTTAACAATTTCTTGAGGCTCTTCAGAGTACAGGTTTGCAACTTTTATTTTTCCACTTGCAATATTTTCAACCTGTTGTTCTGATGTCGCCTCAACAGAAACAGTTTCAGTTTGAGAAATTTGAGTTTGAACTACAATTGAACTTGATTCTACTGGAACAGTAGTGTCAATTTGTTGTGTGCTCTGTTTTGGATAAATTAAAATTTGAGCACTGGATCTTGAAAAGAAAAATCCTAGAAAAATAATTATTCCAATCAACACGCCTAACAAAATTTTTCTAAAGGTCATTGAACTCATATATTTATTATTATAATTATGTACTGGTTTTTTATACTCATATACCGAATCAGTTGCATCGATATGATCATTCTCTTTATTATTAACGGAGTAGTTAGGGTTCTGAAGATTTTGAGGGTTAAAAATAGGTTCTTTATCCTGAAAAGGTGTTTCTTTGGGCTCTATTTTAGATGGAATGTCCTCGGCAGGTCTGTATTGAGACGGTTCTGGTTGAGAAATCTCTCTTCTATGGCCCGGTAAAGGTACGTCACGAATAGATCTCCTGTGATTTGCCGGTATAACGTCCTGTAGAAAGTTTTTTTTCATAATGTATTAATCCTTAATTTTATATTAATGCCTCTAATTGTAAATCCAACTCATTTGTATTGACTGGTGTTTTGTATGAAATTATATCTTTTATATATGATATATCAAAATTAATTATCCTATACTGATTAGTAAAAATATTCTCATCTGAGACTCCTTGTTGATTAATGAGCTTAGTAAAGAAGTCTTTCGTCTTTGTATCTGATACCAATAAAATTTTATTTGGAGTGATGTGTTTGGCATTAAACAAGCCGCTAATTAGATCCTCTTTCCATTCTTGTCTAAGTGACTCAAATGAATCTTGTTTTGTTTTTGTCTTTATCTGCACTTCTTTTTGATACAGGAGGTCGTAATCATATGATCTCACTTCTCCTTGTACCTCTCTCAAAAAATCATGCTTACCTATTGGAAAAGTTCCATAATAAGAAAGAGCATCATCTTCTATTATTCCATATTCGGTTATCTCTCCTCCTACATACACAAAACAGATATTATCTTCTTGCACCATTAATTTTTTAATTTTCCCAAAAAAAAGCAGTGGGCTTGTTGTGTAACTTATCTTCTCAACCATGACCAAAGAGTTCCTGATGGTCTCTTCTATTTTTTTGTGTATATTTTCTGCGATGTAACTCACATATACATCCAGAGAAACATTACTGATTGTAGTTTTTGGAATCTCAGTAATAGGATATCCGTTCGCGACAATTTTAATAATCTTCTTTTCAAGATTAATTAACTTGGAAGGAGTTGTAATCGAGTCAATTTTCTCATCAAGGAATTTGTTTGTTAATGCAAATTCTTTGATGTGTGAAAAATCTTTAATATGAGAAGTAAACCATGGAGCATACAGGATAACTTCAGTATTTAGTATCGATTTCTCTATGTTTTTTGAAAGTTCCTGACTCGACATTTTTAGAGTGTCTGATAACTCCTTCATGCACTTTGTTGTATATTCATGAGGATCTTGAGAATCACCTAAAAATATAATTGATCGTTTGGCAAACAATACTACCCTCGTATTATCCTTCGACTCTGAAACCAATTGTATGTCGACTGAAGAACTTTTCAGTGAAATGATGAGAGTTTTTGTTGATTTATTTTTTTTATTAAAAAATGACATGCTACTATTTTAGTATATCATTTAATTTATGATAGTTTATATAAATTACAAACAACTATGCACAGTCACAAATTTTATTAACAGTATCAAGTATTAGTTCTTGTCGTTTTATTTTTATTCCAATATCAGAAAGTATTTTGGGTTGAGCTTTTATATCAGAACAAATTAGTAAACCATTCTCAATTAATCTTGTAAGTTCTCTTTTTGTGAGGTCAGGAATTACTGTTATAGGATATAATTTGTATCTTTCAATTATATCTAAGAGACTGTGATCAACTGGTTTGTTCCAGCTCAAAAGTTCATATGAACCTGAGCATTCTACATAATCACGCGCATTATTTGTAAAATTAGTATTTGTAGCAAGTACCCCTCTCGTTATTTTTTTGTTCTTACCATTTATTATAATTGATTGATCGACAAGATCGTCAAAACGTGCCTTTACATAAAGTGCTACCTTAGTATCTGATTTCATATACGATTCATTATGAAATTTTGCTTCTATACAAACAACTTCGTCTTCGGTATGAGCGAGTACATCTACTTCATGTTGAATACAATGACCTTGCACCATAACTCCTACCTGACATTGATATCCTAATTCAACATATACTCGAGCAATGAATTGTTCAAAAGGAAACCCTGATGGACCGAGGTCCATCACTGACTGTTTTAATGAATATCTAATCGAGTTCGGGTTATTTTTTTGATATTTGAGCAGGGTTCTCTTTGCCATTCCGTAAATATCATTTGTCGACAGTCTTTTGTGAAGTTTTGATTTTATATATTGAACTACATGCTCAATTTCTGGTTCTGTTGCTTGTGCTTTTTTGAGGGATCTAATTAGTTTTTTTTCGTCAAAAATCTCCTCACCCCCGTTATTTTTTGTAACAACAAAAGTCGACATACTCTACCCTTTTATTTTTAGGTCAAATTCATCGATATTGAATCCTTCTGGAATATCGAAATTATT
>Ga0105054_10011120_pt1 | contig 11289 bp, 10 predicted proteins | sample BON02_FD_78091 | JGI IMG/M metagenome (GOLD analysis project Ga0105054, IMG submission 78091) | Freshwater microbial communities from Lake Bonney liftoff mats and glacier meltwater in Antarctica - BON-02 (megahit assembly) | ecosystem: Environmental > Aquatic > Freshwater > Ice > Glacier... | reverse complement strand
GGCGCCTCGGCGTTGGTCCACAAGACAAACTGATCGAGTGCGAGCATGGCTACCGGAGTCATATCGCGCCAGTTGAATGGCACGCCGGTGGCCATCGGCGTGGTGAACAGGTTTGAAAGCGTGATGACAATCTTGTGGGGGTCGCCATTGGCCCCCTTGATTTCAAGAAAACCCTCGGCGCCGGCGCCGCCGGATTTGTTGACGACGACCATCGGTTGCTTCATCAAGTTGTGCTTCATGATCACGCCCTGAACGAATCGCGCCATCTGATCGGCGCCACCGCCCGCGCCGGCGGGTATGACAAACTGGACCGGCTTGGTCGGTTCCCATGCAGCGAAAGCCGGCGCTGCGGCCATCAACGCGCCTGCCGCCAAGGCGACGGCGGTAGCCCGGGCGAATCCTGAAACCAATTTTGATTGTAGTTTTTTCATCATCTTGTCTCCTGTGTTGGGTAACTATGCTGTAGCCTGATATTTCCTTGGCGATTCAGTTGGCCAAACGTGAATGCTGTATGGTCGTACCAAGTTTACAAATTACTCTTGACTGGGGTCAAGTTTGCTCAATTTCCAAGCAATTCAAGGGTTTGTCCGGGGTGGGTTTGATTCGATGTTGCAGGACCCGGCTGCTAACGGTGTATATGTATGTGCCAAGTGGATGCCGCCCGCCCTGAAAAACAGGGCAGGGCACGGGCGGGCTTCACGCCGCCTGCTGCAGGCACACCTGGCCGTTCATGCTTTCCATCGTGCTGGCAAGAAGCTTGACCAGTGCGTAGGCCGTATCGATGTGTGGCGTCGGCGTATGGGTCAGCCGCCCCAACTCGACCACGGAGCCGACCAGGGCGTCGATCTCGGGCGCGCGGCCGGCTTCGATGTCCTGCAGCATGGAGGTTTTGTGTTTGCCAACCTTCTCGGCACCGGCAATGCGCTTTTCTAGCGTCACGCGGAATTCGATGCCCAGCTTGTGGGCCACCTCCTGGGCCTCACGCATCATGCTGGCGGCCAGTTCGCGCGACAGCGGGTACTGGCAAATGTCCACCAGGGTGGAGTGGGCTAGGCTGCTGATGGGGTTGAAGGTGAGGTTGCCCCACAGTTTGAGCCAGATCTCGCTGCGGATGTTGTCCAGCACCGGCGCCTTGAATCCGGCTTGGGTGAAACAGTCTGAAATGCGCGTGATGCGCTCGCTGTTTGAACCGTCGAGCTCGCCTATCGGGAAGCGGTCGCCCTCGATGTGTCTGACCACGCCAGGCGCTATCAGCTCGGAGGCTGGATAGACGACGCAGCCGATCACGCGCGGTGGGGGAATCTTTTTTGCGAGCACGCCGTTCGGGTCCACGCTGTGCACCCGGCTGCCTTCGAACGCGCCGCCATGCTTGTGGAAATACCAATAAGGGATGCCGTTCTGCATGGTCACCACCGTGGTGTCGGACCCGAACAGTTTGGGCAGGTCGTTGGCCACCGCCTCCACCTGGTGCGCTTTCAACGCCAAGATTACCATGTCCTGCGGACCGGCTTCGGCATAGTCGTTGGTGGCCTTGACACCAGACGCAACGTGCTCTATCCCATCGTGCATGATGAGTTTCATGCCGTTCTTGCGGATGGCCTCCAGGTTGGCGCCCCGCACCATGAAAGTGACGTCTTCGCCGGCCAGGGCCAGCTTCACGCCAACGTAACCACCGATCGCGCCGGCTCCAATGATCGCAATTTTCACACGCTTACTCCCGTAACAGAAACATTATTCGAACCGGTTGCTGAGCCTGCCGATGCCGGAAATCTCGACCACAACGGTACTTCCCGGCTTCATCGACCCCACGCCGATCGACGTGCCGCACAGGATGATGTCGCCCGGGGACAGGGTCATGTCCTGAGAGATCAGGCTGACCAGCTGCTGCACCGAAAAACGCATGTCGCTGATGGGGTAGTCCTGGCGAACCTCGCCATTGAGGATGGTTTTCACCACCAGCTTCGTCGGATCGAGGCCAGTGGCCACGGCCGGCCCGAACGGGCAAAAGGTGTCGAAACCCTTGGCACGTACCCACTGGGCAAACGATATGTCGCGATTCAGGATGTTGGCCACCGTCACGTCGTTGGCGCAGGTGTAGCCCAGCACATGGTCCAGCGCCTGGGCTTCCGAAACGGCCTTGCAGGTCTTACCAATGACGATGCCCAGCTCGCCCTCGAAGACTATCTTGGCATCGCCTGCCGGTTTGCGGATGGTTCCGTTCGGATCCAGGTAGGAGTTCGGGGTCTTGATAAAGTAGAGCGGTTCGGCCGGCACCGATAGGCCCAGCTTGTCACCCAGCGCATGGAAGTTGTTCCACAGCGCGATGATTTTGGTTGGCTCCACCGGCATCAGCAGCCGAACTGTTGATAGCGAGAGCAGCCTGTCGGTAGGAAGTGCGCCATCGAACAGATTGCCTTCGCAGACCCGAATGCTGCCGGCTTCAAGCGTACCGAACCCGATACTGTCGCCAACGGCAAAGCGTACCCAATGAGTGGGCGTACCAGTCATTCAGGCCGCCACCCGATTAGCCGTACCGCTACTGCGCAAGGCGCTCCAGGCCGGGCGCTGTCCCGGGCTGCGAACCATGCCAGCGTAGCAATTGACCTTGGCAGTTTCAATCGCTTCGATCAGGAAGTCTGCTTCGTAAGCGCGAAGCAGATGCGCCTGCTCTGTTTCCAGGTAGGCGCGCACGCCATCGCGGCCTTGCAATGTCAGCGCGGAGAAAGTAGTTGCGTCCCAATGCCAGGTCAGACCCAACTTTTCAAATGCGGCGTTATAGGCGTGGCGATGGGCTTCGGCTTCATCGTCGGTGTGGTGGTTGGGGCGAGCCTGACGGGCGTTGAACATGGTGGTCTTCCTCTGGTTGGTTGGCGCTCAGTCATGAATGTAAAGCGGATAAATGATTAATAAAAGTGAAAGTATTTTATAAATATGATTACTTTTAAGTTATGGTTTTTGTGGTCGTACGGCGGCTGCGCTTGTTAGCCAGCCGAGGCCATCTGTAGCTTTCTATTCGAGCAGGCCAGCCAGTTCCAGTCCGCGCAGGCCTTCTGGATGGCGGCAGTCGATATCTTCGAACTCATTGACCTTGTCGATCTCGGTGCCCATCGCGATGTTGGTCACCTTCTCAAGGATGATTTCAACCACGACCGGAACACGGTGTTTAGCTGCGAGGATGCGCGCCTGTTTTAGCGCGTCCTGAATATCGTCAGGGCGCTTGACGCGCAGCGCCTTGCAACCAAGACCTTCGACCACGGCAACGTGATCAACACCGTAGCCCCGTAGACCGTCAGCGGACTCGGGTACGTTGATGTTGTCAAAGGCCAGCTGCACGCAGTAGTCCATCTCAAAGCTGCGCTGGCTTTGTCGGATTAGTCCGAGGTAGGAGTTGTTCACTAGCACATGCACATAGGGCAAATGAAATTGCGCGCCTACCGCCAGTTCTTCTATCATGAACTGGAAGTCGTAGTCTCCGGTGATCGCCACGACAGTGCGGGAAGGGTTGGCCACCACAACACCCAGAGCGGCAGGGATAGACCAGCCCAACGGGCCCGCCTGGCCGCAGTTGATCCACTGGCGCGGCCCATAGACCTGCATGAACTGGCCGGCGGCGATCTGGCTCAGGCCAATGTTGCTGATGTAAATGGTGTCGCGCGGAAACGCCTTGTTCATCTCCTCGTACACCCGCTGCGGCTTGATCGGCACGTTGTCGTAGTGGGTCTTGCGCAGCATCAGGCGCTTCCGCTCGGCGCAGCGATGCGCCCAGTCGCCACGGTCTGGCAATTGAGCTGCGGCCTTGCGCTCCCGGGCGGCCGCGACGAACAGTTCTAGTGCCGCCCTTGCATCGGAGACGATGCCGTAGTCGGGCGTGAATACGCGGCCAATCTGGGTCGGCTCGATGTCTACGTGCACGAATGTGCGGCCTTTGCAATACACGTCGATCGAGCCGGTGTGGCGGTTGGCCCAGCGGTTGCCAATGCCCAGCACAAAGTCGCTGGCCAGCATGGTTGCGTTACCGTAGCGGTGGCTGGTCTGCAGACCCACCATTCCAGCCATCAGTGGGTGGTCGTCGGGAATCGCACCCCATGCCATTAGCGTTGGGATAACAGGTATTCCAGTCAGTTCAGCGAACTCGACCAAGAGCTCGCAGGCATCAGCATTGATAATGCCGCCACCGGCAACTATCAGCGGGCGCTTGGCCGCCGTAAGCATATCCAGCGCATGATCGATTTGCTTGCGCGAAGCTACCGGCTTGTACACGGAGAGGGGCTCGTAGGTGTCGATATCGAACTCGATCTCCGCCATCTGCACGTCGAACGGAAGGTCGATCAATACCGGCCCGGGTCGACCCGAGCGCATCAAGTGAAAAGCCTGCTGGAATGCACGCGGCACCTGACCCGGCTCGCGCACCGTGTACGACCACTTGGTCACGGGCTTGGACAGTGACTCGATGTCCACCGCCTGAAAATCTTCCTTGTGCAGTCGTGCCCGTGGCGCCTGCCCGGTGATGCACAGGATGGGAATGCTGTCGGCACCGGCCGAATACAGGCCTGTGATCATGTCGGTTCCACCCGGTCCGGAGGTTCCTATACATACGCCAATGTTGCCCGCACATGCCCGGGTATAGCCCTCGGCCATGTGCGATGCACCTTCGACGTGGCGGGCCAGGATGTGCGTGATTGACTGACGCTCGCGCAGCGCCGCATACAACGGATTGATTGCGGCCCCCGGTACTCCAAAGGCTTGCGTCACACCTTCCTTTTCCATCACTAAGACTGCAGCCATTGAGGCTTTCATTTTTGTCATTTCTTGTCTCCTTTTGAGTGAATGTAGAAGGAAGAAATGATTAATGATAGTTAAATTATTTGATACTATTCATTACTAATAAGTTATGAACTTGGGGAAAAGTGAATGAAAAATGCAACGCTTAGGCAGCTCAAGGTGTTTGAGGCGATGGCCCGCAATCTGAGCTTTTCGCGAGCCGCCGAAGAATTGCACCTGACACAGCCGGCGGTGTCCATCCAGGTCAAGAAGCTGGAGGAGCACGCCGGCCTGCCGCTGTTCGAGCAACTCGGCAAGAAAATTCATCTCACGCCCGCCGGGGAGGAGATGTTGCACTCCAGTCGGCTCATCATCCAGCAATTCAAGGAGGTCGAGCAGGCCATGACGCAGTTCAAGGGCGTCTCCGGCGGCAAGCTGAACGTGGCGGTGATCAGCGCCGGCGATTATTTCGTTCCGCGGCTGCTGGTGGAGTTCGCGCGCCGCCACAAAGGCGTCACGCTCAATCTGTCGGTTCACAACCGCGAGGCACTGCTGGGGCAACTGGCGGACAATCTGACTGACTTGGCCATCATGGTGCGCCCGCCGCTGGACATGGACACGGTGGCCGAACCTTTTGCGCCGCACCCCTACGTCATTGTGGCGACACCCGACCACCCGCTGGCCGCTAGGCAACATATCCCGGTGTCACGGCTGGCGCGCGAGCCTTTCGTGGTGCGCGAAAAAGGCTCCGACCCCAGGAACTCCATGGAGGAGGGTTTCGGCGGGCACCTGGCCGACCTCAACATCGCGATGGAGATCAAGAGCACGGAGACCATCAAACAGGCGGTCATCGCCGGCATGGGGGTGAGCTTTCTCTCGGCCTACACCATCAGCCTTGAACTGCAGGCGGGCAGTCTGACGGTGCTGGATGTGCAGGGTTTTCCACTGATGCTGCACTGGTACGTGGTGCACCGCAAGAATAAACGCCTACCACCGGTGGCGCAGGCCTTCAAGAGCTTTTTGATGAACGACGGCGAGGCCTTGATTGAGCAGACGGTCAGCTTCAATCCGAAGCGCAAAGACTTGAAACCTGCCTAGCGCAGCAGAAAATACGCCGCCAGCGCGTACAGCACCACGCCGAAGACCTTCTTCAGCGGTCGGATGTCCATCCGGTGGGCCGTGCGCGCGCCCAGAGGCGCCGTGCTCATGCTGGCCAGTGAGATCACGGCCAGGCCCGGCAGGTAAAGGTAGCCCACCGAACCAGGCGGCATCTGCGGCAAGCCCTGCCCGGCCCAGATGTAGCCCAGCGTACCGGCCAGTGCGATCGGAAAACCCAGCGCGGCCGACGTACCCACGGCATCGTGGATCTTCACGTTGCACCAGGTCATGAAGGGCACCGAGACGAAGGCGCCGCCCGCACCTACCAGCGAAGACAGCATGCCGATCAGCCCGCCCATACTGAAGGTACCCAGACGGCCGGGCAAGGTGCGGCTGGGCTTGGGTTTGCGGTCCAGCAGCATCTGGGTGGCGGAGAACGCCACGAAGATCGCGAACAGAACACTCAGGGTCTTGCCTGGCAGCGCCACAGCCACCTGCGCGCCGACCAGAGAGCCCAGCAGGATGCCGGGCGCTAGCAGGCGAACGATGGGCCACAACACCGCACCGCGCCGGTGGTGCGCGCGCACCGACGACAGCGAGGTGAAGCAGATTGTGGCGAGCGAGGTGGCCACGGCCATCTTGACGGTGTAGTCTTGTGGGAAACCCTTGGCCGTCAGGATGAAGGTCATGAAGGGCACCATCAGCATGCCCCCGCCAATGCCCAGCAGACCCGCAAGAAAACCAGTGCCAATGCCCAGCAAGGCGAGTTCAAGAATGAGCAGGGGTTCGAGGTTCATGCGGTGGGTGGCTGCAAAAATTAGGTGTCTGCGAATGCCACTGGGCCGTCATCCTGAACCAGGGTTCAGGTGGGCGAGGGCAGTCTGGCTTTGGGTTCGTCTGACGCGAGACGATCACACCTGCTAGACAATTTACCAAGCCCGTGCTCTAAGAGCATTGGTACAAGGAAATATAAAGCCCAATGAGCATCGCAGACCGCCCGATTGTAGGGGGCACTTCTATAAATTCATTTTTCGGGCGAATTGCTGCGTTGCGCGGTGCTCGCAATCCTCATGTACACAAGTACATTCCGGTTGCTGCGCTCCGTGCGCCTTGCACTTCATCCCGAAAAGCTGAATTTCTAGAAGCGCCCTAGGCCTAGAGCAGTTGTCCGTCGGCATCCAGTGCCGCATCGAGTCGCTGTAACAGCGCTGTCAGCTGTGGGTGCGCCTGCGTTGCAGCCGCGTTTGCATGGACGGTTTGAACCACGCCTGCTTTGCGGTCTGCTGAGGTGGCTGCAAGGGGCTCTGCTGTTGAGTGCGCCGAAAGCTCAAAAGCCAGATTGAGTGCGGCCAGCACGGCGATGCGGTCACGCGCCTTGATCTTGCCGGCATCGCGGATTTTGCACATGGCCATGTCAACCCGGTTGACGGCATCAAGCATCAGGGCATCGCCGTCTTCGGGGCAGCCCAGTAAATAGATCTGCCCCATGATTTGTACTTCGAGTTGTTTCATCTAGCAGTTCCTACTGGCGAAGTCCGGTCGCTGCTGACGTTTTCGGGCAGGCGTTCAAGCAGGGCATCAACCCTGGCGCGCGCCGCACCCAGGCGTGACTTGAGCGAATCGCGTTCCTGCGTCAACATGGCAAGCTGATCGCCCAGCAGGGTGTTGGTGCGCTGCAATTCTTCATGGCGCAGCAACAGCCGTTCTACCCGTTCGGTAACTTGCTCAATCACGCGCTCGGCAATTTGGTCGCTGGGGTTTTGGTTCTCGAACATGGCAAGTCGGATTGTAGGGTTTACCGCCTGCTGTCGCGTAGAATCTTCCCTGTTGGTGCTCGCGGTGTGGTTCACACGCCGCAGTTCAACGGGAAGCAGGAGGAAGTCAACGCCATCTGGTTCGGGTCAGCCCGGATTCAAAAGCGCCGAGACTTTTAACCTGCGCTGCCCCCGCAACGGTAAAACGGACGAATGTCCTGCGAGACTTTTCTCGCAGGACATTCAGCTTTCATCACAGCCACTGAGTGCCCTGAACAAGCACATGGGAAGGCGATGAAGGCAGTTCCGTCAGCCCGGATACCGGCCAACAAGGTGGGTGTGCGTGTCATTGATTTGGCACGCCGCTCGTATCGCTCATGCACTGGCGGGGAAGCTGGTGAGGGCTTTTTGTTGATTGTTATCTCATGAAAAAGCATCATTCGCGCTGGCTATTGGCCGCGCTGTCGCAAGCTGTCCTATCTACTACTGTCGCTAATGCGCAGACCTCTCCAGCTCAAACCTTGTCTGAAACTGTGGTGACTGCAGCCCGTGTTTCGCAAGATCCAAGCTTGTTGCCGCAAGGCGTAGTAGTGATTACCGCAGAAGAAATGCAGGCCGCAGGAATGACCAATGCCAATGAAGCTATTCGCTGGCTTGGTGGCGTTGTCGGTCGTGTGGACACAACCGGTGGTAGAGATCAAGCACTTGATCTGCGCGGATTTGGGGAGGCTGCGAGCAGCAACGTTGTTTTTCTTGTCGATGGAATCAGGCAAAACGAGGGTGACTCGTCGGGTGTTGCCCTCTCTTGGATTCCAATTGACAGTATTGAGCGTATTGAAATCGTGCGCGGTAATGGCTCTGTCTTGCACGGCGAGGGGGCCACTGCGGGCATCGTCAACATCGTTACCAGTAAAGGCCTGACAGAGCCGGGTGGTTCGGTTAGTTTGAGCTTGGGCAGTCAAGCTACCAGAGATGCACGTTTGTCACTTCGGACTGGAACTGGGTCTTGGCGTTATCAAATTTATGCAAACGCCTTTGATACAGACAATCAGCGGGATAATTTTTCTCGGCAAGATCGCAATGCTTTGGCTCGTGCAACTTGGATTGATGGAGCAACTCAGTTGTCGTTTCAATTCGGGGCGCAGTCTTCTAAAGGCGGCTTACCAGGGGGTATTACGCCAGCAGATTTTGCGATCAATCCGCGCCAGTCGTACAAGTTACAAGACAATTTCCGAAGCGAAAAGCGAAATTTTCAAGTCAGCGGAGAAATGTCAGTTGGGGATTGGCGCGTCGCGGGTGATTTGAGTCATCGTCAGGACAAAGTCGATTCAAGCTATGTGTCGGATGGTTACGCTACAACCAGTGACGCTAAGTCAACCCGTGCCGCAGTTCGAAGCTGGAAAGAATTTAGCCAAGGACCTTTGCAACATCGATTTTTGGTGGGATTGGACACCGAGCAATGGACGCAAGACCGAGACCATGGCGGCACAGAAATCAACCAGCACTCAGATGCTGTTTATGTCCGTCACGAGATTGCGTTGAAGGAACTCGGACTAAAAATTTATGGCGGAGTCCGTCGCACTGTTTCTAACCGTGACTTGAGCGGTGCAGCGGTTGGACGACTTGATGTCAGCAACACCAGTTGGGACACGGGCCTCGCCATCCGTGCTGGCGACAACGGTGAGCTGTTCAGCCGATTAGGGACAAGTTTTCGTTTGGGTAATGCCGACGAATTTGCGTGCTACCCCTATCCTTCAGGCCCATTTTGTCCACCAGTAACGTTGCTAAAACCGCAGACTTCAAAAGACACTGAGTTAGGTTATCGTCACAGCCCGAGCTGGGGTAAGTGGTCTGTGCGCTATTACCGTAGTGACCTGACCAACGAGATCGGCTACGACCCTTATTCGTACAGTAACGTTAACTTTGATCCAACCAGAAGGGAGGGTTTCGAAGTCGATGCCGGTGCGAAGCTTGCGAAAGCGGTTGAGGCAGGTGTCCAGTTTGCACAACGCCAAGCTGTTTTTCGCAGTGGTACTTATGCCGGTAACACAGTGCCGATGGTTCCTTCGCAGAGTTTGACGGTGCGGGTCACCTACCTACTGTCAAAAACTCGTACGGTGTCGCTGACTTCGCAGGTGGTCTCATCACAACGTGTTACTGACGATTTTGACAACAGCTGCGCGAGCAAAATTCCTGGCTACGGGACTATGAATGTTCGCTACAGTCAGAGGATGCTAGATTGGACACTTTCTGCCATGGTCAAAAATTTGGCCGACAAGCAGTACTACAACTACAGGTCGCGCTGCGATGCGAGTTTGAAGTCGGTCTATCCGGAAGCGGGGCGCACGTTTCATGTGATGGCCCAACGCAGATTCTGAACATGATTTTTAGCCCCCAGCGCATCGTCTGCCTGACCGAAGAGCCGACTGAGTGGCTTTACATGCTGGGCGAAGAGCGGCGCATTGTCGGCATCTCGGGCTACACCGTGCGGCCACCGCGGGCCCGCGACGAAAAACCCAAGGTCAGCGCCTACCTGAGCGCCAAAATCGACAAGATCGTCGAACTGCGGCCCGACTGCGTGATCGGCTTTTCAGACCTGCAGGCCGACATTGCCTCGCAGTTGATTAAAAAAGGTATTCAAGTCACCATCTTCAACCAGCGCAGTGTGGCCGAGATTTTTTCGATGCTGTACCAGCTCGCCGCCATGGTCGGCCAAGTGGAGCGCGGCCTGGTGCTGATTGGGCAGATGCAGCAGCGGCTGCTGGAGATCGAGCAGGCGGCGCTTTCGCTCAAGCGCCGCCCGCGCGTGTTTTTTGAGGAGTGGCACGACCCGCACATCAGCTGCATTGCCTGGGTGTCGGAGCTGGTCGGCATTGCCGGCGGCGACGACTGCTTTCCCGAACTGGCCAAAGAACCCATGGGCAAAGGCCGCATCATTGCCGACGGGCTGGAGATCGTGCGGCGCGACCCGGACATCATTTTCGGCTCTTGGTGCGGCAAGAAGTTCCGGCCCGAACTGGTCGCTGCTCGGCCGGGATGGGAAAACGTCGCTGCGATTAAAACCCATCAACTGTTCGAGATCAAGTCGTCCGAGATTTTGCAGCCCGGACCGGCGGCGCTGACCGACGGCGTGGAAAAGCTGCATCGCCTCATCATGGACTGGAGTGCCCGGCATGGATAAGTGGCTTTTATGCGGATTTTTGTGGACGATCAGCGCTCTCAGCAACCACGCGCAGGCGCTGCAAGTCACTGACGACAGAGGCGTGACGGTCACCTTCGTGCAGTCGCCGCAGCGCATCATCAGCCTGCTGCCCTCGCTGACCGAAAGCGTTTGCGCCATGGACCAGTGCCAGCGCCTGGTCGGGGTGGATCGTTATTCCAACTACCCGGCCAGCGTGCGGCACCTGCCGGTGCTGGGCGGTGGGCTGGACCCGAACATTGAAGGCATCGTGGCGCTCAAGCCTGACGTGGTGCTGCTGGCCACATCCTCACGCGCCAGCCAGCGGCTAGAGTCGCTGGGCATCAAGGTGGTGGCGCTGGAACCGAGGAACCATACCGATGTCCGGCGCGTGCTCAAAAAAATTGGCTTGTTGTTTGAGATTCCCGAGGCGCAGGGTGCGGATCGCCTGTGGCGCATCATCGACACCAGCGTTTCGGCAGCGGCCCAGTCGCTGCC
>Ga0105054_10011119_pt1 | contig 11290 bp, 11 predicted proteins | sample BON02_FD_78091 | JGI IMG/M metagenome (GOLD analysis project Ga0105054, IMG submission 78091) | Freshwater microbial communities from Lake Bonney liftoff mats and glacier meltwater in Antarctica - BON-02 (megahit assembly) | ecosystem: Environmental > Aquatic > Freshwater > Ice > Glacier... | reverse complement strand
AGCGACGCTTCATAGACTTGGGTGACAAACAGCGGGCGCAGGGACATGGCGGCTGTCTAGCGCAAGGCGCGGGCGATCAGAAGGGCAGGGCCGTTTCCCCGCGAAGGACCGCTTCGGCCTCCGCCGTATGCTTGCCGCCGGACCGGTCGTGCAGAACCAGCGGTGGCAGCAGCCGCAGTGGTGCCCTGCCGGTCTTGATCGCCTGCACCAACACCCGTTTGGCTGGCTCATCCGTGTACGGATGAATGGGTCTGATCGAGAACGATCCGGCCTTGTCTCCGAGCAGCGCCAGCAGGTCGGCCAACCGGTCGGCGCGATGGATGATCACGATCCTTCCACCCTCGCGCACCGATTTTAGCAGGAAGCCTGTCCAGGCCGCCAGTCCGTCGTCGGCCATCCAGGCGCCGCGCTTGCCGATGGCGGGAACGCGCAAGGCCCCGGGGTCGTCAAAGAAGGGCGGATTGCTGACCGCCCAGTCGAAGGGTTCCATGTCCAGCGCCCGGAACCCCGCCGCCACATCGCCCTCGACGATTCGAGCCTCGACGCCGTTCAGCCCGGTGTTCTCGCGGGCCAATGCCGCCATCACCGGATCGCGCTCCAATCCGGTCAGGCTGACGCCCGGTCGCCGGGCCGCGATCTGCATCAACACGGCCCCGGCCCCGCAGCCGGCCTCGATCACTTTTTGGCCCGGTTCGACCGCCACAGCCGCCGCCACCAGGGCCGCATCCATCCCGGCGCGGTATCCCCTGGCCGGCTGGCGCAGCCGGACGCGCCCACCCAGCAGGGCGTTTTCGACGGTTTCGCCGTCTTGGGGCGGGAACGGTGCGACGGTCACGCGGCTTGACCCTTCATGGACCGATCACCATTGTGCGCGACATCGTCGTCGGGCAAGGCGGTGAGCGGATTTTCGGGCGCGATTCCCACCTGGGCCGCCCTGCCGAAGAGTAAGTCGTTGGACGCTGTCACCGTCGCCGAGCCTCGCTCCAGGGGGAACGTCGAGTCGCTCGTGCGGCTGGCGGCGCGCGACATGGCGACCGTCGATGCCCTGATCCTCGACCGGATGCAGTCCGAGGTGCCGGTCATCCCGCTGTTGGCCGAACATCTGATCTCAGCCGGTGGCAAGCGGCTGCGGCCTTTGCTGACCGTGTCGGCTGCCCGTGCGAGCAGGGCGGGCACCCCGGCTGCGGCCGGCGATATCACCGCCTCGGTCAGGCTGGCGGCAGCAGTCGAGTTTATCCACACCGCCACCCTGCTACACGATGACGTGGTCGACAGTTCCAACCTGCGGCGGGGCAAGGTCGCGGCCCATCTGATCTGGGGGGCTCCGTCCAGTGTGCTGGTCGGCGACTTCCTGTTCGCCCGCGCCTTCGAACTGATGGTCGAGACCGGCCAGATGCGGGCCTTGGGCATTCTGGCCCGCGCCTCCAGTGTCATCGCCGAGGGTGAGGTGCTGCAACTGACCCGCGCCCACGACCTGAACCTCGATCAGGCCACCTATCTGCGCATCATCGCGGCCAAGACCGCCGAATTGTTCGCTGCTGCGGCCGAGGCCGGTGCGGTGGGGGCAGGGGCAGACGAGGAGGCGGTTACGGCCTTGCGGGAGTTCGGCCTCAACCTCGGTCTGGCCTTCCAGCTTGCGGACGACGCGCTCGACTATGGCGGCACGTCCGAGGCGCTGGGCAAGAACGCCGGCGACGATTTCCATGAGGGCAAGGTGACCCTGCCCCTGCTGCTGGCAGCCGCCCGCACGCGCGGTCGCGAGGACGCCTTCTGGGACCGGACCATCAACAAGGGCCAGCGCACCGAGGACGATTTCCGCCGTGCCCGCGAACTGGTCATCGGCTCCGGTGCCGTCAGCGCCACGCTCGATATCGCGTGGGACTATGCCGACGCAGCCAAGGCGGCCTTGCAGGTGCTTCCGGCCAGCGACTGGCGCGACGCGCTGGAACAGCTGGCCGATTTCGCGGTGTCGCGGGCGGCGTGATCAGCGCAGCCCGGCGCAAAAGCGCTGGATGCGCCCGCAGGCCTCCTCCAGTACCGTCTCCGACGTCGCATAGCTGATTCGGAAATAGGGGCTCAGGCCGAAGGCCGATCCCTGCACCACCGCCACGCCCTCGGCGTTCAGGAGTTCGGTGGTGAAGGTCTCGTCGCTATCGATCACGACCTTGTCCTCTGTCGTCTTGCCGATCAGCCCCTCGATCGACGGATAGACATAGAAGGCCCCCTCGGGCGTGGCGCAGCGGATGCCGGTCGCCTGATTCAGCATCGACACCACCAGATCGCGCCTCACCTCAAAGGCCTGACCGCGTTCGGCGATGAAGTCCTGTGGGCCGTTCAACGCCTCGACAGCCGCCCACTGGCTGATCGACGAAGGGTTGGACGTCGTCTGGCTCGCCACCTTGCGCATCAGGTCGATCAGCGGCTTTGGCCCGCCCGCATAGCCGATGCGCCAGCCGGTCATGGCATAGGCCTTGGACACGCCGTTGACCGTCAGGGTCCGTTCATAGAGATCGGGCGCGACCTGGGCGATGGTCCGATAGTCGAACTCGCCGTAGATCAGGTGCTCATACATGTCGTCGGTCATCACCCAGACCTGAGGGTGCCGACGCAGCACCTCGGCCAGCCCCTCCAGCTCTGCACCCGTATAGGCCGCACCGGTCGGGTTGGACGGCGAGTTGAGGATCAGCCATTTGGTGCGCGGCGTAATCGCTGCTTCCAGTATTTCAGGCTTCAGCTTGAAGCCGTCGATCTCGTGCCCGACCACCGTCACCGGCTCACCGCCCGCCAGCAGCACCATATCGGGATAGGACACCCAATAGGGGGCCGGCACAATCACCTCGTCGCCCGGCGACAGGGTCGCTACCAAGGCGTTGTAGATCACCGTCTTGCCACCCGACGCGACGTGGATCTGATCGACCCCATAGGTCAGGTCATTCTCACGCGCGAATTTGGCCGCCACCGCCGCCTTCAGCTCCGGCAGGCCGTCGACGTCGGTATATTTGGTCTCGCCGCGCCGGATGGCGTCAATGGCGGCTTGCTTGATGTTGTCCGGCGTATCGAAGTCAGGCTCTCCGGCCCCCAGCCCGATCACATCCCGCCCATCGCGCTTGAGCTCGCGGGCGCGGGCTGTGACGGCGAGGGTGGCGGAGGGCTTGACGCGGGCCAAAGCCCTGGACTGAAGCGCGGCGGACTGCAGGCTGGACATGGCGACTCCCGGGGAAGGTCGCCAATCCTTACGCAGTTGCGAAAGAGCGATCAAATGTCAGCGACGGGAGCGGGAAGTGGCTGATCCGCTCCCGGCGGGTGGAGTGAGCGTCCGTGCGCGTAGGGGGACGTCCTTAGCGTCCGAACTGCACCCGCAAGTTCACCCCGCCTCCGAAGGCGGGGCTTGAATCGGTCAGTCCGGCGAAGACATGGGCCGTGACCACCGTGCGCGTATTCAGCGCCCAGCCTAGGGACAGGCCGGCGTCGGCCTGGTCGTCGAACGCCTCGTCGCTCGATTGGCGCCAGTCGAGCCTGGCCGCGACCGTCGTCCGGTCGGAAAGTCCGTGTGAGAAGAACACGCCTCCGTTCCAGACGTCGCGTGCTTCGAAATCGCTGCGGTCCCCGACCACCCGGTATCCCACGACGGCGCCAACGGTCGATGCCGGGCCAATATCCCGGGACACGGCGACTGCGCCAAAACCATCCATTGATCCGGAACCGAGACCCTTGTCCTCGTCACCGGTCGGCAGTGATACGCCCGCGCTGAAATCGATAACCCAAGCCGACAACGGATCCGGCGGGAGAGTCCAGCCGATTTCAACGCTCAAATCGGTGATGCCGGACCGCTCCGTGCTGGCCACAGGCGCCGCTGGCCCCCGATCTTGCCGACCTACGGGGCCGGAATCGAGCAGGAAGATGTCCGCCGGGCCGTCGATGGTGGCATAGGCAACGCTCAGGGCGGCCCGAAAGGAGCGCCGGGTGATGTCGATCGAAACCGGCGCGAAGACGACCCGCGTATCGTCGGTCTGACCATAGTCGCCACTGGAGGTATCTACGCCGAAGCTGACCGCGGTCTTGAACCGGGCGGGGTTTTCTTCTGGCACCGGGACGGGTTGCAACGCCAGTTCGCTGGCCACCGCGGCGATCAGCAGGATCGTCATGCGCTTACAGTCTCCCCTATGGCTTCACAAAGACCATACGCGCCGGGGGCCGGTCTATTCCACGAGCGGCGGCCAGCGCCCGTCGATCAGACGTTGCTCCTCAATCCTCGAAAGGGGTGCGCCGGCGTCCAGGGCGTCGATCGCCGCCTCCACGGAGTTCGTGTCGTCCGCGCCGGCGGCGACGTAGCCCGATCCTTGCGAAGTCGACGCCGCAAGCACCACCACACGCCATCCAGCCCCGGAGCGGCACGCCGCCCCTTCCTGCGCCGCAGCCCGGCTGGAAACGCGGAAGGCGCGGCACACCGACCCGTCAGCTGCACGCACGCTGTAGAGGAGGTCGACTTGACCCGACGTCTGGCCGCTTGGCGTGCCGTCGAGCGCCGCGCTCAGCATCCCTCCGGCTCGCATTTCGCCGTCGGCCGGAAACAGGAGAAGGCCGTCCCGCATCCATTGGGCGCCGAAAACGCCCAGGGTCAGGCCGGCGAACCCTGCGGCGAGGGCCATGGGTGCCCAGCTGTTGAGCATGGAGCGGCGGGTCGCGACGGGAGCCGCGAGCGATCCTGGGGGCGGCCGGATGACGATGGCGGCGAAATCCGCATCGATTCTCTCACCCAGCGCGCGGAGTGCCGCTACTCGCGCGGCGAGCGCCGGTTCACGCGCGACGCAATCCTCGACGCGCTCATGTTCTCCACAGTCGAGGGCACCGTCGATGAATGCGCCCAGGGTCTCGTCGTCGATCATCATGTCCTGGATCCTTCCGGCGCGATCTCCGGGTCATGGCCATTCGGCCGTTCGATCAGCGCGGACCGGGCGCGGGCCAGGCGGCTCATCACGGTTCCGATTGGAATGCCCAGGGCGCTGGCCGCCTCCTGATAGCTGAGACCCTCGACGAGAATCATCGCCGCCACCTCGCGCTGCGCCGGTGCCAGATAGGCGAAAGCTCGCAACGCATCCATCGCCATGACGTGCTCCTCGGCCTGTGCTGCTTGGGGTCTCTCGACATCGACCATTTCGTCGGACACCACGACACCCCGCACCTGCCTTCGCCGCATCCCGTCGCGCCAGAGGTTGCGGGTAATGTGGATCAACCATGCCTCCATGCTTTCCCCGGTTCGGTAGCGCGAAGCCGCGAGCAGGGCTCGTTCCACGGCAGACTGGGCAAGATCCTCGCCGTCGGCGCGATTGCCGCACAAACCACAGGCGAAGCGGAACAACCGAGGCCATGCGGCCACGATCAGTCTGCGCACATCCTCTTCCGGTCGCACCATGCTAGACATCCATACGCGGCGGGCGCGAGAATATTCCGGTTGCCGTCGCGTACTGCAAACAGGGCCGGTCTGGCTCTGACGGAGGGTTTCTGCATGCGGACCCGAAAGCTCTGGCCCGGATTGATCGCCTTCGTCCTCATGAGCGCGGTTTTCGATCCCGCCGCCGCCCAGCGCGCGCCTTCCGCGCGACCGGCACAGGCCGCCCCGCGCGCGCCGCCGGTGCGTGAACGCGAGGTCATTCAGCCGCGGGCGGAACGCCAGGCCGTCCGGGAGCGGCGGGCTCAGGCGAGGAGACTCGACGGCACCTATGCCGTCGGTGAGCATGGCTGGCGTTACCGACGCGGCGAAATTCTGATCGCCACTATGGAAGAAGCCGTGCTGTACGACGCGGAAGCCCTCGGCATGGTCGTGGTCGCCCGTACGTCGCTTGAAACCTCGGGCCTCCTTCTTGTTACATACCGCGCGCGCGACGACATCGACGTGAGAACCGTCCTGACGACTCTTCGCGCGCGCCACCCCGGGGCGGCGGTCGATCTGAACTATGTGTACGAGCGGAGCGGCGTCTCCCCGAGTCCGCCGGACATGCTCGCGCCCCCCGACATTGGCGCGCGCTCGGTCGGCATGGTGGACATCGGCGTTCCCCAAATCGGCGGTGCCAGGCTGTTCGTTCAGGGTGCCGCTGGCACAGATCCGGCACCGTCCAGCCACGCCACAGCCGTCGCGGCGATTCTGCTGAACACGTTGCGATCGGATGCACCGACCCTGTTCGCTGCGGACGCGGGCGAGTCCGGGTCGCCAGACTACGCGGCGGCCGGATCGATCGCGCGCGGCATGGACTGGGTCGCCGGAGCGGGGGCGCCCGTGATCAACGTCAGCCTCGCAGGCCCGCCCAACGCCGCTTTGGCCGCGGTGACACGAGCGCTCATTGCGCGCGGCGTCGTGATCGTCGCCGCCGTTGGCAACCACGGTCCGCACGCGCCGCCCGCCTACCCTGCGGCGATATCCGAAGTCGTCGCCGTGACGGCGGTCGACGCCCGCGGCCGCATTTCGCGACGCGCCAACCAAGGCGCGCATGTGGATTTCGCGGCTCCCGGGTTCTCCGGTCGTGGCAGCCTCAGCACATCGTTCGCCTGCCCTGTCGTGGCCGGTCTGCTCGCTCGACGGCTCGAGCGAGCAGACCCGGGCCGCTCGCGTCTGGTGGTCGAGGCGCTGACGGCGGCGGCCAACGATTTCGGCCCGCCCGGCAAGGACGAGGTTTTCGGTCACGGGCTGGTCACCGCTTCCACGTGGTGACGTCGGTCGGAACGGACTGGTCCGGGAATAAGCGCGAACCCGCCGCGTATTAACCTGCAAGGCGCGCCATTGCGCCGGAGCCTGCAGGAGGCTGTGATGAAGATGGGAATTGAAGCTTTGGCGGCGGTCGCCCTGGCGGTGGCACTGTGTTCCCCCGCCCAGGCGCAGCAGCGCGGAACGCCAGGAGTCCGCGCAGGTGATCCGGTCGTCACGCGGCCACTGATCGTCCCGCAGCGCCCGATGCGCGCTGACCCCGCCGTTCGCGGTCCGATCGTGGATCCACTCGATCCCCGCGGTTCCGACGGCAATCTCCGCCGCCGGATCTACAACGCCTGCCATGGCGGCTCGCCGCCGGACTTCTGCCGCAGGATCTTCGGCGACGATAGCCGAGGCAATCTGCGCCAACGCATCCGCAACGCCTGTTTCAACTCGGACTCCCCGCCGGCCTCGGTGTGCCGCCGGGTCTATGGTGATCGATTCCACGAGCGTCCTGATCCGGCGGTGCCCGGCGCGGATCCGGTTGCCCGGCCCGAACGCGGGGACTGAAGAGACAGGCGCTCACCGAGGGGGTGACCCTGGCCCTTCCCGGCATGCCCGCCACGTAACGCCTGCGGGGCAGGAGATTGTCTCCTCGCCTCTCGAACCGGAGACCGACCAATGAAGAGAATAGTTGCAGCCGTCGCCATCGGCCTCCTGCTCATCGCGGGTCAGGCCACCGCCCAGAACAGCAGCGCTGCACCACGTGTGGGCGACCGTCTCGGCGAGACGGCTGGGCGAGTCGAAAGGGTTTCAGGGGCCGCCGCTGGTCCCCCTTCTGGCCGTGATCGCCATTCTTGTCGCTGGCGTGGTCGTAGCGAGCGATGACGACAGCGAAAGCGACTGAGTTCGCGAACCCGCCAAAGGCCGAACCCCCCGCCGAGTAGACGGCTGGGGGGTTGGGCTGTTTCAGGTTGCTGTCGCGTCAACGAGGTCACGCGCCGGTCGAAGGCACTCCTGGCCCGGGGCCGTGGCTCAGACATGGACATCGGCGAACGGCTACCGCACACCGTCTCGACCCTCGCCCACACTGGCGCCGCCTGCTAATCCACTCCACCATGCGCCGCTTCCTCGACTTCATCCTCAATATGGAAGGCCGCCGCTGGCGGGCGGTGCTGGCGACCGCGTTGCTGCTCGGTGCGACACTCGGCCTGCTCGCGCTCGGCAAGAGCCAGTTCGGGCTGGCCGCCGAGGAGAATCTCGAGGGCTGGCTGCAAGGCTATCGCGGCAGTCCCCTGGCCTTCTTCGCCACCGTGGTCCTGTTTATCGCCGCCGCCTTTATTGGCGTGCCGCAGTTCATCCTGATTGCCGCCTGCGTGGTCGCCTTCGGGCCGTCGCTGGGCTTTTTCTACAGCTGGGCAGCGACCATCATTTCCGCAGGGGTGACCTACTGGCTGGGCCGGGGACCGACGGCGCGACTGGTCGATCGCCTCGGCGGGCGGACCATGGGTCGGCTCAAGGGGTTCGTCGGCAAGAACGCCTTCTATGCCAGCTTCATGATCCGCAATGTTCCTTCGGCACCCTTTATCGTCGTCAATATGGCCTTCGGTGCCGCCCGGGCGTCGTTCTGGCGTTTTCTCACCGGTTGCGCCCTCGGTGTCCTGCCCAAGACCGCCCTGGTCGCCTTTTTCGGTGGGGCGGTGGTGATTGCGGTCAGCGGCGACGGCGTCTGGACCTCTCTGATCCTCGCGGGTGTGGCGGTGGTCTGGCTGGGTCTGATGCTGACGGTGCGCGAATTGGTCAAACGGCGCGAGCGAGCCTCCGGCGCGGACTGAGGCTCACGCGGAGGCGAGCCGTCCACACGCTCGCGTCACGCCCCGGTGAGGGGCCGCCCTGTCGGACTGTTCAAGGTCCCCCACGGGGCGACAGGGCTTGTAATCAGCCACGCACACGGGCAAACGAAACCTAAGGTCGGTCAGGCGATTACGATCAGGAGGCGGCGCGTGGGGATGCGTGGTGCCGGGGCGTCGCCGAAGCGGATCGAGACTGACGCACGCCCCCTCTCAAGGCCCGAACGAACGGTATCCCGGACCCATGTTCTCCAGCATTTTTGGCGCGATCTCCAACGACATCGCCATCGACCTCGGCACCGCCAACACCCTGATCTATATGAAGGGCAAGGGTATCGTCCTGAACGAGCCCTCCGTTGTCGCCCTGCGTAACGTCGGTGGCCGCAAGATCGTGCATGCTGTGGGCATAGAGGCCAAGCAGATGCTGGGCCGCACCCCCGGCCATATGGAAGCCATCCGCCCTATGCGCGACGGCGTCATCGCCGACTTCGAAGTCGCCGAGGAGATGATCAAACATTTCATCCGCAAGGTTCATAACCGCAAGGGCTTCGTGAACCCCAAGGTCATCGTCTGCGTGCCGTCGGGGGCCACCGCCGTCGAGCGCCGCGCCATCAACGATTCCTGCCTCAACGCCTCGGCCCGCCGCGTCGGCCTGATCGACGAGCCGATGGCCGCCGCCATCGGGGCCGGCCTGCCGATCCACGAGCCGACTGGCTCGATGGTCGTCGACATCGGCGGTGGTACCACTGAGGTCGCCGTGCTCTCGCTCTCGGGCATCGTCTATTCGCGCTCGGTCCGCGTTGGCGGCGACAAGATGGATGAGGCGATCATCTCCTACATGCGCCGCAACCATAACCTTCTGATCGGCGAGACCACCGCCGAGCGTATCAAGAAGGACATCGGCACGGCCCGCATCCCGGCCGACGGAGAAGGTCTGTCGATCGACGTCAAGGGCCGCGACCTGATGCAGGGCGTGCCCCGCGAAGTCCGCATCTCCGAACGCCAGGCCGCCGAGGCCCTGGCCGAGCCGGTCTCGCAGATCGTCGAGGCCGTCAAGGTGGCGCTGGAAGCTACGCCGCCCGAACTGGCTGCTGACATCGCCGACAAGGGGATCATGCTCACCGGCGGCGGGGCGCTTCTGCGCGGTCTGGACGCCGAGATCCGTGACCACACCGGTCTGCCGGTGTCTGTGGCCGACGATCCGCTGTCCTGCGTGGCCATCGGCTGCGGTCGGGTGCTGGAGCATCCACGCTGGATGAAGGGCGTACTCGACTCCGCCCTTTAGGGGGCCGGTCGAAACACCGCCGCAAATCCCTATCATTCCATGCCTGTGCCGGTTCCCAAACGGCACGGATTTTGCGATAGGCTCGACAAATCGGCCGGGGGCGTCCCGCTGATTCCCTTTTCTGAGGAAGGCGCGCCGTGGCGTTTCGCGACGGACCGTTCGAAAACATCAAGGTGCCGTTGGTCCTGACCGCGGCGCTCACAGTCTTGGCTGCAGTGGTTGGCTGCGTGCTTCTGCTGATCAGTGATGCCCGCGCCCAGACCTCGCCCTATCAGCCCGTGCGTTCCGGTGTCGAAGCGGTCGCAGGACCGGTCGGTGGCATCTTTGCCGCCCCGGTGCGCTGGTTCGGCCATGCCTCGGACTATGTAGGTGACTATTTCTTCGCCGTGTCCGAGAACCGACGTCTCAAGGCCGAACTGGCGGAGCTTCAGCCTTGGCGCGACCAGGCTATTGCACTCAAGAACGTCAACGCCCGCTATGAGGTCATGCTTGGCATCCGGCCCGAACCGCCCGTGGCCATGCAGACTGCCCGGTCGATTCTCGATTCGCGCGGACCCTTCTCCAAGGCGCGACTGCTCGATGCGGGCTCGGCTACGGGGGTCAAGGTCGGCAATCCTGTCATCAATGAGCACGGTCTGGTCGGGCGCGTCGTGGGCACCTCGCCGGGTGTCAGCCGTATGCTTCTGGTCACCGACGTAGCCAGCCAGATTCCAATCCTCATCGACCGCACCGACGCCCGAGCCATTCTCAGGGGCGATGGCAGCGGCAATCCGCGACTTGATTTCATGCGCGGCGTGGGTTCAGTCCAGATTGGCGACCTCATCCTTTCGTCCGGGGATGGCGGCGGCCTGCCGCGCGGCGTTCCCATCGGCGTGGCGGCCCGGGGCATCGACGGTAGCTGGCGCGTCAAACTGTTCAGCGACCGCGGTGCTATCGACTATGTCCGCATCATGCTGTTCGAGGATTTCGGCCAGCTGATCGGTGCCGATGACCTGAACGCCCCGCCGCTGGCGGCCCTCGGTACCCTGACCGAGGCGACGGCTGAACAGGCCGGTACCATCACCGATGCCGCCGCCCGACGTACCGCCGAGCGTGCTCAGGCCGAGCAAAGACGGGCCACCGCTGCCGCTGCCACTGCTGCTGCGAGGCCCGAAGCCGCCGGGCCTCATCCCGTCGTGCCCGCGGCCAGAGTTGCTCCGCCGCCCGCAGCCAGAACCGTCCCGCCACCTGCGGTCCGAACAGCTTCGCCGTCGATCCGGCCCGCCACGCCGCGGCCGACTGGAGCTGCCGTCTCTTCTACGGCCAGACCCTATGTGTCGTCGCCGCACCGGGTTGTTGACCCTCCGGCCGCCCCCACCGCCGCCCCCACCGCCGCCCCGTCGCCCGGAGGGACCGAATGAGACGCCTGGTCGCGGTTCGTGTCGTCGGGCCGGTGCAGTGGATCGTCATTCCGGCCTTTATCACGCTTGCCGT
>Ga0105054_10011116_pt1 | contig 11294 bp, 9 predicted proteins | sample BON02_FD_78091 | JGI IMG/M metagenome (GOLD analysis project Ga0105054, IMG submission 78091) | Freshwater microbial communities from Lake Bonney liftoff mats and glacier meltwater in Antarctica - BON-02 (megahit assembly) | ecosystem: Environmental > Aquatic > Freshwater > Ice > Glacier... | reverse complement strand
GCTCTAATTCCCCTTGGCCGGCCCATAATACTAGTAAAAATAGGCGAGCGGGTCAACCTAAAATAACAAAATAGGGCGAGCGGGTTTACTTAAAACAGCTAGAGCTAGAGCTCTCTATGGCCTAGGTCTGTGTGTGTGATAGCAGAGTACGTTCCTGCCCTGCCCGCGGACAAGCCGTAAAATTATACGAGGTTTGTGGTGTCTCTGAGACACGCCGGAGCTCTGCCGTGACGGCGCACCACGGGCTTGTGTGTGTGTGGGTCTGTGGGTGTCATAGATCCTCAGCTGACCCCAACAAGCTCGTCGGCCCCCGACTGAGATCTTGAATGCTCGGTGGGCTCGTTGGGCTCATTTGGCTCTCTCTCTCCCCCTCCCCCCCCCCCCCCCCCAGCGGGACCACAGTGCCGGGGGCCGGGGGGGGAGGGGGGGGGGGGGGGTGGTGGGGGTGTGGGGGGGGGAGTCGGGGGGGGGGTGGGGGGGGGGGGGGGGGGCCTAGGCGTTCGAAGGCGGCGTGCATGGTGCGTTCGAGGGGGGTGTTGCCGAGGAGGTTGGAGACGGCGGAGACGACCTGGTGGGTGACGGTGGTTTCGGTCATGAGGGCGGCTCCTTCGGCGACTTTTTTCACGCGCTCGATGAGGGGCCAGAGTTCGGGGAGTTCGCGGGCGCGGATGGCGTAGCGGATTTTGGCGGTGCCTTGGACGACGTTGGGGGCGATGCCGCCGGTGTCGAGGTAGGCGTAGTGGATGCGGGCGTCGGAGGGCATGTGTTCGCGCATGTAGTTGACGCCGACGTTCATGAGTTCGACGGCGTCGAGTGCGGAGCGGCCGAGATGGGGGGAGGCGGCGGCGTGGGAGGGGCGGCCGGTGAAGGAAAAATCGATGCGGGTGTTGGCGAGGGACATCGCGTCGTTGACGCCGATGGCCGCGATGATCGCCAGGATCACATCCTTCGCCGAAACCCCCAGCCCGAGCGAGCCCTCCACCGACACGCGCATCGATTTCGGCCGCATCTGCCACAGCGTCTGCGTCGCCAGAACATGCGTCACCTCGGAAGCCCCGATCCCGAATGCCAGCGCCCCCAGCGCCCCATGCGTCGCCGTATGGCTGTCCCCGCACGTCATCAGCAGCCCCGGCAGGGTAATCCCCTGCTCCGGCCCGATGACATGCACGATCCCCTGCCGCCGGTCCCCCAGCCCATACAGTCGGATGCCATGCGCCGCCGTATTCTCGCCCAGCGCCCTCACCATCTCCCGCCGGTTCGGGTCGGGAATGGCTTCCAGCACGTGGCTTGCGGTCGACACATAGTGGTCCGGCGTTGCGAAGGTCTGCTCGGGATGGCGCACCGCAAGCCCCCGCTCGGCGATGCTGCGGAACGCCGCCCGGGAGCCTTCGTGCACCAGGTGCCGCGCCACATGCAGCAGCGTCGCGCCATCCGGCCGCGCCACCACCGTATGGCGGTCCCAAATCTTCTCGAACATCGTCCGCGGCCCACCCTCGCTCGGCCCACTCCCTTCCATGGCGCCATCCTCCCCGTCCAATAACGTTAGCAGCGGGTTCCCGTGCCGCGCCAGAACATGCCATGCTCCCCTATACATACGAGGGAGTCCCGGTAATGCGCCTGCTGCTGGCCACCATGTCGCACGAGACCAACACCTTCTCGCCCGTGCCGACCAAGATCGAGCGCTTCATGCGCAACGGCACCACCCTGCTGAAGGGCGACGAAGCGGCCAATTTCTACCGCAACACCGGCACCTGCATGGGCGGCTACCTCGCCGTCGCCGCCGAGCAGAACGCCGAGGTGGTCATCCCGGTCTGCGCCAGCGCGCCCCCCTCCGGCCGGGTGGACGCCGAGGCCTACGAGACCTTCTGCAAGCTGATCACCGACGAGGTGGCCAAGGGCGGCTTCGACGGCATCTGGCTCGACCTACACGGCGCCATGGCCGCCGAGGGCTTCGAGGACGGCGAGGGCGAGCTGCTGCGCCGCATTCGCGCCGTCGACCCGAAAACCCCGATGTGCGTCGCCTACGACATGCACGCCAACATGTTCGACAACATGGTCAGCAACGCGCAGATGGTGACCGGATACCATACATACCCGCATATCGACATGCGCCCCACCGCCGAGCGCGCCGCCCGCCTGCTGCTGCGCGTCATGAAGAGCGAGATCAAGCCCACCGGCGCCTGGGGTGCCGCGCCCATGCTCCCCCACGTCATGGCCCAGGGCACCCACCGCTTCCCCAACAAGGACCTGCAGGGGATGTGCGAGCAGTGGGAGAAGTCCGGCCGTGCGCTCGCCGCCTCCCTGTTCGTCGGCTTCCCGCACGCCGACGTCACGATGGCCGGCCTGTCGGCCGTCGTCTTCACCGACAACAACCCCGAAGACGCCCAGGCGATGGTAGACGAGCTGATCAGCTTCGCCTGGAAGGCGCGGCGCGAGTTCATGTTCGAGATCGAGCCGCTGGACAAGTCGGTGGCCCGCGCCAAGGAAATGGGCGACCCGGCCCCAGGGGGAGCAACCGGCCCGATCATGCTGCTCGACCATTATGACAACTGCGCCTCGGGCGGCACGATGGACACCACCGACACGCTGCGCGAGATTATCCGCCAGGACCTCGACAACGTCGTCTTCTTCGGCATCTACGATCCGATCGCCGTCCAGGAAGCAATAGCGGCCGGCATCGGCAACGAGGTCACGTTGACCATCGGCGCCAAGCTCCCCATGCCGCTGATGCCAGTGCAGTCCAGTCCGCTCACCGTGACCGGCGTGGTGCAGACCATCTCCAACGGCGCCTTCACGCTGAAGGGCGGCCTCACCCCCGGCCTTAAGGTCTTCATGGGCCCCACTGTTGTGCTCAACACCGGCAAGATCGAACTGATCCTCCTCTCCCGTCACATCGAGCCCACGGCGCAGGAGATGCTCACCAATCTCGGCATCACCCCGAGCGCCAAGAAGTTCATCGCCATCAAGAGCCGCGTGCATTTCCGCGCCGACATGGGCAAGGCGGCGCGCGAGATCGTCGAATGCGCCGGCGTGGGCGCCTGCACCTCGGACTACTCGCAGCTGACCTTCCACAACGTGCGCCGGCCGATCTTTCCGCTGAACATGGAGCTGCAGTGGAATCACCCGGCCTGAGCGCGTAACCTTCGCGGGGCGGCAAGCGAACTTCAGCGGATCACCCGATGGGAGAACCCAATGCCGTCCTGCACCCCCCACCGCTTTGCGCCGCGCCTGTTCGCGCCCCTGCTGCTGACCCTGGCGCTGCTGCTCGCCACCCTGCCTGCAAGGGCCGCCCCGCTGCCCGGCATCGAGGTGCTCGCCTCGAAGCACGACTACGCCACCCTGCTCGCGCGCACCGAAGCGGCGATCAAGGACAACAAGATGGGCCATCTGTTCACCGCCAGCGCCACGGTCGGCGCCAAGGCGCGCGGGGTCACCATCCCGGGAAATGCCGTGGTGATGGTGTTCCGGCCCGACTACGCCATCCGCATGCTCGCCGCCAGCATCGACGCCGGCATCGAGGCACCGCTGCGCCTCTATGTCACCGAGGAGAAGGACGGCACCGCGCGCATCTCCTGGCGCCGCCCGACCGCCGTCTTCGCGCCCTACGGTGTGCCGGCACTCGACGCGATGGCAACCGAACTCGACCCGATCCTCGCCCGCATCGCGGCCCAGGCGGCGGGTGGCTCCTAGCCACCCCGACCGCGACGCCCCAGCGCTCGCCGTCCTGCTGCTGGCCGGCGGGATCACCGCCTGGCAGGCGGCCACGTTCGGTGCCTGGCCGCTGGCGAGCCTGCTGGTGGCAGGGGCGTTGGGCTGGGCCTTCGTGGCCACCGGATTCAGCTTCACCGGCGCATTCCGTGCCTGGCAGACCAATGGGGACGGCAGGCGCTTGGCCGCGAGCCTGGTGATCCCCGCCATTGCCGCCGCCGTGGTGCTGCCGATGGCCAACCTGGTGCCCGGTTATGGCGCCGCCGTCGTGCCGGCTGGCCTGCCGGTGGCGATCGGCGCGGCGATCTTCGGCGTCGGCATGCAACTGGCCAATGGCTGCGGCTCCGGCACCCTGGCGGCGGCCGGCGCGGGATCGCCCCGCATGTGGATCGTGCTGCCCTGGTTCTGCACCGGCGGCGTGCTCGGCAGCCTTGTCGTGCCGGCCGCCATGCAATGGCCATCGCCACCGGCGCTGGGCCTGTCCGAACCACTGGGCCCCTGGGGCGGACTGGCCGCCACCCTCGCCCTGCTCGCCTTGCTCGCCGCCCTGCTGCTGCGCGGCGCCAGGCGACCGGATGCTTCGATGCTGCGCTCGGCGTTGCTGATTGGCGCGCTGGCCGCCCTGCTGTTCCTGGTCACCGGCATGCCCTGGGGCATCACCTCGGGCCTGACGCTGTGGGGCGGCAAGGTAGCGGTGGCGCTGGGCGTACCCCTCACCGACGCGGCGTACTGGGCCGACGACGCCTCGCGCGCCGCCCTGGCCGGACCGCTGCTCGCCGACACTGTTTCACGCACCAATATCGGCATGATCCTCGGCGCCGCGGCCAGTGCGGCCTGGAAGGGGCGGCTGCGCGGCCAGCCATGGCCGGCGACGCGCGGCATGGCGGCGGCGATGCTCGGCGGGCTGCTGATGGGCATCGGCGCACGCCTGTCTTTCGGCTGCAACATCGGCGCCTTCATCGGCGGCGTGGCCTCGGGCAGCTTGCACGGGTTCCTGTGGTTCGCCGCGGTGCTGCCCGGTTCCTGGCTGGGTATCCGCCTGCGCCCGGTCTTTGGCATGGGGCGCATGGCCTGATTTCCCCGTTGACGGGCGCTGCATCCGCGGCTCGATCGTAACACTTCACTAATCTTTTATCCGGCAGGATGGTGCAATCGAAGCCCGCAGGAGAAGCCTGCCTATGTCGACCCTCACCGCAGACGCCCGGCTCGCCATACTCCAGCCCGCGGGCCCTCCCTTGGGTGACCGCGTGGCGCCCAGCTTCAGTATCGCCCCGCATGGCCACCAGCTGAACGTTGCCGACACCCGCGTCGCCCGCGCCGCCGCCACCGAGTTCTGCAGCGGCTTCGAGGAGGGCACGCTGCAGTTCTTCGACGCGGTGCTGCCGGAATGCCGGCGCATGTTCGATTTCGGCGCATTCATCGGCTTCACCTCGCTGTACGCCGCCGCCGCGGGTGCCGAAGTGTTCAGCTTTGAACCCAGCCCGACCAACCACGCCCTGCTAGCGGCCAACGTCGCAGCCAATCCGGCGCTGGCGCCGCGCATCTACCTGCACCCGTTCGCCTTGGGCGCCGCCGATGCCACCCTGCCGCTGTTCGGCAAGGGTCATGCCGACGCCGACACCAGCCTCTACCGCGACGTGCAGCGCACCACGGTGGTGCGCTGCCAGGCCGAGGCGACGGTGCCGGTGCGCGCCGCCGCCAATGTCCTGCAGGAAGTCGGGCTGGATGGCGAAACCCTGCTCAAGATCGACATCGAGGGCGCGGAATACGACGTGGTGCCAGCAATTGCGGGGTTGCTGGCGCGGCACCGGCCATTCCTCCACATCTCGTTCCATCCTTATAACATCGTGCTTGGCACGGACGAATACCTCAACCAGGTCGTCCGCCTGCGCCGCGCTTTGGCTGTCGCCGAAGCCGTGGCACCATACCGCCACATGTATTTCCACACCGAACAGGGCTGGACCCGGATCGACCGGCGTGACCGCATGTCGCTGTTCACCCAGTACCTGCTGAAGCCAAAGCCGGTGCCGCGCATCGCCACTCCGCAATACGGCTTCACCGACGCACTCGCCTTGTCGGAAGTAGCGCTCCCCCTCGGCTGAGCGCCGCGATCGCCCCACCGACGGTTCCGCCTGAGCCGATCCCGCTCTAGGGTGCGGGGGCATGCCCGCCCCGCCCCCCCCTGACGCCCACTCGCCCCATCTCTCCCTGCAGGGCTTCGTGGAAGCCGTGACCCGCCACACCGCCCGCGGCTGGGCGCGCGATCCGCTGCAGCCAGGGCGGCGCGTGATGGTGCAGGCGGTCGTGCAGGGCCATGTGCTCGGCCAGGCCGTGGCCGACTTGTTCCGCGGAGATGTCGCCGCCGCCGGCCTCGGCGACGGGCATTGCGGCTTCAACATCGACCTTTCCGCCCATGCCGTCACACTGGCGGGCATGTTGGTCACGCTGCGCGACGCCGCCGACGGCACCCCGCTCCAAGGCTCACCCGCCATCGCCGCCGATCCGCCCAGCGTCAGCCGCTTCCTGCACCGGTGGCAAGGGGTGAAGCCACCCGTCCTGGCGCGCCTGCGCCGCATGATGCATGCCCGCACTCGGGGCGGCGTCTCGGTCATCGCCACCGGCAAGGCCGGGCTGACCGCCCTGGTTGCCTCCCTGCAAGCGCAACTCTGCGACCGCTGGGAGTTGCTGCTGCCGCCCGGAGCATCTGCCCCCGCCGACCACCGCATCCGGGTGCTGCCACCGGGGACCGGCGGGCTGGACGCAGCCCGCCACCCGATCGTTCTGTTCGTCACCGACCGGGCAGCCTTCGAGGCGGACGCGATCTACCACCTTCTGGGCGCCGCCGAGGACCCCCGCGCCGAGCTGTTCACCTGGGATCTCGCCCGTACCCACCGCGGTAGCGTAGCCGTCGACCTGCTGTGCCGCCCGGCCTTCTCGCTGGACCAATTCCGCGGCACCCCCCATCCCGGCGGTGCTTTCGCGGCGCGCAGCACGGCCGCCCGCGCCACCGGGTGGGGCACGGGCGATGCGGATTTCGCGCTGCGCCTACTGGAGCGCGGCCGGGCCGTCGCCCACATCCCGCGCATCCTGCACCGCACGCCGGACCCGCCGCGCCCGCCCGCCCAGGCCGACCTTCGCGCCGTGCAACGCCATCTCGACCGCGGCGCCACCGGTGCCAGGGCCAACATGGCCACCGACGCGCCGGGCATCGTCGTCACCTGGCCACCGGCCGCCGGGCGCACCCTGGTCGTGATCCCCACCCACAACCAGGCCGCCCTGCTGCGCACCTGCGTGGAATCACTGTTCCGCACCCGGGAGAGCACGCCGATCGACATCGTGGTGATCGACCACGCCTCCGACGCGCCGGACGCAAGAAACTACCTGGCGAACCTTTCCGGCCTCGTGACGGTGATGCCTTATACTGGTCCGTTCCACTACGCGCGCATGAACAACCTGGCTGTCCGGCGCCACGGTGGCGACGCCGAGACCGTGCTGTTCCTCAACAACGACACCGAAGCCATCCGCCCCGGCTGGCTAGCCCGCATGCGCAGCCTCGCGGTGCGCGCCGATGTCGGAGCGGTCGGCGCGCTGCTGCTCTATGGCGACGGGCGGGTGCAGCACGCCGGCGCCTTCCTGGGGTTCGACGGCTCGGCGACCCACGCCCACACCATGGTCCATGCCTATCTGGCCGATGGCAGCCGGAACCCAGGCTATGACGGGCACCTCACAGCGCTGCGCGAGGTCTCGGCCGTCACCGGCGCATGCATGATGATACGCCATACGCGTTTCGCCGAGGCCAACGGCTTCGACGAGGCGCTGCCCATCGGCTTCAACGACACCGATCTGTGCCTGCGCCTGCGCGCCAGAGGCTGGCGCATCCTACAGGACGGGCAAAGCGTGCTTTTCCACCACGAATCGCGCACCCGCCGGCAGTCCGGCCAGATCCTGCACGCCGAGGACACCGCCCTGTTCAAGGCCCGCCATGCCGGCCTGATCGCCGCCGGCGACCCGTTCTACAACCCCAACCTGCGGCTGGACGTGCAGGACCACGAGGCGCGCGCCGACTGCCTGCCAGGCGGCGCGGCGCGGCTCACCTTCCCCATTTCACCACCATCTGGTGCAGCGCGAGCAACAGCAACGACATCAGGCTCAGCAGCACCGCGGCGGCGCAGATCGTCGGGCTGAGGAACTCGCGCAGACCGGCGAGCATCTGGCGCGGCAAGGTGAACTGCTCGGGCCCGGCAATGAACAGCGCCACGATCAGTTCGTCGAAACTGGTGGCGAAGGCGAACAGCGCCCCGGCAGCCACCGCGGGGGTGATCAGCGGCAGCACCACGCGCACCAGCATCACATGGAAAGGCGCGCCCAGGCTGGTGGCCGCCCGCAGCAGGGTGCGGTCGAAGCCCTGTAGGGACGCCAGCACGGTCACCACCACATAGGGCAGCGCCAGCACGGTATGCGCCAGGATCAGCCCGGCAAAGGTGCTGGTCAGCCCCACCATGGCGAAGGCGAAGTACATCGACACGCCGGCGATCACCGCGGGCACTACCAGCGGCACCGACAGCACCGCCATAGGCAGCCGCCCGGCGAAGCGCCCCATGAACAGGCCGAAGGCGGCAAGCGTGCCCAGCCCGGTCGCCAGCAACGCGGTCGCCACCCCGACCACCAGACTGTTGCGCGTGCTCGAAAGCCAGCGTCCACTGGTGAAGAAATCCTTATACCAGCGCAGCGACAGCCCGGGCACCGGCAGGGTCAGCACCTCGCCGGACGAGAACGACAGCGGCACCACCACCAGCAGCGGCACCACCAGGAACATTAACACCGCGACAGTGTACAGGCGCAGGGCGATACGCATCAGGCCCGCGCCCGTAACCGGGGAAACAGCAGGACGGCCGCCGCCACCACCCCCGCCGTCATCGCCAGCAACAGCGCCGACAACGCGCCCGCCATGCCCCAGTTCAGCGTGTTCGTGGTGTAGTCGGCGATGAAGGTGCTGACCATCTGGTCGCCGATACCGCCGACCAGGGCCGGGGTGATGTAGAACCCCACGGCCAGCATGAACACGATCAGCCCGCCCGCCCCCACCCCCGGCGCGCTCAGCGGCAGGTAAACGTACCGAAAATGCTGCATCCGCGTAGCCCCCAGGCTGGTCGCCGCGCGCTGTAGCGCCGGGTCGATCCGCCGCATCACGCCGACCATCGGCAAAATGGCGAACGGCAGCAGCACATGCACCATCGCCACCAGAACGGCGAAGCGAGTGAAGATCAGTTGCAGCGGGTGGTCGATCACCTGCATCGCCAACAGGGCGGCGTTCACCGGCCCCTCGCGCTGCAACAGGATGAACCAGGCCGTGGTGCGCACCAGTATCGACACCCAGAACGGCACCAGCACTAGCACGGTGGCCAGCCGCGCCTGGGCCGGCGGCAGGCGGGCGATGGTGTAGGCGGCGGGATAGGCGATCAACAGGGTCAGCACCGTCACCTGCAGCGCGATTACCAGGGTGCGCAAAAACAGGCGCTGGAAAATCGCCTGGTCGTCCGCCTGCGCCACCACCCGCCCATCGGCGGCGATGTCGAAGTCCAGTGCACGCAGCAGGTAGAGCGGCGTCGCGCCCAGCGCCGCGCGGCGCAGCATGGCCCAGGTGGCAGGCTCGGCCCAGCGCGCATCCAGGGCCGGCAGCGCCATGCTGTAGGGCGCCGAAAGCTCGGCCCGCGCGGTGCGCAGCACCAGGTTGCGCATGCCCGAACGCTCGAAGTTCAGCCGCCGTGCCAGCGCTCCCAGGCCCTGAGTCGCCTCCGCGGCCTGCAGTTCGCGCGCGGCGGCCGCATACACGGCCTCGCCGGGCAAGCCCTCGCCATCCCAGTCACGCAGCAACGCGGCGGTATGCGGCAGGGCCTGGCGCAGCTCGGGGTCGCGGACGGCGGTAGCGAAACTGACCAGCAGCGGCACCACCAGCGCCAGCACCACCAGCAGAACCGCCGGGGCCACGATGGCGCCGGCGAGGACCCGCCCTTCCCGGAGCCTGTCGAGGATCAATTGTTATGCATCATGACAATCGGCGACCCGCCAATCAGCGGGCGGCCCAGGCGTTAAAGCGCTTCTCCAGGTCGTCGCCGTATTCCACCCAGAACTCGGTGTTGATCGACAGGCCGATTTCGGTGTGGTTGCTGACCATGCCGGGGTTGCGCGCCCGCACCGCTGGGTTGTCGGCCACCGCCTTGGTGGCGGGCGAGACTGCCCAGTCCTGCGCCAGGGCCAGCAGCGGGGCCGGATCAGTCATGTAGTCGATCAGCTTCATCGCCTCGGCGGTGTGCGGCGAGCCCTTCACCACCGCCCAGTAGTCGAAGGAATACAGCAACGTCGACCACAGCAACGGATAGGGTGCGCCCTCGGCTGCCGCGCGCGCGGTGCGCCCGGTGAAGCCCACCGCATAGGCAACCTCGCCGGAACCGACGAACTGCAGCGGCTGGGCGCCGGAGCGCCACCACACGATGTCGCCCTTGATGCGGTCGAGTGCCGCGAAGGCGCGATCCTGGCCGGCCTTGGTGGCCAGCGCCTCGTAGACGTCCTCGAACTTCACGCCGTCGGCCATCAGGGCGATCTCGAGCGTGGTCTTGGGGGTGAAGCGGAAGCTTCGCTTGCCCGGGAACTTCGCCGTGTCCCACAGCTCGGCGAAAGTCTTGGGGCCGTTGGGGATGCGCTTCTGGTCGTAAAACAAGGTCAGCCCCCAGCCCACGCCGCCGGCGCCGCAGGCCACCGTGCCGCCGGGCACAAACTTGCTGCGGTCGATCACCTTCCAGTCCATCTTCTCGAAGGTGCCATCCTCGCAGCCGCGGACCAGTTCCGGCGCCTCGACCATCACCACGTCCCAGGTGACATCGTCGGCCTTCACCTGGGCGGCGATTCGGGCCATCTCGCCGTTGTACACGTCGTCCTTCACCGGGGTGCCGGTGGCCTTCGTATAGCCCTGGAACAGGTGCTTGCGGGCATTGTCCTGAAATCCGCCGCCGAAGCCCACGACCATCAGGTCACGCGCCTGGGCGGGCACGGCGGCAGGCAGGGCCGCTACTGCGGCGACCAGGGCGGAAAGAAGCAGGCGACGCGCAACCATGGAGCAAATCCCTCGGCAAGGAATGAAGGCGGCAAGTATAGCTGACCTGCCGCCCCGGTGCGACGGCTGATACGCATCTGGCGGGGGCCGCGCGGCCACCCCCGTCAGGCGCTAGTGTCGACCGGCACGATCTCGCGCGGCAGGCCCTCGCGATAATTGTAGTTCGTCGCGGCATCGCCATGGGCCACGGTGCAGCCGGCGTAGGCGCCGTCGTCGTCGTGGAAATGCGCCCTGTGGGTTTCCACGTCGCCCCATACCGCGCCGATCTGGTGGTAGTGGAACTGGATGGCCCGCCGCCGCAGGTCCGTCGTGTTCGGGGCGGTGTAGTAGGGCGTGTCGTCATTTAAGCCAACTTAGGGCGCAAACCAAATGCAATCCGGCGAGAAAGTTACGTGCGGTTTTTTCGTAGCGCGTCGCGATGGCTCGAAAATGTTTGATTATACCCCGACTCTCCGGGAACCCGAAAATCGTGCTT
>Ga0105054_10011114_pt1 | contig 11296 bp, 7 predicted proteins | sample BON02_FD_78091 | JGI IMG/M metagenome (GOLD analysis project Ga0105054, IMG submission 78091) | Freshwater microbial communities from Lake Bonney liftoff mats and glacier meltwater in Antarctica - BON-02 (megahit assembly) | ecosystem: Environmental > Aquatic > Freshwater > Ice > Glacier... | reverse complement strand
TGCACTTCGCCATGGAGTACCTGACCCAGTCCAACCGGGTCATTGCCGGCGATAGCGTCGAGGACCAACTTAGCGCCGAGGGAAAGCACGTCGTCATCCTCGGTGGCGGCGATACTGGGGCCGATTGTCTAGGAACCGCGACGAGGCAGCTGGCCGCTTCGGTCACCACAATTGCTATCGGACAGAAGCCTGAAGAACAGCGTACCGACGACCAACCTTGGCCAATGGACCCGCGTCTGTTCGAAATCTCCAGTGCACATGAAGATTTCGGTGATCGCAAATACCTGCACTCCACAGTTGAACTTGTTGGACAGCACGGCCAAGTAACCGGCATTAAGGTTGCAGACACCGAATTTGTGAACGGAAGAAGAGTTCCCAAGGCAGGCACCGAGCGAGTCATGAAGGCTGACTTGGTGCTCCTTGCACTTGGCTTCACGGGGCCAGAATCAGAGACCATAACAAGCCAACTCAACACAGAGCTGGACAACCACACCAACATTAGTCGTGACGGAAAATACCGCAGCAAAGATTCGTTGTTTGTCGCAGGGGATGCGGGCAGAGGTCAAAGCCTGATAGTTTGGGCGATAGCCGAAGGTAGGGCAGCAGCCGCGGCAATTGATGAGTATCTCGAAGGAGAGACACAGCTGCCATTCCCCGTGAAGCCAACTGATAAGCCAATCTCGGTTTATAGCTGAGTAAATAGAAAATAGGTAATTGAGCCAATGAGACGCGCAAAAATTGTTGCAACATTCGGGCCCGCAATAGCCGATCTAGAGATGACCCGAAGGGTTATAGCAGCCGGTGTAGACGTGGCGAGAATGAACCTCAGCCACGGCTCTCACGAGGTTCACGAGCAGGTCTACAAAAACATCCGTCAGGCCAGTGAAGAAGCCGAGAAGGCAGTTGGAATACTTGTTGACCTGCAAGGACCAAAGATTCGTCTTGGAAAGTTTGCCGAGGGTAGCGTTGAGCTTGTGCCAGGTGCAACCTTCAAGATAACAACCGATGACGTGGCCGGCGACGTAGACATTTGCTCCACTACTCACAAGGGACTTCCGAATGACGTCTCCGTCGGAGACATGTTGCTCATCGATGATGGACGTCTTTCACTTCGAGCAACTGCCGTTGACCCGACCACGATAACAACCGAGGTTGTAATCGGTGGTCCAGTATCTAACAACAAGGGCATAAACCTTCCAGGTGTAGCGGTGGACGTTCCGGCGCTCAGCAAAAAAGATGAAGAAGATCTTCGATGGGCCCTAAAACTGGGTGCCGACATGATTGCACTGAGCTTCGTTAGAAATGCCAAAGATATTCTTAGGGTCCACGAAATCATGGGTGAAGAGGGCAGATTTGTGCCAGTAATTGCCAAAATCGAAAAACCTCAGGCCGTAGCCAACCTAGAAGAAATCATCGACGCCTTTGACGGCGTCATGGTTGCCCGTGGTGACCTGGGTGTTGAGTTGCCGCTCGAGCAGGTTCCAATAGTTCAGAAGCGAGCCGTTGAGCTTGCGAGACGCTGGGCTAAGCCAGTTATTGTCGCCACTCAGATGCTCGAGAGCATGATTACTGCAAGCAGGCCGACCAGAGCTGAGACTTCCGATGTTGCGAACGCAGTGCTCGATGGTGCTGATGCGCTAATGCTTTCCGGAGAAACCTCAGTGGGTGAATTTCCAATTGAGACCATCGAAACGATGGCCAAGATCATTGAGTCCACCGAAGAGAACGGCCTGGAGCGTATTCCAGACCTCGGCACTCAACCACACACTCACTCTGGTGCCGTAGTGAAGTCAGCGCTTCAAATTGCTGAATTACTAGGTTCCAAGTACGTCTGCGTTTTCACGGAGTCCGGCGACACCCTACTTCGAGTCTCAAGACTGCGCTCAAGGGTGCCTGTTCTCGCATTCACCCCAAACGAAGAAATTCGACGTCGACTGTCGTTGATCTGGGGTGCCACGACCTTCCAGGTTGGCAAGGCAACTCACACCGACCAAATGATCAAGCAGGTGGATGAAATCGTGCTAGCAAGCGGCAAATGCCGTGTTGGTGACGAAGTAGTTGTGGTAGCAGGTTCACCGCCAGGCATCCCGGGATCAACCAATTCACTTCGTGTTCACCGCGTGGGAGATGCGGTAAATGAAACAGTTCCCGGCTACGCCAGCTAGAGAAGAATTTAGGCAACAAAAAAAGAGCGGTGGGTAATCACCGCTCTTTTTTTTGTGCCGAAAGTGGGATTCGAACCCACACGCCCATAGGACAAAGCATTTTGAGTGCTTCGCGTCTACCGTTCCGCCATTTCGGCTAGGTGTATCATTCTAGCGGATTTGATTATTGAAGTTACCGCTAAAGTTGTACTCATGCAAGAACCACTTCGCGTTGTCGTCGCAGAGGACGAAGGTCTCATCCGCATGGATGTTGTCGCCACATTACAAGAGGCTGGCTATGAGGTGGTGGGCGAGGTGGCCGATGGTGAAGAAGCTGTTCGCCTTGCGATAGAACTGATGCCGGACCTGATAGTCATGGACATCAAAATGCCAAAGCTAGACGGTATTTCCGCGGCAGAAAAGATTTCCGAGTATAAAATTCCAGTGGTATTGCTAACGGCTTTTTCTCAAGCAGACCTTGTGAAGCGAGCCGCTGACGCAGGAGCAATGGCGTATGTGACTAAACCCTTCAAGCCATCTGACTTGCTTCCAGCTATTCAAATAGCACTTTCCAGAGCAGAAGAGCTCTCTACGCTCGAGAGCGAAATAGTTGACCTCAACGAGAGACTAGAGACTAGAAAACTCATGGACAGGGCAAAAGGACTGCTTCAGTCGAAAATGAAACTGACTGAGCCAGAGGCTTTTCGCTGGATTCAAAAAGCTTCTATGGATCGCAGGCTATCCATGTCACAAGTGGCCAAGGCAGTGCTTGAACAACTCGGGGATAAGTAAGTCAGTTCTTATTGGCTCTCAGGTAGTTGGTTATCCGAATCGTTGAGAGCAAAGTGCCAGCCTCATCGGTGACTTTAATCTCATGGCTGGTCAACGACCTGCCAAGTTTTATTGCGGTGCAGGTTCCGGTCACAATTCCTTCGCGAGTAGAGCTGTGATGAGTCGCGTTGATCTCAATTCCAACTGCGTAACCCCAAGGGTGCGCATGAACATTGGCTGAAAAACTACCCAAGCTTTCAGCAAGCACAACGTGGGCTCCACCGTGTAGTACGCCAAGTGGCTGAGTGTTACCGGCTACCGGCATTGTGGCAACCGCGCGGTCGGCACTTAGCTCTTTGAGCTGAATGCCCATACGGTCCGCAAGGTCACCCAAACCCCGGCGCTGCATAATTTCTAGGGCGTGTGCTGATTTTGCAACATCATCTTTGGTCACAGTGGTACCACCTTCTACAAAGTAGGCTAAGCGCATGAGCGCCAACGAAAAGCCTACTCTGCTCCTTATTGATGGGCACTCACTTGCATTCCGAGCTTTCTACGCGCTGAACGTGGATAATTTTAAAAATGCCCAAGGACAGCACACAAATGCTGTCCACGGCTTTATATCCATGATGCTGAACATTCTCGAGGGCGAAAAGCCAACCCACATGTGCGTGGCCTTCGATGTTTCCAGGCACAGCTTCAGGACCGAAGAGCTCCCTGAATATAAAGGCACTCGAGGTGAAACACCCGAGGAGTTTCTTGGTCAAACCGAGTTGTTGGTGCAGGCGCTAACTGCCATGAACATCACCAGCGTCTCTCGCGAAAACTTCGAGGCGGATGACCTTCTTGCCTCATTGGCCAATCTTGGCGAGCAAGCTGGCATGCGTGTACTTGTGGTCTCCGGCGACCGTGACACCTTCCAGTTGATTCGCAAAGACACGACGGTGCTTTACCCAGTCAAAGGGGTTATGAATCTAGCTCGAATGGATGATGAGGCAGTCCTTGCAAAGTACGGGGTTCACGCAATTCAATACCCGGAACTAGCCGCGCTTGTGGGGGAGACCTCGGACAACCTAATCGGCGTTCCGGGTGTTGGGCCAAAGACAGCTGCTAAATGGATCCAGCAGTTTGGTTCCCTGGATGAAATCCTGAAGCGCTCTGATGAGGTCCCGGGGAAAGTCGGCGAGAGCCTGAGGGAAAACCAGCACCTCGCGGTTAGAAACAGGCGACTGAACCACCTGCTTACTGACCTCACATTTGATTTTGAAATGGAAGACCTGCTGCTTGGGCCAGTGAACGAGGAAGCCCTCCGTGAAATCTTCGCCGTGTTATCGTTTCGGACCCTGCTAACGCGTGTGCTGAAGCTCCGCGGCGGTAATGGCACTCAACATGCAGCGCAGCGGGCGGAGGTGGCCGTAGAGAGTGCCCCGGAATCTCCAGCCGCCCCAGAACAACTGCCCGCAGCCGCCTCGGAAGTCATTGCAAACCTGCCATCCAGCCCAATTGATTCATCCATTGCATCGGTGTCCGAGATTCAAACACTCGTGTCGTCAGGACAGGCTTTTCTGCAGGTTGAAATCAATGACGGTCGACTAGTCGGGCTTGGAGCTGCGAGCCTTGACACACGAATCAATTGGAACGGCGAGGACCTGGATACAGCTCTTGAGCTGTTGGCCAACGGTGGGTACGGCGGCTGGGACACCAAAGCCATGCGCAAGAAGCTCCACACGCTCGGCGTTGCACCAAAAACAATCACTGAAGATGCGCTTCTAGTCAGCTACCTGGTGGACCCTATTAGCAAAGATTTGAATCCGGATTCCGTCATCCGCCAGTACGCCGGAATAGACATCACCAGGCAAGACCCCAACGAGTTACTGAGTGAATCCGACCCATCACTGGACGCCTGGATCTACGCTGTCATCTGCCAAGTGCTGATTCCTCACTTAGCAGACAGTGGTCAGCTGGATGTTTATCGTGAAATCGAATTGCCCGCCAGTGACGTTCTGGCAAAAATGGAGATCACCGGCATTGCGATGAACGCTTCGGCACTTCAGGTTCAGTTCGATGAACTAACAGCCGAGGTTGAGCAAATTGCGAATCAGGCCTTCGAAATAATCGGTCACGAGGTAAATCTCGCTAGCCCAAAGCAATTGCAGGTGGTGTTATTCGAAGAGCTTGGAATGCAGGGGACCAAGGCGCTCAAAACAGGATATTCCACTAATGCTGAAGCGCTCAGCACGCTGTTTGAGCAAACCGAGCACCCATTTTTGGAGCGACTACTTGCTCATCGCGACAGCACCAAGTTGCGCCAGATGACCGAGACTTTGCTGAAGGCGATTCAAGAAGATGGCCGCATCCACACCAATTATTCGCAAGTTGGCACCTCCACCGGCCGCCTGAGCAGCGAAAACCCAAACCTCCAGAACATCCCGATTAAGACCGATCGTGGTCAAAGACTGCGCAGCGCCTTCGTTGCAGGCGAGGGTTTTGAAACGCTACTGACCGCCGACTACTCCCAGATTGAGATGCGCATTATGGCCCACTTATCTGAGGACGAAGGCCTTATCGAGGCATTCCGAATTGGGGAGGATCTTCACAACTTCGTGGGGGCGCGCCTCTATGGGATAGAGCCAGCTGATGTCACCGGACAGATGCGATCGAAAGTAAAAGCCATGAGCTACGGACTCGTCTACGGGCTAAGCGAGTTTGGACTTGCGAGGCAGCTAAGAATCACGGGGAAAGAAGCCAAGCAGTTGATGGCTGATTACTTTGATCGCTTTGGCGGGGTGAAGCGCTATTTGGACCTAGTGGTGCAGCGCGCGAAGGAGCTTGGATACACCGCGACGATACGTGGCAGGCGCAGACCCTTTCCTGATTTGAACTCAAAAATCTTCCAGGTGAGAGAAAACGCGAGACGCGCAGCACTTAACGCCCCCATCCAAGGAACTGCAGCCGACATTATGAAATTGGCGATGATTGTTGTGAAGCAAAAAATGGAGACCCAGCACCTTTCCTCGCAGCTGTTGTTGCAAGTCCATGACGAACTAGTTTTTGCAGTTGCCCCAGGCGAGCTTGAACAGCTTCGAGAACTCGCGGTGAGTGCCATGCAGGAAGTTGTCACCCTAACGGTTCCACTCGAGGTACACGTTGGCATCGGAGTGAACTGGGAGCTAGCGGGTCACTAGGAAAGACGCTAGTATTGCGCTCGTGCCCTCGGGCACTTAACCCGTCCGTTCGTTGGGCCAAATAAAACAAGTAATGGAAACATTATTTTTGGCGCGACCCGAGTAAAACAAAGTGGAGTAACCACAAATATGGCATCCAAAGCAAGCGCAAAGCCCGTACAAGTAGCAGTAAACGACATTGGTTCAGAAGCAGATTTCCTAGCCGCCGTCGAAGCAACACTTAAATTCTTTAACGACGGAGACCTTATCTCCGGCACCGTGGTTAAGATAGACCGCGATGAAGTTCTCCTGGATGTCGGTTACAAAACCGAGGGTGTTATCCCATCTAGGGAGCTTTCAATCCGTCAAGACGCGGATCCAAACGACGTAGTAAAAGTCGGCGACGCCATTGAGGCACTTGTTCTCCAGAAGGAAGACAAAGAAGGCCGTCTAATTCTTTCCAAGAAGCGCGCTCAATACGAGCGAGCATGGGGCGATGTTGAGCGCATCAAGGAAGCCGATGGCGTGGTTACAGGAACCGTCATCGAAGTTGTCAAAGGTGGAGTCATTGTTGACATCGGTCTTCGTGGCTTCTTGCCTGCATCACTTATCGAGCTTCGTCGTGTTCGCGACTTGGGTCCATACCTTGGTACCGAGGTTGAGGCCAAAATTCTAGAGCTTGACAAGAACCGCAACAACGTTGTGTTGTCTCGCCGAGCACTGCTTGAGCAGAGCCAGAGCGAGAACCGAAGCACGTTCCTAAACGATCTTGTAAAGGGTCAGGTTCGTACCGGTGTTGTTTCTTCAATCGTAAACTTCGGTGCGTTCATCGACCTAGGTGGCGTGGACGGTCTAGTTCACGTTTCCGAGCTGAGCTGGAAGCACATTGAGCACGCCAGCGAGGTAGTTGAAGTCGGCCAGGAAGTAACCGTAGAGGTGCTTGAGGTAGACCAGGAGCGCGAGCGAGTTTCCTTGTCACTAAAGGCAACCCAGGAAGACCCATGGCAGCTGTTCGCAAGAACCCACGCTATTGGTCAGTACATCCCGGGCAAGGTCACCAAGATTGTTCCATTCGGCGCGTTTGTTCGCGTTGCAGATGGCATCGAGGGCCTAGTTCACATCTCGGAGCTATCCTCCAAGCACGTTGAGCACGCCGACCAGGTGGTAACCGTGAACCAAGAGGTCTTCGTCAAGCTAATTGATATCGATCTTGACCGTCGCAGAATCTCGCTATCACTCAAGCAGGCACTCGAAGAGGTTGAGAATGCTGGAACTGACTTCAACCCAGTTCTTTACGGCATGAGCGCCGACTACGACGACAAGGGCCAGTACCGCTACCCAGAAGGCTTCGATCCTGCCACCAGCGAGTGGCGCGAAGGCTTTGAAGAGGCTCGTGGTAAGTGGGAGACCGAATACGCCGAGGCTAACGCTCGTTGGGAACTACACAAGGTTCAGGCAAAGGCTGCCTTCGAGCACCTATCGACCATTCCAGACGCAGCTTCAGCACAAGAGGCATCCGCCTCAAGTGGTGGGGCCGCTGACCGGGGCACACTAGCCGCCGATGAGTCACTGGCTGCTTTGAGAGAAAAGCTAACCGAAGACAAGTAGCACTTGATCTTTTAGAAAAGCGGGAACACCAACGGTGTTCCCGCTTTTTCTTTATCCTTGTAATAATGCTTATCGCTTTGACTGGTGGAATTGGCTCGGGTAAATCAACCGTGGCTAGACGTTGGGTCGCACTCGGGGCTACCGAAATTGATGCAGACATCTTGGCAAGAGAAGTCGTGGAACCGGGCTCACTCGGCCTAGCTCAGGTAGTCGAACTCTTTGGAACAAGTGTTTTGCAGGAAGATGGCTCACTGAATCGATCGCAACTGGCCCAGATTGCGTTCAGTTCTGACGAGAACAGGACTGCTCTGCAAGCAATACTGCATCCACTTATTCAATCGAGAGCCCAAGAGAAGATCAATGGCGTTTCCGGCGTCATTATTTACACGATTCCGCTATTTGTGGAGACAAATTCACCGCTCAGTTTCGATCGCGTAGTCACCATCAGTGCGCCCGAGCAGGTTCGTATTGCTCGGCTTATATCGGCCCGAAACATGACCGCTGAAGATGCTCAGGCAAGAATTAAAGCTCAAGCAACAGACCTAGAGCGCGAAGCGGTAGCAGATACTGTTGTCGATTCAGACTGCAGTCTTCCAGAACTTCAAGCCAGGGCGGATGCTGTCTTTGCATCCTTCAGGAAGTAGGCCCGGTTGCTAGAGGAAACTAAGCCCTTCAAGGTCATCAGCCCCTATTCACCAGCCGGTGATCAGCCCACGGCGATCGCGGATCTTGCCAACCGGATAAACGCTGGTGAAAAGGACGTTGTGCTGCTTGGCGCGACCGGAACCGGAAAGTCCGCCACAACCGCGTGGCTCATAGAGAAGCTTCAACGACCCACTCTGGTTATCGCTCACAACAAGACCCTCGCAGCCCAATTGGCAAGCGAGCTCAAGGAAATGTTTCCCGAGAATGCGGTCGAGTATTTCGTTAGCTACTACGACTACTACCAGCCCGAAGCCTACGTTCCCCAGACCGATACTTTTATAGAGAAGGACTCCTCAATAAACGAGGAAGTCGAACGCTTGCGCTACTCGGCGACGATGTCGTTACTTTCCAGACGAGATGTAATCGTGGTCGCAACCGTGTCCTGCATCTACGGACTGGGAGCTCCGAAGGAATATCTAGCTCAATCGCTGCCACTACAAGTAGGCCAACGCATCGATAGAGATGAATTGATTCGAGGCCTAGTGGCGATTCAGTATCAACGAAACGATATTGAATTCACGAGAGGAAACTTTCGGGTCAAGGGCGACACGGTTGAAGTTATTGCGGTCTATGACCAGGAAGCAACTCGCATTGAGTTCTTCGGTGATGAAATCGAGAAGATCTACCGAATACATCCGCTAACCGGTGAAGTCCTAATGGAGCGCGAAAGCGTGGCTATCTATCCAGCTTCTTACTACGTGGCGCCAGTCGAGCGTATGGGTAAGGCGATTGAGGATATAGAGAACGAACTAGAGTTGCGTTACAAAGAACTTGATTCGCAAGGCAAGCTCTTGGAAGCGCAGCGAATCAAAATGAGAACCACCTTCGATTTAGAGATGATTCGTGAACTCGGCTTTTGTTCAGGTATCGAAAACTACTCCCGACACATCGATCAGCGAATGCCGGGTGACCCTCCGTCTTGTTTACTGGATTACTTTCCAGAGGATTTTTTGACCGTGATCGATGAGTCTCATGCAACCGTGCCACAGATTGGCGCCATGTATTTAGGGGATTCCTCTAGAAAGCGCACTCTGGTGGAGCACGGGTTCCGACTGCCATCAGCACTTGATAACCGGCCGCTGAGATTCGAAGAGTTTTTGGAGCGCACCGGCCAGACCGTCTACCTATCTGCAACGCCCGCCAAGTACGAACTGGCGCTCTCCGACGGTGTGGTTGAGCAGATCATCAGACCAACGGGGCTTGTTGACCCACAGATCATCGTGAAGCCTGCCAAGGGGCAGATTGACGATCTGCTTGATGAAATAAGAACAAGAACTGAGCGCAGTGAAAGAGTTCTGGTCACTACGTTGACCAAACGCCTTGCCGAGGAAGTGACTGAATACTTCACCGAGATGGGTGTTCGCGTGAGATACCTGCACTCCGATGTTGACACCCTTCGTCGTGTTGAACTTCTAAGAGAGCTTCGCCAAGGGGTATTCGATGTCCTAGTTGGGATAAACCTGCTTCGAGAGGGCCTCGACCTGCCAGAGGTCTCGCTGGTTGCCATCCTGGACGCTGATAAAGAGGGATTCCTAAGATCGACGACCTCTCTTATCCAGACAATTGGCCGTGCAGCACGGAATGTGAATGGCGAAGTCCACATGTATGCCGATGTGATGACTAATTCGATGACTAGAGCAATCGACGAAACTAATCGCCGACGTGAAAAGCAAGTTGCCTACAACAAGAAAGTGGGCGTCGACCCGCAACCACTGCGAAAAAAGATTGCGGACATCACAGATTCTCTGCAGCGCGAAGAGGTTGACACCGAGCAGTTGATAAAACAGATGAGCGAAATGTCAAACAAAAAAACAGCTAGGCAAAAGACTAAGGGTCGGCCGGCAATTGGTGCTGCGGGACAGAAGCAAATCATGGGAACGATCATCGAGCTAGACGTTCAAATGAAATCGGCTGCAAGTGAGCTCAAGTTTGAACTGGCCGCGAGAATCCGAGACGAAATATCGGAACTGAAAAAGGAGCTTCGAGCATTTGAAGCCGCAGGCCACGCCTAAACTTCTACAATGACGATTCAGCAACCAAAGGGCTCCAAGCTTGCCATCAAGGGCGCACGAGTTCACAACCTCAAGAACTTGGATCTGGAGCTTCCCAGGAATTCGATGATCGTTTTTACCGGTCTAAGCGGTTCTGGAAAATCGTCACTTGCATTCGACACGATCTTCGCCGAGGGGCAACGTCGCTACGTGGAGTCTCTCAGTGCATATGCCAGACAGTTCCTGGGACAAGTGGATAGGCCAGACGTTGACTTCATCGAAGGCCTGAGTCCGGCAGTCTCCATTGACCAAAAATCAACCAACCGAAATCCTCGATCCACGGTGGGAACCATCACCGAAATACACGACTACCTGCGACTACTTTGGGCAAGAATCGGTGTGCCTCACTGCCCAGTCTGCCAAGAGGTAATTTCTAGACAAACTCCGCAGGCAATTGTTGATCAGCTGGTTGCGATGCCGGAAGGCACAAGGTTCCAGCTGCTGTCACCGATAGTTCTTCAGAAAAAAGGCGAATTCCAAGACCTATTCGCTTCGCTCCAAGCTCAGGGCTATGCCAGGGCGGTGGTCGACGGGGAGCAAGTTGTCCTCGCAGAGGCAAAGCCTCTGAAGAAGAGCTTCAAGCATGACATTTCTGTTGTGGTGGACCGACTGGTTGTGAAGCCCGACGCACAGTCCAGAATCACCGATTCGGTGGAGACCGCGCTAAAGCTATCTTCCGGCCGAATAGTGGTCGATTTCATCGACGACAAAACTCAGCGGGTATTTTCCGAGCACCTTAGTTGCCCGAACGAGCACGATCTTGTGCTCACCGAAATTGAGCCCAGAACCTTCTCCTTCAATGCACCCTTTGGAGCCTGCCCAGCCTGCACTGGCCTTGGAACCAAAATGGCAG
>Ga0105054_10011110_pt1 | contig 11297 bp, 6 predicted proteins | sample BON02_FD_78091 | JGI IMG/M metagenome (GOLD analysis project Ga0105054, IMG submission 78091) | Freshwater microbial communities from Lake Bonney liftoff mats and glacier meltwater in Antarctica - BON-02 (megahit assembly) | ecosystem: Environmental > Aquatic > Freshwater > Ice > Glacier... | reverse complement strand
GGGGGGGGGGTGGGGGGCGGGGGAGGTGGGTGGGTGGGGGGGGGGGGGGGGGGGGGGGGGGGCGGGGGGGGGGGCGGGGGGGGGGGGGGGGTGGGCGGCGAGGTGGGAGGCGAGGTGGGCGGCGAGGTGGGCGGCGAGGTGGGCGAAAACGAGGGTGAATCCAGGGAGAAGGGGGAAGGCGGGGACCCCAACGCGACTGTCGCACCGCTGGGTCGCGGCGAGGTCATCATTATCTACCGGGGTACATAATGGGACGCGGCCTGCCTCTGCGATGCCCCCCCCCCCGGAGCGCCCGCGCGCCTTTATCCGCCGTGCGCGCGAGCGGCTGCTGTCGCAAGCGGACTTCGACGCCGGCCCAGTGGAGCTGCTCGAGCCCGACACCCGCTGCGTCTTCACCTCGAACGTGGTGGTCGACTTCCGCCACTTGACCCCGCCGGCCCGCAGCCCAACGCACCTAGGCTTCTTCGCGGCGGTCGTGGTCGGCGCGTCGCGGGTCGAGCTCGACCTGGGCGGCCACACGCTGCGAATGTCGGACGAGTACGCCGAGGCGCAGCGCTTCTTCGCCCTCGTGTCGCTCGACGTGACGCCGTTCCCCGTGGGCGCCGCGCGCTTCACCACCGAGCCGCTTCGGCCAACGGACGTCACCATCCGCAATGGGGTCTTTGGCCTGACGTCGCACTTTGCGGTGCACAGCGCCACCGGCGGCCGCCGCGTGCTGCTACACCACCTGACCCTCGCGTCGTTCGAGGTTGACGCCATCGCCCTCTCCGGGCATGACGACGTGTGGCTGCGCGACCTGCACATCGGGCCGCCGCGGCCGCCGCTCACCAGCGCGCGCTTCATGGCGCTGCGCGACCTGCACCGCAGCCTGCTGGCCCTGCCCGCGGGCGACGCCGCCGAAGCGGCCGAGGCGTCGCGTCTGGCGGCGGTGGTGGCGCGGCTGCGCGACCGCGAGCACGCCGCCGCCCCGGCGGCCTCGGACGCGCTCGTGCGCGGGGTGGTGCTCGTGCCCGCCTTCAACGTCGGCCGGGTGCCCGAGAGCTTCCCGGCCCCTGTGCGCCGGGTGCGCCTCGAGCGGCTGCGCTTCTCGGACATCGCCGCGGCCCCGCGCGCGGTCACCGCCATGTGCCGCGTCGGCCAGCCCGATACCGAGATGATCAAGGACGTCAACGGGAACGTGGTCTGCGCCGAGGACCTCGGCGGCGACTCCGACGCCCGCGCTGTGGCGGCGGCCCAGGTCTTGGTGACCCCGGGCCTGCCCGGGCTTGCCGAGCTGCTGGCCGCGCACTCGGCCGACGGCCGCGGCGCCAGCCTGCGCCGGGTGGCCAGCGTGGACTCGCGCGGCCACGACCTGCGCGGCAAGGCGAGCTGCGCCATCCGCGTCGACGGGGCGGTCGGCCTCACGGTGCTCGACGTCCGGATCGAAGCCGTGCGCAGCGAGGGCGAGCGCGCGGCGGCCGCGTGCCTGATGGTCAACGGCTGCCGCGACGTGCGGATCGAGGATCTGGTCGTGCTCGGCGGGTCGCACGCCAGCGGCGCCGGTGGCACGTCGATGATCAACGCGCAGCGCCCACAGGGCGGCGTCTACCTGCGCGGCTGCCAGGCCATGCACCTCGACCGGCTACGGTTGCAGGGGCGCGAGCACTGCGGCATGCTGCTGCAGGGCTGCAGCGGCGTGCGCCTCGGCGGGCTGGTCCTCGCCGCGCCCCTCGTCTGCTCGCCCTCGTGCCGCGACGTGCAGCTGGTCGAGCTGACCGGCCCTTCAGTTTAGCGCCCCTTCGGCCGCGCCGAACAAGCACTCGCGCACAGGCCACACCCCCCCATGTCGACCCCGCGCACCCAGGGACCGGAGGCTACCACCGGCGCCTCCGACGCCGCCGACGCCGCCTACGCCGCCTACGCCGCCTACGCCGCCTACGCCGCCGACGCCGCCGACGCCGCCGACGCCGCCTACGCCGAGCCCGCTCGGCACCAGCCCGACGAGCCGGCCGACGGAGCCGGGTCGCTGGTAGCGCCGAGAACCCACCGCTCCCGCGCGGGCGCGCGGCCGCCGCCGCCAATGCAGTCACCCAGTAGGCACATGGAGCCACAGCGGCCACATGAGTGGACGGTGCTCCGACCCGCCGCCGGCCACGGCGCGGGTCACGCCCGGCCGGTGGCTTCGCCACCCCTCGGGTGCCCTGCCGCAGGGCCGGCCACCGAATAATGTGTCGCAGAAGGGTAGGCGACGCGCCATGAGCGGGGACGGCGCCGCCGCGGCCAACATATGGGTGCCATGGAACGCGCTCCTCGCCGAGCCTGGCCCACCCGGCGCTGCGCTCGCTCCCGTGGCCGAGTGGCCTCAGCCCCAGCCCCAGCCCCAGCCCCAGCCCCAGCCTCAGCCTGCGCCCGCGCCACGTGCGGCACCTGCACCCGGGTGGGCACCGCACCCCGCGGCCTGGGGCCCGCCGCCCGCCGCCCTGGCCGGCGCCCACGCCGCGCCTGGTGCGTGGGCGGCGCCACTGGCGCCTCCAGTGCATTGGCACCAGGCGCCCGCCCATTGGTGGCCGATGGTGGCACCGGAGCCCGCCTGCGACGCGGTGCTCGTGCTCGACCGCCGCGTGGCGCTCGCGATCGCGCGCGCCGTGGCTGTGCTGGCCGTGTTTGTGACCCTGGTGTACATCGCGCCGCCCTTTGTGACCTCGCACCCATCGACGCGCTTCGAAAGCCCGCGGCTGCGTTTCCGCAAAGGGCTTGCCGGGCTCGCATACGCGACGTAAATAGATCTGCAGACGCCATGCTGGCGCCGCCGGCCCTCGGCGCGTCGCTCCCGACCATCTGCCGCTCCGTCCGCGGAACGGCAACCACTTTTTTTTGCCATGTTGGACGGTGTTTCACATGAACAACTGGCGCAATGGGGTTACTTGGACTGTGTTTCACATGAACAACTAGCGTAGTGGGGTTACCATCAACGGGGCGTGCCGGCCAGAGGCTGTGCACAGTCGCCGCGCCGGGCGCACACAATACTCCGATATCGAGCTGCAGGTGCAGTCACCGCGACGGAGAGGCGTGAAACTCCTCCACCTTCCACAGCGAGTGGCTCAGCACCACCGCCCTGGCGGCAGAGGCCGCTGCGGGGGTGTCGGACGGGCTCGGTGTAACCGAGTCGACAAAGGTGACGATCGACTCGGCCACGCGAAGCATTAGCGGCATGAAGACGACCTGAACCGGCTCCCATGCACGATGCTGGGGGTGGTATTTGAAGGCGTCGGTCGTGTCGACCCTCCAGACGTGCGTGTTGACCACCTGGGTGCCCGCATCCGGGTGGCAGACCTTGTCGATGAGCCGCAGCTGGGCGAGGTTCTCGTCTGCGTCGCCGTCCATGGACGAGCGCCGGTGGATCCCGTTGCGGTCGGCAATGTGCCCCGCAACCTTGGCCGTCTTGCATGACGTGTTGTAACCTTTGTGGTCATTCTCGTCCACTTCGATCTGGCCGATCAGGGTCGCGACGATGGGGAAGACCTGGTCGCCGCGGCGCCTGCTGGGCCCTTCAGCGCAATCGTTGAAGCCCAGCTCGCGGATGGCGTTTGCGAGATCCGGTCGACCGAGTTGGGTCCGGATCAGCTCCACAATGGCGCCGAGGCACTTGAGCTCGCGATCCCGGCGCAGCGCGATGGGATGTGTCTTGTCGAAGCACGTGAGACATGGCAGGCAGGCGCGCTCGCCGGCGAACTTGGTCGACTCTGCCGAGAACCAGCGGCTCGCGTTGTCCTGGCAGTTGGCGCACTGTGCTTGCTTTCCAGGCTCGTGGGTGCCGGCGTCCTTTGCGTGCTGCGCGCACAACTGGTTCGGGACCCCGTCCTCTCCCGTGTAATGGGCCTCCGTTGTGCCGAATGGGCACTTGGTGCATGGGTTCCGCACTGTGAACGTGCCAGCGACCCGGGCGCACCCGCCGCACAGCTGCTTCCCCCCAGGCCGTCCCGGGTAATTGCCTTGCTTCTCGTCCCCGGTTGGACAGTCGGGGCAGGGGTGGAGAACAGCGTGCGTCTTGGCGAGCTTGGAGTGCTTGGCGCACAGTTGTTTCTTTAGTCCATTCAGCCCATCGTAGTTGCTGCTCCTCTTGGCACCAACTGGGCAGGCGGTGCACGGATTGAGAACAATGCGCGTTCCAAACGCATCAACGTGGTTGCCGCATAGCTTCCTGGGGTTCCCCTTCGTGTCGCTGAACGAGGATGTCTTCTCGGCCCCGGGGGGGCAAGCGATGCAGAGGAATGGGACCGTGTACGTCTTCATTTGTCTGGAGTGCTTGGCGCACAGTTTCCTTGGGTTCCCCTCCGTGTCATTGTAATTGGCCGACTTCTCGGCTCCGGGAGGGCACATGAGGCAGGGATTGATTACAGTGCGTGTTCCAAACTCGTCAACGTGTTTGTGGCACAGCTTCCTGGTGTTCCCTTGCTTGTCGTTGAACGAGGCTGTCTTCTTGGCTCCAGGGGGGCACGCGATGCAGGGGAATGGGACCTTGTACGTCTTCATCTGCCTGGAGTGCTCGGCGCACAGTTTATTTGTTTTTCCGCACGTTCCGTCATACTTGGCGCACTTCTTGGCGTTGACTGGGCACATGATGCAGAACTGGCCTCGAAGCCGCATTGCCTCGCCGCCCCCCACGGGCACCGTGCAGGGCGCAGACTCGAGGGTGCAGTCGGCGTCGCAGGCGCCGGCGGGCGCCGCCGTGATGGTCATTGGGCACATCATCCGCCCATCGTCGGTCGCGTCGAGGTCAAAGGTGACGCATTCGCCCCGCGGCCGCTTTCGCCCGGCGCACATCGGTATGACCTCCATTGGACACGCAAGTCGATGCACAATCTGACACGAGTGTCCACATTGGACGAGTGCCCACGCCAAGTGGCGCCGAGTGGCGCCGAGTGGCGCCGAGTGGCGCCGAGTGGCGCCGAGTGGCGCCGAGTGGCGCCGAGTGGCGCACGGGTTAAACCTGACCAGCTACGCGAGCACCTGGCCCGGCATCATGAAACGCGCAGTACTCAGGAAGGCCACCGCGTAGTTGGCGTGGCACGTCGCAACACAGCGGGTTCTTGTCTCGCACCGATGTGCGGTGCAACTGCAGGGCCGACACCTTATTCGAACTGGCGCCCTAGGCGCGCGCGGGCGCCGTGCCGACCACCTGGCGCGGCGCCTCGTCCCCCGGCAAGCCAGGCGCGCGCGCAGCCTCCGGCGAGCCAGGCGCGCGCATCCACGAGGCGTGCGCAGCGATCAAGGTGCGCGCACCGACCAAGTTCCGAGCTCGACCAATGTGTGCACATCGACCAAGTTCCTAGCTTGACCAAGGTGTGCACCCTGACCAAGGTCCGATCTCGACCAAGGCGCGCAGCGACCAAGGTCCGAGCTCGATCAAAGCGTTCGCACCGACCAATATCCAGAGCTCGACCCAGGCGTGCGCACCGACCAAAGTCCGGGTTCGATCAAAGTGTTCGCATCGATCAATATCCAGAGCTCGACCAAGGCGCGCGCACCGACCAAGGCACGCGCACCGACCAACGGGTTAACCCCTGAACCCCTAACCCGAGCTCGACCAAGGTCCGAGCTTGATCAAAGCGTTCGCACCGACCAATATCCAGAGCTCGACCAAGGCGTGCGCACCGACCAAGGTGCGCGCACCGACCAAGTTCCGAGCTCGACCAAGGTGTGCGCACCGACCAAGTTCCAAGCTCGACCAAGGTGTGCACCCCGACCAAGGTCCGAGCTCGACCAAGGCGCACAGCGACCAAGGTCCGAGCAACGCTTTGATCAAGCTCGGACCTTGGTCGGGGTGCACACATTGGTCGAACTCGGACCTTGGTCGGTGTGCACACCTTGGTCGAGCTCGGACCTTGGTCGGTGCGCACACCTTGGTCGGGCTCGGACCTTGGTCGGTGCGCGCGCCTTGGTCGAGCTCGGACCTTGGTCGGTGCGCACAACGTGGTCAAGCTCGGACCTTAGTTGGTACGCGCGCCTCAGTCGAGCTCGGATCTTGGTCGGTGCGCATGCTTTGATCGAGCTCGGACCTTGGTCGGTGTGCACCTTGGTCGAGCTCGGACCTTGGTTGGTGCGCGCGCCTTGGTCGGTACACGCGCATTGGTCGAGCTCGGACCTTGGTCGGTGCGCACACCTTTGTCGAGCTCGGACCTTGGTCGGTGCGCGCGCCTCGGTCGAGCTCGGACCTTGGTTGGTGCGCGCGCCTTGGTCGGTACATGGCATTGGTCGAGCTCGGACCTTGGTCGGTGCGCACACCTTGGTCGAGCTCGGACCTTGGTCGGTGCGCGCGCCGTGGTCGAGCTCGGACCTTGGTCGGTGCGCACACCTTGAGCGAGCTCGGACCTTGGTCATTACACGCACATTGGTCGAGCTCGGACCTTGGTCGGTGCGCACACCTTGGTCGAGCTCGGACCTTGGTCGGTGCGCACACCTCGGTCGAGCTCGGACCTTGGTCGGTGCGAACGCTTTGATCGAGCTCGGACCTTGGTCGGTGCGCACGCCTCGGTCGAGCTCGGACCTTGGTCAGTGCGCACGCCTTGGTCGAGCTTGGACCTTGGTCGGTGCGAACGCTTTGACCGAGCTCGGACCTTGGTCGGTGCGCACACCTTTGTCGATCTCGGACCTTGGTCGGTGCGCGCGGCTTGGTCGAGCTCGGACCTTGTTCGGTGCGAACGCTTTGATCGAGCTCGGACCTTGGTTGGTGCGCGCGCCTGGGTCGGTACACGCGCCTTGGTCGAGCTCGGACCTTGGTCGTTGTGCACACCTTGGTCGGGCTCGGACCTTGGTCGGTGCGCGTGCCTTGGTCAAACTCGGACCTTAGTCGGTGCGCGCGCCTCGGTCGAGCTCGGACATTGGTCGGTGCGCACACCTTGGTCGAGCTCGGAGCTTGGTCGGTGCGAACGCTTTGATCGAGCTCGGACATTGGTCGGTGCGCGGCCACGGTCGAGCTCGGACCTTGGTCGGTGCGCATGCCTTGGTCGAGCTTGGACCTTGGTCGGTGCGAACGCTTTGATCGAGCTCGGACCTTGGTCGGTGCGCACACCTTGGTCGAGCTCGGACCTTGGTCGGTGCGCGCGCCTTGGTCGAGATCGGACTTTGGTCGGTGCGAACGCTTGGTGCGAACGCTTTGATCGAGCTCGGACCTTGGTTGGTGCGCGCGCCTTGATCGGTACACGCGCCTTGTTCGAGCTCGGACCTTGGTCGGTGTGCACACCTTGGTCGAGCTCAGACCTTGGTCGGTGCGCGCGCCTTGGTCGAACTCGGACCTAGGTCGGTGCGCGCGCCTCGGTCGAGCTCGGACATTGGTCGGTGCGCACACCTTGGTCGAGCTCGGACCCTGGTCGGTGCAAACTTTGATCGAGCTCGGACCTTGGTCGGTGCGCGCGCCTTGGTCGAACTCGGACCTTGGTCGGTGCGCGCGCCTCGGTTGAACTCGGACATTGGTCGGTGCGCACACCTTGGTCGAGCTCGGACCCTGATCGGTGCGAACGCTTTGATCTAGCTCGGAACTTGGTCGGTGCGCGCGCCTCGGTCGAGCTCGGACCTTGGTTGGTGCGCGCGCCTTGGTCGGTACACGCGCCTTGATCGAGCTCGGACCTTGGTCGGTGCACACACCTTTGTCGAGCGCGGACCTTGGTCGGTGCGCGCGCCTTGGTCGAGCTCGTACCTTGGTCGGTGCGAACGCTTTGATCGAGCTCGGACCTTGGTTGGTGCGCGCGCCTTGGTCGGTACACGCGCCTTGGTCGAGCTCGGACCTTGGTCGCTGTGCACACCTTGGTCGAGCTCGGACCTTGGTCAGTGCGCGCGCCTTGGTCGAACTCGGACCTTGGTCGGTGCCCGCGCCCTGGTCGAACTCGGACCTTGGTCGGTGCGCGCACCTTGGTCGAGCTCGGACCTTGGTCGCTGTGCACACCTTTGTCGAGCTCGGACCTTGTCGGACCTTGGTCAGTGCGCGCGCCTTGGTCGAACTCGGACCTTGGTCGGTGCCCGCGCCCTGGTCGAACTCGGACCTTGGTCGGTGCGCGCGCCTTGGTTGAGCTCGGACTTTGGTGTGCACATCAACCAAGTTCCGAGCTGGACCAAGGCGGTCATCGACCAAGGTCCGAGCTCGACCAAGGCGCGCGCACCGACCATATTCCGAGCTCGACCAATGTGTGCACATCGACCAAGTTCCGAGCTCGACCAAGGTGTGCACATCGACCGAGTTCCGAGCTCGACCAAGGTGTGCACATCGACCAAGTTCCGAGCTCGACCAAGGTGTGCACCCCGACCAAGTTCCGAGCTCGACCAAGGTGTGCACCCCGACCAAGGTCCGAGTTCGACCAAGGTCCGAGTTCGACCAAGGTCCGAGTTCGACCAAGGTCCGAGTTCGAGCAAGGCGCGCAGCGACCAAAGTCCGAGCTTGACCAAAGCGTTCGCACCGACCAATATCCAGAGCTCGACCAAGGCGTGCGCACCGACCAAGGCGCGCGCGCCGACCAAGTTCCGAGCTCGACCAAGGTGTGAACATCGACCAAGTTCCGAGCTCGACCAAGGTGTGCGCCCCGACCAAGGTCAGAGTTCGACCAAGGCGCGCAGCGACCAAGGTCCGAGCTCGATCAAAGCGTTCGCACCGTCCAATATCCAGAGCTCGACCAAGGCGTGCGCATCGACCAAGGCGCGCGCATCGACCAAGTTCCGAGCTCGACCAAGGTGTGCACATCGACCAAGTTCCGAGCTCAACCAAGGTGTGCACCCCGACCAAGGTCCGAGCTCGACCAAGTTCCGAGCTCGACCAAGGTGTCCACCCCAAGGTCCGAGTTCGACCAAGGCGCGTAGCGACCAAGGTCCGAGCTCGATCAAAGCGTTCGCACCGACCAATATCCAGAGCTCGACCAAGGCGTGCGCACCGACCAAGGTGCGCGCACCGACCAAGTTCCGAGCTCGACCAAGGTGTGCACTTCGACCAAGTTCCGAGCTCGACCAAGGTGTGCACCCCGACCAAGGTCCGAGCTCGACCAAGGTGCGCACATCGACCAAGTTCCGAGCTCGACCAAGGCGTGGTCCCGACCAAGGTCCGAGCTCGACCAAGGCGCGTAGAGACCAAGGTCCGAGCTCGATCAAAGCGTTCGCCCCGACCGATATCCAGAGCTCGACCAAGGCGTGCGCACCGACCAAGGCGCGCGCGCCCACGAGGCGTGCGCCCCCCCCCCGGGGTGTCAGATTGACACCGACATAGTGCCGGTCCAACGACCTCTTTTGGCCATGGTGAAGCCTGGTGCGAAACCATTCCAATGCCCTCGCGTTGACCACATGGGGGCGAGGTGCATATTCACAGCGGACAGTCACCAGAAAGTACAGATCCACACCGATACCCATCACGACAAGCGACGAGACCATGTTTGTGACTGTGGCAGAACATGGGGACAGAAATTGCAGATCAACACATGCAAACAGAAACATCCTGGGGTCGAGCCAAGGTACAAGTGCAGCGGGGAGGACAAACATGGAAACCCATGCAAGTGGAAGGGGACCTGGGAACTATCCAAGTACAACGCTCACCTGGCCAGCAAACACGGGATTGGTGAGGTCCAAATGTACCCGTGTACGGTTCCAGGGTGCACCTCCACAATCCCTATCGAGACAGACTATGTCAGAGCACAACAAGAAAGAACATTCCACCCCCAACCCGGTCACATGCGAATTTGAAGGGTGCACCAAAGTGTTTGCCACCCGTGTACTCATGCACAAGCACATGTACAGGCACACGGCGTCGCTTCCATGCTACCAGTGCGACGAGACGTTCAAGGACCATGGCAACCTCCGAGGCCATAGGTTGCGCCACCACGGGGGAACCAGGAATTACGAGTGCGAGGATTGCGAAAAACGATTCCTCACACAACAGGAGTTGGATTTCCACCAAGCAGCTCACACCAACGAGCGCCCGTTTCTATGCAATGTGGATGGCTGCGCCCAAGCGTTCAAAGAAGCGCGCAAACTCACCGCACACATCAACATGCACAATGGCCTGAAACTGCACCCGTGTTCAGTGCAGGGGTGTCCAAAGTTCTTCTCACAGGTTGGTCACATGAAGATCCATGTCGACACGGTGCACCACAAGCTCCGCTCGTTTGATTGCGAGTGCGGTGCCACCTTTGGTCGCGCAGACGGCCTCCGTAATCACGCGCGGTTGCGTACGGGCGAGAAGCCATTTCGCTGCGACATTGACAACTGCGAGGCGGCGTTTGCCCAGCCACAGGGACTGCACGGCCATGTGCAGAAGTGCCACGTGGACCAGTACATGGCCCGTCACAAGTTGCACGAGCAGCGGGTGGCGGACCACCTGCTCTCGTGTGGGTTCGTGGAGCGGACAAACCTGGGCGACAAGCTGCCCGCGGCAGGGGAATTCAAGCGTGAACATCGGGTGTACTTTCAGTGCTTCGAGGCGGCGTCTCGGGTCGGGGGCGACCCCGAGGCCAAGCCCCTCCGGTACTGCAGGATCGACTTCATTATCGGGGCGGGCCAAGGCGGTCATGTCTTCCTTGAGGTGGACGAGGATCAACACCGATTCGGGTACGGGGCGACTCATTCATGCGATTTCAAGCGCATGCATGACGTGATGCACGCAGGCCTGCTGGACCCCGGGTGCCACGTGGACGGCCAACCGGGGCTACGTGTGCTGTGGCTGCGGTACAACCCGACGGCATGGCACGTGGATGGCTCCGTCGTGACGGTGCCCACGAAGCAGCGCTTGGAATGGCTGGCTGAATGCCTTCGGACGGCGCACCCCAACCGCCCCGGGGTCCTCGAAATTGAGTATGCCTTCTACGACTTGACGGCTGGCGCACTGGAGCTGACCGACACCGAGGATTACCCGGATGACATGCCATCAGAGTACACGGATCCGTCGTCGTTTGGTTTAGGTGTGCCATGCACATGAACGGAATGGCGCATACACTTGCGAGTGCAGCTCCCTTTTGATGATTCGCGTCCGCTGCAGGGGTCGCCGGGACTTTTGTGACATGGCCCGGGGGTGTACTTGTGGATCACATGAAGTGCCGCGTGTCGCAGGTCATGAGCCATATGGGTGTTCATTCACCTTTGTGCGCAGCGGCATGGCGGCGGCCATTGCGGCCCGGATGCCAGGTTGCGTGGCGCGCGCACGGGGCTTGTGGTGGCCTGGGGGGGGGGGTGGGAGGGGCGCCCAGAGGGCTGGGGGGGGGGGGGGGGGGGGGCCGAGGGGCACCAGGGGGCGGGGTGCGCGGGGGGGGAGGGGGGGGCGGGGTGCCCCGGGTGTGGCGGGGGCCCGG
>Ga0105054_10011109_pt1 | contig 11297 bp, 6 predicted proteins | sample BON02_FD_78091 | JGI IMG/M metagenome (GOLD analysis project Ga0105054, IMG submission 78091) | Freshwater microbial communities from Lake Bonney liftoff mats and glacier meltwater in Antarctica - BON-02 (megahit assembly) | ecosystem: Environmental > Aquatic > Freshwater > Ice > Glacier... | reverse complement strand
GCACACACACACACACAAACACCATACACATGCAATCACACACACACACACATACGCACAATCACATACATAATCACATACACACACACACACACGCACACACACACCACACACGTACGTACACCACACAACCATAGAATCACAATCCGTTCAAAACACAAAAATTCAAGCACACACCAGTAGTAGGCCTTTGTGTAATCCGGATCAACTTTACTATCTGCGGCATCGTGCATGCTCGCCTTAAAATAGCAACGACCCAGCGCATTCATGGCCTTGAATTTTGCGCGATGATCGCCGTCGTCCTTTACATCCTTAGCCTTTGGAGCCAAATTAACACACACGAAAACACCGGGGAGAGAATGCGTCACGTCAACACACACTACAAGCCACAGGGGCAAGACAAAGTGCGCAACACATCATGTTTTTTTGGATGCTTGACTCGTTCATGTGGTATGACTCAGCTTTGATGGTGACGTGACTTGTGTAAGTGTGACTTTGTGGATGAGCGGCGCTGAATTTTGCGCGATGATGGCTGTCGTTGGTTGCGTCGTCTATTGGTCAGACAGAACATGCGAATTGATGCTTACCCTGGTTACTGTGTGTCCATCTTTGCACGTAGATGGGCCTCATCCCATGTACACATATTTCATGGGTGCAAATTCATGCATACATACATGTTCATGAATATGTATGTACATAAATAAATGGTGGCGCACAAAGTCAAGTGTACTGTTGTACACCCTCTGCTTGCAAAACCGGCAACACCAAACCTAAAAGATTTCAGGTATGAATACAAGACAAACTCAACGTGTGTTTGGTGTGTTTTCCTACTCTAAACGATTCTCAACCAGCATGACTCATTGATGACGCATTGATTACTCAGCAGCTGGTCCTAATCCACTTGCAGAGGAGATCATGGTAAATTTTGGGACTGCCACCAAAAACCAGAAATTCCGTTGGTCACACTCACAGGTTTAATCCGTGAATGGGACAAAAACTCAGCCCGGAATTTCGGCAGTGGAAACCACTCCTCCACCAGTGACATGGCTCATTCACATGTGCCATGACTCATTCAGTGTGCCGTGACTCATTCATATGTGACCTGACACATTCATATATAACGTCTGCCGGGATTACAACAAACACACACACGCGAAAACAGACCATTATAACACACTCACACACGCGTAAACAGGCACACACACGCGTATTCACACAAACTCCAACACTCTCTCTCGTGTCCACACTCAAAAGTACAAGTACTGTCATCCAAAGCATAACACTCAAAGATGCACTCAAATTCAACATGCACACGTAAACCTTCACACACACCCACACTATCATCCAAAAGTCCAACATACTTGCACTCATATTCGACGCATGAACACACCAAAAAAAAAAAAATTGCTTTCTCTGTTCGGAGGTTGTGCTTCTGGAGACAAATACAGAATCCGGAGGACAATGGCGATGGTCGCAGGCAAATATATTTTGATATTGAAGTATGTAGCGATGAAAATAGATCAAAGTACGCATTCACATTTATTTTGGCACAAATATGTTTACATACATGTGCACACATTTTTAAGACTCTCCACATACGTACATGTTTGAACCTTGCATCTTGATACATGACTGCACATGTGTATATATACACACACATGCATGTGTATACACGCTTGAATACATATCAAAAAAGAAGAAAGAAGACGGAAAAAGACCTGGATGCACGTGAAATACCAGTGAACAGCAAGCTGGTGGTCAGCAGGGACGCCGTGACCCATTTCATAGATTTGGCCAAGAGTATATGCAGCATCAGTCTCCCCCCACTGCATAGCGCGCAGAGCCCACTGGTGCGCCTCACCGTAGTCGGGTTGCTCCATGCCGGGGAAGGGCAACCCCGCCAGAAAGAAATTGGCAAGATTGCCAGCGGCCACAGGATGACCACGCTGTGCAGCAGCCACGAAAAGCTGGATGGCCTTGCCTACGTCGCGCGCAACGCCCTGGCCAGTGTAGAAGACAACAGCCTGTTGGTATAGTGCTGCGCCCTGTTGCACGCGCTGCTCTGGTGTGACGTAGCCGTTTTGCTGTGCTCGAACGAACCAGTTCCGCGACTCTTCTTGGCTGATATTTACACCTGTGCCATCTTTGTAGGCATTGCCTAGACGCCACATGCAATCGGCATCGCCAGCCTCTGCAGCCTTGCGCATGTGTTTGCACGCACGCGCCTGGTCTTTCTCAATTCCTTGGGCCCCCTCCATCAGTATCTTGCCAAATGTGGCAGCTGACTCGGGGTCGCCTAGATCTGATGATTTCTGCCACAACTCTGCAGCGCGGTCGGGATCTTTTTCTCCACCCGATCCTGTGTATAGCATTTTAGCCATGACGCGCATGGCCTTGGGGTGCTCGACTGCAATGCCTTTTTCAAACCAGTCTGCAGCCTCAGCAAAATCCTGTGGCGTCCCCTCCCCAGAATAATATGCCCACCCCGCACTGTATATCCCATCCTTGTTGCCCTGCTCAGCCGACTTGACATACCACTCGACTGACTGTGCATGCTCTCCTGCTTCATACAGCTTATCGCCCAGCTGTTTTTTGGCCACACAGTTCAGTGCGACTTAGAAAATAAAGGAGCAGTCGTGCACGGGGGCACGCGGCGGCGGAGCGCTTCAGCGCGACGCTGCCGTGCGCCCACTGGATCGGACCATTGACCTGAGGTCCCAAACAGGGGAGTAATCAAAAAAATCACCCAGGGGCATAGAATCACAAAGATCACCAAAGCAGGCGAGTGTAATAAAAAAAAAACACCCATGCAGGGAAGCAAAGATTACACTGCCCTACATGCCCTATTTTTCAATCAAACGACCTCATACTTGATTCAATACCCTATTTTTCGATTACACGACCTCAAAATTGATTGCACTACCCTATTCAGATGCTGTAGAGACAGTACATTACCCCAATGTGATGACTTCTGGTCAATAGCACGCATGCATGAGTGTAATGCACGCACAGAAGAAACAAAACATTGCTGTCCAGTAACCAAAATGCGAGGGGTGGAAGAAAAGGGAGATGACCTCATTCTGAGCAACCGCATTGCCCTTGGCAGCCTTCTCCTGCAACACTACGAGTCGCTTGTCCTGCACCATAAACCGACGGCACGCAGTTAGTTGTTTATGTTGACGAAAAAGCACGCTTTATAGCAGGTTTACTTGTTCAGACAAAGGCCAGACATAAGCAGGCTTGACGACGAAGCACCGCAAAACACTGATCTGCACTGTGAACAAGTGCTGATGCAAATCGTGCATGAGGTGCGGCCCTTTCTACCGCTTCTCCCTCCGCGTGGGTTTGTTTTACAGAGGTCCCCACGGTGCATGCGTTTGAGAGTAAGACGCACCTCGGGCTTTGTGGCTGGTCCCGCCATTTTTACGCAAGGCCACTATCGCACCGGCTGGTGCGATGCTTGCGTATTGAAGCAACACACCGTCAGGCCGTTCTCCACTTGTTTTTACCGCCGTTTGTCTGTCCTCCTCTCTCACGTGGCCTCGGCTTTTTAAGGGATTTTTTTTTTGGGTGCTTTCCCTCCAAAACAAACCATTCTTTTTTCGAAATGGGATATCGAAGTATTCTGATGGCACACGCTCACACAATGTGATGGGAAAGAGAAGAACATTTTTAAAACCATCTTAGATTGCATCGTGGGTGTAGGAATCGTTGGGTCTGGGCGTTCGCGCACAGCTTGAGCAAAGGCAAACATGTCAAAGATGCGCGCAGGCCGCGCGTTGACAGATAGACCCACCTTCAGGGACTCTGCGAGGTATGGAGGGAAGGAGGAGACGGACAACGAGCCTGAGTCAGTGAAGCGATACCGGCAATTTCTTGCAGGTCAGGCCTGTGCTCAGAACTTGAAAGCGCGGAGCGTACACATGTGTGTTTGCGTGCGGTACGCGACTGTGCTGAAAACCGCGAGGGTTTTGCGTGCCTGCACGCGTTTTGATAGATGTTGCCTTTATTATGCCAAAAGAAACAGTCTATTAGCTTTGCTAGAAGATCCATTTGCTCGATAACATGACGCTCGCGCGAACACACAGGATCCACAATGCCTCCAGATTTGCTGCGGTCGGCGGCACCAGGAGACATCGACAGCGGTATTCTGCAACATAGCACCAACCGGCTGCTGCTACAAAGTTGGCTCCCTGATGGGGGACACGTGCGCTCTCTTGCCCATAGATCCCACGCCCCAGGTACTGTGTTCTGTCACACTTGACCTTTAAGACAATGTCACATATTCTGTTCAAAGAGTGCAAGAGTTCAAAACCACCTCTCTTTGTCTTCACTCTATTCTGTACGGCACCTCTTTCTGTCTCTACCTGTCGTATTGTGCTCTATGTGGACCACGACTGATCCTGTCGGGTCTTAATGCAGCACCTACTCCGCAGCGTCCGCAGTCGACGCCCGATGGAGCGCTCAGTGAAGAGGAAGAGCTTCACAGACTGCACAGGTTGTTTGGTGATGTATCTTTGATGGGCACGCGGTGGCAAGGCGCTCCGAAGCTGCCGCGTGCCGTCTGTGTATGGTTGATACAAATCCATATGTAAATCTCAATCCTTCAAAACACCGCATTTTCCCCCTTCTCTGTTTTTTCAATGGACCGGGCGCGCGCCGGCGCGCCCCATCCGAAGCTCCGGCCCTCGAGCACCACTTATTCCTACACTTCCAGGCCCAGATTTTGGAGTTACACGAAACCTTATCTAGGCCGTACTCCCATGACAGCACCTCGCTGCCGCACGCCCAACGCGACCAGAGTGGCACGCGGCAGCTTTAACAACTAGCCGCCGCGCGCCCAACTTTCAATGCTCATCTTTTCTTCAGCAAATTGCTGTCAGAAATGCACACAGGAGCTGACTTTGAAGCTGCAGGACGGCTAGAACGGAGGCGTTTTTGCTGAGCCCGGTACTGCCTAGCCCCGATGCAAACGATAATTCGATGATGGGCCACGAACATTCATCTTTAGGTGCGCTCAAGTCTTGGCTAGATGTGAATCCAGTAAATGTTGCTGGCATTGACAGCCCTCAGACAAACTGGCTCAGCAGTATGCCTGGACCTGACGGGGCTCCCGAGTCGGCGCGCAATAACGCTTCAGCCAACTGGTTGCGGGCACCTGCAGGGGATGATGACTTTTTCGAAGGGCTAGCCTCACAGCGCAGCATCACACCATTGCAGGCGACTCCAAAGGTTCGACGGGCACGCAGTAGATCGGCCCGGCCTTTGAACTACCTGGCAGTGGGAGAAACCAATGTGAGGCACGGCCAAGGCAGACACAAGGCTGAACTGCCCCCATTGCCATTGACACTGCCTCCCTTGCCACCAACCCCCCCGGCTCTGGAAGGATTGGGCCAATGGGCCCATATTTCAGAGTTGGATGCCGTCGGGGTTGCACCTGAGAGATCAGGAGCAACACCAACTTCGTTCACAGATACCGTAGCTGCTACGGGCGAGGGCAGATCGCACAGCAGTTTCACTTTGACTCCCGTGACACCCAACGAGGATCCAGACACAGTCTACACCGAAAGCAAGCTGGATGGTCTAGGAGACAGGCTGCGTGCAATAGGTTCCAAGATACCAGCACGCACACATGGTCTCCCTCTCCCTCGGAAACTTCCTAGGCAGGGTTGGGAAACCATAAGTGGGTTTTCGAATGAGGTTGAGAAGGAATGGTCCAGCAGAGCAATGAATGACTATGAGCCCTATTTACAATTGGACCCAGCCCCACGCAACGGCCACGCAGCCAACAATCACAACCTTAGTGCGCACAGCAATGTAGCGCCGTCAAGTCCGCCTTCGACCATGTCCGCTGTTGCGCCTATAGTGTCGGGTCGGCTTGTGAGTGGGCACACCCAAAAAGTGCCTGGCTGGCCTGAAAGTGCACCCAGCGCGGGCCAAAACGCTGCACGCGAAGCGAGGGTAGACGTTGCAGATAGTCCTCGGATGGAAAAAAGACATTCACCAGGGGACAAACCCAGCAAACAGCCGTTGAACTCGGGGCTCATGCTCCGGGAGCATCTCAACAACTTCCGCTATTCGTGCGGAACGATTGCAGAAGGGAATCGCAGCAGAAATCAGAAGCGTTGCTACGATTTGTACTTTAGTCCGTGGAAGCGCTGGACACTCACGGTAGTGATCACATTTCACTCGTCGCTCGCGTTTGCAGAATTGCACGTCAAGTCGTATTCTAGACGGGCCGCTTCTCTAGATTGGCAGTCTGCAGCAGCATGGATACAGGGCTTGCATTTCCTCTGTGTTCTTGTGTATATAGTCGATATGATCATTATGACAATTGGGCTGACGTTTGCAAACCTGAATCCAAGTTCTTCCCGGAATGCACGGAATATCAGCTTCCTGACGGTAGTCGCCCTGATTGCTGCAGACACGCTGCTAACAGCAGCAAGCGCCGCGACAAATAGCTATTCATTGCCGTTGCGCGGGGTGCTGCTCATGTCACAGCTGCCCAGAACAGTGAGCATGTTTAACATGTGGGTCAGAATGGTCTACGCCTCTATGGCGATCCTCTCAGGCATCTCCTTCGTCCTTGTATGTTTAGCCGCCATTGCCGTCGTCGCAATTCGCGATCAATGCCCCTACCAAGGCTGTGGTGCTCGCACAGGCACAGAGTGTGCAGAGACAAGGCGGGCTGAATGTGACACCCTCTTGAGTCACGTCTCAGACTTTCCGTCTGCGCTCGTCATCCTGTGGAATTTGGCGGGGGGTGCGGGGCATGTTGACAATCTCGCGCCTTTTCTCGAGAGCAACAGAGTGTTTGGGAGGCTCTACTTTCTCGTTTCTTCCGCAGTATGTACGGTGTGGTTTCGCTTTATGTGGCTGGCAGTGGTATGGCAGGGAGTGAAACATGTGTCACGGCAGGACGCACAAGTCGAGCGTCGCGAATTCATGCAACTACTGTGCCGTAACGTGGTACCGGAGCGCAGCAAACACGTGTCAATTCGCGCGCTTGCCCAGACGCTCTCGTCGGTGTGGCCGCATCTCACAGAGCAGCAGACTTTGCAGGTGCTCAAAGCAATTTATGGCGATGACCACAAGGACAGCATCCTTAGCGAGCATGCTGGCGCTCTGTCATGGCTCCTCCATGCAGACTCTCACTGCGGAATCAGCGTGCCTGCGTGGATGTGTGTCAGTTGGAATAGTCCCTCCTTCCATGTCAGCAATGCAGCACCAAACTCTCATGCCGCAGGCTCGTGGAGACGTGTCTTTTTTTTGCATGGGTGTGCCATTTTGAGTTTCACTATGCTTGTTGTCAGTGCCTGGCTGCCTGACACTGGTGTTGCCTGCACCCTGCATACAAATGAGCCTTCGCCTGCTGCGTGGGGATATGCCGTAAATCGTGGGTTTGAGTGGCTGGATGTGTTGCTGTGTGGAGTGTTCCTCATCGACATGATTTGGATGGTGGCGTTGGATCGCCTCTGTATCTTGACGTCGCTCACGAATATCCTCAAGTTGCTGCAAGTCATGACTGAGACCTTGCTTATATGCAGCTTATTCCGGGACCAAGGAATGGGCAACAAGGCTATGATCCTTAGATTGCTTCGGGTCCCACGTCTCTTTTCAATCATTCAGCATCTGTGCATATTCAAGCTATTTCTTGAATTCACACAAGTGGCGCTGGTAGCGTCGGCGCAGATTTTTCTCGTCGGGTTGGTCTTTGTTTTTTTCTTTGGCAGTGTGACGTGGCAGGCTGTCGTCTTCACAGTGCCTAGGGCGCCGGGCATTGTGCTGGATTTCAGTGCCTTTAGTAGCTCCTGCTACACTGTGTATTTAATGGTAATCGGCCAAGATTGGCACTTGCACACAAGTGCCATATTTGATGCCCTTGACTCCAGTCCCCAACGTTTTGCCTTTGTGCTGCTGTTCGTGGCACAATTCATAGGCGGGCAGGTGCTGCTATACATGAGCGTGTCTGTCATTCTGGAATCCTGGAGTATGTGTCGCAAAACCCACACGGCGCTCAACACCACCAACAAGAACCACCCCATCCGCTTCAAATGCGCACGCATTGGTAACGATGTTTCGTTACATGCTGCTGCTGCTATGGCCTTGATGCCGTGGGCTGGGGCGACACTTTGTCTTGGCCGCACAGGTCTCACATTCGAATTCAAAACCGATGATCCGCAAGGGCTGTACGCGGAGCAACAAAAGGCAGTCTATCTCGCCTACTCGCGCGTTGGTGCGTGCTGCATGCTTGACAATGACGCGGGCTCATCGGGTCTTGACCCCGAAACGTCAGCTGCGTGCATTGTGCTGCGCGCGCAAGATCGAGTTATTCTCATTGATGCGTCTCATCCCGACACTGCCGAGCAGTGGCTAGAGGCCTTCAAAGTTTTGTCGAGGAGGGCACGGGTGGATTTTCGACTGGATGCAGCCGTGACCGTACATAGAGACGGAGGAGTGGCAGTGCACGACCTATTGCACCCCTCGAATAGGGTGCATGTCAACTATTGCTACGCGCGGGTGCGGCGAAAGTGTACGGCCATGGACATATGGATTCACGACTTTGAGCATCTGCCCACGTCGTTACCGGTCAACTCCGGCGACGAGAGTTGGGAGAGAGTAGCTGCACGGGGCAACCTAGACCTGCGGGGCAGGCTAGGCATATCGCACTCACCGCAGTTAGACAGAGTTTCTTTAAAACCACACCAGCCCTCATCGGGGGGCAACGAAATGTCGTGCCGCACAACGGGCGCCACGCCGAAAGGCACGCCGCGCAAACTGCCGGAGAAATCACCTCGCCTCACGCCACGTGACGCACGTATGCAACGCGATCTTGCCGACGCTGCAATGTTGACTTCTGATGAAGATGCTGCCAAGGATCAGATGATCGCAGCTGTTGAAATGTTCAAGGGCTTACGTCCAGGCGATGCGAATGCTGTTGCTGCGCGCATGCGCGTACTGACTGCGTCTTCTGGCTCCATCCTCATTCACCCTGGCCAGTGCGGAACAGTGATGATGCGCGTTTTGTCCGGCCTTGCCACAGAGTATGAGGATCGCAAGACTAGTACTCGCAGTGAGGCTGCCGTGGCAGTGCGCACGCTAGAGCGCGGCACCATGTACGGGCACCACCAACTGTTTCAAGACAACTTGGCAAAGTGTGCCAATCTATCAGTAGCGGCCGACACGGATTGCAAGTACGTGGTCTTGACAAAAAATGCGCTGCTGGAGTTGTTAGTGAGAGATTCGCTGCGGTGCAAGCTTACGGACAATGCAGCATGGCTTGGCAACAACGCAGCGTGGCTGCTGCATTTTAAGGGTCTCCATCCTGATGATACGTCTGAGTGTACTGAGTACACCGAGCGCACACACACTGAACGATCCCACAGATCAAATTCTACAGTAAGCAAGACTGCAAATCATATGTGGGATGGGGAGAGGAAGCGAGCAACTAAGGAAGGAAATGCGCTGCGCAGAAGAATTGAAGACGACGAGCTTGCAGAGAATCTTGGATCCAAGACCCGAGAGACTCTCGCTGTCAAACCCAAGGCGCCAAAATCGGGAAAGAAGACGACACCGCGCACCAACACGACGAAACATGACACGGGCGAAGCTGAGCTCGTCGGTTCGTGTGGCGCTGACTCTGAGTACGACGGGATGGTCGAGAAGGGTAGGGTGGGCAGGGAGGGCGTGCACACGAGTTTGACCATGTCGAACCAGCCGCAGCACGTGACGTTGGCGAGCAACGGGCCAGCGCCTGTTTACTTTTCCGCCGACTTGCCTGCCAGCAAAGTAGGAGGCGCAACGTCTGCAGATCCTTCGCCCACGCATGTTCCACCTCCACGTGTCCGCGCGAGCAACAGCAATGCTGACGCCAATCTCGAGCACCACGTGCGGGCCGAAGAAGATCAAGTACCTAGAGCCAGCGCCACTCGGGACGTGAAAACCATCGCATCCTCCTCAAACCCAAGGTCGGCGTCGTCTTCCCGTGCACACACTCGCGCCGCACTATGGCCCTCCCCAATTGCGTCCACGGCACCGCGAAGAAATGGCGCTGTTTCTACTGGGGCCCGAGTGAGACCTCAGACTACTGCGCCTGCCTCTCCCGCCACTCCAATCATCAACAGAGAAGATCAAACGGCACGTTTGAATAACAACGTGGTGCTGCCACCGGGTGCCAAGTTGGATGCCAGAGTTGCTCGCACTCTCGATGTCGCTGCCGAGGAAGGTGATGATGGGTCGCAGGCCGATACGCCAGAGTCCCTCACGGGCAACCAGGCCGGCGAATCGTGGACATAAGTCGCTGCATCACACTGCAACACACTGCAACACGCTACAACACACTGCACTACCCTGCAACACACTGCAACACACCATACACGCACAACGAGGCCCGGCTCTGCGGCGAGTTGTGGAGCTCATAAGTCGCCTTCACTGTTGAAATCTTTTGGACACGTGTTGTTGCACAAATATCAAAAAAATTAGATGCGTGCCTTACACAAATGTGGCCCTCTTTTGCTCACGTAAACTCGACACATTGGCTCGAATTCATGCGTGTGAGTGTGTGAGTGTGTCTTTGTGTGTGTGTGTGTGTGTGTGTGTGTGTGTGTGTGTGTGTGTTGCCCTTGACGGGCAACCAGGCGAGTCGTGGAGTTAAGACACTGCACCATGCTGCAACACCTTGCAACACTGTAACACAGCGTACACATGCAACGAGGCCAACGAGTCGTGGACATGAGACACTGCACCACACTTCAACACACTGCAACACACTGCACCACACTGCACCACACTGCACCACACTGCACCACACTGCACCACACTGCAACACACTGTACAACACTGCGCCACACTGCAACACACTGTACAACACTGCGCCACGTAGCAACGCATTGCACCACACTGCAACACTTTGAATCACACTGCGACACACCCTACACGAACAGCAGGGCCCCCGAGTCGTGCACACACGACACTGCAACACACTGCAACACGCTACAGCATGCTACAACACACTGCACCACCCTGCAACACTCTGCAACATACACGCACAACGAGACCCGCACGTCGGCGACACAAGACCATCGTTGATGTTACAAGTTTTCACGAATCATGTAATAACACACCCTCTGAGAGGCGCAGGAAAATAAGACACCCTATGAGAGGCGCCTATACTCGTATGTTTGTGTGTCAAGTGTGTATGTTTGTGTGTCAAGTGTGTATGTTTGTGTGTCAAGTGTGTATGTTTGTGTGTCAAGTGTGTATGTTTGTGTGTCAAGTGTGTATGTTTGTGTGTCAAG
>Ga0105054_10011107_pt1 | contig 11299 bp, 7 predicted proteins | sample BON02_FD_78091 | JGI IMG/M metagenome (GOLD analysis project Ga0105054, IMG submission 78091) | Freshwater microbial communities from Lake Bonney liftoff mats and glacier meltwater in Antarctica - BON-02 (megahit assembly) | ecosystem: Environmental > Aquatic > Freshwater > Ice > Glacier... | reverse complement strand
TACCGCTGGTGGTACACCGAGCTCCATCCGCACCTCGCAGTTAAGCCCAGCAGGGCGGGGTTAGTATTGTCGTAGGAGACTAGACGAGAAGTCCCCGTGACGAATATTTTTATTTTTTTTCACATTTTCAAAGAATACGTTTTTGAAAAATAAAAATCCCCGTGTGTGACGAATATTTTTATTTGTTTTCACATTTCGAACACGTTTTTGAAAAATCATGAGCTCAAGACAAACGAGTGTCGCGAAAACGTGCAGTGAGAGAGTTTCACAATGCACCAATCCTCAATGCTAAAAACGAGCCACTAATTCGGCAGGAAAGGAGGCGGCTCCGGTCGTAGTATTAGTGCATACTATTGCTTAGAAAGAAAAGAAAGCCTCATTGTTACGAATCATAGCAGAGGAGAAGCGTTGGAAGCTTGTGCATGATAGAATCGGGCGAAAACGTGCAGTGAGAGAGATTTACAATGCACCGATCCTCAATGCTAAAAACGAGCCACTAATTCGGCGGGAGAGGAGACGGCTCCGGTCGTAGTATCAGTGCATACTATTGCCAAGAACGAAAAGAAAGCCGCATTGCTACGAATCATAGCAGAGGAGAAGCGTTGGAAGCTTGTGCATGATAGAATCGGCTGGACGTATCTGCATGAACCACCATTCAGATATCAGTCTGAGTTTGAAGACAGCAGGAATCAACACCACATGTTGGCTTGGCTTCAAGCAGCGAACTGGGACGACATATGTGATCAGGTTTCGATTAGCACACTGAATGAAATACACGGAGTTCGGTGTAGGAATATGGGCCAAAATTATTCTTTTGCTAAACAGTGCTTGGACAGGGAAACAAGACGAGATCCGCGACTATGGGCGTATTATGTGCGCAATATCGAAAGCTATGCATTTCTAGAAAAGCCTGAACTGATCCATGCTTTATAATTTTTGTTTTAGTTTTTTCTGAATTATTCTGTTGTATCTAGAAAAATAATATAAAATCAGCATTGTATCCAAGTAGTCAAACACTCGAACTCGTTATTGTTTTTTAATCATACCATGTATTTTAATTAAAGAATGCTGCAAGCAGCGGATAGAGGTCATCAATTTTATTTCTCAATCAAGCAAAAGCGAAAAGACAAGTAGATCTAGATCTAAAAGAGTTGAAGAGTGTGTGAGCCTGCAACGAAATGTGAAATGGGTAGTAAAAAAATCAATTTTTTTATTGGCGTATGAAGGGGAACGACGGGTCAAGAAGGTATACGCAAACAATGCGACTAGCCAAATATTTCTTACTTCTTGCGCTTCTTATTGCATTATCTCATTTCGCTTTCAACCAGAATGAAGATTCAAAAGAAGATACAAAAGAAGAAACCGACACGTTACCCGTGTTTGTTCGAAGGCTTCCATGGGCGGTGTGCAATACCAGTAAAGGATTATTCAAATTTGAACTGAGACAGGATTTAGCACCAAATGGAACAGACTACATGATTAAAGCCATTGAAAGTGGATACTTCAACCATGGAATTCCGTTCTTCCGCGTAAACTCCCAAATGACTCAGTTTGGAATCACGAAGCGTCCAGTTAAAACTGAGGATCCATTTCTTTCCACACGATACGGAGCGCAACGAGATCTTCATCCATATGGTGGTTACAATGAAACCGCCCGGAAAATGTTTCCATGGAAACGGGGAACCATCGCTTCTATCGGGGGTCGCTCCCTTGTTATTGCTTTCAAGCCTAATGGTAGAATGGGAACTCATACTCACGACGCGCCTCTTGGGTTTATCGAGGAGAAATACATGGTTGATGTATTTGATAAACTTTACAGATATAATGATATCATTAATTATCCTTCTAAGGGGGGGGTGACGCAGAGTAAACTTATGCGGAAAGGCATGGAGTACATCGAAGAAGAGTTTCCTCTAACTGACAGAATTACATCTTGTTGCATTGAATATTAATTAAATGATACGAATTGAAAAAAAGGGGGCATATATAGATACTGATGTCGAATGATCGCTTCAATAACTAAGCATCTTGTGAATACCTGATGATATTAACAACACCGAATTTCAAACTGATATTAATTTCTTGTGCTGCCACTCGCCCCTGAAGAAGCCTGGGAAGTTGTTGACTGTCTCTTTTTCTTCTTTTTCTCTGCGGTTTTCTTGATACACGTGAATCCATGCATTTTGGTGGCACATCGCAATTCGCCTAATTGTTTGATTGTTTTGGACACCTTGAGCAATTGAACATCATATTGTTCTATTTGGAATATCAGGTCTGGTATGGTTTTTGTGAGATTTGTTGTTTGGGAAAGTTCTTGACATTCCGCGTAGAGCGATTTGGTGACCGCCTTCGTCGCGTCACCTAGCTTAAGCAAACTATCAGACACTTGTTTGGATCCGACTTTATTCTTGAAAAAAGCTCCAATTACTTTGTAGTACTTCAAACATAACTTAATGAACTTTTCAGTAGCCTTCATTTCAGGTAAATTTGATTTTGCTATTGGTTTGACCATCATCAATAGTTCATATAATTTATCGCATATCAGGGTTTCAAGAGCATCACAGTCAGGAAGCTCGAGGGACCAATCCATCTGATCGAATAAGTTACTGCAAAAGTTCAAAATGCAGGAAAATATCACGGGGGCAGTTTTACTATCCACCAAACCTGCCATATTCTCTTTCCCCTGTTGTGTTTTATCGTCATCACTGCCAGATGAAAGCTCTTCCAAATGCCCCCAATAATTACTCAAATTCACACTCAATGGGAATAAGCGTTTAAGTGAATGTTTTGACGGACTGGAAAGCTGTTCACTCAAGAAATGATGATCGATGAGATGATCCAGCACTGATCTTTTGGGTTTCTTATCCAATGCGGCTCGTACCCATTCAGCATGTTCTGATGCTTGGTCAATGCTCAACGGAAGCAGTAACGTCATAATGTCAATCAAGATGTTGACGCACTCTGATTTCGAGGTCATGACAATTAATCTGGAGCACATATTGTTTCTTAAGGTCTTCAGACATGAGGCCACGACATTTTCAGGCTCAGGACTCACGTCGGCCCCCAAATGACCTAACTTGGAGCTCATCAACAACACTTCCGTCTGAGGCGACTCAACAGCGATCCTGACAAAATACCAAAGAACTACAAACATATCAACAGGAGCTTTCGTGATATCTTCAGTTAAAAGACATTCCGATACTTGCGTGCCGATATTTTCCACGGTTTGCGTTTCCAGATTCGACTGCCCTTGTAACAGCCCACCTATCATCAGAGGAACTTCGTGGCACGTCGAGAGGTGTGTTCCATCGATCAGAAGAGCTGACTGCTTCTTATCCACTTGAAAAGAACTTGCAAGGGAGTCCGACATGGCTTTCCAGGCGAAGTTTCTTGATGGACAATCATTTCCAGATCTGGAAGAAATGATTTTGCTCAAATGCACGTTTCGCAGAATACTCGGTGCGCCTCTCGGGTATGTTTCAAAACTATCAACCTCGTCATCGACAACCTTTTGCTTCTTCTTCGGTTGTTTTAATTTGCTTGTGTCGTCACACAATGTGCCAAGTTTGCACATGGTGCTCCAAATAGTGGTACTGAATTTGTCCCAGATCAAAACTTGGCAAACGTAGATGGCAAGTAAGATAGCATTCGGAGAGCTGGACAACTCGATGGAATTTACAATATTGTACTCGTCAAACCGACCTCGTAAAAGTAGCAACTTAGAGAGCGCCAATTCATTCGAATGACTTAGATGAATCAAAACTTCGATAAGGAGATGTACTGGATCGGATACTTCGCCAGACGCGTTATCAATACACCTTTCCTGTAAAGCAATGGGAAATTCTGCATAGTCTTCATTGATCTTCTTCTGTGTGGTGTCTTCCAACGGCTCTATCAGCAGCTCATCCAAATGCCGAAACAATATGTCGATTACCGATGTCTTGACCGGAAGGTACTTGGTAGCTTGAAAAATAACATACAAACCATTATATAACATCCCTTTCACCTGAGATTGATGCGAAAAGCACCGCTGTATGCATGAAACCACTTTCATCTGCGTCTCCAACGCATCTTGACAGATAGCTACAGTAATAAACCCTGCTAATGCCGAAAGTCTAGATTTCAATTCCCTCTGAAATAACGATTTTCGAAATACGATAAGAGCAAAATCAACAAGATCAGGACGAGTTTGAAACAAAGGTTTGAGAACTCTCAGTAAACCAAACGCAGTGCGGGGGGTAATACGTACGATCTGCTCCACCAAGTCTTTCAGCATGACAGTTTCTTTGGATATTAAAAGCGGGACACTGTCAACAAGTTCTCCAAGAAGTCGAACCATTTGAAATGGGCCTTGCGCGGGATTGAAGGACGATGTAATGCGACTGCGCATTCTTTCACAGATCTCGCGGCGAAGTACGGGATGCTTCTCGAAACTTGCTTTCATGATATCTCTTCCAATCTTGGCGATGCCTGCATTGACACTCCTTGTCTCCGAATTCAAAACGTCCGAGTGTCCAAGAAGAAGTGTCACCTCGGTGTCGTCAGCTACGTCATGAAGATAGGAAACATGTTCGCTGTATGAAGAATTGTGTTCCATCAAGCGATCTGCAACCAAGGGAAAACTTTGAGCAACGCAGTCCCATCCACCATCCGCACTTCGTTTGACGGCCTCCAAAATCACGGCATTAAAAGAAGCCAAAGATTCAACATCAATTCCAGCTGTGTCCAGACATTCCCGGTACCAAAGGCTAGAACCCGATCGAATTTGAAACAAGACATAGGTTCGTAGCGTACTGCGTATCACTTCAATCACATGGGACTCCAATTTGCTTATCCTGATGAGCCCGAAAAGCATGGAGACGCGGAGCACAGAAGTGTCCGCTGAAAAAGACTTTATGAAGGACTTTCCCAATTGATGATCGGAAGCAATCAACATGCAAAACTTAGAAACAACTGTCCCTTGGGCAACGAACCTATCCGAGTCGTGTTTCTCCAACTGGCCTATGAGTTTGTTTAAACAATCAATTTGAATTTGATGACCCTTATTAGGGCCTACAGTGGCTAACAAAACAAGGATATTGCTAGCAACTTTCGCGATATCGGCAGTCTGGACATGCTCCAACTCAGCAATGGCTTTATTCACAATCATAGCGGCTCTTTCACCTGACAGATAGTCAGCTAGCTCTTTCATCGTGGAGATATAAATCATATTCTCTGATGCCGACCATTTATCTTGTTGGCATAGTAGGTCAATGACATATTCGCCAAAACGAGCACCATCCAATGAAGTGAGATCCTCTCGACAATGCTCATCAGGGTCTACGGATCCTCGAGGCAGCGTAAGCATTCTCACCAGGACGGCTGGAAGAAAATCAAAAGGATGGTTTTCAGTCTCATCACCCAGAGATTCTTTTTCATGTTGAGTCGATGTGGTTTTTAATATCCACTCCACTATTTTGGCCAGATAGGTCGTGGGTAAATTGTGGATCTCCGTCAATAGGAAGTTGAACAATGACGATTTAAGAATACCGTGAGAACTGAGAGAAAACACCTCCTGGTAAACTGCTATACGTCTCTTAAGGCCGTCCTTAGTAAGACAAGGAGATCCCCGAAAGATAGCCTTAACAAAATCCGCCAATTGGGATTCCTTTTGATGCTTTTCGATGGTCTTCTTCAGATCGAAAGCGCTGATGCTGCTGACGACTTCCATGAGGTTCGACAAGTTGTCATCCTGACTGAGCTGGCTAAGAGACATTTGCGATCCTAGACCCACGTCATTCGTTCCTTGAAGCACCTTGAGTAGCACATCCTCAAAAGCTTCAGTCTCCATTCTTCCTCACTCGATTTTTTCAAATTTTTCAAATTTCGTAAAAATTCACTTGATTAAACGCGATGCTTGGTTTAAGTGAATGTGTCGCTTTGTTCACTGCGTTCTTGATGCTCGTTCTAGTATTTCCGTTACCCCGAGTTGTACTTGAAACACTCCTCGGCTTCAAACCATCGTGGATTTTGGTACTCCTTAGTGCAGCCACTTCTCTCGTTCCCTTTCTTGAGAGCGCCAAGCTTATCTACGAATACAGATCCGTTGGTTATGAGTCTGACCCAAGCTGGATGGCAGCTCAAGTGGGTTTGTATCGATCTCTGGTTGTGGGATCTTTGCTCTTTTCTTTCGTTTTGCTTCAGCATACGTGCAGTCGTCTGGTGTCCGCCATGGTCAAGGAGGAAAGAATGGCGAAGAATTTGTTTGCAACTCAGAAACAAGCAAAAGCCGCGTCAGACCAAAGTCTTAAGATGCTCGATATGATAGATAAGGAAGGGACCGACAAGAATGTTGAGATGATTCTGAGCGAGAATGTGGAGTTGAAAGAGTCAAATAAGGAACTCGCGAAGGAGCTGAGTATTATTAAGGGGCAAGCGAAGGCGTTCAACAGAGAGCATGACAGACTCATTGAGGAGGTTCATGTTCTTCAAACGAAATTGGGGATGAACAAGAATGAAGATAAGAAAGATAAATAAAAAAGTTCTCGTATATAATCCGAAGACACTCATGTGGCTAGATCTCAGTTTACATTTCTTTATAGCTATTGGCTGGAGATGAATAATATGTTTTAGAAAATGCATTAGAGGACGGAATTTGAAAGAAAAATAGCATAACAGGATCTATCGTAGGTTGTTTTTTATTGACCGGGAACAAAATATGTCACTTTGAATACATTCTCCTCAGAATAAATTTTGTCAACAGATTCAAGTTTTGGATAGTTTTTGCCTCTTAATAGCTGAACAGCTCTATTGAAATGCTGTGTTTGTGGAACCACCGGAAAGGAAAATGTGAGATTGGAAGTACTTCCTTCTAGTTGCATTATAGCGTCTGTCAGCTTTGGTATTTGGGTTGGTAGTACATAGGGACATTGCAACTCCAAAGTCTTTGATACTTGATGAGTTTCTGCTTGAGTGGCGATTACAGGAGGTTTTGAAATAGGGCATTTTGAAAAAGCTCCTTCAAACATTACAGGCGAGATGAGTTTAGGAAGCATATGGGCCCCGCCTCTTCTTACGACGCGATTTAACAAGAACGTAAAATATCCTATGATATTTTGTCTACCAGATACACATAGCAACGTATTTGATTCAGCCACAGGAACTCGAGAAGCTTGCGCATGGACCGACATACATGATTGGGCTCTCATTAACTCCTTGAACTCCTCTTGAATATCTGCACTGCATTCCGTTGTTTCAGAGGCCGTATCAAACGGACACGTGAACTCAATTTGTTGCGAGTGCAATTGCTCACGAAAACTAGCCGTGGCGCCTGAAACTATGACATACATTGAACTTCCTTCTGCTACGATGTTCGCTCCGAAGAATAAAGCTATCCGAGATATTGAACCTTTACCCTCTTGTTCCATGTAATAGAAATAAGGAGATGCGCCCTCCTCCACCAGTCTATAGATACTTTCAAACGAAGAACCCCACTCGCATCGACGATTAAACACATATTCAGACAATGATGCCTTACCACCGTGGTCAGCAACTTTCTCATGTCTCGACACTTGTGCGTTAGACTTAAACAAACCTCCTTCGTTATTTGTATTATCGGAATGCCGTGTTTTCGGAAAAGTATCGCTGGTGCATTCTAATGTTTTCCAGCTTGAGCGATTGGAGCTGTGGATCGAACTAACCTCGTTGACGAATGCAGATTTCAAAATAGCGTATGGCATTTGGGATGGAGGGTACTCAAAAACGGTGGAAGAAGAATATACATCCGGTGAACTTCCAGATAAACCTTTTAACCAATCGCTTTTGGATCTATTATCAAACCAAACAAAAGACTCTTCATTATCGCTGATTATTGTACATGATTGGTGGAGGGACCAATCATTCGGCAGTTGTGAAGCATTCCTAATGACTGCGTCTGAGTTATCACTGCTCTTTTTTAAACTACCTGGAGTTTTCTTAGGTTCGGGTTTCTTTTTGGTCACATCCAACTCCAGCAAGTCTCGAAGTGTGTCGAAGCGATGTCGAGAGTCGCAGCTATCCGGCACCCCATCAAATTCAGCAGCTAGTGTCACTTTCTCTTCATCAATAGCAAGCTTGCCTCTCTTACCGAGGACGACTATCTCGTAAAAGCTGCTTGTCAAGTCTTCCGTTTGGTGAGTCGGGACGAAGCTTTCAAATGTCTTTCTCTTCATTTGTTTTTGAAAATCCAAGAAAAGAATAGACCCCCACTTATTTTCTTGAATCTTCGAGGGTCACAATGCCTAAACAACGTCGTTCGAATGCCAAGCTTGGTCGAATTCGGGAAGCCATTGGAAGAAGTGATCTTAATTCAATGGCAATGCTGGCAGTCACTGAAGGTGGGCTCGTGAATATGGCGATGAGGAGTATCGTGTGGCCTGCTCTTCTTGGCATTCAACATGTGAGGTTTTCCAAGGATCCAGCGTGAGTTGATTTTATTTCTACATTCAATTACTTATTAATGAGTGCTAGTGCAAGATCGAGTTCCGTCATTTTGAAAGAATTTGACATGGATATTCGGCGAAGTATGTTTCAATTGAGTTGCTGCAAAAATATATCCAACGGCCTCCGGATGAAACGCAGAAAGAAGTTGGCGACAATAATGTGTGATGTTTTACAAAGTGATCCTTCTTTGTATTATTTCCAAGGTTTTCATGATATTTGCACCATTCATCTCTTAGGACTAGACAACGAACAGGTAGCCAGAAACGTTGCAGTTCAAATGAGCAAAATGTATCTGAAAGATCATCATGGTGCAGATTTTAAAACTACAATTCAAGTTATCAAACTTGTGCCTTTAATTATCAAGAGATTCGATACTCGAGTATATCAAGTTTTGGAGGAAGCCCAAGTAACGAATGGGATCTTCGCGCTTTCGTGGATTATCACTGGCTTCGCACACACAATAGATCAGATCGAAGTCGTACTTTTATTGTTTGATGCCATGTTTGCCAACCATCCTGCATTTATTTTGTATATTTGTGCTGCTTTTATCCTACGACCATCATCTCGCTCTGGTTTATTGCAACTTGAGGACAAATCGATGCCGATGGTGCATCATTACTTGCAAAACATTCCTGCTCCCTGTCTGTCTAGCAAACCTTATAAACACAATAGAATCGCTACAGAAAAACAAGTATTGAATACCGAGAATGAAATTTCAAAGTTGATTCTCAGCGCGCGTGTAATGATGCAAGATTTTCCCCCTGAGGACCTTTTATGTTTAGCTCCATTTGTGCCTAAATCCAGTGTTGTGAGATTCCCATCTGATTTGTTTGGACATTGGTTTCATTGTCAAGTAAATGCTGATCCAGGTATGAGACGCAGACGTACTAGGAAATCCATGGCTCTGATATTTGCAGCCATTTCGTTCACTGGCATGTTGAGCGCTTCTCTTTTTACGTACTGGACTAATAAATAAGGATTTCAAAAACAAGGAACAAATGATCTCGATGCGTTTTACTTCTGCTAAAAATTCATTTTTCGCCGTTGTTACTACACTGCTTGACATGAGAATGAAACAAAGTATATAACCTAGCACTCGTCTTTCAAAAGACAGCATTTGAATTCAGGTTCCATCCAAGCTCGAACAATCAGTTGGGGCCTTCTGTATTGGGACCAAGTGCATCTACAACCTCTATCACGCAAGTATCCTCTTCTGTCGTTATTACCGACGAATGAACAAAAAAAAAACTTGTAAATCTGATTTCATGGTACCGGGACCAAAATTGTTGCTATGTCAGCACACATAAAAATACTCGTCATACATCTTTAAAGGTACACACGACTTAGTGTGAACATGTTTTGAAGAAACAATCGCAATTTCGATATAGTTTGATTGTTTATGATCCGGAGCTCAAATAGTTAATACTAACTTTTCCGGATGGTACTAGTTTGTACTCGCAGAGCAGTATGCAGAGCACCGCGTACTAAAGTATCAAGGTGTAAGAAGTAATAAAGCTGACTTTTAGGGCGGAGTGCATCGCATCTCAAACTTTTGAATTATTGCAGCATGTATCTCATGAAAACCTACTCTAATGAATTTGAAGTCAAACTTTTGAACTCAAGAGAATGAAGCCGAAGCACAGCCAGCAATGCCGGACCTTCACAACTGGTATTCTCGGTCGGACTTCATGTCTGCTTGCACTCGATCGAGATGCCAGTTTTCTTACAAGAAGATGAGCTTCCAGAGAAATATTTTCGCTTTAAAAGTACATCTCGAACGAAACGTGTTCGAGGAGGATTCGAAATGCCATCAAATACGATACCTGATCAATACAATAAGGAGCATCGTTTTCAAAATAGTATGATGCCCCTTTGGTTGCAGCACAATTCATCGACTTGGTTTGTTGTGCAGCTCCGATTTTTGAAACCTTGTGTAATTCGGCCGCCTAATTACCGGGTATTTAATAAGTGATGCCTCGATTAACAACGCATCAACCATTTTAAATAGAAATCCAATGTCTTGTGGCATTTGGAACCTAAAGAGCATATATCTGGTCGATCTTGTCCTTCAAATTCTGAGGCAACAGGTCAGGTTCACTGTACTGACTTCATAATATGGCTGATTCTAATTTTTATTTTTGCCTGTCCAAAGATGCGGTACGACCCCTCTAGATAGCCGTTACGTTTTTGTCGGTATAAAGAAGCTGTACTTTGTACCAAGGGAAATATTGGCGAGGGGGATTTTGGGAAAGTGAAATGGTGGCTCTTTAACAAATGGATGAACCGCAAGACTTTCTGCCAGGTTTTGTTGCTTTTCGCAGTTCTATTGGGAATATCAGTTGTAGTGGTCACTCAATTGTACCGACAAACCGTTTCTCGCCGAGACCTACTTTTTAGACATGCCGCGGATCGCGAGTCAGATTCTGTATTTCGGATATTTACGCGGCATATTCAGAATAATGAGGCGCTGGCCTCTCAGTTTGAAACTTATTCTGAAACGGTGTATTCAAATTCTTCAAGCATAGGTGGCAGGGGAAATGGCACAGGAGGAATCTTTAGAGATAGCCAAGGGTATGACGAATTATTTACCGCCTTTCATCAATTTCAACATCTGAGTCTCACATTTCGCTCGCAACTGGGAGGTATTAAGGCGTATGCCTTTGCCCCTAGAATATACGACGACAAACGGGATGAATACGAGGCTGCATCAGCTTCTTTGTGGAATCACTTTGCTAACCGTTCTATTATTCCGGAGAATAGATCATGGAAGATCACTCCAAATACAAGCACAAATGGATTCACGTACCCGGTGGCGTTCATTGAACCCCAGAATGGGAAT
>Ga0105054_10011106_pt1 | contig 11300 bp, 6 predicted proteins | sample BON02_FD_78091 | JGI IMG/M metagenome (GOLD analysis project Ga0105054, IMG submission 78091) | Freshwater microbial communities from Lake Bonney liftoff mats and glacier meltwater in Antarctica - BON-02 (megahit assembly) | ecosystem: Environmental > Aquatic > Freshwater > Ice > Glacier... | reverse complement strand
GTCCGGCTTGCGATCTATTGCAGACCTTAGTGGTCTCGACAAGGCCGGCGCTGCGCATGGCCTATGGCATGTCGTGGCGGCCCCGCTGCCGCCCGCACTGTGGCGTCGCCTGAGGCCCTTCATGCGCCGGCCGACGATGGCCGAAAGACTTGGTCCCTCGCCCTCGCCAAAACCCTCTGGCGCGAAGCAGTTCCGGCACACGGAACGCCCGTTGAAGCTTACCTCGACTCCAACTATGTGATAATAACAGGGGTTTCCAAAGGCCGCGGCCTTTGGTGTGTCCAAGGCAAAGCCCTGGTCTTGCCTTTGTACATCGGTCAATCAATAGGGCGGTTGGTATAACCGGGGACCAGGCGGCGCGCCGGTCCCCGGGGCTTGGCTCAGACGCGTTCGAGCACGGCGGCGATGCCCTGGCCGCCGCCGATGCACATGGTGACCAGGGCGTGCTTGCCGCCGGTGCGGCGCATTTCGTACATCGCCTTCACCGTCACGATGCATCCGGTGGCGCCCACGGGATGGCCGAGCGAGATGCCACTGCCGTTGGGGTTCACCTTCTCCATGTCGAACTCCAGGTCGCGGGCCACCGCGCAGGCCTGGGCGGCGAAGGCCTCGTTGGCCTCGATCACGTCCATGTCGGCGACCTTCATGCCGGCCTTCTCCAGCGCGCGGCGGCTGGCCGGCACCGGGCCGATGCCCATGTAGGCGGGATCGACGCCGGAATGCCCGGCCGAGACAATGCGGGCAAGGGGCGTGAGGTTCAGGCGGCGTACCGCCTCGCCACTGGCCAGCATCACCGCGGCGGCACCATCGTTGATGCCCGAGGCGTTGCCGGCGGTTACGGTGCCGTCCTTCTTGAAGACGGTGCGCAGGCCGGCGAAATCCTCCGGCTTGGCGTCATGGCGGATGTGCTCGTCGCTGTCGAAGGCAACGACGCCCTTCCGCGTCTTCACCTCGATCGGCAGGATCTGCTCCTTGAAGCGGCCCTCGCGGGTGGCGCGGCTGGCGCGGCGGTGGCTCTCCAGCGCCAGCGCGTCCTGCTGGTCGCGGGTGATGCTGTGGCTGGCGGCCAGGTTCTCGGCGGTGACGCCCATCAGGATGCGGTGGAACGGGTCGTTTAACGCGCCGTCCAGCGTGTCCTTCATGGTGGCGTCGCCCATCTTCTGGCCCCAACGCGCGGCCTGCACCTGGTATGGCGCGCGGCTCATGTTCTCCACCCCGCCCGCCAGCGCGATGTCGCAGTCGCCAGCCTTGATGGCGTTGGCGGCGGTGAGGATGGCTTGGAGGCCGCTGCCGCACAGGCGGTTCACGGTGATCGCCGGGATCTCCTGCGGCAGGCCGCCCTCGATGACCGCGATGCGCGAGATATACATGTCGCGCGGCTCGGTGTGGACGATCTGGCCGAACACGGCGAGGCCGATCTGGGCCGGATCAATGTTGCTGCGGGCCACCGCCTCCTTGGCCACGGCGGCGACCAGGATGGAGGGCGAGGTGTCCTTCAGCGCGCCGCCAAAGGTGCCGACGGCGGTGCGCACGCCAGAGACGATGAAGACATCGGTCATGGGGGTTCTCCTTCTGCGGGTCCTGGACGGTCGGGCGTCGGCTTATCGCACGCTTGGCTGCCGTGACATGCGCGTGTTGCGGAGCAGCTTGCCGGTTAACACGTTCTTATGGAATATCGCATACCCCAGCAAGGGGCGGAGATGGTCGGCGAAGCCGCGCGGCGGTCCGCCGACGGCCCGGCAGGAATTCTTCCCTGCCGAATCCGCCGGGTCAGAGACTGGATGACGAGGGAACTCGGACAACGCCGGGCGCATAGCCTTATATGTCTGGCGCAGTGGCGCACGGAAACCGAAGGAATCGCATGCTCTATCACGTCTACGAGATGCAGCGGGTCGCCATGGCCCCCATGCGACTGCTGGCCACCGGCGCGCTTTCGCTGCTGGACATGCCATTCAACCCGCTGCGCGAGACGCCGGCGGGGCGCCTCTCGGCGGCCGCGCTGGACAGTTTCGAGCACAGCACCCGGCGCTTCGGCAAGCCGGCCTTCGGCCTGGGCCACACCACGATCGACGGCGCCCCGGTGGCAGTGCACGAGGAAATCGTGGCGCGCCAGCCCTGGTGCGACCTGCTGCACTTCCGCCGCGACGCCTACCGCCCGCAGGACCCCGCGGTGCTGCTGGTGGCGCCGATGTCCGGCCACTACGCCACGCTGCTGCGCGGCACCGTCCAGGGCTTCCTGCCGGATCATGACGTGTACATCACCGACTGGCGCGATGCCCGCGACATGCCGGTGATCGGGCCCGATTTCGACCTGGACGACTACGTCGACTACGTCATGGCCTTCATCGAGCACCTGGGCCCCGACGTGCACGTGATCGCGGTGTGCCAGCCGGCCGTGCCAGTGCTCGCCGCCGTGTCAGTCATGAACGATGCCAAGCCGCACACCGCCCCGCGCACCATGACCCTGATCGGCGGGCCGATCGACACGCGCGAGGGCCCCACCGCGGTGAACGCCTTCGCCAAAAGCCGCAACCTCGACTGGTTCCGCCGCCATGTGATCCATCGCGTGCCCGTGGGCAACCTGGGCTTCATGCGCCAAGTCTATCCCGGCTTCCTGCAGCTGGCCGGGTTCATGGCGATGAACCTGGACCGCCACATGGAAGCCCACTGGCAGATGTTCCAGCACCTGGTGGAGGGCGACGGCGAGCCGCTGGCCTCCAAGCGCGCCTTCTACGACGAGTACCGCGCGGTGATGGACCTGTCGGCGCCATTCTACCTGCAGACCATCGAGAAGGTGTTCCAGGAGCACCACCTGCCGCGCGGGCTGTATCGCCATCGCGGCGCCCTGGTGGAGCCGGCGGCGATCACCCGCACCGCGATGTTGACGGTGGAAGGCGAACGCGACGATATCTCGGGCATCGGCCAGACCGCGGCGGCGCACAAGCTGACGCCGAACCTAGCGCCGGAGCGGCGCGCGCATTGGGAACAGCCGGGCGTGGGGCATTACGGCCTGTTCAACGGGCGCCGCTTCAATGCCGAGGTGGCGCCGCGGATCAAGCAGTTCATCGCCGCCCACGGCTAGGCCGGCAACTGGGCGCGCATCCCGTCGGTGGCGCGCAAAATCAGGCGCCGACCGTTGGCGGATCGCGCCCGCCCGCCTAGATTGCCCCCGAAGGCGGTAATGCCGCCGCTTCGGGAGGCAAACATATGCTCGGCTTGATGCAGGACCAACCGCTGCTGATCAGCTCGATCATGACGCACGCCGCACGGCATCATCCGGCCGGCGAAGTGGTGTCCAAGACCGTCGAAGGCACCATCCACCGCACCACCTACCGCGACCTGGAGCCGCGCTGCCGGCGCATGGCCCGGGTTCTGCAACGCCTGGGCGTGCAGCGCGGCGACCGGGTGGCGACACTCGCCTGGAACGGCTTCCGGCATGTGGAGCTGTACTACGGCATCTCCGGCATGGGCGCGATCTGCCACACCGTCAATCCGCGCCTGTCGCCGGCCGACCTGACCTACATCATCAACCACGCCGAGGACGTCGTCCTCTTCCTCGACACCACCTTCGCACCGCTGATTGCCGCCGTGGCGCCGGATGTGCGCGCCCGCCTGCGTGCCGTGGTGTTCATGACCGAACGCGAACACATGCCGGACATCGCCCTGCCCGAGGGCATGGACCTGCTGTGCTACGAGGAACTGATGGCGGCGGCCGACGAGGATTATGCCTGGCCGCGCTTTGACGAGAACACCGCGGCTTCGCTCTGCTACACCTCGGGCACCACGGGCAAGCCGAAGGGGGTGCTGTACAGCCACCGCTCTACCGTGCTTCATGCGTTTGCGCTGAACATGGCCGACGTGATCGGCCTGCGCGCCGCCGACCGGGTGCTGCCGGTGGTGCCGATGTTCCACGTCAATGCCTGGGGCACGCCGTATGGCGCGCCGATGGTCGGCGCCTCGCTGATCATGCCGGGGCGGCACATGGACGGAGCGAGTCTGACGAAGCTGATGAACGACGAGCGCGTGACCATGTCGGCCGGCGTGCCGACGGTGTGGCTGGGCCTGCTGAACCACCTGCGGACCAGCGGCGAGCGGCTGCATACGGTGAAGCGCTTCGTCATCGGCGGCTCGGCCTGCCCGCGCCTGCTGTTTGAGGCGTTCGACCGGGAATACGGCATCGGCATCGACCACGCCTGGGGCATGTCCGAACTGTCGCCGCTGGGCACCTACAACGCGCCGACGCCCGCCAACGCGCACCTGCAGGGCGAGGATCTGATGCGGCTGCGCGAGAAGCAGGGGCGCGGCATCTACGGCGTGGACATGCGCATCGTCGACGACGAGGGCCGCGAACTGCCGTGGGATGGCACGGCCTCCGGCCACCTGCAGTCCCGGGGCTACTGGGTGTGCAGCGCATATTTCGGCGGCACCGCCGGCGATGCGCTGGACGCCGAGGGCTGGTTCGCCACCGGCGACGTGGCAACGATCGACCCCGATGGCTACATGGAGATCACCGACCGGTCGAAGGACGTGATCAAGTCGGGCGGCGAGTGGATCAGCTCGATCCAACTTGAGAACCTGGCGATATCCCACCCCGACGTGGCCGAGGCGGCAATCATCGCGGCCCGCCATGCCAAGTGGGACGAGCGGCCGCTGCTGATCGTGGTGCCGCGCGAGGGCCGCACCATCGACAAGGCGGCACTGCTGGCCTTCTACGAGGGCAAGGTGGCGAAGTGGTGGATCCCCGACGACGTGGTGTTCGTTGCTGAACTGCCGCACACCGCCACCGGCAAGGTGCAGAAGCTGGCGCTGCGCAGCCAATGGGCCAACCACCTGGTCTCCGCTGCGTCGTAGCGCAGGGGCCGCGGCCGAACCAACTACCGCCCACCGCCGATCGGCACCAGGGCGCCGGTCACATACGACGAGGCGTCGGACAGCAGCCACAGGATCACGCTGGCCACCTCCTCGGCCGAGCCGGCGCGGCCCATCGGGATCATCGGGCGGAACCGCTCGGCCCGGTCGGGCATGCCGGCCTTGGCGTGGATTTCGGTGTCGATCAGGCCGGGATTGACCGCGTTCACCCGGATGCCGCGCGGCGCCAGTTCGCGCGAGGCACCGATGGTAAGGCTGTCGACCGCGCCCTTGGAGGCGGCATAGTGCACCCATTCGTTGGCGCCGCCGATCTCGGAGGCGCGCGATGAGACGTTCACCACGCCGCCCCCGGCGCCGCCGAGGTCGGTGGCCATGCGCGGGATCGCCTCGCGCAGTGCCAGGAAGCAACCACGCACGTTGATCGCCAGAACCTCGTCCAGCGCCGCCGGATCGAGGTTCTCGATGCGCGACATCGGGCCGGTAATGCCGGCATTATTCACCAGCGCAGTGAGCGGGCCGAGTTCGCGGTCCACCATGGCGAAGAAGGCGGCGGCGTCCGCGGGGCTGGCGCTGTCGGCGCGCATCGCCACGGCCCGGCCGCCCGCAGCCCGGATGTCCGCCACCAGCTGTTCCGCCGGCGCCTGGCTGCTGCGATAGGACAGGGCGACGGCATAGCCCTCCGCGGCAGCCATGCGCGCGACGGCCGCGCCGATGCCCGTGCTGCCGCCGGTAACCACCAGAACCTTGTTCGTCACTGCCATCCTCCTCTCCCCTGCCCTGGCCTGCCCTGGCCTGCCCTGGCCTGCCCTGGCCTGCCCTGGCCTGCCCTGGCCTGCCCTGGCCTGCCCTGCCCTGCCGCTCAGGCGACAAACGCCAGGGTGACGCCCATCGTCTCGGCGGGCCCGACCAGCACACGATCAGGGGTGCGTGCGGCGATGGCAATGTTGCCGGCGCGCAGGGTGGCATCGGCCATGTCAAGCGCGCGGGTGCGCAAGACCAGGGCGGCCATCCATTCACTGCGCCCCTGGGCGGCCGGCACGTCGGTGCCGAAACGGGCGGCAAGCTCGCGCGGGTCGATCACATCGAAGCGGGACAGGCCGACGGCCAGGCGGTGGCCACCAGCGATCGGGCTTACCGCGTCGGCGCCGAACATGCGCGCGAACAGGCCGGCCAGCCGGGCGGGATCCTCGGCGGCGATGACCGATTCGAGCACGCCGATCGCCCCATTGGCATGGCTGCGCCATTCGTCGCGCCAGACCAGATCGCGGGTGAAATGATGGCAAAAATACAGCCGGCCGGCCGGCGTCGCCTCGTTGGGCAGGCGCACGGTGCGGAACACCGCGTCGCGCGGGCCATCGGACAGTTGCACCGGGCGGGTGAACTCGTTGGGCGGCGAGCAGGCCACCCCGGCCGCCTGGAGGGATGCCGCGACGGACGCCGAATCCTCGGTGCCCCAGACGAGGCCGTTGAGGCCGATCGGCCAGCCCAGGATGTCCTGCCGCCCGCCGCCGCCGGGCGGGGTGCCGATCAGTTCCAGGTAGTCGGTGCCGAAGATGGCCAGGTGATTCACCGATCCGAGCGAGTGGTAGCCGCGCGGGGTGAGGGTGAAGCCGAGGCGGGAATACAGGGCCTGGGCTTCGTCCATCCTGTCGTGGATGTTGACCACCACGTGGTCGAGCGTCGGCATGGGAAGGGGCATCGGAAACCTCGCGGGTTGAGCGGCGGTGGCAATAGTCGCCCCATGGCCCGAGAATTGCCAGATGCGCTGCCGGAGGAGGCACCCCGCGGGCCGACTGGACCGCATGCTATGCCCACGGCGCACGAGGTGTTAATGTACTCAGTCAGTAACCGAGGGATACAAAACGGGCCATGCGCGATCACCGGGTCCGCGCCAACCGGCAGGCGTGTTGCGCCGGGGTGGCGCAACGCCAGCCCGGCACACCGCCACCCTCCCCCCAAGCCGCGCCGGGTGTTGCATTGGCCATCGTGGCGCCTGTCATGATGGCAACGATGATCGCCGCGCTGGCCGGGGCGTTGCCAGCCGCGCATGCCCAACCGGTACCGCAAGGATCCCCGATCCCACGGATCGCTCCGCAAGAACGCCCCACGGTCGTCCCGCCGCCTGTAGCGCCGGCGGCGCCCAGCATCCTGCGCGGCGATCCGGACGACGTGTTCGTCATCCGCGGCGCGACGGTCCGGGGTTCCACGGTCTATCAGGACATTTCCTGGGCCGAAACCACCGCCCCGATGGCCGGGCGGGTCACGCGTGCGCAGGTCGAATCGGTGCGCCAGGCGATCCTGGCGCGCTACCGCGCCGACGGCTACCTGCTCACCGGCGTCACCCTGGCGGATGGCGGCGACCGCGTGCTGTTCGTGGTGACCGAGGGGCATATTGCCGAGGTCAAGCTGGATGGCGACATCGGCCCGGCGGGCACCCAGGTTCTGCGCTTCCTCAATCGGCTGACCGAGACGCGCCCAATCGACTCCGCCACGCTGGAACGCGCCCTGCTGCTCGCCCAGGACGTTCCGGGCGTGGCGTTGCGCGCCGTGCTGCGGCCCTCCACCGAGGCACCGGGCGCGCTGACCCTGGTCGCCCAGGTGCAGCGCGCGGCCTTTGGCGCCATCTTCGTGGCCGACAACCGCGGCACCCCCTTCACCGGCCCCGAGGGGGCGCTGCTGGTGGTGGACGGCAACAGCTTCACCGAGTTCGGCGAACGCACCACCGTATCGCTGTTCCGGGCCTTCAATAACACCCAGATCTTCGGCCAGCTCGCTACCGAGGCATTCGTCGGCGCCTCCGGCCTCAAGGTCCGGCTGTTCGCCGGCACTGGCACCACCGACCCGTCGGGCGCGCTGCGGGCGAACAACTACCACGGCATCACCAGCAATGCCGGCGCGACGGTCAGCTACCCGGTGATCCGCGCCCGCCAGCAGACACTGGGCGTGTTCGGCACGCTGGAGTTGCTGGACAGCGAGATCAAGACCGGCCAACCGTCGCGCCAGGCCAGCCGCGACAACCTGCGCATGCTGCGCCTCGGTGCCGACTACGTCCGCCAGGATGTCTGGCTGGGCAGCGACCGCGGCGCGGTGAACCAGGCCAGCGTCCGGGTCACCCGCGGCCTGCCGGTGCTCGGCGCCTCGACCACCAACCCAGCCACTGCGGGCCGGCAGAACCAGGTGGTGGCGTTCACCAAGCTGAACCTGGAGCTAAGCCGCACCCAGACGCTGTTCCAGCCATGGGAAGGCGCCAGCGTGGCGCTGCAGGCGACCGTGGCCGGGCAGTTCAGCAGCGACATCCTGCCATCGGCGGAGAAGTTCTACCTCGGCGGCGCCCGTCTCAACCGCGGCTACTATGCGGGCGAAGTCACCGGCGACAAGGCTTGGTCGACCGCGGTGGAACTACAGCTGAACACCAGCTTCTCACTCGATGTGCTGTCCACCCCGGTGGAGGTCGGCAGCACGGTCTACACCTTCTACGACTGGGGCGAGACGGTCGAGAACCAGAAGGCCGACCCGAACCGGCGGCTGCATTCCTTCGGCGCCGGCGCACGCCTGCGTTTCGCACCCGCGCTCGCACTGGATCTGGAATGGGCGCACCGCGTGGTGCGCCGGCCGCTGGGCGTGCAGTCCAACACGCCGGCATTGCGCGGGGATGCCTTCTACTGGCGGGTCGTCGCCCGGTTCTGACGCCTGTCCCGGTTCACGCGCCCGGTGGGGGCATGGGCCGGGCGTGGCGTGTCTTGCGGCGGCCTGCCAACACGGCGGGCCGCCGGTCATCGAGGAGAGTGCGCCATGGTCGAGCATCAGCCCCCCCGCCGCACGGCCCCGAACCTGGTCCGCAGCCTGGCCGTCGCGGCCGCAAGGGCTGGCAAGGCCTCACGCCGGCGGGGCGAACTGCTGCGCGGCACCGCACTCCAGGCCGTGTTCCTGGCGGGCTTCAGCTTGCCCGGCGCCGCCCAGACGCCGCCGCCCGCCACGGCCCTGCCGGCCGGCGGCCGGGTGATCGCCGGCCAGGCCACCATCAGCCAGTCCGGCAGCAACATGGCGGTTACCCAGGGTACCGCCTACGGCGCGGTCGACTGGCAGAGCTTCAACATCGGCAAGGACGCCGCGGTGACGTTCGCCGTGCCGACTGCGCGTTCGGTGACGCTGAACCGCGTGGTGACACCCACCCCCTCGGTGATCGCCGGCCGGCTGTCGTCCAATGGCGTGGTGGTCGTGCAGAACCAGTCCGGCGTGGTGTTCACCCAGGGTGCCGAGGTGAACGTGCAGACACTGGTCGCCACCGCATCCGGGGTGTCGGACGCCAATGCCCGCAACGGCCGGCTGGTGTTCGACCAGCCGGCACGCCCGGGCGCGCGGGTGGAGAACCACGGCACCATCACCGTGGCACAGACCGGGCTCGCGGCACTCGTGGCGCCTCAAGTGGCCAATTCCGGGGTAATCCGCGCCCAGATGGGTCGCGTGGTGCTGGCCGGGGCCGAGGCCCATACGATCGATCTGTATGGCGACGGATTGCTGTCGATCGACGTGACGAAGCAGGTCACCCAGGCCCCGGTGGGTGCCGACGGCAAGCCGGCCACCGCGCTGGTGACCAACTCCGGCACCATCGTCGCCGATGGCGGCTCCATCCTGCTGACCGCTGCGGCCGTCGACGGCATCGTGCAGAACCTGGTGACCGCCGGTGGCACCATCCGGGCAGGCACGGCCGGAACCCAGGCCGGGCGCATTGCCATCGTGGCCAAGGGCGGCGACGTCGCCGTCACCGGCAAGGTCACCGCACGCGGCAACGCCGCCGGCACCAAGGGCGGGCGGGTGGAGATCAACGCCCCTGGCCGCCGGGTGACGCTCAAGCCCACCGCAGTGGTCGACGCGTCGGGGAGGGCCGGCGGCGGCAGCGTGGCAATTGGCACCACCATGGCGCGCGCCCAGGGCGGACCCGCCATCACCGCCCCCACCGCGCGCAACGTCACCGTGGCGGCCGGTGCGCGGGTGGCGGCGGATGCCACGGCGGACGGCAAGGGCGGCGACATCACCGTGCTGAGCGCCGGCGGCGTCACCGAACAGCGCGGCACCATCACCGCCACGGGCGGCAAGCTGGGCGGCGACGGCGGCTTCGTCGAGGTGTCGGGCAGTGCCTTCGTGCTGAAGGGCGATGTCGACGTCACGGCCCCCATGGGCAAGGCGGGCAGCATTCTGCTCGATCCGAACGACCTGGTGATCGACGATGCCGGCGCGACCGACGCGATCCAGAACAACAAGAGCGACTTCACCGCCACAGGCGGCGACGACATCACCGTCATCACCGCGGCGGACATCGTCAACCATATGTCGGGCGCGGTCACCATCCAGACCGGCACGGACGGCACGCTGAAGGTCAACGCCGCGCTCGACGTGACCACCAGCACCAAGATCACGACGCTGACCCTGCTGTCGGACGGCGACATGACCATCAACAAGGCGGTGACAGGCAAGGACGACATCATCCTGCGGAACACCCAGGGCAACCTCACCGTCGCCGCTCCCGTGACCAGCATTGGCGACGGCAAGACCATCACGCTGGACAGCGTGGCCGGCAGCATTCTGCTCGGCGACTCCGTGAGCGCCGGAAGCTCCGGGATCATCGACCTGAACGCCGGTTCCGGCGGTGTGACACAAACGGGCGGCGAACTGCTTGCCGGAACGCTGCGAAGCAGCAACGGCATCGCCGGCACGGTGGAACTCACCCGGCCGGACAACACCGTCACCGCGCTGGGCGACATGAAGATCACCGGCGGCGGCCTGCTGCTGGTCACCAAGTCAACCCTTACGCAATCCGGCATCCTCACGGCTGGCGCGGTATCGCTAGCCTCGGACATCGGCGCCGTCGCGCTGCAACTGGATGGCACGATCAACGCCGCGACGGCGCTGAAACTCACCGCCGTGAACGGCAGCATCGCGCAGGACGCCGGCGGCGCGATCGTCACCGCGTCGCTGACCAGCACCGACAGCGGCAACACCACGCTGACGGCGGCGGGCAACAAGGTCGAGGCCGCCGATTTCACCAGCGCCGGCAGCTACGCGCTGGCCAGCGCCACCGGCCTCGCCATCGGCGGCACGGCGGCGACATCAGCCACCATCTCGGCCCCGGTGGTCATTGCCACCACGATCACCGCGCCCAGCATCACGCTCACCGCCACCGGCTCCGACATCACCCTCGGCACGCTCATCGGCAGCACGACAGTGACGCTGACGGCGGCGCGCGACATCGTCGAGGCCGCCGGCGGAGCCATCCTCACGCCATCGCTGACCACCAGCGACAAGGGCAACACCACGCTCGCCGCGGCGGGCAACAAGGTCGATGCGGCGACCTTCGCCAGCAATGGCAGCTACGCACTGAGCAGCGCCACTGGCCTGGCCATCGGCGGCACGGCGGGCGGTTCGGCGACCAT
>Ga0105054_10011103_pt1 | contig 11301 bp, 9 predicted proteins | sample BON02_FD_78091 | JGI IMG/M metagenome (GOLD analysis project Ga0105054, IMG submission 78091) | Freshwater microbial communities from Lake Bonney liftoff mats and glacier meltwater in Antarctica - BON-02 (megahit assembly) | ecosystem: Environmental > Aquatic > Freshwater > Ice > Glacier... | reverse complement strand
ACTGCATACTCCAGGTTCATTTGCGAGGACACCTTTATCCTGAACTCAGCCGCAGCATCGTTTGTACCGAACACCATGTCCTGCTGAGTGGGTTTAGCTCTTGCGCTGCCCGGGCCACCTTCCCCGCCTGCCGGTGCTCCGGAACCCCAACAGTCTTGCGGCCCCAGCCTCGGCATCCTCGTGTAGTTGTTTTCTTTTTTTTTGCCAGGGATTTTATTGTTCAAGAACCATTTCTCTTGGTCACAGTGACCTGACTCAAGGCTCACTGAGGAGGCCTGAGTAAGGTACAGACCGTAAGGCCCCCTGAAGGGTAGAGCGTATCAACACACGAGGGCAGAGCGTATTGACATATTAACGTATTGAGCAGGTTGCCGAGCATATTGCATATTGCGTATCGCCCTTCCTAGCTTATGTGTATTTATATTCAAACCCACATACACAAAATAATACCACAACAAATACATGATGTACGTGAAAATAAAAAAGAAATTGAATGCACAAGATCCATCAGAAACATGTGACATGATACAATTAGATTAACTTGAATATACAATGAAATATATACTAAAGAAACACATGAACATAAATTAATAAATATAATAATTGTACCTTGAATACATCATGTGTATATGAACACATATACGCATTTCCCTCCTCGTCCATATTAATATACATGAACATACATAAGAAACATAAATTCATGAATAAAATCAGAATAACTTGACTACACATTGAAACATATAAAGAAACAAATGAACATAAATTAGTAAAGTAAACAAACATAACTTGAAAACATTAAATCCATAATCAAATATATGAACAACCAAATAAATAAATACGACTATTTGTAAAAAATTGATTGTTGTTCCACGTGTGTTTTATCCATCCATGCTCCGTGTTTCTTGATGTGTATTCAGTGCTATGTCTCTTTTATTCGACTACATGTGTATGCGTTTGCCATGTATTCTATGGTTCATTGCGGGAGTGCCTTCGAGCCAGGCGCTTCCGGGCTACCTTATTACTGCACACCACCTGTGTGCATTCCTGGTGTACTTGGCGCGCTAGCTGTGTGGCGGCATAACAACAACAAAACAAAAAAAAGTCCCGGCGACTCGGATCCAGCTTTGAAGCTGTTCTGGACTTGTCCTCTGATGATGATGCTGCTGCGTCGACAGATAGCAATGATGATTTCCAGCGCCTCTATACTTCTTCCTCCCTGCTTCCAACCAGCAGCCATGCCCCCACATGGCAACATGCTGACCCAGCAGAAACAGATGATTCGACAGTCCTACTGTGACATGCTCTTCAAATGGCCCACATATGGATTGTGTCTTAGCAAGATATCAGCATGCAACACCAAGCCCAAATGCAAGGTGTATAAACAGACAGTCAACTTCATTGTCTTCTATCCTGATGATGGTAGCTCTGGTCCGCATCGTCTCTCACTAGACAACTATAACCTTAGACACAGAAGATGAGTCCCTCGGCCACACATGGCTGCTCCTTGAACCCTCCAACGCTTAGCCAACTAGTACATTTTCATATTAGGAAAATATAGCAAATTCGCTCGGAAAAATAACTTCCTAGCGCTCGGCGTTTGCTTTCCGCAGCTCTGCTCGACTGGCCGCATGTTTGCCGCGTCAAGATCACGTGTACAAATCTACCGACGAATCGTGTCGTTTCCACAACAAAAATTTCCATGAAATACGTTCTAAACTGGATTCCACTGAGAATCTGCGTTCGTTTGAGAAATACCCAACCCCACCTTAAGTGGATATATCCTTTGATTTCTGGTGTCCTGTGTGGTAGTTTTTTCTCTGGTGTCCTGTGTGGTAGTTATCTGGTGTCCTGTGTGGTAGTTTTTTTTAAAAAAGAAAACTCCAAAATTGTCCTTTTTTGCAAAAGGTCGGCGAAAGGTTTCTGCAAACCATATAGTATGGATCAATCTGTTTCTGAGCAACATGGTGCATGAATTTTATCCCGGTGCAAATTTTTACAAAAAAGTTACATTCATACATGCTCCACTCCAGTGACCGCCGAGAGGCTCGGTTTTGTGATCCTCAGGGAGGCCTTTGGCAGGGATGTTTATTTTCTCCCTCGATCTTTCCTAGTCTTTTTTGAAGATGTGATTGGGGGAAACGAAAAAAATTGCCACTTCTTCGTCGCCAGCAGTGCCCTCACACACATTCGACCACTGCACCCCCACCTCCCACCCAACCACACCCTACTTCTCATACCCACACTCTGCCGCCTGTGATGACGGGTCCTCATAAAAGAAAAATTTCACCTCTCTCACTCCCACCCTAATATTCCTTTCAGAGTCATGCTCACACAACTGAAAGCATTCCATGCATGAGGTAAAGTGTACATGTCCCGAGTGTGAATCCCCAACCTTGGCGCTTTACCAATAATAGCCTCGGTTTCCCCTTCACACATTCCTTGTCTGTTTGCCTGTTTCTATGAGTCTGTGTCGTGTCTGGGGAGCGCGGCAGCGAGGCGCAACGCGCCGAAGCAGCTGCGCGCCATCAGGGTAGGTCCACACCAGGGGGGGGAAAAATTGGGGTCAAATACCAGGGGTTTATCTAAATTTTCATGATACCGGGGGTTTATCTGGGGCATTTTGGGGGTTTACATGTTGTTTATTCATGTATATTCCTGAATCCGGGGGACTTCATTTTTGCTCATTGATTCGATTTGTTTCACGAAATACCCGGGGTTCTATCCAAAAAATTTCCACGATGCCAGTCCAGTGCCAATGCGGATGACTGTGACTCTGTTTGAGTTCCCTTTTTGCTTGGCCCAGGCCCAGGCCCATGTCCAGGCCCAGGCCCAGGGTCAGTTTTTTTTCGAAGATGCCCCCCTTCTCATCATCCCACACGACACCATCCACGCACCACGCAACAATGCCAATGCCCATGACTGCCCCTACATTGGCGTGCGTTGTGGAGACGGGCATGTTGAGCACAGTGGCGACGAGCACCCACAAGCCATATCCAACGTTCACAAAACTCATGCCCAGAGCAAGTACATACGGGTCGTGTTCGAACTTCTTCACGTCGGTCATCTGTTCATCTTTCCTTTTTTTGTTTTATTTCAATACCGGGGGTATATCTACTTGTATTTTTTTTTCATGATATCGGGGGTTTATCTAATTTTTTTTCTGATTTTCTCCAATACCGGGGTTTATCTGATTTTCCACCAAAAATCTGGGGTTTATCTTTATCTTGGGATAAACCCCCAAAATTTCAAGGTAAGATTTTATAAACCCCCGGTAGGATTGAAAAAAGTAGATAAACCCCCGGTATTTGACATAAAAACAGATAAACCCCTGGTATTTAGAAAAATTAGATAAACCCCCGGTATTTGCCAGTGAAAAAAATTGATAAACCCCCGGTAATTGGAATAAAATCAGATAAACCCCCGGTATTTAGAAAAATCAGATAAACCCCCGGTAGGATTGAAAAAAGTAGATAAACCCCCTGTTTTTGACCCCCGGTATTTGCTTTCTTCTCTTTCTCTCTTTCAGTCTGTGTTTCGCGCGCTACGTGTTTTGTGTGATTCACATTCAGAATCACCTTGAATATACACATGTATCCCTATTAATATACACATAGAATTACGTGGATAAAACAATGAAAAACACAGTTAAATAATATGAAAAATACGTTTAAATAAATCAAATCGTATGGTTTCAAGTACATTGCATATGTGAAGTAAAAGTTCATTACATGAGATTAAGACTGTTAAATCCAAACACATATCAATACTTACGAAAACAAAATTCTTGATATAAATGTATATATACATGTGTATACGCATCAATACAATATTAAACAATACAAATAAATAAGAATAATAACTGTGAAGCATAAATGAATAAAATTCAATTCAAACAACGCATTTAAGATAAATACATACACCACTTAATAATAATTTCAATACACAAAATAAATCACCAAAACTTCAATGTACCAGATACATGAGAAACATTATTTAATAAATAAATAATTAAAACCTGAATACATTAAATAAACAATGAAATGTATACAGACACAATTCAAAAATACGATATCCTGTAAAAATGAATTCTTGTTTCACGTTGTGTGTTCTTCATGCGTGTTTCGTGTTTCTTAATGAGTGTTTTGTTCTGTTTCTCTTTTATCTGAGTACATGTGTATGCGCTTGCTATGAAGTCCATGGTCCATGGCGGGAGTGCTTCGGCCAGGCGCTTCCGGGCTTCCTTATTACTGCACACCACCTGTGTCCGTTCCTGATGTACTGGGAGTGCTAGCTGTGTGGCGGCAAAACATCAAAAAACTTGGGACTCATATCTTTTTTGAATAATGTCCGACTTATCATAATGATTGGTGCACCGCGGCGCTGGAAGCTGCGATGCCGAAAGTGGATTAGTTTCGAGACTAAGTGCAGCGGTGTTCATATACACCTGCCACGGAACCTGTGCTCCAGAGCATACATTATGCCAGATCTGTCATCAATTGTTCCGGCGCCGCGCTTCGCCGCCATCACGGGATATTATGTGACCATGATATGTTACCCACAGGAGATTTTTTACAAAAAATCATCTGGCCAAAATCCTCCATTGAGCCCCTAGGGAGAGCCTCTCCTTTGGGATTCGCAATGCGCGAGGGGATAGAAGCAAACCAGGATTTTACAATTCTTTGGTACAAAAAATAGATGTTAGGGTCCGAGGTGACCAAATGCTCAAAGTAACTGCATTCAAATTCGAATCGTAGGTCTCTTTTGGGGTTGGCAGTAATCCACGATTATCCGGAGCTTGGGATAGTCTTAGGATTGAAGGTGCTGGCGTGCGCCTTTCCTTGTCTATGAGCGAACGGGGGAGTACAACATCTTAATGTCGGGCTGGGCAGCACCATATTTCTCTTGGGGTAGCACAGGTTTTATCGAAGATGAGGTTTCTTCTCAGAATCGTGCTGACTCCCCGCAAGGGAATGTCGGGGCTTTGGAGTTCATCAGTGGAGCTCATCCAATCAGATTCAGCTTGCACATCAGAAAGAGTTTGGGAGACTGTGCACACGCCAGAGATGCAGTACTTGCCCGGGCAAGCATGACTTATGTTGTGCGGGCCTTGTTTGTATACGGATGACTGTGACTTAGGTTAAGATGTCTTCTGCCTTGGTATGGCACAACATACAACTGTGCGCACATTCCCGGTACGCCTCCATACCCGTCCTGTCTGTGTCCTTGTTATATTTTGAACCTAGTATTACGACGCTCTTCACCCGACGCAGGTGCTGTGGACCTACCCTATGTCTGCTGTCGTGTTGAATGATTGCCTAAACGTACTATACCCGTCTACTTATTATACTCCGCCTCCGCCCGCGGTTCAACACTGCCTGACGCGCTCCCCAGGTGCGGTGCCCCTACTGCCCTCTTGCCATGTTTGTTGCTTTCCAAATGTGCCACACCGACAGTGTACACCATTCAGGTACGCCCCCACACCCATCTTGCACTGTGTACACGTTGTGTCTGTTTCTCCATATGCAGATTTTTATTTTTGTTTTGTTGGCGGGAGGCCGCTTTTTTATTAACTACCAAATCGATCATGGGTTGCCCCCTATCCCCTTTTTTCACCCTGACTCCCTTGAGTGTTGGTACTTAAGGCAAGAGACTGTTGTGAGTGTTAGTGCTTAGGGGGATCAGACGAGGGGAAACTCAGGACGCTATTCAGTGGCTGAGAATGCGCATGTGTGGGGTTTGCATACCCAGGGATGCGAGCCAACCCGTGAACTGGTGGAGTGTTAATCTCAGTTGGCATGTAGAGTGTCTCCGGGCGGTGGTGTACCTTTGGTAGGACTGCAGAAAGAGCTACGCGGCCCGAGTGGATATACTCCCAGGGATTTTACTTCAATCCCAGGGCGGGAGGTGAAGCACTGATTTTCGGGTTTTTATAACCGAACAAACAAACGAACGGAGGAAGAAGCGCTTTTTTCCATTTGAAAAAATGCCACACATAACAAAAGTTCCACACATGGAAGGCTGTCATATTTGATTAGAGTTGAGCAGTGATAACGGCGAAATAGGCCCACGGAGTCGCCCGGGGGCACGTGGCGACGGAGCGCTCCCCTATAAAAAATCCGCTCCCCTCATATTTCCTCATCACTATGGTCCGCTCCAGTGGGCGCGCAACTGCGCGCTGCCAGTGAGCGCTTGTCGCCGCGCGCCTCCCAGCCCGAGTCGTTCGGGCCATCTGGCCCGGGCTAGTTTGTTTTTTCGAGCTGGGTGCTAAAAAATATTTCCACCTTTTTTGTTCAGCTTCCATCCCCTCGACTCGCCCGAGTCAAGGGGAAAACTTGACAGCAGTTTGACGGTTAACTTGAAAGGGTATTTCAGCAGGAACATTTTTTTATGAAACATGTTTCGGACTCGGATGGCAAAATCGTTGTCAGACCTCTAATCCAGAATTTAGAGATGTTCATTTCACTTTCTATTTTTATGGGGATACGAGCACCGGAAGGGGGTCTAACAAAATGTGTGGAAAACTAGCAAAACTTCACCTCAAAAAGTTAAATTATTAACATGCCCAGGACTTTTTCATGAAATGGTTATTTCTTGTCGAATATTTTTTTCGCCATATGCCATTTGACGGGTAAATGCCTTCGAACGTTTGCTTTTTTTCCTTTTTCTATCTTTTTTCTTGACTAGGAGTTATAAGGATCTGTACAGCTTAAGATGGGGTTGGGTGTTTCTCGAACGAATGCGGATTCTCAGTGGAATCCAGTTTCCACCCAAGAATGGAGAAATCGCACTCTGATCGGCCACGAATCGCTGGTATGTAGTAAAATGTGTTTCTCAAGAACGGAATCAGTCCAATGATAAGTGCCCGTGGTACAATATTTTAGTCACTTTTAAATTCAACTCGGGTCAATATGAGACTAAAATATATGTACTCAGTAATCTCAGTAATTGTCAATTCACCACCAGCTAATACTGAAAATCGGGAATCGACCCATTCGTGAATGATCAGAGTGCGATTTCTCCATCCTTGGGCGGACAAGTCATTTCATCAAATTTGTTGTTGTGGAGACGACACGATTCGTCGGTAGTAATGTAAACATGATCTTGACGCGACAAACCTGTGGGCAGCCTGCAGCGCTCGAGCATGTCTGCGGGAAGCAAACGCCGAGCGTTAGAACATTATTTTTCCGAATGAATATGCTATATGTTCTTAATACCAAAATGAAGAGGGAACTAAGATCTAGGTCTGTGCAATTTTTGGGTACTTTTGTAAAGAGAACCGCTGCACAACGGCGACTTCTGGGAACAAAACATGTATGGCCCCAGAAAAAATCAGAATTCGGCATTGCACAGCGGCTCTCTTTATGCAAGTACCCAAAAAGTGCACAGACCTAGATCTTAATCTCCACCGTGACTGAATTTGGGTATTGGGAACATATAGCAAATTCGCTTGGAAAATCTTTTCTCTACATTTTGATATCAGGAACATAACAAGGGCCATAACTGAACATAACAAGGGCCATAACTTCCCTACAACACTCGCAGGTTGCCTCGTGATCGTCGGGGCCTTTCACTGCAAGGCCCCGACGATTTTGTGGCATTTTATTTTTTTCCCAACAAATTTCGGCTTTTTTTTCGATTTCCACCCCCTTTTTTTTTGCAATACTGTTTTTGCATCTTGTTCCCCTCGTTTTCCCGCGCCCCAAAACTGTGCCAAACACCCCGAGAATACCTCTCCTGTACCCCGCACGGTGGATAAAATGCATTTACGAAACGCATTTATGCGTTGATCTGCCGATTTTTCAAAAAAACGTGTTTTTGGGGGTGTAAAAGGGCATGCCCTTTTTCATTCATTTACCTTGACTTCGCGATACCCCCCAAAATACAATAAAGTGCAAAAATCCTCCGACGGGAATTCCGAACTTCGTGTGGCGCACGGCAGCTGCAGGGCTAAAGCGCGCCCGCGCTCGGGAAGAACCGCAGACATGCGCGAGCGCTGGCCGCAGGGTTGCCGCGTCAAGATCACATTTACATTACTACCAACGAAACGTTTCGTTTCCACAACAACAAATTCGATGAAATACCTTGTAAACTGGATTCCACTGAGAATCCTCGTTCGTTCGAAAAATTCCCAACCCCACCTTAAGGTGAATGGTCAGGATCATACACTGAAACGTCGCTCCTTGCACGAAAAATCGTCCTGCGCGCATCTTGGCTCGCCATAGGTCCCTCTGGTTTGAACCAACAGCGACCGCCTTCGGCACAGACTGCGTGCATACGCCTAGAGTTTGCATAGATTCACGTGTCAGGCGGTGTGCATCAAAGGACTCTACTTTTGTATGGGCTCTGACTCGGACTCGGATCAACTCCTTCCCACAACGTGACTCAGGCCGTGACCTTGCAACTTGGTTCTGTCCCAATCCCTGATTGTCTCCTATCCCGTATTTGTAGATTTTCGGAGTTCCCTGGAAAAAGCAAGCGTTGCAATGTGTTGCGCACATTTGCCTCAACAATTTGTACGAGAAAAAAAGACCAAAAAAAGAAAAGGCATGAATCGGCTGGAATACTCAAAAGAATGCGGAAGATGATGGCCATGTATCGTCCGGATTCTTTTGAAGTACAGTTTATGTTAACCTCTCCCCAAAAACTGTCATGTCCGAGTCAACTAAAATCATTTACAACACTACACGAACAAAGAATGTCGGATTTGCGTTCATTATTGAGCTTCTGGCCATGAACAGAGACGTAAAGAGATTCAGAGGAGGGAAGATGTACATATATGATTATTATGATTATGTTGATGATTACAGCCCGGTCCCGGAAAAATAAGATCCGAAATGGTCATCAGAATGGAAATCGGAACGCTAAATTGTCAATTTAGTTTCTTTTCAAAATAACAGTTTGAAAATAAACCTGTGATAACCATTCAGGATTGTGATTTCCATTCTGGCGACCATTTCGAGTCTCATCTTTTCTTTCTTTCTTTTTTAGGTGGTGAATACCCAACTTAAACACTGGACTAAGCGGGTGGTGAGCACCCAATTAATCATGATCTTTTCCGGATCGGGCTGTATGTACAGCCATGTACATAAGTATGTGTATATGGACGGTTGTCTTGATTTAATCTCGTTCTTTTATTTTGGATTTTTTGTAAATATATTGATATATTCACATTTTTTGTTTGTTAAATATGTTGATATAATATTCATGTATACATAGGTATGCATACGTATTTAGATGGATCGACTCGGAGTGGACACGGATAGAAACGGTGTTTTGAACGCATTAAAAATAACAAAAAAGCAACATAGATGTTGGTTTTGGTTTTGGTTGGTTGAGCCGCCACACCGCCAACCCTCATGGGTATTTATGGTCTAGGTAATCACTTAAAAAAACGTGACGAACAAAAACAAGACTCATGGAATTGTTTGTTTTGTCTTGTTCTGTGTTCTGTTCATACCTGATACATTTTTTATGGTGTGTTTTTTTCTGTTCCTTTTTGCTGCCTTTTGGTTACACGTACGACTTCAGATCCGAGTCTATGGCGGGATATTGTGCCGGAAGCTTGACGGTCCGTGCATTACTGTGCACCACTCGTATGCGTTCCTAAATTCCAGATAGGGTTAGCGGAGTCGCGTCTTAACCAACCAAAACCAAAACCTATCTGTACAAGGGATCGGAAACGAAAAGACCACAATCGGATGCTGGCACTGCCGCGAGCAGCATAGTGAACCAATTTTAGTGTTATCTATGTTCAACGGTGTTCAAGTTTGTCAGCTTTTTTTTTGTGTATTACGCTTTGTTGATAAAATTGATATCTCCGCGTGTATTTTGTAACTACTCCAAGATATTCAAATCCAACACAGTGCCTATTTATCGTTTCAGGAGATTTGAAATTTTGTTCACTTTGTGATTTTCATTTTCAAAAGTTGGTCACTGACTGGGTCTTCATAGGTGCAAATTTGGTACCCGGAGATTAGAATTCGTACCAGGGTTTAATTCGTTTCCGAGCCTCCATCAGTACCCTCCTTTCCATCCATATATCATATAGTAGTATATTTATATATTTATATGTAACTATGAATATATATATACACATAGTACATAAATGAGTTCTTTTTTCATTTATCATTGTGTTCTGTTCTGTGTTTTGTAAATGTGTAGTCTGTTGTGGTTATTATGTGAGTTGTTGTTTTGTTCGTCTGTGTTGCTTTTGTGTTTACGCACGTCTTCAAATTCATTGCGGGAGTGCCTGCGAGCCAAATTGCCGTTCTTTTTTGTGGGCGAAACATTTTTCATTTTTTCCCGGAAGTTGCCAATGCGCAGCGGTTCTCTTTTCGCAAGTACCCAAACAGTGCAGAGACCTACATCTCAGTCTCCTCTACATTCTGATATTAGGAACACATAGCAAATTCGCTCGGAAAAGAATTTTCTCGCGCTCGGCGTTGTCTTTCCGCAGCCCTCAGGCTGCTCGAGTGCTGGCCGCAGGTTTGCCGCATCAAGATCACGTTTACAGTACTACCGACGAATCGCTTCGTTTCCACAACAACAAATTCGATGAAATGCGTTGTAAACTGGATTCCACTGAGAATCTGCGTGCGTTCGAAAATCCCCAACCCCACCTGAACACCCCCTCCCGTTTTTTTCTGGAGAAGAAGTTTCTGGAGCTCTTTAGGAACCTCAGTAGCAGCTTGGGAAAAAAGATACATGTGTCTTGATGTGCCGTATCGTCGCACGCCGCCTCTCCGACTTTGCAGGCTGCGTAACAGGGCTCAGCTGACAGCAGATCTGTCCTGCTCGTCTTGACGCTGTGACTTAGCAACCCCTCAGTTGGAATTGAACCACTGTATTAAAAAAAACAAATCACTCAGACAGAAGAGCGTGAGGCATGCGGTCACGCCATCGCAATGCGCGGCGCCTTTCTCACGCTCCATCTTTCTTTCTTTCCCTCAGTCTTGAACGCTCTGGTTTAAAGGCATCAGAATGGAGCGCGAATGGTATGCAAGGGTGCATCAAAGACTTGCATCACTGGCATCTCACTGCGTTGCGTCCTCCATACTGAACATGGACAGGCCCATGCACGACTCGGCCGACACATCCGAGTACAGCTTTTGCCTGCTATTACTGCGTGCAAACAACGTCATACCAGCGCTCGATTCGGCAGCCACAAGCTCATCCTCCGGAACCAAATGGTTGGGGGCACGATTAAAGAAGGTGAACCCCGCAAACCCCTCCATCAATTCCAACACGTCGTCGTCATTGAGCGCCGACACCACCGAGCTCATCGAACCCACCGGTGTCATT
>Ga0105054_10011102_pt1 | contig 11301 bp, 7 predicted proteins | sample BON02_FD_78091 | JGI IMG/M metagenome (GOLD analysis project Ga0105054, IMG submission 78091) | Freshwater microbial communities from Lake Bonney liftoff mats and glacier meltwater in Antarctica - BON-02 (megahit assembly) | ecosystem: Environmental > Aquatic > Freshwater > Ice > Glacier... | reverse complement strand
TATATATATATATATATATATATATATATACATATATATATATATATACATATATGTATATGTATATGTATATATATATCCTTTTGGCCCTCGGCTTCCTCCACGGGAACATCCCATATGAGGAGAGGGAGACCCCTCGGGGCCCCCCCGGGCGGCCCCAGTGTGACAAGGGCATGCAATGGGTTGACAGCAGTTGTTACAATTTGCTAAGTATCTACTGGAGAAAAAGACCAAATCTGGTGCAGTCTCCTGCCACGGACAGTCCTAGTTGCTCCTTGAGAGGGGGTACTGCTACAGTCTATACAGAGATAAACATGCAACGGCGAGAAAAAAACGTACCGGACAGACGATGCACAGTTGGCGAGTGCTATGGTGTTCTGAGAGTTTCGCTTATTTATCCGGCGGAAAGCGCGGTGTATATCCTCAGCATCAAAGGAAAAGCGATTTTTTGCAGGTGCAGCAAGCACTTGTGCGCGCAACACGACTATGCCATGTGCATCGGGCATAGGAAGAACAATCGCATGTTGCTTGAGATCTGGCAGATTTATGTCAAGGGCTTCGGACAGGTCAGTGTAGAGTGTGACGACATGTTGATCGACTGCGAATGTCGTGCGATAAGCATTCTGCAGCAGATCCATGCCCGCCAGCTGTGCGGCAAGGACCGTCTCTGTGATTGTGATGATCATTTTGTCTACCAGCATGTTGTCCACTCGAGTTAGCGGTGTGTAACAGGTGGAACTCAGCTCTTGTATATTTGTGGAGACTTTGACAGCGACCGCTGTGAGTGCTTCGCAAAACATATTCTCTACAACATTCTTGTACAGCATCGGAAGCCGCACTGAATTTTCGCGAATCAGTGCCCACGCATGGGCATTCTGTGATAGTAGGAGCACACAGGAGGCGCGCAAGCCTTGGGAGAAAAACACAGTGTACTGAATGAATTGGCGTGAAGGAAATGCTTCAACCTGGACGGATTCATAGTTGAAGATCTTGGATAGCAAAGCCTGGATATTGTGGTTTTGAAATGTTGTAGACCGTGTTCGGAACACAAAGGTGCTGCTGTCGAGATCCAGATCATTGTTGGTGGCGATGGGAAGAAAGTATCTCAAACAGTCAATCGGCGAGCCATACAAGTGCGTCCGGGTGCTGTTGTTGGCGGAGGCTGTCTGCAGAGACGACGCGTTGCGAGAGTATCGTGACACCACTTCAGTGGGACACTGCAGACAAGCGCTGGCGTCTTTCTGGCCGACTGATGGGCCAAATGTGCTGCTGGAACAGGGTACCGGCTGTCCAAGAACACCGCCGGGGCAGAAATGCCCAGCAGGACACAACATGCACGGTTGGCCAGCGACAGTTGTCGTTTCTTGTACCCACGACAGCTGTGTTGACCTGTAGTATCCCGCCACGCACTCACAAGTTTGCATTCCGCGCCTCGCAGCCATTTTGTGCTCAAAGGGGACATACATCCTCAGGGGGCATCGCATACAAACGTCTGTCGAGCCAGGACTCTGATAATACAGAGTGTCGCAATGACATTCCTGCGCAAATTCCTGCTCCCTCCCCTCTCCCTGCACCCCGGAAGGTGTGTTGATGTTGAGCATTTTGTGGTCGCTGCGTACACAGAAGCATGATTCGAGAGAACTTGCTGCACTCAAAGAGGTGGTCTGGAACGGACACTTGTGCATCGAGAACCCGGTGGCACTGCTTTGTAGCGGACAGTAGTATCCAGGGAGACAGGGGACACACACCTTGGCCGTGAACTCACTCAACAGCCCCCGTTTGTCATAATAGCCACCAAGACACACGCAAGCGTCTCGCGCGCTGTTTACGGTCTGCTTGTTCCCGGAGCAGAGCGACCCCTCTGCGAGTGTGCCAATTGGACAGAGTTCGGCCTGTGAGCAATTCTCGCACACCAGTATGGGGGTGTCGAGCACGCGTCTGGTGACTTGTTTGAAACCTGCAACACACACACACTGCGTGGCGCTGAGTGTTTGTGTGTGCCGAGTGGTTTGTCCCATGGGACACTGCAAAGGCGGCTGTCCTTGTTGAGGATTCTGATAGCTGCCAGCAAGAATTGACACACAGTGGCTGCCTGTGTCCGGAACACTGCTATCGAGTCTCTTCGCCTCTGACGGGTCGTAAAACCCCAGTGCGCAGATGCAATCGCTCGAGAGTGCTGCCAGCCTCTTGATGGTCGTCTTGTTGGCAGGACACGCTTTCAGAACCGACTGCGCACAGAAAAACGGGGGGACACATGGCGTGCACGTCTGTGTACGATTAACACGATAGTGGCCGGATAAGCATGTGCAATGCCCAAGATGTGTTCGACCTGTGGCATGCTTTGTCCCGGACTGCGAGGGACATGCGATGCGCTGGCTGTGACGGCAAAAGTAATTTGGAGGACATATGACACATACAGCTCGTGTTGGAGACACGGCTGAGGCGTTGTTGTGTGACAGATAATATGCGGTCGGACACTGTGATGTGTTTCGTTGGCTCAAGACTGGTGATATACATGAACTGCTGTGCGAGCACTTGATACACGTCATGTGACCGTGAAGGTCCAAGCTTTCTCTGTATGTCGAGTGACACACACAGCGTAGCAAGCTTTGCACATACGCTCGGCTGTGTTCTGGACAGTGCATGTACTGCACGGCCAGCATGTCTACCTTGCCCTCGGTGTTGTCCAGCGCAAGCAAATACTTGTGTGTGAACATTTGCAGTAGAGAAACTGATTGTGTGTTTGATATTGGCACGCTGTCTTGGGCGGGCGCGAGCGTCCGGAATGGGCCCTGTTGTGGTGCCGTGGTCACAGCAGGACCCTGACATTCCCTTACAGATATAGCTTGCGGGCAGCGAGTGCTCTGTGTGATTTCGCACGATTGTATGCTGATGTTCACGACCACGCTACAGGCCGATCCATCCGATGGCGCTGCCAGGAAAACAGCATGCAAATTGTCTGGAGTCTGCACCGCCACCAACTCATGCACCTGTGCGGTTGTGTTGCACGGGGCGGTTGCTTGAATGGGTTTCGTGTGACCCGTTGTGTCGATACATGCGACTCGGAAGATGTGTTGCAAGGATCCGGTTTCTGACACCACTTGCAAGCGGTCTACCAGCAGGATGGTAGAGTGTGACAAAATATCAAACGTCTTGAAAAACAGAGGGTTGAAGTTGACGTTCGATTGGAGTGGCCAGATTTTCTCCCATTCTTGTCCGTCGAGTGTCACTCGGGTTGACGTGCTCTCCAGCGTAAACGAAAGTTTTCCCAGGACGATGGCGCCAGCGTTGGTGTCTTGCAGCAATATTCGCACACGCACTGTGCCCACACCATCCGCGGAACGCTCTTCGTCGGGGGCGTCCATGTGCGAACGCAACACAACAATCTGGCTGTTGTGTATATTGAGCCCCCGGCTCGCACCGGTGTCAACAAGAGAAACGTTGATGGAGTACAGCCATTTGTGTTGCCCAGGGCCTTCCATGAGGGTCGTCGCAGCTGCAGCAACTGTGCCGGATGCAGTTTCATCTTGTTGCTTGTCAACGTCGGGATGTGCCGCTGTTTGCAGCACAATATGCACGGCAATGTGCATGAACCGGGTGTCAAGAATACCAACGACAGCCATGACTGCGGTTTCTCGCTCTGGTGTTGCTCTGTGCGCATAGTCCATAACAAACGTGCACCGCGCGTTTGAATGCACCTGGAAAATGTTGCGATCGCCGCTGGCATCACCGCCATCTCCCCCGCTGAAGGCCACCGACTTCACGCCCATCACCCCCCCTTCACGTGCAGCGATCACAGGGTACGCACTACTGTCCTTGACCTTTTCCGCCGTACTCTGTGGTGTTTGCAGACATGCAAAGCCGATTACAGTTCCTGGAAAGTACTGTTTGCGCAAATCGAATCGACAGAAACAGTAGGCTGCACTGGTGGCGCCGACTACGTTTGTGCTTGCCCCGATAGGACACAAGACTGACACCCCTCCCACGCAAAACGACCCCTGCACACACTGCTTGCACGACTGAGATATGCTGTCCGCCCAGTGCCCCGGTCCACACAATCGCAGCGCACCGCTGCTGCATATGGCGCCACGCGGACACGCGAGTCGCTTCTGACAGGACTTGTCGCTGTTTGTAGCGCATGCCCGACTGTACACGCGGGCATCTGCGATTTGCACGCATGTGTGTTTGCTTGTTCGATAGTACCCAGCCTTGCACTTGCAGTCTGCTACACTGTGCCGTCCTGTCCCAATTGTCACCTGGTTTGCAGCACATTCGATAGCCACAGATAGTGTGCAGTAGTGGTGTTCTGGACATAGCTCGCATCCCAGCTCACTGGGCGACAGATTGGCATCTTGGTCCACATCCAGCATTGCCAGGACGACATCTTGTGTCAGGTTCATATCCGACGCCACTTGCAATAACACACTCTGTATTTCAGACCGATCAATACTGATGTCGCGTAGTCGATCGATTGGCAATGTCTGCTCAAGCGTATCCAGATGCACCCTAACTCGTATTTTAACCCCAGACATAAAATACCCATCTTCACACACAGTACCAACCTGACGCGCCCCCAAAGGCCCCATCCGTGGGGATGCAATCGTAGGATCCATGCCGGACTGCGGCATGGTCGCCCGGGCCAGTGCGCACTGCATGTTTATGGCGTCCTGGCTGCCACATGCAGCAATTCTGTCTGCACGCGCCAGAGGGCAGGCGTGTGTGGTGTAGAACATTCGCACACTGTAGTCATTGTTGGACTGCAGCAGACTGCCAATGTCAGCATAGATGTTCTTGAGGTAAAACCCTGCGGACGACACACAGTACGACTGCCAATTCAGGTACACATTACCGCTGGACTCTGGCAGGCCTGTGCGCTGTTTCGACCTCGCGGGGCATGTGAAACGCGAGTTGGTGTATGCAGGACAGAAATGGTCTGCGCTACAAACGATACAACCACCCCCCCCCTGCGATAAATAAAAGCCCTCCTTGCATCGACATTCGTAGTTGACACCTGTAAACACGTTTTCAAACAGGGGCACCTCATTCTTCCCGCTGTCACACAGCTCAGGAGAGGGGGGTGTGCATAGCGAGTCCATGTCCATTGCCCCTATTACTGGAGCCCACACACTCCATTCAGATACGAGCCCCCTGATCTGCACTCTTGTCACAGCGTTGGCAGTAGAGCCTGGCGTAGCGCAGTAGTGTCGCCGGGCACCTTTGGCGTCATCCATGCTGAATACTGCGGTCTGCAGCAGTGTGCATCCCACAGATTTAATCTTGAGTTCTATCGCCACAGTGTCCATTCCCACTTCGCCGGCCACGCGGTGCTGTCCCATTGCAAACAAAAATGCAAACAGTCCAGCAGACGGCAGCAACAAACGTAGCATCGTCGCCGAATACTTGGACTTGCAAGAGAGCGGTATTGCGCATGCACGAAGTTCGCAGTATTACTTTACCATTTTAGAGGTGCGAGTTCATATTATCACAAGAAGCTCCCACAAGCGAAAACTTCTGCTGCCACGGTCGATCGTCACAGATACGGCTGGTTTCAGCAATCCCACTTGCAACAGTAGACAACATGCATGCATGTATATATATATATTCGTGTAAAAGATGGAGTAGACTCACAAGACTCGCAACTTGCTCATAGACTCGAAAACAAAACCCACACTTCCAAACGTGCAATGTAACACTCTTTATTTTGAACAGTTTACATGCGCAAGCATGCCCGCTGGAATGCCCCGTAGATTGGGCTGGTCTTGCGGCTGGTCTTGCCACTGCGCAACTCTCGCTGATGTCGGCCTGTCTTGTTCTCGCTGATGTCCGACAAGACTACTTGCCGGCGGATTTGTGTGTTGAAGTTATTTCGTGGTTGATACCATACCTCTTTACACGAAAGTGCGGTGGGTTTCTGACGGGCGGACTGTGTTTCATGATTCCATGATTGATGCCCAGTTGCTTGACGCCCAAGACCCGCGGCTTCTTGACACCTTCGTGAAGTGCTTGTTTCATTTTGTGGTTGCATAGTCGACTGGCTTATATACCAAAAAGCATCGTCTTGGGCGTTTATTCTGTCACGGGTACATGTAGCATCTCAACAGCCATCCACTTTTTTGTTGCAGATCAACAGCGCTATTCGAACACACCGCAGCTGCTAATCGGCAACTGACGTTGCGGACTTCCTCACAGTTCCCCTATAGGGCCATCTGGGTGAGAAGGGTCTATGCGTGTGTGCATGCGATGCCTTGGAATGAGCGCAGGGATGGGGTGTTTGAAACAGACTGTGGTGGAATAATTGGAGTGGCTCAGCGGCGCCATGTTTTGGCGTTTTTCTCCTGGCCACGCACGCGGTGATAGGGCCGTGCAGTGGGAGTCACCAGGATGCTTGGGTTTCGGAAAGTGTCGTCCAGCTTGGCGCGAATGCTGCCCAGGGCGGTCTGAATGCCATCCGCTGGCAGATATTGACCAGCCGGGCAGGGCATACTTGGCAGGTGTGGTTTGTTGGTCAAAAAATCCGCGAATGGATCGACTATTGCGTCGACCACGATTACACTGCTGCTGTCCTGTGCAGGGGGCTCGAAAATGCTGAGAGGCAGACATCCATGAGTAATAAAATCGATAAAGTCGACCAATTTGTGCATGTCGCTGCACATTTCCTCGTGCGATACTGCGAGGGCAGATTTGTCGTTTTGCGACGAAACCACCTTGTTGATGGTTTGCAATAAAGAGGCGAAAATGCACAATTTCTGTTTTGGCCTGCGCACAGCCACAGTCTCCGTGCAGGATGCTTCCTCACATATCACTTTCAGAACCCCCCACGGCTCCTTTGCGTCCACCATCTCGACATGGTTGGCATCGAGTCCCCCCGTATTCTCAGACCCTTCCAGGGAAACTGGCACGTCGAGCGCCGGGGGGCAAAGCGGGACGGGTGTCTGTGCAAGAGCCTGCGCACGGAGAGTGCGATTGACGCTCTCAGTGTACCACACGTCATACTTGAGCAAGAGCTTCCCAACGTCAGTTTCCATGATTCTCTGCACGATTGAGATTTCACTCGACCCAAAACTGTTATTGCGGAGGATGAGAGACGAGAGGTCAAAAAAGAGCTTGACAAATTTGCTGTATTCCAACAGTGTCTCGTCGTATTTGGTCATTTGCAATTCCGAGTACACACTCGAGTGTGCTCGCTGTCGCAGTTCGTCAACGACACTTTCTTCGAGCAGCCATCGGTGTTCATTCCTTTGAGACGCGCCGGTGTCAATTGTGTACATGAGTGCGGCGCGCATCTTTAGGAGAACCTGTGTCCACTCGCGGCGGTCGTTTTTGTCTTGAACACTGAGAAACTCTTGTCGGTCGGGTGTTTTGGCCTTGTGTTCGATTCTGGCTCCTATGTCGGGCCATACGCTGTTCGCAGAGTTTTCCGACAGCCGTTTGATGTATGCGTGCAGGTCGCGCATAATAGTGCATAGCAGCGTGTGCTTTCCTTTCCGGATTTCCTCTTCCTCGCTCGGCTTTAGGGGGTTTTTCTGGGGATATTCTTCCTCACTCGGACTAAAGGGGCGCGTAAGGGGTGTCTGCATCAGCGCCCTGATGGTCTGGCACAACTTTTCAAAGTACCCTGTGTCGCATGTGTCTTCTGCGCGCACCCCACTGCCGTCCACATCCTTCCCCACATTGCCCTCCAATGCCGCAGTCTCTGCCGCACTGCACAGGCCGGATGAGCTACCCGTCTCATCTGCGGACCAGTGCATGCAAACGTCCTCTTGCTGCTCCAGACCGGCCTGCTCAAACGCGTCCCACACGTCGTTTTTGAGCAGCAGACGCCCGCTTGCCTTGTTCAGCAGGCTTTTCAGGTGTCGGAGCTCACTTGCACCGTGCACGTCGCGTGGCAGCGAAAGCAGGGCAAACTGGAAGTACACCGTGTGAAAACGCCGATATTGCTCCGTTTTGGACTGTGCTCCCGTCATCTTCATTTTCTGCTGGATGAAGGGCAGGCCAACACGCGGTACTTTCGGCAACTTCTCCAACGCCATGCTACCCGACATCTTTCCGGAGCACAAATCAATAGACTTGGTATATGCTAGTTGGCACACTTTGCAGTCCCTGCTGTATATATATACTTCTCAACCTGAAACTTCAAATAAAAGGTGGAGTACACTCATATAAACCAATGTCCACATCCCTGCACCGGCTCATTCGACATAATCTGTTTGACTCTCGCATCTCCTCGTCAAGGGCTTTTTAGCCAGCGGGAGAGTCCTAATGAAATGTGCATTTGGAGAGAGGGTTGATTTTCTCAAGAAATAACCATGTGGCGACTCTTTTAAATGCACCGCCTGCGCTCACGGCACAAGCGAGGAGAGCGAATCCGGCAGCGTCCCGTGCCGCAATCTTTCTGACACACGCTCTTGTTATATGGGAACTAGCATACAGTCCACACGCTCTTTTTTGGTGACAGTTTTGCGTAATGAGGCGACGTAGAGGGTCTACACCATTCTGTATAGTCTACTTATGCGATCTATTTTAGCCCGTGTATGTTGCGTATCGCGCGTTTTTTACCGTTTGTCTTGCAAGAGTATATAAAGAGGTCCACTACCATTGTCTGCAGAAAAACGCATCCGAGAATGAAACTCGCATACATTTTGTTGTTCGGCCTCTGCGTTGTGAATGCGTCTGCGGACAATTCGAGCAATATCTCTTCCAGACCCCCGAATGCGACCCACATTAGCAACAACACAAATGCCACAGAGGCACATCAGTCAAACGAAACTCACTCCAACAACGTCTCGTCAATAAACGCCAGTCAGTCTGGCACCACAGACAATGGCAACGCTACGAGTAATGCGTCCGCCCCTCCGGGGCCCTTTACGGCCCCCCCCGGGACAGGTTCGAACAACACCAACGACACAGGAGTAACTACAGAGGAGACCACTCCTGCAAATGCTTCAAATGCATCCGCCCCTCCGGGGCCCTTTAGGGGGGCCCCCCCTGTGGCGGAGGGGACAGGTTCGAACAACACCAACGACACAGACGTAACTACAGAGGAGACCACTCCTGCAAATGCTTCAAATGCATCTGCCCCTCCGGGGCCTGTGGCAGAGGGGACAGGTTCGAACAACACCAACGACACAGGTGTAACTACAGAGGAGACCACTCCTGCAAATGCTTCAAATGCATCTGCCCCTCCGGGGCCTGTGGCGGAGGGGACAGGTTCGAACAACACCAACGACACAGGCGTAACTACAGAGGAGACCACTCCTGCAAATGCTTCAAATGCATCCAGTCCTGGCAATAGCTCATCGGCAAACACCAGCACGGTTGCCCCATCCACCAATAGCAGTGTGTCTCCAGGAGACGACAACATTAGCAATAATATGGCATCCAATGCCACCAACGAATCGTCAGCCTCTACCTGGCCTCCGAATGCGACCAACGCCAGCCAGTCTGGCCCCACAGGTAATCATAACACTACAAGTAATGCGTCTAGCCCTGCAGGGGTCGTGGGAGAGGGGTCAGGTTCGAACAACACCAATGACACTGGTGTAATTGCAGAGGAGACAGCTCCTGCAAATGCTTCAAATGCATCCCGTCCGGGGACTGGCTCCTCGACAGACACAAACACGGTTGCCCCCCCGACCAATAGCAGTGTGTCTCCAGGAGACAGCACCATCAGCAATAACACCGCATCAAACGCCACCAACGCATCGTCAGCCCCTTTCAGACCCCCGAATGCGACCAACATGCAGAATGCGGATAACGAAACACACTCCAACAATAACTCGTTGGCAAATGCCAGCCAGTCTGGCACCACAGGTAATGCAAACGCGACGAGTAATGCGTCTAGCCCTTCAGGGGTCGTGGGGGAGGGGGTCGGTTCGAACAACACCAACGACACACACGTAATTGCAGAGGAGTCAGCTCCTGCAAATGCTTCAAATGCATCCCGTCCTGGGACTAGCTCATCGACAGACACAAGCACTGCTGCCCCTTCGACCAATAGTAGCGTGACTCCAGGACCTGTAGTCGACAATAACTACTCTGCATCCAACAGGACACACACCTTCAACAGTACTCCAGTGCCAGACTCGCGCCCCGAGAACACCACTACAGCTGGTGTGCGAAAAAACTACAGCACTACTCCTCTTCCTGTACGCAGTGATGCAAATCATACCAACGCCAGCAACAATCACTCCACGGTCCCGTTGCTGCCACCGGCCAATAGCACCAAAGCCGGCAAAGCAGCCAACAACCCAGAAACAACGCATCTATCTTCTACGTCGTCAAGCACCACTCCAACACCAAATGCGCAAACCTTTGTTGTCACATCTATGGCGAGCCCATCCACAACTCCTATCTCCGCAGTTGCCACGGGCATTTTGAGTAAGAGTGTGACGATTGATCCGACCGTAACGCAACAGGTATCAATCCTGAAAAACGGCAAAAAACAAGGAGTTACAATCCCGGCCATGGCGTATATCCTGGCAGGTCCCATCTCCGTACAGACCGTGGTAGATGCAACGATTCTCGGCACAATTTCTGCAGCGTCAGACAAGACACTCACAGCAGACGTTCTCAAATTCGGGCCGAGTGGGTCTGTGTTTAAGTCTCCCGTCACCATATCAATGGTGTCGGACCGTCTCGCACAGGCTGGCAAACGGCTCGCCCTTTTCAAACTAAATGAAATGGATCAGACCTGGCAAGAGCAGCCGAACTCCAAAACAAATGACATCACAGGGGTTGTGAGCGTAGAAACCATGTCGTTTAGCTACTGGACTGTACTGGAGGTCGATCAGGAACAGACAACATCTGTCTCCACAACACCTCCACCTCTACAGAGGTTGCCAAAAGTAGCGCGTAGCATGCACGAAACGCTTTCTGCAGTGATTCCAGCAGTTGTTGGCCTTGCATTGTTTTGTCTGGGTATCTTGTGTGTATACTATCCTGCCTTACAACGAGGACCGCGTTTGCTTCTGTCGTTTGCACGCCCCCAAACTGTGGTAGCGAATGAAGGTGGTGGCGGAGAATATCAACCAGCGTCGTTTGCCACGTCGTCGCCAAGTACCCAAAGCTATGGGCCATATCAACCAGCCCCGTTTGCCATGTCGTCGCCAAATGCTCCAAGCTACGGGCCATATCCGATGCAACCGATTATACCAATATACACGCACAATAACACCTACGAGCAAAACAACACCTACGACATGGCTCCGAGCATGAACGCATATCCTTTCCATCAGCAACTCGAAGCTAATAGCTATGGGATGCACCGCCGTTAAGTTAATGCCCCATAAAGGCCTTGAAGAG
>Ga0105054_10011094_pt1 | contig 11309 bp, 10 predicted proteins | sample BON02_FD_78091 | JGI IMG/M metagenome (GOLD analysis project Ga0105054, IMG submission 78091) | Freshwater microbial communities from Lake Bonney liftoff mats and glacier meltwater in Antarctica - BON-02 (megahit assembly) | ecosystem: Environmental > Aquatic > Freshwater > Ice > Glacier... | reverse complement strand
TGTTCCTGCTCCTGTGGCCGCTGCAAACCCGACTTTTAGTAATTCTGGAGATTCATCATCATAATCTATATAGCCTTCGGGATCTGCTCCTGGGTAACCGTCAAAAACGTTAATTAATGTTTGCCCAATTAATGGTGCATTAACTAACATTTGCACTTTTAACTTATATCCAGTCCCATTTGGTTTCAAGTCAATGAATACTTTCCTAAATCCTTCAATATTGCAGTCTGTTATGAAACTATTTGTATCAAATTCAAATCTTTCTGGGTCATTAAGATATTGAGGTACACTAACCTGATTTGGAGGAAATGTACCATAATCTCCATTACTAGCGGGGTCAAAAATTCTACCAGCAATAAATCTGTACGAATCATAGCGGGGCGGAGCTATAGACGGCGGCGTGAAATTCTTAGAATTATTAACTCTGTCCCAGTCTTTAAAAGGAGTTAAAGGGTCTGCAGGTGGACCATCAACAGGGCCTCTGACAACCACCGAGTGAGGAAACAAGAGAGTCCCGGTAAGAACATCGTCGTTATCTGGATCTTCAAAGCCTCCGTATTTACCAGTTCTAGAATTTCCGAAATTCCCTAATTCATCAAATCCAATTCCTAGGTATGCTTCTTTTAGGCCCGGGCTTATTAGGACGCCTTCAGCGGCAGTAGCTCTCACTGCAGTATATCCTAACGCTCCACCAGTCCCCCCAATACTAAACTCCGAAGGAGTAATTGTTCTATCGAATAAAAAAAAGCTTACGCCATCTGCTCTTCTTCCTAAAGCATCTGGTATACCACCAAATGATGAATATTCAAACGAAACTTTTAAACCGAATTTAGAAGAGAAGGGGATATTCACATACATGTATCCATTTTCATTGGTACCATTAGAGGTTAATTGTAATCCAGTATCATCACCTGTTAATCTGACTTGATTATTAATTCCTCCAAATTCAATATTATTTCTTAGGTCAGTACCTCTGAAAGTCTCACAAAACGGGAACCCTGTTAGAATAGGAATTATTAAAGGATCGGCCAATGAACGTGCATTACCTGCCCCGGGGATTGTATCTAAGGAAACTTGGGATAATGCTTCCAGCCTTTCGGACAATTGGGTTAGCCGATCATCTGTATTCTTAAATGGCGAGATAGCAAAGATTGCCCCCAAGCTTGAAAGCATTAGGAGCGAAAAAATCAAAAGTTTTGAGTAGGAATTTTTGCTCATCTTTTATTCTCGGGGATATTGATACCAAACTGAAGTGGGGTGACTGGTTGGATATTCTACAATTCTATTGAAAATCAAAAATAAGTCCATTTTAATTCCAATCATCTCTTTTTGCGGATTAATTGGGTTTGTTGAAAAGTGAACCTTTCTAAGGATACTTGGTATATGCGATTGATGGAAACGATCGAGCGTAATATGATTAGCCGCAATTATGACAATAGCCTCATTTTATTTGGTTCGAAAGCAGGAAGAGTCCTGCGCGGCGGGGATGACCTAAGAATCAACTGGTGATTTCGCTTGATTAGAACAGAAGCGGCATTCATCCTGTCTAAGCAGAGGAATTCTGAAGATGAATTAGGCCAATATCGGTATTCGATTTGGAAACCAAAGCACTAACTAATCACTTATTTATTCGAACATTCTTCGCTAAATTGGTATCCGTTAATAAAATCGATTACAAGTAATGCGCATTATATGTTTAAAAATTCCATTGATTAACTAGATTTGCGGTCGTAAAATTCAATTTAATTCACGGAATGAAGACAATTTTAATTACCGGAGGCACCGGATTTTTGGGAAGAAATCTAGCTTTAAAGCTTAAAAATGAATACCGAATTATTTTAACCGGTAGAAACAACAAACAAAATCTTTTTGCATCCAAATACACCGGATGTCAGTCAGCACCGCTGGATATCAGCAACATAGAATCGGTTAGAGATGTTTTTGTAGAATTCAAACCAGACGTGGTGATTCATGCTGCAGCAACAAAATTTGTTGATCTGGCGGAGAAATATCCAATGGAATGCGTTGATGTGAATATTCTAGGATCTCAAAACGTAGCTAGAGTTGCGGTGGAAAGAGAAACCCCTGTTGTAATCGGTATTTCCACTGATAAAGCTGCTCCCCCTGTGAGGAATATTTACGGCATGTCCAAGAGTGTAATGGAGCGTATTTTTTGTGCGATGGATGGGAAATCAAGCACTAAATTCACTGCAGTACGATACGGAAATGTAGCCTGGTCTACTGGGTCAGTGTTGACGATTTGGAAGAAAATGCTGGAAGAAACCGGCATGATCGGCACTACAGGGCCAGAAATGAGAAGATTTTTCTTTTCAGTAGATGAAGCTGTGAACTTGGTCGTCACGGCCATGGACAACATAGATTTGGCGAGAGGGAAAGTACTTTCCAGACATATGAAAGCTGCCCAAATGCAGGATATTCTTCAAGCTTGGATTGAAGAAAAAGGAGGTAAATGGGAGAAAATAGAAGGAAGACCAGGAGAAAGAGACGATGAGTTTCTGATTGGCGATCTAGAATTACCCTATACAGAAGAATTGGAGTTTGATGGAATTAAGCATTATCTCATTTCTTTCAATGACAAAGTGGAGAAGCCAGTGGCATTTGGACTTTCTTCAGCGAATACTGATAAGTTGACCCGCGAAGAAATATTGTCTATCATTAACAATCCACCTATTGAGGAGCAATAAAAGATGAATATAATTAACCATGCTTTAATCATGGCTGCTGGACGGGGTACACGAATGGCACCTCTGACAAATGTGATTCCAAAGCCAATGGCGCCATTATGGGGATCTACTTTAATAGCCAATGGAATTGAAAAATTGATTCCTCATATCCCGAATGTTCACATCACGGTAGGCTATAAAGGTGCTGAACTAGCCAAACATGTGATTGAGTTAGGTGTCCATTCTGTTTTCAGTACGGAAGGCAAGGGGAATTCCTGGTGGATATTCAATACGCTTATGGCGAAGTTGGACGAGCCCGTTTTGGTCTTAACTTCCGATAATGTTACTGATCTTAAGATTGAATCCTTACTTGCGGAATATGTGCGTCTGGACAGTCCTGCCTGCATGGTTGTGCCCGTTTTACCTATTCCTGGATTGGTTGGAGACTTTATACACCATGAATATAACCAAGTGATAAAGCTTGACCGTAATGACGAAGCAGAATCTTACTGCTCAGGAATTCAGATAATCAACCCATACAAAATCAACCAATTGATGAATCCTGCAGAGGATTTTGGGGAGGTTTGGGATGAATTGATTTCACAAAAACAATTATTTTGCTCATCGGTATTTCCGGAAAAATGGTTTACAATTGACACCATTGAGCAGTTGACTATGATGAACAATCAAAAAGTCTGATCACTTTAAAGCACCAATTTCTACATGCAAAATAAGTCTATCAAAATTCTTGGTATTTCAGCTTTTTATCATGATTCTGCCGCTGCTGTATGCGAAAACGGAAAAATAATTGCTGCAGCTCAGGAGGAACGTTTTACCCGAGATAAACATACGCCTGACTTCCCTGTCCATGCCATTCGCTATTGTTTGGAAGAGGCTGGTTTTTCAATAGATGAATTGGATGCAGTAGTATTTTATGATAAGCCACTTCTCAAATTTGAGAGATTACTGGAGACCTATTACAAATTTTCTCCAAAGGGTTTTGTTTCATTTGCCAAGGCCATGCCTGTATGGTTGAATGAAAAGATGTTCTTGAAAAAATTGATTCGAGAAGGTTTAGCAGAGGTAGAGGAGTACAAGTCAAAAGATTTGACAATGCTTTTCCCAGAGCATCATTTGTCTCACGCTGCGAGTGCCTACTACCCTTCCCCATTTGAAGATGCGGCGATTTTGACCATCGATGGTGTAGGTGAATGGAGTACAGCTAGTATTGGACATGGAAAAGGCCCTTCGATTGAGGTGCTGAAAGAGTTGAACTTCCCACACTCTGTAGGCCTATTATATAGTGCCTTTACTTATTTTCTCGGTTTCACTGTAAACTCCGGAGAATACAAGCTCATGGGTTTAGCGCCCTACGGGAATCCCGATTCAGAAGAAACTTCCCGATTTGAAGACTTAATCAAAGCGCATTTGGTTAAAATATATGACGATGGTTCCATTTGGCTAGACCAAGCTTATTTCAATTATGCTACCGGTCTGAGAATGGTGAAGGATAAGAAGTGGGAAGAGATTTTTGGGATAGCGCGAAGAGATGCTGAAGGTGAACTGGAACAAATTCACTGTAATCTGGCATTGGCCATCCAACGAGTAACTGAAGACATTGTCCTAAAAATGGCAATGGAAGCCAAACGACTTACCAATTCAGAAAATTTGGTGATGGCTGGAGGTGTTGCGCTTAATTGTGTGGCAAATGGAAAACTTCAAAAATCCGGAATTTTTAAAAACTTATACATCCAGCCAGCAGCAGGTGATGCGGGTGGAGCTTTAGGAGCTGCATTGGCAGCAAATTATATATCATTTGGTCAACCAAGGTTGACGGTGGATCAGCCGGATTCCATGCTAGGCTCCTATTTAGGCCCTTCGTATTCCAGCAAAGAAATAGAATTGATGTGCCGTAAGGTAAAGGCCAATTATACGGAATACGAGGATCTTAACCACATGTACCCTGTGGTAGCAAAGGAGCTTTCAGAAGGTAAGGTGGTAGGTTGGTTTCAAGGCCGAATGGAATTTGGACCAAGAGCACTGGGCAACAGAAGTATTTTGGGTGACGCAAGAAATCCTGAGATGCAGAAAAAGCTGAATTTAAAAATTAAGTATAGAGAAGGATTTAGACCGTTTGCTCCTTCTGTTCTTGCAGAAGAAGTGTCTACTTATTTTGATCTGGACGAACCTTCTCCTTACATGCTTTTAGTGGCGCCAGTGAAAGAATCCAAGAGAAAAGAACTTCCTGCAAACTATAATAAGATGGGGCTTTGGGAGCGACTATATCAGGAGCGAAGTGATATACAATCAGTAACTCATTTGGACTTCTCAGCGAGAATCCAAACAGTACATGAAAACACCAATCCCAGGTACTATCATTTGATCAAGGAATTCCAACGTCAGACTTCCTATGCGCTTGTAGTCAATACAAGCTTTAATGTGCGAGGTGAACCGATAGTATGTACACCTCATGACGCTTATCGCTGCTTTATGAGCACTGAAATGGATGTGTTGGTGATCAACGAGTATGTGTTTTTCAAAAAGGATCAACCTGACTGGGAAAACAAAGATAAGTGGATGGTAGACTTTAAAATGGATTAAGCATGGGATTGGTTTCTAAAAGCGATATCAAGTCTTTCTTTACAATCACCGTACCCATGATTTTAGTCTTGCTGGTGATTATTGAAATTATCTTTTGGAAAGTAGCTCCAGTGGCAGATCCATTTGCAAAACATAAAAATTCAGCCCCGCTAAACAATCAGTATATCGAATCTCAATTTCCCAAAAAAGTGTCTTATACTTTTGAAATTGAGTTCGATTTACCCTTGATGGATTCCTCCGCAACTTTCACCACAAATAACATGGGCTTTCGAGGAGACTCTTTGATTTCTCCAAAGCCAAGGAATGAATACCGGATCTTCTTAGTTGGAGGAAGTACCACAGAAAATTTATTTATCGATGATTCAATTGGATTTGAAAGGCAGATCCAGGAGAAACTACAGGTGGAGAATCCGGCCATACGCATCAAAGTATATAATGCTGGAAAATCGGGCGATGCCAGTCCGGATCACTTGGCTATGCTTGGCCAGAGGCTGGTACATTTGAAGCCGGATTTGATAATTCTTTTCCCGGGAATAAATGATCTAAACAGGCTAGCTGCTGATTATGATTACCTCCATTACCCTGTAAAATCAACTGAGATAGAGCGGAATTGGCTAGTAGACTTAAAGTTTTTTCTAAGCAATTTTCAATTGATGAGGAGGCTGATCAATGTGATGAATCCTGAAGAGGAAAGCGCAAGAAAAGCTATTTTCCTAACGACAAATTATAAGGACAAAGTAAAGGAAGTTCAGAGTTTACCCTTGGAATCCTCTTTACCAGAATTTGATATTTCTATTTACGAACGAAATACGCAAAGTTTTATAGGGATATGTAAAAGTCAAAACATAGACTTGTTACTTTTGACCCAGACCTTCACCTGGGACAGTGATGAGGATAATAACCTTTCCAACTCTCACTGGATGGTAGGAATTGGCGATAAACGCTATCCGGAGGATGCCCTAGCGGGGAGATTGATGGAGATGAACCAATCCATCATTGATCTCGCGGTGAGAGATTCTGTAGACTTGTTAGATTTGGAGAAATTAATTCCAAAAACCAATGCCTACTTTTACGATGATTGCCACTTCAATAAAGGTGGGGTTTCCTATAGCACTGATTTGATTTCTTCTACAATTCAAAAAACATACTTTACTAATTAAGATGGATTTCCTAAAAGACATTTGGGCCTTTATGAAAGAAAGAAGGAAGTTCTGGTTAGCACCGGTAATCTTCGTTCTTTTATTATTAGGCGTACTAATCATTTTTGGTGGGGGTAGTGCATTAGCACCATTCATCTACACCTTATTCTAATTCAATAGCTTAATGAAAGCATTAAAAAGCGATCCCAGCAAAACGGTTTTGGTAATTTGTACTGGGTTAATTTTAGTATACTTTATTTTTTCTTTAAAATGGATTCTCTTCGTAGCATTTGCTATTGGTATCCTAAGTATTCTCTCCGAATGGATCAGTAAAAAGATTGAGTGGGTTTGGTTTCAACTGACAAAGCTTTTGAGCATGATTGTACCTAATATCCTGCTTGGCGCTATTTTCTATTTGTTTCTTACTCCTATCGCCTTCTTAGCGAATATTTTCACTAAATCTGACCCCTTGCTTATCAAAAGACCGATAGATACGGCTTACAAAGTGGTCAACAAGCAGTTTAAGGCTGCGGATTTGAAGAATCCTTGGTAAGGATTGAGTTGGTGGTTGGTGGTTTCGCCTTCACACCTAATACTTGTCAACTGATAATTAGTTGTGGCAAATTAAATCATAAAAAAAGCACTCCGTGGGGAGTGCTTTTTTTATGCCTATTAGCTGGAGATTAGATTGCGTATTTAGAAGGATCGATATCTGGCTTATTGCTTTTCATAAATTCAACTACTTCTGTCAGTCCTTTTTCCAAGGAATACTGGGGATCCCAATCAAAAAGGGTCTTAGCCTTAGAATAATCGCAAATCAACTTCATAACCTCACTTTTCTCAGGCCTAATTCGTTGATTTTCAGCGATAACTTCTTTTTCAGTACCACAAATCGTTTGAACTAGATCTACTATTTCTCCAATCGTATCTCCTCTTCCTGTACCCACACTCACCACCTCGCCAATGGTAGAATCGGCCAATGCAGCCATCATAAAGCCTCTTGCTGTATCCTTTACATAGAGCATATCTCGCACCGGATCCAAAGAGCCTAAGCGAATTTCGTTGGAATCTGAAAGTACTTGGGATACAATGGTAGGAATCACTGCACGGGTAGATTGTCTTGGACCAAAGGTATTGAAGGGTCTAAAAACACATACGGGCAGGTTAAAAGACAAGAAATAACTCTCTGCAATCTTATCCGCTCCAATTTTAGTAGCTGAATAGGGAGATTGCCCCTGCAAAGGATGCTTTTCGTCAATAGGTGCATAAAGCGCCGTACCGTAAGTCTCTGACGTAGAGGTCACCAGAAGTTTCTGAACTCCCTGGCTTCTTGCGGCTTCCAGCATGTTCAATGTACCGTTGATGTTGGTAGAGACATATGCAGCTGGGGCAACGTAGGAATAAGGAATCCCAATCAGTGCAGCAAGGTGAAAAACTATTTCTTTGCCTTTGGACAGGGAATTCATAAGAAATCCATCTTGAATATCTCCAAAAACGATTTCAATTTGGCTGAGTATTTCCTTAGGAAGAAAGCGGAGATTGTTAATATTAGAATTGGAATTGTAATGAACCAAGGCGGTAACCTCGGCGCCAGCTTTAACCAATTCTTCCGCTAAATGGCTTCCAATAAAGCCGCCTGCTCCAGTAACAAGGACTTTTTTTCCAGTGTAATTCATGAATTTGATTTATTAAATAGATTTTTGTAGTCAAGATTGGCTTTTTCGTAGTCTTGATGTTGGCCGATATCCAGCCAGTATTCTTCTATTGGGAAAGCGACGACAGACTCCTTTTCTCTTAGTAGGACATCCATCAGATCTGTAATATCGAAAAAATTACCTTTTGGAATATGACTGAGGATCTCAGGGCTAAGTGCATAGATTCCCCCGCTGATACGAAATGAATAGGTGGGTTTTTCCAAAATTGAGGTTACTTGACAGCCTTCGGTCTGCAATACACCATAAGGAACTTTGGCTTCATAAGAAGCGCTGCCAATGGTAAGTTTGGCGTTGTTTTCTATATGGAAATCAAGTACTGACTTATAATTCAATGAAGTCAACAGATCCCCATTCATTACTAAAAAAGGAAGCTTAAGCTGTTCTTCGAGGTACTTGACCGCACCGATAGTCCCTAACTTTTTCTCTTCTTTGAAATAGCGAATGGTGAGTCCAAAAGCAGATCCATCACCACAAAACTCCTCAATGTGTTCTGACAAATAGTTGGTACACAAATAAACATTTCGAAAACCAAAGAGATGAAGCCTCTCAAGGATGGTTTGCAAAATAGGCTTATTTCCTACCTTGAGCAGTGGTTTTGGTACATTTTGAGTCAGCGGTTCTAATCGCATGCCTCGCCCTCCTACCATCAGAACTACCGGGTTTTCAATTGTAGGGCTGGCTTTCTCAGATTCTGAGGAAAGAAAATGATGTATTTTCCCCTGAGAATCTACCACAGGAACTAGCTTAATTCCCTGCTCTGTGATCTGCTTCATATCCAAGGTTTTCTGCTCCTGTATGGAAACAGTAAAAGGCTTGGAATTCATGACCACAGAAAGTTTATCATCCAGTTGGCAGCCATTTAGTATCCCTCTGCGGATATCACCGTCACTTACAGATCCAACTAACGTATCATCGCTAGCTAGGACAAAAATTAGCCCCCTCTTATTTGCCTCTATCAAGCCCATTGCTTCTCGGACTGATATCTCTTGATATGCAGTAAAAAGGTTGATTTTATCTTTATCAATAAACATATTAAACTAATTCCTTTATGTATGTTTCTAAGGTATACCTTTCTTCAAAACCAGTTAAATCCCTAAATACTTTATCTGATATTTTCATCATATTATCATAGGGCTTTATCGGTTCAAAATTTCTTTCGTAGTGGAAACCCAGGTTTTTTTCAAACAAGTCAATCAATTGATGGACATTGAAATGATCACTGCCAACCATATTTAAAATAGGTGTTTTCCCCCAGTCCATGGTTTCCATCACCATCAACATTGCCTGGGACAAATCCTCGACATGAAGAAAAAAGCGGAATAGACTTCCATCATTATTGAAGTCCAACACCTGATCAGATAGTCCAGATCTCAGTAAATACGCAAAAACGCCTTTAGGCTGCGTAGAACCATAAATATTGGAAAGCCTTAAAATGAGTCTGTTTTCAGGTTTCATACCTGCCAAAATCAACTCTTCAGCAGCCAATTTGAGGGTGGAGTAAGGGGTTTCAGGTTGACAGCCGTGAGATTCATCGACAAAATCGCCTGAGCCATACACACCCACGCTTGACAATTGAATTAGTTTGGTCTTCGCACCACATGCCTGAATCAAATGTTGGATTCCCAAGGTATTTTGAAGTAAACAAGCTTGTATGGGTCTGCTTATTTGGCCAGTGAAATTGACAATAAAATCAAAGTTCTCTTGTCTAATCAACTGGACAGAATCGGGTGAAATTATGTCTAACGCCAAATGACGCAGGCCTTCTCCCGACCTAGCCCCTAGGTAGATATTTGAAAAGCCAATCTTTTCTAACACGGCGGAAAAATGGCTACCTAAATAACCATTTCCACCGAGTAGTAAGATTTTACTTTCCTTCGTAAAAGATTTTTTGAATGCTGACACTTGAAAGGTCTATGTTTTTAAGAATGTCCACGATCTGTTTAGCAGAATTTCCCTCTCCGTATGGATTCTTAATTTCAGAGACTTCTTTTCTAAACTCATCGTCAAATAATGCTTTATGAATTGCTTGCTCTATCTGAGCAGCATCATTAGGCACATCCAGTACATTGGAAGCACGTTCTCTGCCCATTTGTCTATTTCCTATATTGATAGCAGGGATTTTCAAGGTAGGAGTTTCATGGATTCCAGAACTGGAGTTACCTACCAAAGCCCATGCATTTCGGTATAGATTGACGAATTTCAGTGTAGGTAGAGATGGTATCCATTTAAAGCCTGAAGCCTTGATTTCTTCAATAATTTTGGAATGCCCTGCATCGTTGTTTGGCAGGAGAAAAACCACTTGAGCAGCTATATTTTTCAAAGCTTTGAGCGTCTCTCTTATTTGATCTATAGAAGACATTGCCTCCGTAGTAACCGGATGTTGAATCACCAAAACAAATGGTTTTGAGAAATCCAAGCCAAACTCTTTTTCCAATTCGGAAGCATCCATGGTAGGGGTATTTACCAATACATCGATCGATGGGCAACCTACGACATGAATATCTTTTGGGTTTTCACCCAGTCTAATCAATCTCTTTTCAGCATCTTCAGTGGCTGGAAAGTGAATGTGGGAGAACTTAGTCATCGCATGTCTGATGGATTCATCTATGCTACCCGTTACTTCTCCTCCTTGGATGTGAGCCACAGGGATGTTCATATGTGCAGCTGCAACGGTAACAGCAAAGTTTCCTCCGATATCAAAGCCAGATAGAACCAAATCAGGTTTAGATTTCTCTAACTCATAGGTCACTCCTGTCAAGACTCTTGCCATGGAACGAACCATCTCAGCTCCTGAATCAGGGGCATTTGAGTCAAACATTGGGATTTTGGCATTGATTGTAAATCCGTCGTCTTCTATGTAGTTGACATCTTTACCGTGAAGGTCCAACAGACATATGCCTGTCACTACCAGGTAAATTTCAAAGAATGGATCAACTGTCATTCTTTCCAAAATTGGCTTATATCTACTGTAATCAGCTCTTCTCTCTATGAGTACAAATACTTTCATAAATTTATTAAACTACTTATTGATGTTTTTTTTATATGTATATCCGCAATTGCACCAGTAAAAGGCAAAAAGCTACTTAAAATATGGTAAACACTAGCATTGCCGGTACTTCGGTCACCCGTCATCGGTCTTCCGGCCAGATAAGCAAATAAAAAGAGGTTAC
>Ga0105054_10011090_pt1 | contig 11314 bp, 10 predicted proteins | sample BON02_FD_78091 | JGI IMG/M metagenome (GOLD analysis project Ga0105054, IMG submission 78091) | Freshwater microbial communities from Lake Bonney liftoff mats and glacier meltwater in Antarctica - BON-02 (megahit assembly) | ecosystem: Environmental > Aquatic > Freshwater > Ice > Glacier... | reverse complement strand
TATATATGTGTATATATATATATATATATATACATATATATATATATGTATGGATATATATCTATATATATATTCATATATATATATATATGTATATGTACATGTATAAATATATATATCCGTGTGGGATATGAGCAGGGACCAAGATCGAACAAGTCTTTTTTTACGACCCTGACGGAAACGGCGTTGAAATTGGCAATTTTGACATTCAAGACTCCTAACGTCAGGCTCTTGCGCACTGCAACAAATTGCGACACACTGCAACACACTGCAACACACTGCAACACACTGCAACACACTGCAACACACTGCAACATAATGCAACACACTGTAACACACTGCATCACACTGTATCACATACTGCATCACACTGCATCACACCCTGCATCACACACTGCATCACACACGGCGAAAAATTGCAACACACTGCTCGAGCAAATATGTGTGTGTGTAAACATGCCTAGTAAGGAATAACAGTAACCATCATCAAGATTTTTCCCGCGTGACAGCCAAGTGCAGGGTCAGAGTATTTCGAGCAAATTGAGCTTTCAGTAAAGCTACTATCACGTGATAAAGCAGCATTCATTGATGCAGCGTGGTGCAATGTGTTACAGTGTGTTGCAGTGTGTTGCAATGTATTGCAATGTGTTGCAGTGTGTTGCAAAGCGCGACTCACGTCGTATTGATTTGGGGTGGCTTTGGTTAGTAGGATCGATCAAATTATAGGTCTCTTTTGCGAAAGAGCCCTATAAAAGAGGCGATATTCTGCAAAAGAGACCTATAATTTTATCAATCCTACTGACCGTAGCCACTCCATTCCACCTTTGTTTCAAGCAACTCACATGCAGTCATTTTTGCAACAGAGGCCTACCAATTGACGTGTGAATTGCACTTGCACAAAAGAGAACTAGCCATTCAAGTGTAAATCGTTATTTTATAGAAGAAACCAATCAATTCAGGTCGTCGTTGACGACTCACGGACGCACTTCTTGTATTTTCCTTATTCTATCACGTGTCTCAAAACTTGTCGCTTGTGTGCTTGTCTTTAAGTCACTATAAACCTGTATTGCTACATTTCTACTTCTAATAACGTCGTCACAGTTTGGCTTATATTTGTTGATGTTCGTCATTTTCATTACTCATTTATACACGCGCAAACATTGACACACACACTCGCACCGTGGCACATGCACGATTCAGTAGGAAAACAAGCAGACTCTGGGACGGCCAAAAGTTAATGAAATAATGAAAAAATTAATTTTTCATTCAGTAATCATCGGATTAATTAAAAAAAGAAAAATTTAACCCCCTCCACCCAATCGGATTTATTCCCGAATCTGACCCTCTCCACCGCTATGAATTTGGTCCGCCGAATTTCTTTTCCAAAACTTTCAAATTTTCCATAATATTTTACTCAACTTGGCAAATTTCGGGGGGAGGCCAATGTCGAAAAGCATGCAGATCCCGGGAAAAAGAATCGAAGCAGTCGGAAATCACGTGAAAATAGTTGGAAGCTGTTAGAAGCATTTCTAAGATCGAGAAAAGAAGAGAATTTGTACGGGCATTGTGATATGAACAATGCCCGAAGAATTCTTTCAAAAGGCTCTACACCCTGAAGGGGTTGCTGGTTTTGGTGGAAAAAGCTTCATTTTCAAAAGAATTTCGGTGGGAATTTCAGAGCGGTGGAGGGGGTGATATGCTTTTCCCTTATTCCTAAGGAAATTCCATTCCGTAAACCCATTTTGCGAACCGGGCCGCGCCCGCTTCGCTGAGAAAAAAGATAGAATTTCCATCTCAGGATGTCAGCAAAACGTATTCTATTCTAGTTTCAGCCAAATTCGAACCGTTTTCGAATCCGTTCAGGGGCCGTGTACGATGAACGTGCAGAATGAACCTCTTCATGACATGGTGTGTGTAGTAAAACGTGAAATCCTCCCCGAATGGAGGTGGAAACTTTGTGAGTTTCAACACGGAAAAAATATATCAGTTTCGGGAATAAATTTGATTTGGTGGAGGGGGTGAGCTGTGATTTAAGAAAAATGGATTATGCGCTATATCAACAGGACAGACTACCCATCAGGGTTCAGTCCAAAAATCTGGCCTGCAGCGCATTTGGTTTGATGATTCTGGCCTTATATTACCGCATGCAACACTTTTTTTCACAAAATAATCTGGCCTGCGGCGCATTTTTTTGCACAAAAAAAATTCTTCTTAATCATTCTGTGATGCATTTGATCTCAAGTTTCAAGCGAGTGGCATAAATCCGAGACAATATAAACCTAGCTTATTTGGTCAAATCGCAGGACTGTCTGTTCCTACGTCGCCGGTTTGATTCCGGCAAAAACTCCAAAAATTGAGAACAAATTCACATTTGAGCACATAGAGCTTCCAGTTGCATGCATTTCGACAGGTGTTGTGAGCACCATGCATGTGCAGGTGTGTACGTTAGACATTTGTTGTGAACATCAGCTGATTGTGCGCTTTGCATACCTGTGTCACATGATCGGCGACGATTGCGACTTTTTTTCCTTCGTGTACATCAAGCTTTTTGAGCTTGATTGATGATTGCTTTTATTACTTGTAACTGTAATTTAGTACCCTTGCTTGATGGTCTATGTAGCTCAAATCCATGTGGATTTGAGTTCTCGAATTTTTGAGTTTTTTGTGTAGAAGTCGCTTTCAACAACCGATCCGCGGTTACCTATCACAAAGTTAATCTGCTCGAATTTACACGTCGGAGCAGCTGCTTTGATGCTTTTGTGCTGCTCGTTTGCTTCTGCTTCTTTCACCTCTAGGAACCCCTTGTCCCTGTCTGTCGACAGTTTAAATTCTAAAATATTTCAGATCTGCTGAGCCTCATAGATTGCGACACCATCCGGTCGCCTGCCCAAGAAACGATTTACGAAGAAAGACTCTGGATCGAGATTGTACCGTGCCTCTTGACTTTCAAAATGGTCCTAAAGAATCTTCGGTGATGGATCAGTCCTTGGCACCACAGCTCAGTGGAGACAAGCACGACACTTATCAAATGTGGGTTACCCGCAGGTCCCCGGTTCGTTTTCGGACGAAACCCCGTCAACTCAAATCCAAATGGATTTGAGGCTTTAATTTTGAGCAAATAGACCTTGAAGCAATGGTTCAAAACTACTGTTTCCAGGAATAAAAGCCAATAAACAACATAATCTGCTCGAATTTACACTTCGGAGCAGCTGCTTTGAGTGCATCGATGATGCTTTTGTGCTGCTCATGTGCTTCTGCTTCTTTCACCTCTAGGGACCCCTCGTCCCTGTCTGTCGACAGTTTGAGAGATAATGTTGTTTATTGGAAAACCAAAAGGAAGATCAATAATGATCTCCTCGTCGACAGTTTAGATTCTAAAATATACGATCTGCTGAGCCTCATTGATTGCGACCCCATCCGGTCGCCAGCCCCAGAAACGATTTACTACGAAGAAAGCCGTTGGATCGAAGTTGTGCCGTGTCTCCTTACTTTTGTTTTGTCTGGTATTGTCACCTCTATATCCTGTACCTTCTCCGCCAGATCTTCCTTGCTGCAGATTCTTAGAAACTCTTCTCGTCGCCACAGCGTGCTCCTGTTACTTTCTTTGTCAAGCTTGACAAATTTGAGCTTGCTTTTTGGCTTTTGTGCAGTATGCATGCTGTCATACAGGTGCCTTCAGATGGAGTGGTGGGCAGCCATGACTGTCGTTGCCATCCCTTCGCAGCCTGCACTCAGTGTTGATTTGACTGTGTGTTGCAGCCACTAGACCGTCAGTGTCTCTCACCTCGGGCCTCTCGCGCTATTCTGCCCAGCCGACACACTGCTGATTGCATCTTGCCTATTTTGGTTAGAAAACTGGCTGTTGGCGTATTTCTTTGAGCCCATAGAGCTTCCAGCAAAGCTACTAGATCTTTTGTTACAAAGTAATAAAAGCAACATCAACCACTATCCCTAATCATTTCCATTGCTTCCATGGAGTTTTTGTGTCCCTCAAATACTTCCCAAGCATACACCTTCCTGCATCCTGTCTCAGCATGAAGCCCGCTACCCATGTGCTGTAGAAGGGCTGGTGGGTGTCTCCCCTTTTTTCCTGCTCCTTGATACAAGTCTTTTTGAAACTCTCCTCATCCATCTATCATCTATGTACCATGCCGTAGAGCCGTTACCATACTCGCAAAGCGATTGGCGAGCATACAACGCAACAAAACGCAGAGCTTAAGAGTATCATCAACAAAGACCGTCAAGTGGCGCCCAAACAGATGCCACTTGGCACGCGCTTAATGGTGAAGACACACAACATAGGGGGGCGTTTTGTAGAATCAGTGAAGAATGCACGGTGATTGTTGAGTCTGCAAGAGGCAGGGAACGGACTCGAAAGCATAGTTGAGTTTCAGGTCCAGATCAAAGGACATAGGAGTATGAGGGTAAATGGCAAGGATGGCAAAAGTGGACTGATGAAAAGCTTGCGACAAAACTGACGAAGGATGACCAGCAACTGATCTTGTTACTACTAGCCACGTGGTGGCCTGACACGTTGCCGGAATTTGAGAGTGAAGGGTGCTGGCAAAGGCCACAAACGCGAGTAAAGTGTCTACATTGTCGCTGTGGCTTCGTAGAGAATCCTAGTCTTAAGAGCAACAAGTATCATGTGCGTGAGAGGCGAATGCAGACCAAGGGTGAAAGACTTGACGGCATAGTTTTCACCAATGCCGATCCGCAATATGCAGGGAAAATCGATGATCCGCAAGGAGGTGACACGACAATACTGATGCAGCAGGCAAGAGAAGTCATGATGGTCAATCATGGCAAGAGTTGGAAGACGAATCAAGTTTGATCTGGTTAACATTGGAGCAGATGCGGTTTCCACTGCAGTCGAATTTGCGAAAGGGAATCACGGTGCAGCCGGAAGTTCGAAACAATGCAATGACCAGCGTGCTGATCAAACCGCATTTTCCTTAGCGCCTATCATCTTAGATTTCATTCTAAACACGAAAAGAGAACTCTATGATGAGAAGTTCAAAAATACGCTTGAAATGCTAGATTTGGAATAATGCAAAGACAATGAAATCAAGACGCAGTGCAACCGGTGAAACACTAGTCCACTTCACCGAGGAAATGCGTCCAACAAGAATGTTCCAGCACGGGTGAAACAGTGGATTCAATGGGAAGCGCGATCCAAACTGCTGGCTGTTGACGACCCTCTGCTTCTGCCGGAACGAGGAGTGCATGCAGAAACCCGCATAAATTGGGTTTTAGATGAAGACATACTGTCATACCCAAAAGGAAGGAATGTCATAATCCTAGCAGAGTCATTACTCTGAGAAAGAACGCCTTGGTAAAACAAGAATAAGAGATATAGAAGGCCTCACTACATGTATGTAGCCGCACAGAGGGGGGAAAATCGCGAACAGCAGTTGGAATTTTTACGAAGGCGATGATTGGACCGAGAACAAGAGTGAATCACGGTCCTCCAAGAGGAAACTAAGCGCACGGAGGAAAAGGAAGAAGCTGGGTTTAGATCGCCAACGTGGTCAATACTACGAGCACTGCAAAAGATCAACAAAGCCAAGAGACTTGAAAGCGGGGCGATAATGTCAGCCCCTCCATTCTTTCATTCGGCTAGACGAGGAGACCTGAAGTTCTGGGAAGAGGATGATGGACCTACCGTGGTAGTATGGGAAAGTTTATTGAAATCTAGGCAGGAGCGGTGGTCCAAAAAGATGCACAAGTCAAAGGATTGGGTGGTTTGGTGCAGGTCGAAAAAAAAAGACGAAGAGCAACGCCCGTTTGAAGCTGATGGAAAAGCAATCTTCTCAAACCGCAGCAAGCAAACAAAAGCCAAAGCAGGAGAAAAGATGGATAAGAAAGGAGGCAAAGGGTAGTCGGTGCGCTGGAAAGCGTGGGGGCGACAAAGCAACATGAAATGCGCAGTGAGCGAAGAGTATGCTTCGTGTTAGATTCACCAAGATTGCCATGCGGCAAACGAGCAAAAAGCAGCTTTGAAGAAAGCGGCTGGAGTATCAGGAGGACAAGACGAATTTCAAGTGCGCCGTCATTGAAAGGGAGAGAACGCGATTACAGGATGGGCACAGAGATAGGCATGCTTGAAGGCTGTGGGTTTCAGGGCCAAGAAACGGTCACTTTGACCAGAAACGTCGCTGCTCCTGCTCTTGTTCTTGTTCCGAGCTCTTCGATTGCTGCCGTTGATGGTGGCTCCGTGAATGCGTTTTTGGCTGCTGCCCTCACGCGTGTCATGCGTGCTGCTGTGCCCACTTCTGCTTCTTTGTTGCATCCTGCTGCTGTTGTTGGATCTGTCGTAGGTGTTGTTGGGCCCCTCTAGACCTTTGGGGAGCTTAACAGCTGCGAACTGGGTGTCTTACGATTTTAATGTTTCTTACTCCTCTTGCTGAGGTTACTCCTTAATAAACACTCTCAAATTCAAAAAAAATCAGTATGAGAAAGATCGATTCAGTTCTCGCCCGCCGAAAAAAAAAAATTGCTTCCCGTAAAATGTCTGCGTTTGGCGCTCCTACTAACGTCACTTTTCTGCCTTCGCTCACACATCTCTTCACAGCTCTCAGCAGCACTTGGTTGTCGCACAAATAAAGCATGGGCTTTGTCACAGGGGTGCCGCGTATTGCCAAGACCAAGGCTGCTAGTTCCAAACGGTTCGAGCTGGATCCTTTCTCTTCGCGTCCTACCTTCCTCTGCTGCCTTTTCCTTTTTCCCCCGCAGATTCACATATCCTGCTCCCGTTTTCCCCCATTTTCGGTTAGATCCATCACCCGCTGTGACTGTGCCTCAGAAGTTGTAACCTCCTAATCTACCAATCTCTGTGCCCATCCAGTATTCCAGCTCGATACCTGTCAGTCGTACCTGATATTCGTTCAAGGCTTTCCGCCCGACGCCCTCGCTGTTGCCAACAACGCCCGAATTTGTTTTGTCGTGACAGTGAGATCTTTGTGAACCCAGCATGAAGCGTGATCCTCGTTCACTGCCGCCTGATATTGCCTTGCTTCCACCAAGAACTATATCATACGCTCTGCCCGCGATGCGCATTCTTTCTGTTCCCGTTCTTTTTGTCCTTCTCCTCTTTCGATTTGGTTTCAGTGTAATTAATGAAGATTTCTTTCCCGATAAGCTCAAATAAGCAGATTCTTTTGCCCCTTTTTGTGATCTGCACCACAGGACCCAGTCGTGTGTCGTGCTTGCCTCTTCCAGCCAACTTTCATTTTCTTGTTCTGATAGGCTCTCCCGTATTACTAGTATTAGAGGGTGTTTTTTAAAGGGTGAACCTCATCAAGAGGGCAAATGGTAAGTCCTAAGACTCCCAGATCTCTGAGATGGGCCCCCTAAGAGTCGAGGGAAGTGAGGGGGAGAAAACCTACAACTAGACCGACACCTAGACTGACACCTGCCATTGAACCACTGACACCTACACCTACACCTGCATCAACACCGAAACCTCAGTAGTACACTGACATTTACCCCATCATCGACGCAGCCCACGTCCTCGCGCTAGCTCATGGGTCCAAGGAAAACTTCGATGGTGTCCGCCGGGCTGTCGTTGTCATTGTCATTCTGTCTTGTCAACGTGCAGACGAGCATGGGTAAAGCCACGATCAACACCATCAAAACCAGTAAATAAAACAACTTGTCAGAATCTTTGGCCCCGAATTAATTCAAACCAGTAACTTAATTAAAATCGCACAGTTTTTGCTGCGAAATTTTGAAAAAGTAACAATAGTGGTGCGTCGGAGAGAGCATTTCCGGGGTTTTTGGTCCATTTTTTTGGTCGCTCAACTCCCTCCAACAGAGGTGTTTTAGTACACAAGAATTCACTCGCTTCCTGTCAACGGTGTCATCACAGCGTCGAGCCACGTGCTCTGACGTGTCCTTTCAAACAAAGTAATCTGAGTGCTTGGTCACTGTTGAGTTGACACCCCACACATAAATACCTTTGAGGGAGACTCTGTTTTGATTTGATAAAGGGTTTGTTATTTCACACTTTCGTGATTACTGTTTGGTACAAATTGTGTCGTTGAGATCACTCAGTATGGGAGTTCGAATCATTTTCACCACTAATGTATTGGTAGATGGGAGGTAGACAGAATTAAAAACTTCAAATGAAATGCATCCCCGAATAATTAAGGAGAAGATTTCTTATGAACAATATGCGCCGCAGGCCAGATCTTTTATGAAACTAAATGCGCAGCAGGCAAAACGTATCAAACAAAATGCGCCGCATTTTAAACTCAGTCCTCATGGGTACTCTGTCCTGTAAATGCAGTACGTAATTTTCTTTCCACAAATCACATCTCAGAATCTTCTTCTTTTAATGAATTAATTCATTAATTAATAATTAAATAGTACGTTTGTTTTACCCACTGATCAAAATCTTCGCCGCCACCACTGCCATCAGGAGTGGCATTATGAAAGGAGAGAAGAGGTTTGACGTGATCATCGGGCAGTATGTGCAGGTAGCTCGAGGTACTGGCGCTATTGTCACGACCTTCAAGGCCTGGAAAAAGGCCATCATCAACTTCACTAGCACGGGCACCTGTACCACTTGTGTTAAAATCACCAACCTCTGACAGTGGCTGTAAGCCAGTCAGCAGCTGCGACGCCACCTGCAGCGTGGGTTTCATCAGCAACCACATCCGCCTCTCCAAAGGCACATGAATGATTATCAGGAGCAGATAACGCGACGCTGTGGGCACCACAATCCACGTGGACAGCAGGGCGAGGGGGTGCGTGTTGCGAAGCATGTGCAGCACCGTGCATGAGGAATTCAGCAGAGGACATGGGCTGGCCAGCTTGATGGCGCGCTGGCGGAGCTGTGCCATGCACGGAGAGGTGTAAGAGTGTGGTAGTGGCATAAGCGATGACCTTGACAGTGGAGTTTTTGTTAAAGCTGAACATGATCACGTGCGTGCCTGACTCTACGTAAAAGACTCGTTGCCAATCTCCTCCTCTGCACCAATTGATCAAATACTTATTACCTTTGGTCCTTTCCCACCCCCCCAAAGAGTAGATCTCCTCGTCCCGCTGACTGAAAGAAAGGACGGGTAGACGTCCCTGCTTCTCCTTCAATTCTCTCTGCACTATTGACCTGCTGCAGTGCTCATAATATTGCCTATGTCACATTGGTGATTTGAGTCCAGCTTCCTCCAACTCTTCTTTTCGTTTAGTCTCCTTTCGAATAGTTGTAATCAGCGCTTGCTCGTGGCCTTTCCAACACTCCTGCTTTTTCCAGAAAGTTCCATCCCCCGCTAGTGATTGACCATCCTCGTCTGCTCGTTTGCTCATAGGGAGCAACATTGCCCCCCCAAATATTTGGGGAACAAATCTGAAATTGCTAAGTTGACTTTTATCATTTCATCACCCAACCTCCATAATTTTGGGCTCCAACACCAAGTGAGGAACCCCCCCCCTTCAAACCCATCGTTTCCCTATGAAGTCATCAAATGGTTTTGTAATTTCTAGTGCTACTTGACGTTTCTCGAGGTAAGTTACAATTCGTCCCATTTTCTTTGGCCTGGCTGGCCGTGCAAATTTTTATGTTGTACAAAAATTTCCTACTCAAATATCTAGATTTGTACTCGTACGTGTAGCGATACATGGTGACCAGCTCACAGTTGTATCACCTGGAGTACCACTGGCGGTATGCGACTTTAATGTCTTTCAAATCTATTGAGGAATTTTTTTAATCACCAACATGCTCTCTGTAGTGACTCATACTCACGAATGTGCGCACACCTAGAGGAGCACCAAAAAGTGCGAAACCCCCACCCACACCCACTTTGGACAAAAACACTTGAGTCTTTGGGACCAGGGAAGGATTCTTCGAGACACAAGGACTCTTCCAATACCTCACAACTGAGCAGTTAGCACGAGAATGGCAATGTATTGAAATAACAACACAGGAATTCGGTCGGGTTCGCAAAATCGAAATCTCTCCTCAGTGCAGCTTTTTCCCCCTTCACTTTCCCCCTGTTCTCTCCTCCCTTCTCAGGTGTCCGTTTCTTCCACCTTACAAACAATGCAACCAACCGGCTAAGCAGGATCAGAGGGGGAAAAACTTAGAGAGTGCTGAGTGCAATTACCGCACATTTTCTCTGAGAGCGATAATAAAAGCAATCATCACCATCATCACGATGGTGATGATGGTGATGATTCATCATCATCAGGTGATGATTCATCATCAGGTCATGACAAGTGATTCATCATCATCAGGTGATGATTCATCAGGTGATAATTTTCAGTGATGATTCATCATCATCAGGTGATTCATCATCATCAGGTGATTCATCATCATCAGGTCATGACAAGTGATTCATCAGGTGGTGGTTTTCAGGTGATTATTCATCATCAGGTTGATCGAAAGAAACCCCTCCCCCCGGGGGGATTTCCTATTTACTATGTTCCCTGATCAAGAACCGTGTGTAAGAAGACCCCCCTCGAAGAACATGGTACAAATCCTTTGAGGGGGGTCCTCTTACACACGGTTCTTGATGAGGGAACATAGTAAATAGGAAACCCACCGGGGGGGGGGGTTTCTTTCGATCAATGTGATGACAGGTGATTCATCATCATCAGGTGATGATTCATCATCACCATCATCGCCGTCCTCTCTGCCCTGTCTTTCGCCTCCCTCTACATCTTTTACTTCCCTGACAATTTCCCGGGTATCCCACCTCTCCACCTCGTGTATATACGAATATGTATGTGATGATCAAGTTACACACTGCAACACACTGCGACACCCTGCAACACACTGCAACACTCTGCTATACGTATGTGATAATCAAGTTACACATACTAGAGTGCTTAGAGTGTCGTCACCACTTAAAGTATCGTACTTGATGTTTCGTACATAACTATGGAAAAAGACATGTAAGACAATGGATATGACAAAAAAAAACATGTAAAAATCTATGTATCTATCAATCCATGTTTATATATATATATGCGTATATCTATATACATCTACACTCACATACATATGACACACACACACACATACATGTGCACGTGTCTGAGCACGCTGCGTATGTCTCATACGATGGGGTGCCTCCCTCTCTCTCCACCCCCCCTCCCTCCCTCTCGCTGCCCCTCTTCCTCTCCCACTCTCTCGCTTTGTCTCCTTCTTTTTCTCGAGCGCGTGCGCGTACTTACAAATTACGCGCTCTCTCGGAGTTGCAGCGTGTTGCAGTGTGTTGCAGTGTGATATAGTGTGATGCAGTGTGTTGCAGTGTGTTCTGTGTGTTGCAGTGTGGTGCAGAATGCTACTCTTACTCGATTACGCACTCTC
>Ga0105054_10011089_pt1 | contig 11314 bp, 13 predicted proteins | sample BON02_FD_78091 | JGI IMG/M metagenome (GOLD analysis project Ga0105054, IMG submission 78091) | Freshwater microbial communities from Lake Bonney liftoff mats and glacier meltwater in Antarctica - BON-02 (megahit assembly) | ecosystem: Environmental > Aquatic > Freshwater > Ice > Glacier... | reverse complement strand
TGATGCCGTGCAAATGGTCGGCGATGAACGCGCGCCCGTCCTTGTGGAACTTGAGCCCGTTTGGCTCGCCGTCGTACTCCACCACCAGCTCGACCGTGCCGGACGGCGCGATCTTGAAGATGCGACCCCAGGGGATGTCAGTCACCCAGAGATTACCGTCGCGGTCGAAGGATGGCCCCTCGATAAAGCTCGGGGTGTCCGCGCCCAGCATCTGGATGTCGACCCAAGTGGATTTGCGGCCCTTAACTTCAAACGTTTCCGGGATGCGCGCGAAGACGCGCGTCTGGATCTTTTCTGGCGTTCCGAACATGTTGCCCTCCCCCTGAGCGCCAATCTTCTTAAAATTTAGCTTCGCGCTGACGCACAGTAGCCCCTAATATACCCGGGTTGCGTTGCCAGAGCAAAAATAAAAATCGCAACATGTTGACCGCCCGGGCCAGGCCAACTATCGTAGGCTTCTGTTTTCCAGTGCCCCCACCTCGGTTTGACGTACACCGCTTCAAGCAGCCGTTAGCTGGAACTCCGCTTCTGCCGGCGAGCAGTATTGAATTGACGAATGCATTCGTTAAAGATTGTAGAAGCCTTCAATCCATTCGACGATATCGAGCCGGGCCTACACCCGAGTTTCATGTCTGAACTGGTAAATGCGCTTGATTTTCAAAGTCTTGAAGAAGCTTTCAATGGCCGCTTGTCCCAGCAGTTTGCTTGTCGGCTCATCGATTGAACCGTGCCTATCCGGTTAACACACCCAACCACTATGGGTCGTAACCCACCGTACGTCACGGACACTATACGTAGCGCAGATCGAGTCATCGGGTCGGATAGGCAGGGATTGTTCCATCTGGAAATCCTTGACTTAGCTGCGGTATCGGTCACTGGCGTATTGGCCGCCGCAGGCGGAATGCATGATCAGTCCTGCCGGCAGTTTGCGTCGTCAGTACGCTGATTTCAATTTCCTCGCACACCAGGTATGCCGTTATGCGGTGTTCACCGGCCAGGCCACGATCCGGCGGCTGGCCAGATCCATGACCACCGCCAGGTACAGCCACCCATCACTGATGGCGACGTAGGTGATATCGCCCACCCAGGTGCAGTTGGCTTTCCAGGCATCGAGGCGTCGTGCCAGCACGTTTTCGGCGATTCGCTTGCGATCATTCGAATCCGCAGTCACCCAGTATGCGCGCTTTTACACCGGACGCAGACCCTACCCTGGCGTCGCATGCTCTTGTGCACACATTCGTGTCCGACATTCAACCCTTGCTTGCGCTGCCCCCGCAAGATTCGATCTCGCCCATAGCTGCGTCGGCTGGCCTCGTGCAACGCTACCCGCCGCGAGCGCAACTGGCTTGATGCGCAGAAGCGACGGTTTGGCTCTTTCACTGAACTCAACGCCTGGCTGGGCGAGCGTTGTCGCGCGTTCTGGGGCGAGATCCGCCTCTCCCGAGTACCCGCACTTCATGGTGGCGGAGATGCTCGAGCAAGAGTGCGCCGAGATGATGCCCATGCCTAGCCTGAAGTTCCTCCCCCAAAAAAGCCAGTTTCCTCTATAAAACCGCCTCATTTTGAGGTTCCACATTCTGTTGTCTACAGTTTGATGAGACCGATCAATTCGAGAGCGTGTTTTTGTTTCTGCGTGGGTATCGTGATGAGATCGAACGTAGGCGCATCCTGGGCGCCCTTGGACGTGCGACACGTGTTGCGCCCAATGGTTTGCAGCTCCCGCATCAACGTCTGGAAACTATGCACCGGCGACCCATCATCCAGGGTGCGGTTGGCTACCTTCTTCATCGCCGCATCCGAGCGCCTGGCAGGCGCCACCGGGTCGCGGGTGAGCTTGGCCACCTGATCTTCGCCTTCGGAACGGCCGGGCGGCTAATGCATGCCAGAATGCGGGTAAACCCTGTTGAAGCGCCGCAGCAATCCCGGAACAATGTCAGTAGTAGTGGAAGGGAGAAACTATGAAGAGCGTGCGATTTTTGATGATGGCTTTTGGTGCTTTCCTGCTGACGGCAGGGGCTGTCCAGGCCGGAAAATTCGACGGCCAAACCATAAGGGTCCAGTTCTGGGGTGGTAGCGATGGGCTCGTGCTCCGCAAATACGTTGTCGAGCGCTTTGAGCGGGAGACCGGAGCCAAGGTCGTTGTCGAAGAAGGCAATACTTCGGGCTCAATCGCCAAAGTGCGAGCGCAAATGGCGGACCCGCAGTTGGATGTCATTTTTCTGGACGACATCGGCGTGCTGACTCTCCGGAACGAGGGTGCGCTTGAAAAACTCGACCTGTCGCGCATGCCCAATGCCACCGATGTTCATCCCGCCTATCGGGTGGGAGAAGGGTACGGGATCGGCATCTTCAATTACATCACAACCATTCTGTATAACCCCGATAAGATCAAGGCTCCAACCTCCTGGGCCGACCTCTGGAAGCCAGAGTTCAAGGGTAAAGTGCTAAGCCCCAAGATCACGGACACCCAGGGGCTCCTGATTACCATCATGGCGGCCCAACTCAACGGCGGCAGCCTAGATAATCTCGACCCTGCTTGGGCGAAGCTCGCTGCGCTGCGCCCGAACATCTTCGCGTTTATCGAGAACCGCGCGCTCGCTGCGGAAGCTTTGAACAGCGGTGAAGCCGTCATTGCCGTCGACATTCCTTACTATTTCAAACCGCACATTGAGCGCGGTTACAAGATAGCGATGACGACCGACCTTAAAGAGGGGTTCTTCAGCATCACGGGGTCCGCTGCCCTTGTGAAGGGCGGCAAGGGGAACAAAGACGTGGCCTATGCCTTCATCGATCAGGCATTGTCCCCGTCCGCGCAAGCCGGATTCGCAACCGATCTTTGGTATGGACCAACTAACGTCAAAACCCAGGTACCAGCTAACGTCGCCAAGTTCATGGTGCATACGGTTCAACAGTTTGAAAAGGCCATTAAGGTCGATCGTCTGAAGTTGCTTGAGAAGCGCCAGCACATCATTGACAAGTGGAACCAAACGATGACGCGCTGACACGAACAGGATGGCGTCACATGCGGCCGGCCTCCCTAGCTAGCAGTCTGTTGAATCACGGCGGGTATATTACCCGCCCCTCGGGGCGGCGTTCTTTATTTCTGGGTGGCATCAAAATAGCGACCTCGTGGCAATGATCGTATCAGCCACCTTGTCGGCACAGCGACCGAGACGATCATGGTTCCCTGCACTCTTTATACCGAGCGGCGTTATTCTGCTCTCGCTACTCGCCACCTGCGTCATCTTGCTGAGGATCAGCTTCTACAGCTGGAGCGCAGGGCGCCCCATGCAGCCAAACTGGACGCTCAACGCGTACAGCACGTTGTTGACCGATCCTGTAGTCCTCACGGCATTCCTTACGACCCTGCGCATCAGCCTGATTGTCACCGCAGTCTGCCTCGTCATAGGCTATCCGGTCGCCGTCGGCATTGCACGCGCGGGCCGCTGGCGGCCCTTCTTGATTTTTCTTCTCATCACTCCGATGCTGACGGACGTACTGATCCGGGCCTACGGTTGGATCGTCATGCTCGGGCAGAACGGCCTGATCAACGTGCTGATGACAAGCCTAGGGTTGTGGGAACGGCCGCATCAGCTTCTGTACACCGAACTCTCGGTCATCCTCGAGCTCATTCACGAGCTCTGCCCGTTTATGGTGTTGCCCATTGCCAGTGTCGTCGAGCGAATAAATCCGGCGTTGCGCGAGGCCGCCATGAATCTGAAGGCAGGACCAGTGCGCACTTTCTTGCACATTACTCTGCCACTCAGCATTCCTGGGATCATCGCCGGCACGTTCCTGACATTCGCGCTTGCGATGAGCGCATTTGTAGCACCCCTTGTTCTTGGGGGCGGTAATGTCATTACGATGACGGTGCTGATGCGCCAGAGCATGTTCACCACCCTCAACTGGCCGCTTGGAGCCGCGCAATCTGTAGCGCTGGTGCTGCTGGTTGTCGCGATGCTTGCCGTTTATCGCCGCCAGCTCGCCGACACCGATAAGGCGATCGGCGGATGAGATATGCAGGCGAAGGCCGTTCCGGCAGCCGATTGCTCGGCGGATATTTGGTGCTGTTCTTTCTCTATCTCGAGGCGCCGATCATCATCATCTTTTTGGCCTCGTTCAACGACGGTCCGACGGTGCGCTTTCCGCCCGTTGGTTTGTCGCTGCAATGGTACGAGGAGTTGCTGCACATCGCACGGGATGGATCGGGTACCAAGCCTGGATTGGTCAAGGCATTATGGACGAGCGCCTGGCTGGGCGTAGTCTCGATGGTTGGCGCGGTCTTCGCCGGAGTGCTCGCCGCCTACGGCATCCAGCGTTATCGCTTTGGCGGCCGGGCTATCTTGCGCCAAGCGCTGCTCCTGCCATTGTTATTCCCGCAGATTGTGACTGGCATCGGCTTGCTGCTGTGGTTCAGTCAGGTTGGCTCCGTACCGACCTGGGCACGGCTGCTGATAGGTCATCTCATTATAACACTGCCCTATGTCGTTGTGACTGTTTCGGCGAGCTTGCAAACTCTCGATCCGCGGCTGGAAGAGGCCGCCATGAACCTTGGTGCCAATCGGATCGCCACGTTCTGGCACATCACGATCCCGAGTATCCGGTCGGGCATTGTCTCGGGCGCGATCTTCGCCTGGCTAATCTCATTTTCGAACTTCACGGTCAGCTTCTTTCTGTACTCGGGTGAACTTACTCCACTGCCGACCTGGCTCTACGAGTACCTGCAACACTTCCTCGATCCGAGCATAGCGGCACTCAGCACGCTGCTGATCATCAGTACATTTCTCGTGCTCGCAATTGCCAACCGGTTATTCGCGCTTGGGCGACTTGCGGGGCTGCGCAAGTGAGCACAATATCGAGTGAACCGCCCGAGCTTGAAGTGAGAGGGCTGTCGAAATCATTCAACGGAATTGCAGCCGTCAGCGATGTCTCGTTCGTCCTCGGCAAGGGGGAGTTTCTGTCATTGCTGGGGCCGTCAGGCTGCGGCAAGACGACAACTTTGCGCATGCTTGCCGGCTTCGTTGCGCCCGATAGTGGGTTTGTGACGTTGCGGGACGCCGATATCACGCAGAGACCGCCCTACCAACGCGACGTCGGGTTGTTATTCCAAAATTACGCGCTCTTCCCGCACATGACGGTGTCGGAGAACGTTGGCTTTGGCCCACGCATGCGCGGTATGCCGCGCTCGGAGCGAGCCGAACGGGTGCAATGGGCGCTCGACCTTGTTCGATTGAGCGGATTCGAGCTGCGCAAGCCGAGCGAGCTGTCGGGCGGCCAGCAGCAGCGCGTGGCGGTCGCGCGTGTCCTGGCGGCCGAGGCATCGGTGCTGTTACTCGACGAGCCCTTCAGCAATCTCGACGCCAAGCTGCGCCTCCACATGCAGGACGAACTTAAGGAGCTGCAGCTTCGGCTGAAAATTTCGACCATTCATGTGACACACGATCAGGAAGAGGCGATGTCGCTGTCCGACCGGCTCATCATCATGAACGCCGGCAGGATCGAGCAAAACGCCCGACCCGAGACTGTCTACGGGTCACCTGCGAACAGGTTTGTCGCCGAGTTCATGGGCAGCTGCAATCGGCTTGCCGATCAGTCTCCCGTCCCGCGTAATGGTGAATTTGATCTCGGACCCGCCGGACGGCTGCTGTTGTCAGCAGATCGCTCAGCCTCTGGTGTGCGGGAGGTATTCGTGCGGCCCGAGCACGTCGATGTCGCGCTGACCGGCGCCTTCGAAAATCGCGAGAACGTGCTTAAAGGTTCACTGGTGCGCAGCGTCTACCTCGGTGAACGCACCAGGCTCCACATCCTCCTCGACAACGGACAATCCCTTCTCGCGCAGTGCGCAAATCCGCCGGGTGGCCGCGAAGAAATCGAGAACGGCAGCCGTCTCGACGTGCATGTTCCGGCTTCTGCTCTCTTTTTGATCGGCGACGTTGATTACAATGGAACATCCGCTTCTTAGTCACCAACAAGTTATGTCTTCGCATTTTCTGAGAAGAATTCAACGCACAGCAGCCATAGCTGGGATGATGTTGAATCGCGTAATTGAGCAGGCAGCGGCAATGGCACTGCGGCCCAGGCGGGTCAAGTAGTAGTGGTAGGTATGGGCCACTTTTTTTATCAATCCAAGCACGCGCAAACGGGTCAACTGCCGCGACAGTGCCGACGGCGTCAGCGGCACGTGCTTAGCCAAGTCCGCGCGTCTACAGCCGTGAATGTTGAACTCGCCGTGTTGCAACGCCTTGAGCAGTGTTTGCTCAGCCGGATTGAAGAAGTTCAGGCCTTTGACGCTTTGCTGTGCGCCGACGGCTACTTTGGATTGGCTGAGTTTGTGCAAATCACGCTCTCCTGCACTCGCGTCATCCAGACTTCCAAGAAACGCCAAGTAGCGCTGGTTGCAACCCAGCAGTATGTCGCGCAAGTCGATCAAACTGTAGATCGACTTTTTGAGGCCAGCGAGCTCTCTGGTGCTGTGCCCGTCTCGATGTTCCACCTTGCGGTGGTGTTTGAAAAAAGAAACGTCGTTGACCGTCGTCTCGATACGCAGCACACGGCTGAATTTGTCGTAGACCTTCACGCTGGCCGCACCCATGCTGTGTTTGATGCAGCGCCCCTCGATACGGGTGTTCAAGCGCGAACCAATCTCCATCGCCAAGGCCGGCGTGATCTTCTTGCCCAGAAAGCTCGCCACCTTGGGTGCGTCGGCGGCCAACACCGACTGGCGACTCAGGCAGTCATACAGCGGCGTCAGAATCTCCGCGCTCTTGAACATCAGATCGGTGGAGTATTCAATTTGGCGAATGCTCCAGTGGTAGCTTTGCCCAAACACCTCCAGCACGGGGCACAGCCACTGGGCATAAACGTCCAGGCGCTGGTGCAGCATGTCGGGACTGATGGAGTCCGCCAGGGCTTGGGCTCTTGGCAAGTTGTCGATGCGCAAAAAGGCGTTGTCGGCCTGGGCAAAGTCAATACCCTCGCGCTTGAGCGAGCTCGCCAAGATGCTATGGCCGTTGCAGTAAAACTGCACGCCAAACGGTGCCCAAGTAGGCACACGCAGGTAGCACAACCCCAGCTCCTCGTCGATGAAATAGAAATAGTAGTGCAGGCATTTTCCGGTGTCCCCGCGCAGGTAGGTCTTGCCGCTGGCTTTGTCATGCCAGGGGCGATAGCTGGGACAAGCCTCCATGGCAGAGATGACGTGCACAAGGCCGGGGGCATCGCCCCGCGTAGCCAGCACGCGTTGAACCAAGTCCTCCTTGCGGATGTGGCTCTTGCGAACATGCTCAATCTCAAGCCCCGCCTTGGCGCAAACTTGTGCGGCACGTTCGCGAACAATCTGGCACAGCGGTTCAGCAAACTTTGCGTAATCAAAAATTCGTATGCCACGGCTGTACAGAAAACTTGTCATGCCATCGGCGTAGCAAGCACCAGGCACCGTGCCCACAATCAAAATTCGGTCATAGCACGACAGCACTCCGTGCAGGTTGGCCGCGTATCGTTTGGTCAACTGTGTTTCCATAGCCTTGCCTCCTCACTTACGTCAAGGCATGGTATTACTTGTTTGGTTCCGGCTCGTCCGGCTTAGGGAGAGTGATCATGATCGCTGCCGCTGTTTCCGATCCCGTGCTGCGTTGCTCGTCGTGTGGTGCGACGCATGAACTCGGCCCTTTATTCGACGGTTGCATGGCGTGCGGAAGTGAGCGGGCGCGCCCTCCTCTCGAAGTGGTCTACGACTGCGAGGGCTGGCGTTCTAGGGGACTGCTCGAGGAGTGGCGCAAGCGCACCCCCGGCGTGTGGAGCTATCGCGAGCTTCTGCCGCTGCCAGTTTCCGACGCACCGCTGACCCTGGGAGAAGGCGGCACGCCATTGATGCCAATCCCCGATTCAGGTCCAGCCCGTCTCTGGATAAAAAACGAAACGCGCAATCCGACCGGCGCCCACAAGGATCGTTTCCACAGTGTCGGAGTCTCGATGGCTAGAAAGCTTGGATTTGATCGCTCGACGTCCGGAACGACAGGGAATCACGGTGCCTCTCTCGCAGCCTACACCGCACTTGGGGATATGCGCTGCATCATCTTCTGCCATCCGCAGTCGCCTGTCGTATTGCGGCATCTGGCCCAGCTCCATGGTGCCGATGTGGTCGTCACCAAAAATCGCTATGAGCATCTGGCTTGGCTTACTCACGAGCGTGGTTGGTTCCCGTCGACTGGACTGACGCCGATGCCTGTCGGCAATCCCTACGGCGTCGAAGGTTACAAGAGTATCGGCTACGAAATATTCTTCCAGCTCGGCGGGCACATGCCGCACCATGTTCTTGTCCCCGTTGCGAAGGGCGATGCACTCTACGGCCCTTGGAAAGGCTTCAAAGAGATCGCAGCCCTCGGCCACGTCGGCGAGCCATTGCCCCGTATGTACGCTGTGCAGTCGACCGGTTGCGACCCGGTGGTGCGCGGCTTCGAGCAGAAATCGAAGTCGGTGCCGGTCCATCCCAATCCCGACACCATCGCACTCTCGATCGGCGATGCAACCGCCGCGCCCATTGCGCTGTCGACGCTGTACGATTCCGGGGGGCGCGCGGTTGCGGTTAGTGACGCCGAGATCCTGGCTGCCGTGCGACGCCTGGCTCGCGTTGGAGTGGCGGCCGAGCCGTCGGGCGCGGCGTCAGTTGCGGCCGCCATTAAGATGAATGCACAGGGAGCTTTCGCACCTGGCGATGACGTCATCTGCATTGTGACAGGGGCGGCGGTCAAATGGCCGCGAGAACTTGAAATGGCGATCGAGAGCCACGAGCTGCAGGACAAAGATGCCACGGCCATCCGTGCCTGGATCGACGCGCGGGCACAGTCCCGCACCGACAATCCTGCGACTTGATCAGGTCGCTGTCAGCTACCCAGGAGCCAATAATGACCACAAGAGCGGCACGACTTGATTTGGAGAGCATTACGCCGGCTGAGTACCGCGCTCGGGTTGATCGTGCTCGCGCCGAAATGGAACGGGCCGACATTGACACGCTGCTTATAACCAGCGAAGCGAACTTCAGCTACTTCTCCGGGCTGCGGAGCCAGGCCTGGGCCAGCCCAACTCGGCCGATGTTCTTGCTCATCCCAGCCAATCGCGAGCCAATCGCCATCGTGCCGGCCGGCAGCCGCGTCGTCATGCAAACTGGATCCTGGCTGACCGAACTGCGCACCTGGTCGGCTCCGAACCCGGCGGATGACGGCGTTACCCTCTTGATCGAGGCATTGCATCAGTGTTCGGGACGCAGTGGCCGAATTGGCGGAGAGTTCGGCCCCGAGAACCAACTGCGCATGCCGATCGTGGACTTCTGGCGTGTCCAGGAGGCGATCCACCCTGCGAAATTCGTCGACGCGAGCGCGATCACCCGACGTATCCGCCTAGTCAAGTCGCCCGCCGAAATCGAACGCATCCGCGCGGCGGCCCAGATTCTGTCGTCGGGGTTCGAGCGGCTATCATCCACTCTGGAGTCAGGCCTGAGCGAACGCGATGCATGCCTTGATTTGCAGCTCGATCTACTCAGTCGCGGTATGGATCGCATCACCTATATGGTCGCGGCGTCCGGGCCGAGCGGTTATGCAACCATCAACTCCAATCCCAGCGATCGCCTCCTCAAGGAGGGCGACGTACTCATAATTGATACGGCCGCGCCTGTGGATGGATACTACTGTGATTTCGATCGTAATTACGCGTTCGGTTCGCCAGAGGACGCGACGCGACGCGCCTTCGATCGCGCTTTTGCTGCGACGGATGCAGGGATCGACGCTGCTTTAGCTGGAGCGCGAGCTTGCGATGTATGGCAGGCAATGGCACGCGTCCTCGGCACGGGAAGCAACGAACGGACCGATGTGGGCCGCATGGGTCATGGCATCGGTCTCAACATGACAGAACCCCCTTCCATTCATCCTGCTGACCAGACACTATTGGAAGCAGGGATGGTGCTGGCGATCGAGCCCGGCACGGCGTTCAGGACCGCAGCGGGCCGCCAAGTTGTGATGGTTCACGAGGAAAATATCCTGATAACCGAGGGGCGAGCGGTGCTCCTATCTCGCCGCGCTGCCGATCAAATACCTGTGATCGGTGACGTGTGATGGGGGACCGTCGCCTCGTGGATCGTATTGACGTGGCGGCTTTGCCCGCGGGTCATCGCGAGACTCTGTTGCTGGCGGTGGTCAGGCTGGGAGACGGTTCGACGCTTCAAGTTCCGATCCGGATTGCAGTGGGCGGCAAGCCCGGCCCGACCCTCGCTATTGTCGCCGGTGTGCATGGAGACGAGCCCGACGGAATGGTGGCCCTATTGGATCTATGGGACGAGCTGCCCAGTCTGGATTTGATCGGCACCCTGATCCTTGTGGCGATCGCGAATCCGATGGCGTTCGCGGCACACCAGCGGCGAAGCCCAATCGACGGAGTCGACTTGAACCGCGTCTTCCCTGGCAATCCCGCCGGAACAGTGTCGGAGCGACTAGCCGATGCGCTTTACAGGGTGGTCACGGAAAATGCTGACTTCCTGTTCACGCTGCATAGCTGGTACGCTACTGGGGATTGCCTTCCTCATGTTGAGTTTCAGGACACGCAATCGAGGGTCCGTGCCCAAAGTCTTGCAGCTGCGGCGGCCTGCGGATTTTCGTGGCTGCGTGCCGCAGACTGGCACCGCGGTTTGCTGCCGCGCGCAGTAGCGGATGCTGGGATTCCATCGATTGAAGCCGAGATCGGCGGCACCGGATGCTCGCGCGCAACAGGACGAGCGCAGTACCGTCAGCACATACTGAACTTGATGACACACTTGGGCTTGCTTGCGGGTACTGTCGCGCCTCCTGCCGACGTGCACGTGTGCCGTTCGATCGACGTGGCTTCGCCGGCTGGGGGCATATTGCGCAATGTGGTCGATCTCGGCGACCATGTGGTCGTAGGACAGTTGATTGCTACTGTGACCGATCTGGCTGGGGACTGCGCAATATCTGTGCATGCCGAGTGCGACGGCGTCATTCTCACGGTCCGGCAATATCTTTCCACATCACCGGGCGACCTGCTGTTCCGAATCTTCGAAAAGGTCGAGGCGGTTTAATGTGTCCTACCGGCAAATCTGCATGAAATAGATGCCCATCTTTGTTAACTTCATCAGCGAGTTCAACCCGATGAGGAGCAAAGCTGGTGGAACAGACGAAGAATGACGAGAACGCGAGCAGCCCTGGCGAGAGCCTGGAACAACTTGGGCAGCGCTTCAAGCACTGGCGTGAGACCCGCGTACGCGGCCAGCGTATTCCGGCGCAAATGTGGACGGCGGCGGTGCAGATGG
>Ga0105054_10011088_pt1 | contig 11315 bp, 11 predicted proteins | sample BON02_FD_78091 | JGI IMG/M metagenome (GOLD analysis project Ga0105054, IMG submission 78091) | Freshwater microbial communities from Lake Bonney liftoff mats and glacier meltwater in Antarctica - BON-02 (megahit assembly) | ecosystem: Environmental > Aquatic > Freshwater > Ice > Glacier... | reverse complement strand
TTTACGAAAGTCCGGAGCTGAAGGTTTACTGCGGCGCGGCGGTTGGCCAGGGCCTCCCGGCTGCCAGCGTGTTCACCGCCCTATCCGGATCTCCGGTGACCGTGCCTGCGCCGGCTCCCGCGCCGGCCACCTTCCCCGCCCCAGGCTTCCAGGCTTCAGACCTGGGTAACCCGGTCTCCACTGCGTCGACAGGCTACTATGCGACCACGAACGTCGCGACCGACCCCGCCGCGGGGGCTACGCCCGTCACAGTCCCCTACGGTTACGGGAATTCGAAAGTCAGCCCGCAGGACGCATTCGACAAAGCCATACAGGTAGGGGAGGGGCAGCTGAACTGCTTTTACCGCGCGGCGGTGACCGCCACCTGCACCGCTACAGGAAAAGGGGACGCGCGATCCCGCGCGTCTGACGGACGCCTGAACCCCCCACTCATAGGGGTGGTAAACATCCCCGAAGAGCCCGGCAGCTACGTGGGGGCGGTCGGCGACGGGCTGGGGCAGATTCCACTCTTCCGTTACTCCGGGGACCACACCAACGGGCACGTCGAACTCCCCCCGGGTACCGCCCCGCCCACGGCCTCGGGATCCGGGGAGTCCACCACCACTTTGGCCGACGCCACTGCCGCCGCCACCGCCGCAGCCCGGGTTAAATTAAATTGCATAAGCTCCAACTGGACGCGAAGCAACTTCCGCTGCCCCAGCCGCAAGGATATAATGTTCCAGGCACACGTCGTGTACGCCGGTTTCTTCACGGCCTCGACGACCCGTGAAGCCAACATCATGGCTGAGGGGCTGGCGAGGGTATCGACGATCTGTGAGCCTTGTGTGGCTTTCGGGTTGGCGGTGTTCGGGGAGGCCACGCTTGCCACACCCAAACTCAGTTTCTGCGGGGGCAGCGCAACGTTCGGCGGTGTGGCGGGAGCCTCTTCCGGGGTGGGCTCAAAGCTGAGCGCGTGCTCCGCGGAGCTGGACGACCTCACACTCGCGGAAGTTCGCTGGGAGACCTGTGGCGGCCCCCTGTTCCCCAACGAGGTGACACTCCCGTCGGGCGTCCGCCACTACTGGATACAGATCAAATGCTGCACCGGAGCGCCGAAGATGATACTTTTTCATGAAGCGGCGGGCGTCACCGAAGCGGTAATGTCCGAACCGGGTTACCACCCTACCGCCAGAACCGCTACCCTCAACGAAGAGGTGGGGGCTTACTACATCTATGTGGGGGGCACGGTCAACAACCGCTCGGGTAAAGACGACGGCAAGAAGGCCGTAGCCTACCAGCACATCGACGAGAACCTGAGGTTCTCAGCCGGCGGCGGCGGGGGATGCAATAATTTCAACCTCAGGTTTCAGGACTCAAGTATAAAGGTAGGTAGCGGACAAGTCGGATGGATTCTTGTAGAAGAGGCAACCGTATCTCCCGGGGGCAATGTCTACGTGCAGGTCACCGCAGACGGAGCTACAGGCGTGCTGTCGGCTTCCATTTCGACTACACCCTCTAGTACTAGCACAGTTAAAACAATTTTAATCGGCAGCTCGTCGGCTGAGGGCGTAGTTACGCAGTACGCCTGCGGTCCCTTCGCCGCACAAGCCTGCAGAAAATGGTTCGCCTCTTCCGCCCCCTTTTATGAGCTTAACCTTTTTTAAAAAATGAGCCAATGCGACTGTCCTTACCCCTCCTCTCCGAGTCCTCATATTCAGTTTCGCTGGTCTTCCTGCGTGGCCAGCGCGTGTGGCCACTCACATCAGGAAGTCACGGACGGACCCTATCTGACGTATGCGAATCGAAAAGTCACTACAAGGGGTCAAATAAAAGATTACAGGAATTTTTGGAGTTCCACTGGCTGTACGGGGGAGCTTGTTGGATGCTCTGGGACAACCACGACGGTGACGTCATCCAGTAACCAAACCAACGCGGAATACACAGGGACCTCCGTGCAACAGACAGAGACGCTTACCAATTCGCGTAGTTGGTCTTACGATCCTACAACTAAAACTTGCGTATCAACCACTACCTGCTCCGGATCGGGAACTCAGTATATAGATGTGGTGCTAGAATGTAGCTACGAGGTGAACGCTGACTGCTCGCGAACAGATCCGTGTCCGCGTATGAATTATTGGTCCTCGAGGTCGCCATTTTGGAACATAAGATTTGTGGATCAGAATGGCACCTACTCCGAAAATACCACTTACACCCCCGCGGAAGCTTCAGCTTACGTTTTTACAAACGGAGTCACGCCGACATGCGAGCCGCTTGATTTTTTAGACTGGCCGGGGGACGGGGATGGCGACCCCTACCAATCGCTACCCACTAATGCTGATGGTGTGGCCTACCAATCGGGGGTAGGCAGTTACGTGGGAAGCACATACATAGGTATATGCGCAGGTATATGCGAAGACATATACGCGCGGCACCAATATAGTCATCAATCCATATGGAAAAACAAAGCTGAGTGGAGGGTAGTAAGCTCCCCTTTTGCGAGCTGCTACCTCAAATTGTGGTTGCGTAAAATTACTACTACCACACCCCCCACGGGGCTTCCCACTTCTACTTCAGAAATTGAAACAGTACAGTGGAACGGAACAGGTAACCCTTGTATTTTAAATCCAAATTTAAGTTATCTCGACCCATCCAACGTTGTAAAACTTACTCCTATTGAAGTGCCCGTGCCCGTAGTCGCTAATCCAGACACAAAGGTGGAGGTGAATTACGAATTTTTAAAATGGAGCGCGGTAGAGGGTTACGAACCAGACAGAAGCGACGTTAACAATAAACAACCGAATGGTTACCCGGACCCGTTTTGGGAGGTTGCAGCGCCATGAGACTACACCTGCAGAAAATTAAAGACGCGGTAACCAGCCGCCCAGAGGGGTATTATGATGATGTGATTTCTCGAGGCGATATCGTCGGTGATTTTCTAGAAATAAGTAGCGAGGCGTTATCCGAACTGCGAGAAAAATACCGACAGTACAACTCTATTGAAAGTTCCTCGGCTCCTCTTCCCCCTTTGTCGACAATGGCGTCCAACCTGACTACGTCCGTGTTTGCGGAAGTAAAGGCTATGCTTACGGACGTCCCTGATATCGACAGTGAGAAGATTGCCTCACGACTAAGTATCTGCGAGACCTGCGAAAGCTTCACCCAACCCGCAGGGCGTTGCACCCTATGCGGGTGCTACATGAACTTCAAGACACGCCTCAAGTCCGCTACTTGCCCCGTAGGTAAGTGGTGACATCGCTCTCGTAAAAACCAGATTGACGACCAGCGCATCTTTCGTAAGCTCACCACGTATGCACCTATCCGTAATCCTCTGGCTCGCCTCGCTCCTCACCGCCCAGGCCGCCTGGCTCCTGATTTTCACCGGGCACCTGGTTCCAGGACTGATCGACCGTGGGCGCGGGGAGGTGTTCACCATGAAAGACGTCGAGCACTGGTTTTTGAGCCGCGGTCACTACAAGCTGCATACGCTCTGGACCTGTCGCACTTGCCAAGCCCTTTGGACGGCGTTGGGCGGCGTCATACTCTTCGCCCTTGTCTCCCGGAGTCTTGAAGGGGCGACCCCGCACTCCTTCCTTTTTAATCTCGTCCTTGTCATCCTCATGTGTGGCACCAACATCATCATTTCCAGATGCCTGCAGAAACTACTACTTTAATTGGTCGCTCTTTCACCACACCCGCAGGCGAGAAGGTTTCGATCTTCACCGACCCCCAGGGTGTCATCCGCGAGATCCGTAACGGCCAGGCGTTACAACCGCTGCTCGCCGAGGTGGTCTCGCCGGATCTCCAACGTCTTGCCCCGGAGTCAACTCCGCAGACGGCTATCCCGGGGGTCATACTCCGCCGCGATACCAAGGGGGTGTTGCATCCGGTGGCCAGCGACAAGACACAGCTCGACATGCAGTTCTTTCTCCCCGATACGCCTGCCTGGTTCGACGGGTGCAAGGAACTGCGGGACGCCTACGCCGAGGAGAAGGCAGCCCTGGATGCCGATCCCGACTGCCCAGACTGCCAGAAGGGCGCGCTGATGCGGAAGTATCTCCTCAAGCTTTCCAAACTCGACACCACACCCACACTGGGCTTGTGAGGACGTGGAAGCTGTGAGACAATCCCTGCCACGCCGATGCCCCTCCCACTTCCCAACTGCCCGACCTGCACCACCGCTGATCTGATGGCGCAGCTGCTCCAGCAGGCGCGGAAGCGGGCATTGCGGGCGCAGGGGTTGCAGCAGACGCTCCAACCCCTGACCAAGGGGCATAAACCCAAACCACATTGACCACCATCCCACCACTCCCCGAAGAAACGCTGCCTCCTGATGACACGGAGGACTTCTCCGACGCACCTGCCATACAGGATGATGCCCCTGAGATGTCGCTGGCACAACGGGTGAACGCGTTGGAGCCTCGCATCAACTACCACCTGCACCGCTACGGGCTGGGTACCGACCCACTGGCCAAGGTGCAGGCCAAGACCTACGCAGCCCAAGCGCTGAAGACCTACGATCCGGCATCAGGCGCGAGCTTCCCGACGTGGCTCGACCGCAACATGATGCCTCTCACCCGCTTCAAGCGTTCCCGGGCGACCGCCATCCACGTTCCGGAGCGGGTGCAGCTGGACGCCTACAAGCTGGAGCGTGCGCGTATGGAGCTGGAGGACAAGCTGGGGCGCGAGCCCGAGCTGGGTGAGCTCGCGGACGCCGCCATGCTCTCGGTCAAGCGGATCAACCAGATCTCCAAAAGCTTTCGTAAAATGCCAGCGGAGGGGGCGTTCGAGGACAACCTTGAAAGCCAGAACACCACCGACTGGGCAAGTGAGGCGCTGGACATGATCTATGACGAATCTGATAAGAAAGACCGCCTCATCATTGAGATGAAGACCGGCTACGGAGGGAAGCACCAACCGATGGAACCCAAGGACATCGCCCTCAAACTCGGGATGTCGCCGGTGGATCTTAGCCGTAGGTCGACCAGGATCACGGCCAAGTTGGATGAAATCGTGGAACAACTTCAACGCTAATGACAGGGGTATTCGCATACGCTATCAAGGAACTCTCCGAGGCGGCAGAAAAATGGCTGGCCGGGGCAAAGGGGGACGGTCGCGCCGTCAAGTCCGAGATCGAGGAGACACAGTCCAAAATCACCTGCCCGGAGCTAAAGGCCGCTGCGGAAGGGATGAAAAATGTTACCCGCGAAGACCGGGCGGAGTTGCACTTCAGGATCGCCTCCCACCGGGACGCCCGGTATTCCCTAGGGGGCTCACAGTATTGCCTCCGGTTGGCGCTGTGGAACAGGCTGCGATCGCAGTATGAGACGGCGAGGGCTCTCGCGCCTTCGGAGATCCACCGTGATTAGGGGTTGCGGCTGAAGGCCTAAGATAGTAAAACGGCGAGAGCCTTATCATTATGACACTACACGCCCCCGCCCTCGCCTTCCTCCCTGACGGAGGGGTGCGGATATCCGGCGAGAGAGTGGAGGGTTCACGACTCACCGTCCAGAATGCGCTGGTCAATCTCCTCACCGAGGCAGGGGAAGACCCTCTTTATGATGAGCGGGGAACTGACATCCTTGAAGCCGCCAGCTCGGGCTTCATCACCAACGTGCGCAACGCCCAGCACGCCGCCAACTTCGCGTCCGGCGACCTCATGTTCTTCAGCCGCGCCCAGGACCGCGCTACCGGAGGCGACCGCCTGAAGTCCGTAACCCTCGGCTCCCGGATCGTCGGAGGTAACTCCCTGGAGCTTGATTCGAGCTTCGAGATGGAATCCGGAGAAACAATTTCTTTCCCAATCAGCACCAAGTCCCAGATCTAATGAGCGCACCGATCGATTTCCTAACCACCTACTGGCCTGCTGTGGCCGACATCGACCCCGCACGCGTGGCGTCCATCCGGGCGGCGCAGACGCTTCTGGTCGAGACCGCAGCACCCGGTATCGACACGTCCCCCGGCACGACGCTGGGCGACCTGCATATGACGCCCGCAGCGTGGGACAAGGCCGCCACCGAGGTGGCGTGGGGAAGGTTCGCCAGCGACCTCGACCCTGAGAACGTGCGCAAAGGAACGGTCTTCAACTGTGAATTCGTCCGCGCCTACCTCTCGGCCTTCGGGCAGGATCCCGAGGCAGAAGGAGCCTGGGGCTTGGCACGCCTGGTATTCGCCACCAATAACCCGGTAACGGTTGACCGGTCTACCGTGTTTCTGGTTGCCCGCAACGAGTTTCAGCTTGGGCTCCCGCAGGCGGGTCCGCTGTATCTCAACCAGACACCCCAACCCGGAGAGAACCACAAGACGCTCGTCCGGATCGGCGCGGACAGGTGGGCCGTGGATGTCGTGCTGAAAGGTGTGACCGGCTCGGAGGGCGACAGTACGACCATACGGCTTGACCGCGACATCGAGGGGCTCGTGGAGGTCACGTTGGTCTCTTCGATGCAACCGGGAGCCGAGCCGACCTCCCTACAGGAGATGGCGCGCCGTCTCCGGTCCTTGAACAACTGCCGCCAACCCGTAACCCGCGGAGGCGCGACCGGAATGGTCACCACACGTTTCCCCGAGATCACAGCCGTTTCCGCCGTGCTGTCGGGCGACCCCGAGCAAGTCCGCGATGATTTGAACCCGATGCTGCTACCGGGGGGTAAACTTGATCTCTGCGTGAAAAGCAACCTTATCGTCCAGGAGCGCATGACCGTGAGGTTGACCCGGTCGGGGACGGCAACACCCTACTACTCGGGGTTGTTGAAGTTCCCCTCCCCCGCCATCAGCGTCGACTCCGTGATGTTTGGCACAACGGTAGTTGCGGGAGAGTTGATCCATATTCCTACTACCGAGCTTCCGGGATTGAGTGCTGCCTACACCGAGCACCAGCAACTGTTCCTGCGCGTCCCGGCCGGCACCGTTCCGTCCACGCTCGTCGGGGACGCCCTCGTTGCTGACTTTGAGGTCACGTGGCAGCTCGATGCCGCGCAGAGCGTGGTCACCGAGTGGCTCAAGAGCGATGACAACAAGGCGGCGGGTATCAATATTCTACCCCGCTGGTTTACTCCCTACGTGATCGACAGCCTGGATGTATGGTATAACCGCAAGGGTGGGGTAGTCTTCGATAGGGAGAAAGCCCGTGAGGAGCTCCTGCAGAAGTTTAACCTGCATCACCTCGACAGCCCGGCCGGAGCGCATTCCATTGGCGACATCCTTTATTGGGCCGGTGCGCACAGCGTCCACCGTATCGTCATGACCGCCCATCTGGTCGCCTCCCCCGCCGCCAAGTGGTTGGGGGTCGTGTTCGTCCAACCTACTGACGACGCGACGTGGTCGGCCTTCGACGCCGACCTGATCACCAGACCGGTGCGCACCGTCACCGAGCTCATCGGATTCGACCCCACTTTCGCCAATGCCCCGGCTGCCGTGGCAGTGGGGGCCCGCAACTTCAGCTGGAAGCTTTCCGGCTCAAACCTGAGACTCATCGAACGTGCCACCGTCTAAACAACTTATCCCGGATCAGCTCGCGTTGGGTGGATCTTTCTGGAACCGGGTTGTGCCGGAGCAAAAGGAGCTGATAGCAGCGCTGGCAGGGGTGACGGACGAGCGTGGACGCTTTGCTCCCGGCACGGCCAGGGTGTTGGAGGGGGCCGGCGGAGGTTTTGACTGCTGGAACTATGGTGCCAACTACTCCGCCCGCTACGCTTCCCGTTGGCTGCGTCCTATCAGGGCGAGCGTGGAAGGGGATGTGGACCAGCCGTTGGCGCTGCAGACAGGCGAGGGGCAGTTGGTGATGGCGGGTCAACGCCTGGCATCCCGGGGGGAGGGACTACGCATCAACGGATTCCGCTTGGAGGACCTCTCATACACCGGTGCCGCCGCCGCGCTGGGGTTGCCAGCAGGTTCCTACATACTACTACCGAGCAGGGTGGATTACGCTGATGGTGACGGACCCTTCCTGTATGCCAACGTAGGGGGGGACGACACACTGCTCCTCACCTTTCAGGGAACGGTCAGCGCCGACGAGGCCGGACTCTACGAGACGATTCTCCACGACACTTGGTTCATCCCCTGTCAGGGGGAGCCCCAGGTGCTGCTGACCCGTAAAGGGCCGCGCATCCGCAACCAAGGCTTCTTGCAGATTGACCAGTGGCTTGCTGTATTCGAAGACCCTGCCGCGCTCTGGCCGGATGGAAATGTTACCGTGCTGGCGGGCACCGCCTCCGGCAACTCCGTGCGGAGCAGTGCCCTTGGTGCGGATCAGTTCCGATTAGGGGGCAACAACGTGATGCGATATCTCCGCGCATCCCAGAGCCCCCTCGCGTTCGAGCGGGCGCTTTCGGAGATCGGAGGCGACCCAGTTCCGGAAAACGATTTCCTGGTGGAAAAAGTGACGCCCGCGGAGAACGGCCACCACTATTGGAAAGACGGGACCCCGGTTTATCTTGCAGGCTCCCCGGAGTATCTAACGGGGGAGACGATGAGTGGAGGTCGGGGGGTGCGTTTACAAGTGTTGTCCAAGTGGCGGGACGGGGCGTTCTGGCGCAACCCCGCCTGGAACCGCTTGCAGATCTCAAGCAAGTGGCTCTGGCCTCACCTGCCTGAGATAAACATCAGCTCCGGATCATACCCTGCTCACGCGTTTGGAGCTCCCCTCCGTTGTCGCGTCGTTACCGGGCAGCCGGGGGAGGAGGCTTTTTGGGACGCGCTGGACGTCCGGGGGGAACTCACGTCCGCGATAGGTTTCACGACAGTCGGGCAAGTCCTCACTGTGGATCTTCTGGATCTGCTTTTCAATCTCCTGGGGGAACGCCTGATGGTTGTCGCCACCACCCTTCACACCTCACAGCCCGCACGTTGGCATCTCGTGCGAGGATGGGCGGAAAGGGAGAGGCCCGCTGGGTGCGTCCTGATACCGGCGCTCCTGCACTCCGTGCGACTACCTTCCATCGTGGGAGGTATTTCCGGCGCTCCCGCTCCCCTTCCAGCCGCCATCGTCCCCGGTGTAGTCGACGGAGAGGGAATCACGTGGGTGGATGAAGACGGGCTGCCATATGTTTTCCTTCCAGCCGCCATCGTCCCCGGTGTAGTCGACGGAGAGGGAATCACGTGGGTGGATGAAGACGGGCTGCCATATGTTTTCCTGGGTTGAGTGCGAGGTTGACTTGCAACCCTCGGAAAGCTAGCCTCCGCGTATGCCGCTGTTGACCGAAGACTCCGCTTACACACTGGTGCAGACAGCTCCGGCAGAGGTGATCAACGCCCCCTCCATGGCCTGGGGGATGACCCTGACTGTCACTTCCTCCGATCTGGATGATTATCCGCCCGAGGTGTTCGTCTTCCAGGCCGAGGACTTTACCGTCAACGCCCGTGCCTGGTTCTCCACCGTGGCCTCCCCTGCCGACATGCTGGAGTATCCGTTGAATGCGCCGGCCGCGCCGGTGGGGGGTGTGCAGCAGCCTTACTTCCGCAAAGCCACCCTGACCCTCATCAGCCGCTCCGCCTCCGACCTGGAGGCTCTCATCGAGGAGATCAAGGGCCGGATCGTCATCCTGGAACGCAACCTCCGCTCACTCCTCACCCTTTCACCCCCATGAATGATTTCGCACTACCGGGGCTGATGACGCCCTCGACCCCGCGGTTTGACGCACTGATACCCCCCATCGTGATCACGCGTGGTGTGGCGTTCCTGGAGGTGTGGACCATTCCGGTGGCGGTCGGTGATCCGGACTTTACAGGTTACACAGCTACCGCGGAAGTGCGGGGGTGTGGCGGTGAAGCGGCGTTCTCCATCCCGGCCACCTTCACCGATGTCGCGGAGGCCACCCTTCAACTCTCCCTGAGCACCGCCGCCACCACCGCGCTCGTGGCGGGTGCCTACTCATGCCGAATCCTCCTCATCTCTCCCGGTGGGAACCCCGAGATCCTGATCAAGGAAAACCCTGTGATTGTCGAAAACTGAACCATGTCCGACCGAACTGTCATACGCCCAGGCCCCTCCCTCCCTCCCCGTGTCATCACCAGGGATGCCGGCGGCGCGGACTCGGCGTCCATCAAGACAAAATATGAATCCAATGCCAACACCAACGCGTTCACCGACACCCTCCAGTCAAAGCTGGGAGGAATAGAAGCGGGCGCAGACGTGACGGACGCCGCGAACGTGGGAGCCTCGGTGGCCGGGGCGACGGAGCTGGTGGCGCTTGACGACTCCGAGAAATTTGCGGTGGTCCACGGGGGCGCCTTGAAATGGATCGCAGGGCTGAGGGGTAAGCTCAAGACCTACTTCGACACGCTTTATTCGGTTGCCGGGCATAACCACACCGGTGTCTACGACCCTGCAGGCAGCGCGGCGGCAGCCCAGTCCCATGCCACCCAGCGTGGCAACCACTCGGGGGAGCAGGCGCAGGCCACCATCACCGGTCTCCCTGCGGCATTGAACGCCAAGGCACCCCTGGCGTCGCCCGCACTGACCGGGACACCCACAGCCCCGACCCCGGCGACCGTGGACGATTCCACCAAGCTGGCCACCACGGCGCATGTGCAGGCTGTGGTGCGGGCACTGGTGGGGCTTGCGCCTGCTGAACTCGACACATTGGTGGAAATCGCTGCGTCCCTGGCGGCCAATGCTTCCTCGGACGCCGCCCTGGTCACCGTCGTTTCTGGAAAAATGGCGAAGGGGTCGAACCTCTCTGACCTAACCAATCTCGCCACCGCCCTGGTCAACCTCGGGCTGGACCAGGTGAACAACACCCCGGACGCATCCAAGCCCGTCTCAACCGCGCAGCAAGCCGCCCTTGACGCCTTGTGGACAGCCGTGGGGGATCTCGCAACACAGGTCGAGGCCGAGGCCGCCAGCGTGGCGACCGTGCGCAGGTGGAGTCCTCTGCGGATCGGACAGGCGATCGTCGGACGGGTCACGACCGCCTTCGTGCAGGCGCTCGGGTTCAGGACCACTGCGGACACCGATACCATTTACGGCAACGACTACCGTGCGGCGAACTTCGCGGCCGGCACCGACTATCTCGCGCCAAACGGGTCGGCGGCGGCGCTGACGGGCTTCCCGACGTTTAACCAGAACACCACGGGCAATGCAGCCACCGTCACAACCAACGCCAACTTAACCGGCCCTGTCACATCCACGGGCAACACCACGACCATCGCGGCCGGGGCAATAACCAGCGTCATGCTTGCCAACGGTGCGGTAGCCTTCCTGCTGGGTACCAACACCGGTGACAACGCGCCAAACACCACATCCAATGCCTACGCCGACTCTCTGGTCGTCGGCCTTCTTGATGATCGGGGCAACCACGATGCCAGCGCCAACACCTTCCCCTCCTCGGGCGGGAGCGGAG
>Ga0105054_10011084_pt1 | contig 11320 bp, 17 predicted proteins | sample BON02_FD_78091 | JGI IMG/M metagenome (GOLD analysis project Ga0105054, IMG submission 78091) | Freshwater microbial communities from Lake Bonney liftoff mats and glacier meltwater in Antarctica - BON-02 (megahit assembly) | ecosystem: Environmental > Aquatic > Freshwater > Ice > Glacier... | reverse complement strand
TGACAATACAGACACCCGGACCGGATCCACTTCGACGCAATCCACGCGGGCTGCGCCTGCTTTGATCGCTGCGGCCGCCATGGCGCCCTCACCGGCTGACGGTTCCAGCACGCGTAGCCCACGCAGGTTTTCGCCCGCCACTTTGGCTGCCACATCCGATGGCGTCGGGTAAAACTGCAGTTCGGTCGATACCTCAGTTGACCGAACGCGGTTTGCCCGCGCCGGATCCTGGCTGGCGGTTTCCCATGCATCGGGAAGAACGGCACCGTAGTATTCACTCAAAAGGCGATTCACTTTCTCGACCAGGTCATCCCGCGTAAACCAAAGGTGTGCGTTGCCGTTTTGGAATCCTTTCAGTCGAAAAAAGCGGGTTTCGGCTACGGACTGCTTTGGGCCATATCCTCCACCCTTACGGCTTTCATCTACCGCTCTTTCCAGCGCGCGTGAGTTTGGCGCGACGCCATCGAGAACAGCGAAGGCACGCTCGATGTCGCCGATGGTGTCCCAGCTGTGGCCGTATGTTGTTGAACCAAACGTTGTGTCAAACGCGCGCGTGATAACAACTCGCGCGCCAAGTTTGAACCCGTCGTGGCTTTTGAACCGCCGGTCCAGTTTTGAAAAAGCCATGGCGATGCCACGCTTGAAAATCGTGTCGGCGTCTTCAAACAGCGACGCAAACGTGGCGCGCACGGTGTCTTCCGAAACTTCGGGCACGTCATCGCCCTGCAACTGCAGTTCGAAGGCCTCCTTGGCGGTGGCGTCCATGAGCCGGTTGAACCCGGTCAAAGACATAAGTCCTTTCCAGACCGCAACATCGACCGCGCGGCGTAGGTTTTGCTTGGACCGGTCAGGGTCGTGAAGTGTTCCGAACACCATGTCTGCGCCGTGCCTATCCTCGCCAGTGTAAAGGCTGTTGCCGCGCAAGACTCCGGCAAGGTCTTTGCGCACAGATGCCGTGGCTGCGAACGTTTCTGTGAGGGTGTCAACAGCGGCTATGAGCGTTTCAAGCGATTGGTCGCGCAGAGCGACGATGCGGGTTATGTCGGTAGATGCGACGGGGCTGTGGAAAGTGGTTTCGTCAAGCATTGGGTGTCTCCAAGTTATGGTTTGGACCGGCCGCAATGGCGGCCGGGTTTCAGGTGGGGGCGGGGTAGGGGTTGGTGAGTTGTCAGGCGGCGAAAAGCGGCAGGTCTTCGTATCCTTCGACGAGGCCGCCCCATTGGCTCGCCATTGCGCTGGCGATGCCTTGAAAAGTCTTGGAACGGATTTTCCAGCGCAGCGGCCCGGGCGGCGCGCGATGTATGGCGCTCCAAACCGTGTGCTCTTCCGTGCCCGCTTTTGGCGGCGTCAGCGCGTAGGTCGGGCGAAGCTTTGGAAGATTTCTCAAATACAGTCCCGTGCCCTTAAAAGCGGGGTCGCCAAACTGCCACGGCTGCACCGTCTGCGCGGCGGGCTTGAAGTTTTTGATGCGGGCTTTTGCGTGTTTGTGCATAACGGGGTTCTCAACACAGACCCGTTCAATCGGTGCGTTCCAGCACTCGCTGAATAGCGATGCGCCTTCGTCCAACTCTTTCCACATTTCTTCATGCGTCCGGCCCGGTGGTGGCGTAGATAGCCAGCGCACACCACTGTTACAGAGACGGGTGCATGGTGGGTGGAGGACGGCAAGCAGGTCCCAACCGCCGTTCAGCACGTCGCGAATGTCGCCTCGGATGTGGTGGTTGCTGCCGTCATCTGCTGGCAGAATGTCGCACGACCAAGCGTCGTGTCCGAGCGATGCAAAAGCCCGGCGCACGGTGCCGGACGTTTCGCAGCCTACCAATACGCGGAGGGGTTTGGTGTTCATGCTGCCACCCCTTGCCGTATGGGCTGAAGCACAACACCACGTCCACGTCTACGACAAACTTTTAAACCAAAGTGCTTGAAAAAAGCATCCATTTTACCAATAGCAAACTTGCTTTTCGAAGGCTTCGAGCCGCTAATATCAAAAATATACGGACGAAGTTTTGGCATTACCACAAAACTTCCATTCGAGAAATACAAATGGAAACGATATGTTTTGACACCGCACTGAAAATATATGTCCCAGTGTTCGGTGGTGTATGCGGGCTGGTTGGGTGACCGCTCCACAGTGTAGCCATCGGCCGTGATGGCCAGGTGCTGGTGGGCCGTGATGCCCGTGATGCGCGCGCTCATGCTGCCACCTCCCCGATCTTAGGCAGGACTGACATGTGCTTGCGCAAAAGGCGGCAATGTCCCGGCTCTGTTTTGTGTGTCGAAAGCCAGTATTGCATGAAGCTTGCTGTCTTTTTGACATCACGCAGCGCGCGCTTTGCTTCTTTTGTCAGTGCAGACGCAAGAGCGGTATTTGCGAGATGAACAAAGTGCTTTGCTGACATAAGTTCGTGCGCAGAAAGGGGCGCCGTGGAAACTTCTGGCTGTGGATTATACCAGCTCATGCTGCCACCTCGAGGCCGCGCTTGACCATGAACCCGCGCCAGAAGTCGGGGGCGCCAACATCTACGATGTTGGAAAGCTGGAACGCGCCGGTTTCGGCCGCTTCGAAGACGTAAACTCGGTCTTCGCCCTTCAGTTTGAAGGCCTCAAGGGCTGCTATGGAAAGCTCCAACATGCCCTGACACGAGTGTTCTGCGCTTCCGTAAAATGCGACTTTGGAGCCGGGCGCCGATTTCCAAACGGTGCGTCCGTTGGCGTTGGTTTCGATGACTTGGTATTTCTTGCGTGCTGCTTGTGCCATTTTCTTTTTCCTTGTTTCACGGCCGCTTCATTGCTTCCGATACATTCAATATGGTCCCCCGAAATCCAAAGCGAAACTTTTACGAAGAGAAAAAGAAACATTTTTATGCGTCCGTAAAAACAAAAAGAAAAAGGCCGCGTTTTTTCACGCGGCCCTTTGAAAAGTTTATGCGGCGAGTGGTTCTCCGTAGCGCCGGATGCGGTCGACAACGTCGGAAACCAAAGCGTCAAAGGCGGACAAACGCTGTTCCAGCGTTGCGATGAACACCTCATCGCGGTGCGCGCGGACTTTAAACATGGGGAGTCCCGGATAAAACGCGCAAAGGTCGACCCAGGAACGCCCGGTTATCCAAAGCTGGCCCTGAACCTGCGCTTCATGCTCATCTGGAAACTCGCCGTCCAGCAACATGGGAATGAGCAGTTTGGGCAGGTGAGTCTTGAACTCAACCAGGCCGTCGGTGCCAACGAGACCATCAGGCGACGCACCAAATCGGCCACGTTTCACAAAACCGACTTCGACAACGTCGGTGTCAGCAAGCATCTCATAGTCGGACCGCAACTGCGGCTCGAGCTCTTGGCCACGGCGTGTGTGGACCGTCGAAAATCCCTCGGCTGGTTCGCCGGTCAAAATCTCGCCCGCGAGCTCGTAAGCGTAGGTGAGTGCGGTTTTGGACGGCTTGCCGGCCTCTTTGTCCGCTTTGCTTTGGGGCTGTGTCAGGACGGCTTTGAACCGCGACGCCGTGGCGACACCGGCGCGGATACGCAGCCATTCTTCGGTGCCTTGTTCAAGACCTGGGTATGCGACAGAGCCGTTTTCGAGGTCGATAGTGGGCAGGTGTGAAAAGTCGAACATGGGTTCCTCCGTTTTGTTCGATGGGGTTTGGACCGGCCCGAAGGCCGGCCGATTCGTCAGGCGGCTGGCTTTTCTTCTGCAGATGCAGCGGCTTGCGTGGCTTGCTTTTCTGCAAGTTTCCGCTTCAAAAGACCTTCCAGGCGTTGGAAGTCGGCGGGCCGGATGTCTTCCAAAGACGTCGCTTTGGCGCTCGACAAGAACCGCTTTTCATCTGCACCCGCGGCCGCGATAAGTGTGCGCAGCGCCTTGACCTGGCTACCGGTCAGCTCCGTGGGGGCCGCAACTTGTGCCGCAGCCTGTTGGCGCTGTGGCGCGCCATCGCTGTCTGCGATTGCGATGTTGAAGTAGGCGCAGAGCATGTAGCGGCGGGCGTATGTGACTGTGCTGCCTTTGGCCTGAATGTTCGTCTTGGATGCCTTGCCGCCAGTGCCCTGATTATCCAGCGGGAAGTCATCCTCGAACTGGTCGACGTGCCCGAGGCGGTGCGCTACCCGGAAAACCACGCGCTGGTTTCCTGCTTCTGCGCCGGGCACGCTCTTTGCAGAAACAGAGAAGCCATGGGCGCGAATGACCGGCATTGCCGTGTCTTCGATGGCGGCAAGGTCCGCGAACTTCGTGTTGTTGAAGCTGTTCGTGCGGTTCCGCAGAACCACAGGAATCGCTGACTGCGCGGCAGCCAAGTCTGCGAAAAACTGCCGTGTTGCGCGGCGGTCCTCGTCTTCGCGGGCCCGGTCTTCGAGCCGCTCTTTCGTGTCGAGCAGCTGCGAGATGACGTCCAATCGACCCTCGGAAACGGCGCGCTCCAAAATGCGGTCGATGGACGTCCCGCCCTGCGCGATGATCGCCGGGGCAGGGGCTTCAGGTGCGACGACGACAGCCGTCGCCTCAAGAATTTCACCGGTTTCGGCGTCGATGGTTTCGTGTTTTGTCATGTTGGTTTCCTCCGTTTTGACTTACTTGAAATAGGGAAAAGCGAGTGCGTTTCCAAACTTCAAAATGCATGTGGAACATTTTTGAAGCTTGGTAAGGGTAGGTCTGGAAGTTTTTTTCGTCTGGGTCATACGGCAAACTGTGCGACCCGCTCCATTTCGTGAAAAATGGGTCGGCGAGCGCATTTGCGGTTTTGCGCCTTTATGTGCATTTTGTATTTTGGACCGGGCCAAAACTTCCCCATCTGCATTCCAGAGGAGAACGGAACCATGCATTACGCGAAACTTTATGCGACGCTCATAGCGTCAAGAGGTGAGACAAACCCCACCCCAGAACGTTATGTCAGGCACGCTGTTTTCCCGTCAGCGTTCGGAGGAACTCGCTGCCGAGAAAACTTCGTGTTCCTGACCGCGCGCGAGTCCTTTGCTGCCGCGGGTATGCTCCTGCGCATGTGCCCAGGCGAGGTGTCGCGCGGACGTGTAGCGATGGGCATCGGCAATATGCTCGACCGGTTTCCAGTAAACAAAAAAACAGCATGGCTGCGCCGTGCGGTCCGCCGTTATGCCGGAGAAAGGCCAAGGTCGGAAACGGCTACGCTGTGGAACTACGACGGCCGCAAAGCCACAGGCACCCGGATCCAGCTCTCGCTCGCAACGGGCATTGATTACGACCGTGTGAGGGATCTGCTCACCGGCCGGCGGGAAATGGCAAGAGGTTGGTCTGCGTCCGAAGAGCGCGCAAAACAGGGGCCAGCAAAGCGCGGGCCAAGGCCAAAAGACCGGCGCATGGATTTTTTCAAAGAAGAATTCGGCTCCAGTTTTTTTTGATTGCGCATTTTTTACCTAACTCAACCCCGGCCTGTTCTGGCCGGGGGCCTGTTCATGCTGCGCGACTATCAAACTGAAGACCTGGGGAAAGTCAGCGACGCTCTCAAACAAGGCGCACAACGGGTCTTGTTTGAAGCGTCGGTCGGCTACGGCAAGAGTGTTCTCATCGAGGCCATGGCGGAGGCTTATTCAAAGACCAACCGCCGGGTGTGGGTCCTGTCGAACCGGTCGTCTATTATAAACCAGCTGCGGAAACGGGCGGCGCACTTGCCTGGCGTCCAGGTTATGACTGTCCAGGCTGCAGACCGGCGCCTCGCTGAACTGGCCGCAAACCCGGCCGCACTTGTCCTTATCGACGAGGTGCACATGGGCGGGTCAGCGGCGCAGTATGGGCGTGTGATGGCATGTGCACCTGCCGCCCGGGTCATTGCCTTTACGGGCACGCCAAGCCCACAAAACTTTGAAACGTTCCCGCGCCATATCGAGGGTCGGTCTTCCAGGTGGCTCACAGAACGTGGCTTCCTTTCGCCCCTCAGATACTTCACGCCAAACCCGCTCGATATGCGTGGCGTTAAGGTTCGAAACGGCGAGTTCGACGAAGCGCAGGTCATGGCCATCTTGGAAGAAGGCAAGATCTTCGGCAACTCAATCGAGGCCTATCGCACTTACGGTCTCGACGTGCCTACCCTGGGATTCTGCGTCAACGTCAAACACGCCATCGACACTGCAGAGCGCTTCCGAAACGCAGGGCACGCGTGCGAGGTCATCACCGGTAAGGATAGCGAGCGTGCGATGGCCTATAAGATTGCTGCTCTTTCGGATGGTGGCTTAGCGGTTTCTGTGGACAAGGTGTCAGCCGGGTTCGACCTACCACACCTGGGCGTCATACAGTCAATGCGCCCAACGGCATCGAAAAGAACTTGGAAGCAACAGCTAGGGCGTGCTGCTCGTATAGCACCTGGGAAAGACTTTGGCTTGGTCATTGACCAGGTCGGCAATAGCCTCCTGCATGGCACCCTGACGCAGCCTACCAACTGGCGCGCGGGCGGCGGAAAGAGAACCTGGGCGGCCGACGACTCGCACACAGAAGAAGGCCAGGCGCTGTCGGTGCGTCAATGCCGGGCTTGTGTCGCGGTGTTTGAAGCTGGCCCGTCAATGTGCCCTCACTGCGGGGCGGATCTGGCGCGGGACACCCGCATATCGCGTGCCGAGTCCGTGCGGCTTGAAGAGATGGCCGCCGAAGACATTGAAAGAAAGCAAAGAGAAGCGGCCGCGCTGCGCAAGCGGCAAGGCCAAACCATCGCACAAATGCGCGCCTACCTGGGGCACGATACTGCCGTCAAAAATATGCGGAAACGCTACGACCGGGCCCATGCTTCTGGCGATGAAATGGTTGCCAAGTTCGCGCACGAACAGCTCCGGCAGGCGCGTGCGCTATGAATCTGGAAACTGACATCCACAACCGGATCCTTCTGGCCCTCTGCCAAGCTTACCATCCCCACGGCATTTTCTGGCGTCAAAACGCGGGCCGGGTTCGGTCTGACCGCGGCGCATGGGTTTCACTGGGCCCCACTGGCATATCCGACGTCGTGGGCGTGGTGCACGGCATGCCCGTGTTCGTCGAAGTCAAAACCGCAACGGGCAAACAACGCACCGGGCAAAAGGCGTTCCAGGTAGCAGTTGAAAGAGCAGGCGGGTTCTACATCGTCGCGCGGTCGGCAGAAGAGGCACTTGCCGGGGTTAGAGAAGGTCTTCGAGTGAGAGACCGCGGGCTTGAAAAGCTACTAAAAGCTTCCCACGCGCCCTAACTTCTGTCATCGAAACATTTTCGCTCGTGCACCCCCACAGCGCGGCGATGTCACCTTGCGACTCGTTGCGGACATGCCTTTGCAACACACGACGCTCGCGCGCAGATAACCCCGCAACATCTGCGGCATGTTCAATAGCCGCCCATCCAGATGCACTTTCTGAATAGGGTTCCGGCGCCCAGAGTTGAAACACCGTCTCGCCCTCATCGTCTCCAAAAATAGCCACGCGTTGAGCCTTTTTCACAATCTTGTCTGGGGTTGTTGCAGGTGAAGACGCATGTCTCGCCACTTTTCGACCAGCGTCTTGCATGTAAAACCCACACAGCGTCACGAACCCATCTGGACGGCTCCTGTCAAACTTCACGGCTGCCTCCACGACAGCAAGTCGGTATTCAGCCCGCAACTCTTCGAACACGTCCTGTGTCCGGGCGAACTTGCGGGCTTGATTAACAACGAACCCCTCCACCGACGCGCATAGCGCCGTCAAGGCAGCCCTGTCGCCGTGGTCTTGCCATGCGACTGCCCAAGCCAGTTGCTGTTCTTTGAGAGTTGGTTTCTGTTCCATCCTGTGCAGATGGGGAAAATGGGCACGGTTTCAAAATGAAAAGGGCCGCCCGTGGGCGGCCTCGTAATTCCTGTTAGTCAAAAAGAAGCATAACATGGCCGCTCATGTTTCCACCTCCTGAAACTTCTCCTCAAGAACAACAGGGTAGCCCAATTTTTGACTATTGCGGATTTCATACAACATATTTTCGAAATTCATTCTCATGAATTGATCGGTCCACGATCCATCGACTTTCTGCGGCATAACAGTATTAAAAATGCATGTGATATGCATTGGCCGTTCGTTGTTTGATGCTTGTGCCGCTGCGCGCGTTTTTAAAGCGTCAAACGGAGCCTCGCATTCAACTCTGCATGACATGTGACTAACTATACCATCGAACGCTTTTGTCAAAACAGCGCCAATCGCAATTCGCTCCATATCATTTTTTGAGTCAAGTTTTTTGGCAAACTCCAGAGCGTCAACAACGTATGTCCGATGTGGTATGCAAGCTTTTGCGTAAGCGATCAACGCGTCAGCGTATTCATTTTCGTGCGTAAGCATGGTTTTTGTCCTTTTCCCGGGCCGCGCCATTCGCTTCCCATACAAATAATATGGGTCCTTGACTCCCAAACTGTTTAACTTTTCTTTTAGAAAAAGAAACATTTCTTTTGGTCCGTAAAAAGCCGTAGTAAAACCGCCATTTTTTTCTTCTCGGCCCGTAAAAACTTTACCACCGCTTATGTATGGGTTGGCGCCTGGCTATTTCCACCAGCGCCAACCAACGCACTATCGGATCCGGGTCCATGCCCCGCGACCACCACACGACCGAAGTTGCCACCCCATCAAACCGTGCCCGGCTTGACAGACATTCATGTGCTGTGGGGGCCCGCATCACCCCCACCTCGACGCCGTGCGCGCCCGTGCGACACGTTCGTTCGGAAACCGAAACTGCCGCAATGTGCCCGCCCGAAACGACACCAGGTCGTCCTCTTGGCGCCGCGCCTCTGCCGCAGCCGCGCGCTGCGCATGTTCAACCCGGTCTCTTTCTTTCCTGGCGGCCTCGACCTGGGCCACCGTTGGCTTTGAGCGCATGGCCTCATCCGCAGCGTGGGCTATGCGTGCGACCACACCGTCGGCTTCGACCCACGGCTTGTGGCCGCGCATTTGGCTTTCACACACATAAGCCCTCTGCAAAAGAGGAACCAGCGACGTGCGTGGGCGCTGCCAGTGCGGCAATGCCGCGCCGGTTTCCCAATCGAAACCGAAAGCGGAAACCCACGCGGTGCGCATATCCAAAACTGCTTCAAGCATGCGCGTGCATCCGGCCCGAAACGCAGGGTCGGATCCTTCCGAAGCCGCGCCAGCTTTCAAAACGGCCTCAGCGATGGCTATACGCAACCGCAACCGTGCGGCAGGTGTCGCCGGCCCTTGTATGGGTTTCGGATGAAAAAGCCGCGCCGAACGCATGATGCCCGTGGCATCAATATGCATTGTCTTGTCCTCCGGCTTGCTTTGACAACCGGCCAAGAAGCTCCGTGTTCAGTGTGGAAACGCGGCGCAGGAGCTGGTCTGCGACATCAACACGGCCCGCTTTCAGCTCTTTAAAAACCCGCTCGTTCAAGACGCCGGACAAATCCCACAGCGAAGCTAGAGGCACACGGGTGAGACATGCTGCAAAAGCCATTCGGGCGTGTCCCGAAGCCTGAGTCAGTAGTTCCTCTCGTGTTGCTTCCTCGGCGGGGGTGCGGGGGCGAAGCCCCCGCATGGTGGTGGACTGGGTGGTCATGGCGTGGCCCCCTCTGCGCGGATGGCGGCAACACGGGCGTGGGCTGCCATAATGCTGTGGGCAGTAGTTGGAACAGTCGCAACGGCCCTGAAAGGCTCGTCCGTGTCCCACTCGCTGTCTTTGTCGGCTGTGCGCGGATCCTGTTCGCCAAAGAGGATGTCGCCCTTACTGTCGACGACCGCATACTTGATGTCGGGTTCCATTTCCGTAACCAAGCCGTCGTATTCGACGTATTTCCCATGCTTGGCATAGACGGCCACAAGGTCTTCGAGGAACGCCTGCATTTTGGGGTCCGGGCCCAGCGGCTCCTTTGGCTCAGGCTTAGGCCCGAACAGGTTGCCGGAAATGTGAAACATGCTTGGAACGCTCATAGCGCACCCCCATTCGCCGCGCTGGCGGCGCGCCGCGCGATATACCCGTCCGGTTTGCGGCGTGCCAAAGCAATCGACTTCTCACGTGCGAACCGTCGGTCGGCTTGCGAGTTCACCGCCATTTCATATATCAAGCGCGCCAATCGGTCGGGCGTCGGTATATCCCCATCGGCAAAACGTTTGAAACGTGCATGGGTATCAGTGGGCGGTCGGTCGGACGTCCAAACGCGCGGCGCGCCGGAGTTCGATGCGACGCACAAAAAGGGAGCGCCCGTCTGGACCTGCTCCAAAACCGAGATGAACTTGCGGGGGGTTATTGGGGTTTTCATGGCTTGGCCTTTCTGTTGTTTGGCCCCGGCGTAGTGCCGGGGCAGGGGTGTCAGGCTGCCTCAAAAAAGGCGGCGAGGTGCTTGTAGGCGCCGTTACGGACGACCTCACGGAGCGAGACACCGGGTTCCAAACTGCAGGTCATGGCGACGACTTCGACACGGAAACCAACGGGCGCTGTCTGTCCGGCCGCGTGGATCGGGTGAAACACAACGTTCAGGCACGCAATGGACGGCAGGGACTGTGCATGCTTGAGCAGCGTCTGGTCGACGTATTTGGCGTATGCTTCAAGCGTAGGAAAGTCGGTTACCATTTTTGGACCATCCTTGACGGAGGCAGCTTCGGTGGCTTCTTCTTCCGTGCCGAAGAACTGCTCAACCAATGCGCGCAACGCGGCGGCCTGCTCGGCACCAACGGTCCAAAGTTTAGCGTCTGCGTCCCAGCGACGGCCGGGAATGGCCTTCACTGCTGCGACGAAGTCGGTGTTGTAGGCGGTGCGAGCGGCGAAGCGTCCTGCTGTTTCAAAAACTTGTGCCATTGTCGTCTTCCTTTTTTTCAAGAAAGCGACCATCGCCTTCCCATACAAATAATATGGGTCCTGGGGGTCCAAACTGTTGAACTTTTCTGCAAGAAAAGTGAAGATTTATTTTCACCAGTAAAAAGGCAAAGAGAAACCAAACACTTTTTTTCGCGTGCTCGTAAAAAGTTTCTTGCTTACCCGACTGCGCTTATGGCAGCTATTGCCTGTTTTGCAGTCAGTTCTCCTATGAACTCTACTTTTACAGAGCCGTCATGCAGGAGATTCAGTCCGTGTAAACCAAGTAAGAAACCCGGAAGATATCTGTATAAAGCCCCCTCCACCCCGCCAGCTGCAAAAATGATGGACCTGGATATTTGGCGTTGCTCGTAAAGCCTGGCCTCTTCCTGCAGACTCCGGACGGCCTGTGCAGCTATAAATGCAAGAGAACCCCTCATCGGCCCCCTCTTCGAGTTGCTGAGCCAGCTGAGAAAGACGCTTTTCGACATATCTGGTGGATCTGGGCGAAAGGAAAACTCAAAGTTCTCGCCGTTTTTTATTTTATACGGCGATACTTCCAAAAGCCCACACATTCCACTT
>Ga0105054_10011078_pt1 | contig 11323 bp, 12 predicted proteins | sample BON02_FD_78091 | JGI IMG/M metagenome (GOLD analysis project Ga0105054, IMG submission 78091) | Freshwater microbial communities from Lake Bonney liftoff mats and glacier meltwater in Antarctica - BON-02 (megahit assembly) | ecosystem: Environmental > Aquatic > Freshwater > Ice > Glacier... | reverse complement strand
TCGCCGACGCCATCCTTGCATTCATGCGTGAAACCATCCCGCAGGAATGGACGAAATTCCGCGACAAGGTGTCAGACAACTTCCGCGTCGTAACCCACGAGAACTTTCGGGTTTTGGAGTAGAGGCGGTATAGCTATTATGTTCAACGAAACATCAGGGGTAAGCGTCCGGCCTGATTGCCCTGCCGCCGTTCGGTAGTTGGCGATAGTATCCACTTGTGATGATGGACATTTTTGGGGGCTGAGGTAGCGGATCGGCGCAGGTGCAGGGTTTGGCAGGGCGACGAGAAGCGGATGATCTGCGCTCAGACGCGAGTTGCGAGTGTTTCGGTCAGCCAGGTCGCGCGGCGCTATGATGTGAACGCCAATCAGATCTTCAACTGGCTGGAGGACGCCAAATTTATGAAGGGACGAGGCCGATGAAGATGCGATTTATTTTTTGACCGTCGAGATTGTGGCTCCCGTGCGCCACGAGGTCAAACGCCGCGCCGCGACTGGTGGCCAGATCGAGATCGAGCTTGTGGACGGGCTGACGGCGCGACTATTTTCTTCGCCAAATCGAGCCCGACTATGATAATATCCCCCGCCAAACTTTCCTTTTGTGGATCATTTCAGACCTACCTTGGCACATCGAGTCCGTCGGGGGGGGGGGCATTACATCATTAGAGCCCCGTTCTTGCTTCAGAGCCCGTTGAGCATCTCACGTGCCCTACTAAAAACAGTCTTGACTGTCTTTTTAATCCGCGCAATCTTGTCATATAACATTGCTCCGGGGGTGCGGCATGGCTGATCAAGACGACTACAAACATCGCAGCTATGGAGAAATTCCGGTTGGTACGGGGCTCAAGCCCGGAATCGTGGTAGTGGATTTCCAAAAAGGTTTCACGGACGCGCAGTATCCGCTAGGGGGAGCGCATCTTGTCATGCGTGCGCTGGAAAATACCGAAAAGTTGCTCAAGGTGGCTCGGGCTTACGGGGTGCCAGTTGCGAGCTGCAATACCGCATATATGAACGAACGCGAGATGCCCTATTGGAAGATCACCGCGGTGCGCGAAACCTTTCGGCACGATCATCCCAGTGTCGAACTGGACCCGAGAATCTACGACGCAAATTACGATCTGGTCGTCTGTAAAAAGGGTCCGTCGATCTTTTTCGGAACGGATGTTGCCAGTTTCTTTGCCAAGGAGCGGGTGGACACGGTCATTGTCACAGGCTGCAATACCAGTGGCTGCATCCGGGCGACGTCGATCGACGCGTTCAGCCATCGGTATCGGACGCTGGTGCCAGAAGACTGCGTCGGTGACATTGAGGAGCAGCCACATCGCGATAATCTGCGCGACCTTGGGCGGCGTTATGTCGATGTGGTCGATCTGCAATACACGCTCGATTATCTTGAAAATTGGCACAAGGCCAAGGGTGGCATGTGAAATTGTTTTGCCGATGCTCTTCGTCTTACTGATGGTCAACGCGAGCATCTACGCGGATACCCAGCACCTCGATTGAAAGAAGCCAGATGACTCTTATTTTATTGAAAAATGCCCGTATCGTTGATGGTGTCGAAAGTGACCCGACTGACCCGATGGGAATCGTAATTGAGAACGGCATGATCCGCGAGGTTGGCCCTAACGCAACGCTAAAGACGGATGAAGTAATTGATCTGGCCGGGTTGACGGTGATGCCGGGGCTGATCGACTGCCACGTCCATGTCATCGCTACGACTGCCAATTTGGGGTTGAATGCGGCACTGCCTCCTTCGTTGATTGCGGCGCGCAGCAGCGTGCTGATGCGTAATATGCTGATGCGTGGTTTCACGACTGTTCGCGATCTGGGTGGTGCCGACCGTGGATTGCAGCTTGCGGTCGAGGAAGGCATTTTTGTTGGACCGCGTCTGGTGATTTGTGGCAAGGCTTTGTCGCAAACTGGAGGACACACCGATTACCGCGGCCCATATGACAGCCGGAATGTCGGCTGGTATGCGCAAAGCCTCGGTGCGATGGGTCGCATTTGTGATGGTATTGCAGACGTGCAACGGGCAGCGCGGGACGAAATCAAGAACGGTGCGCAATTCGTCAAGGCAATGGCGGATGGGGGCATATCATCGCCATCCGACCCAGTTGGTTATCTTGTTTTCTCGGTCGATGAACTGAAGGCAATGGTCGAGATTGCAAAGGGCTTTGGCACCTACGCCACGGGGCACCTTTATACAGATGAGGCAATTGTCCGCGCGTTGGACTGCGGTTTTGAGTGCATCGAACATGGCAACCTAATTTCAGACGCCACCATCATGCGCATCGCCAAGGAAGGCATTCCTTTGGTTCCGACCAATATCACCTATGACATTCTTGCAAAATCGGGTGCCGATTTCGGGTTGCCGCCAGAATCTGTCGCCAAGATCGCGGATGTGCGCGAGGCCGGGCTGGCGCGGCTTGGGAAAATGCACGCGGCAGGGGTCGTGATGGGCTATGGCTCTGACTTGCTGGGCGGTATGCAGATCGAGCAGTCGGGCGAATTCCCGTTGCGAGGGCGCTATATCCCGGCGGACGCGGTCATCCGGTCAGCCACTGTGGACGCAGCGAAAGTGCTGCGAATGGAAGGCAAGATTGGAACGATTGCGCCTGGTGCCTTTGCCGATATTATTGCTGTCGACGGAAATCCACTGCTGAACCTTGATCTTTTGACGGCACAGGGGGCGCATATGCCGCTGATCATGAAGGGGGGCAGGGCCGTCAAGAAGGCCACGTCGCTTTGATTGCAGGGCTGTTTGCTGGTTGGACCCAAACCTCCAACATTGCGAACAAGCGGCGAGATCCGATCAACCACTGTGCAGGCCTTTTCGCGGCGAAAGTGGACTGACTTTACCATCAACCAACAGAGGAACGAAAATGAAAAAACTGATGACCTTCACAGCGATTGCCGGGCTTTTAGCCGGCGTTGCATCGGCTGAGACCAACTTTATCGCAAACAGTTTTTACGAAGGCGCTGTTCCGATGTCGGGCGAGGGCTATGTCCGCTGGGCTGAGCTGGTCAAAGAGCTGTCGAACGGTGATCTGGTGCCTGAAGTCTTTACTGGCACGGTACTTTTGGCACCCCGCGCAGCCCTTCAGGGTATTCAAGACAATGTCGTGCAGGTTGCGCATCACGCGGCGATCTATACGCCTTCTGATCTTCCAGTAGCCAATGCTGTGCAGGAGCTGGGCTTTGCTTATTCAGATCCGACTCTCGCAATTCTTGCCGTGACTGATTTTTCGATGAACAACCCGGTTCAGCTTGCCGAATGGAAAGACAAGCGGGTGGTTTATCTTGGGGCCTATGCGACCCCGGCCTATGTGCTGATGTGTTCAAGCCCGGTTCGCACCCTCGCCGAGATGAAGGGCAAACGCATTCGGACTGCCGGTTCAGCCGTTTCGGTCTGGGTCGAAGAGGCAGGCGGCATTCCTGTCAACGTGCCGTCAAGCGAGATGTATACCGGGCTTGAACGCGGCACTCTTGACTGCGCCACGAACGCGGCCAGTGACCTTCTAGATCGGTCGCTTCTTGAAGTGGCAGAGCATACGACACTGCTGTCAACGGGGATGTATTGGTCTGGTCCGCAATGGGGCTATAATCCTGATTTCTGGGCAGCCCTCACGCCTGAGCAGCGCGAAATCCTGATGCAAGCCTCGGCGCGTTCGATGGCGCGCATGGTCATTGCCTACGGCACCAAGGTCAATGCAGGTCTTGAGGCATCCAAAGCAGCAGGCGGCAATGTATATGAGCCAGAGCAAGATCTTGCCGATCACGTGGCTGAGTTCCGCAATCGCACCTCTGCCTCTGCTGCGGCAAAGGCCGGCACCGATTTTGGTGTGGCTGAACCAGAGGCGCTGATTGCTGATTTCGAAGCAACGATGCAGAAATGGGTCGATTTGTTGGCCAATGTCGACACGAATGATGAAGATGCCCTGACAGAACTTGCCATGCGGGAAATCTTTAGCAAGGTCGATGCGACAACTTACGGCGTGAATTAATCGCCTGCGGGCCTGCGCGTGTCGCAGGCCCGCTTAACCACTGCGAGAAAGGCTTGGGTTTCAAGATGAATATGGTTCTTGGGACCATCCGTTGGCTCAACAATGGCACCGCCGCAGCGGCCTGTATTGTGATGGTGCTGATGATGCTGCATATCACGCTTGACGTAGGGGTGCGATACTTCTTCAACGGACAGATTGTAGGCACGCTGGAATGGGTGTCGTTCTACTACATGGTGGCGCTGGTTTTCCTTGGGTTCGGCTATGTCGAATATAAGAATGAGAATATTCGCGTCGACCTGTTTGCGCAGTTGATGCCAAATCAGGTGCAATTTGGCCTTTATATATTTGCTTGCCTTCTGGGTTTGATTTTTTTTGGGATGCTTTTCTGGCGGACCTTGCTTGACGCCATCAGTGCAACGCAGCGAAGCGAAGAGGCGATGAGCAATTTCCGATTTCTGATCTGGCCCGCGCGTTGGACATTGCCTATCGGCTTTGGGGGAACCTTCTTGGCCGTATTAGCAAACTTGCTGCGCGCAATTGTGCGCCGTGAGGCCCTTTGATGCAGCAGTCCGCAAAACCTTCAGAGGGAATGATATGAGCAACCTAGATATAGGCATCGCAGGTGTGGTTGCGGCCCTTGTGTTGATCGCCATCCGCGTGCCGATCGGTCTGGCGCTTGGCCTTGTTTCAATCGCGGGCGTCGCTTTCATGTTCAACATGAATGTGGCTTGGGGGATGATATCGACCACACCCTTCGATTATGTGGGCCAGTGGGAGCTGTCGGCGGCGCCGATGTTCTTGCTGATGGGATTTATCTGCTCGTCCACCGACATGACCCGCGGTCTGTTCACTGCGCTCAGGCTGTATCTTGCGAGATTGCCCGGTGGCTTGGCGATCACCTCTGTCGCGGCCTGTGCCTTCTTTGCGGCCGCCTCGGGGTCATCGGTCGCGACCGCTGCTGCAATGTCGCGCATGGCTGTGCCGGAAATGCTGAACAATGGGTATGATCGAGGGTTGGCGACAGGTACGATTGCCGCGTCAGGAACTTTGGGGTCACTTATTCCGCCGTCGATCCTTCTAATTCTTTACGGGGTCTATGCCCAAGTGTCGGTCGGTCAGCTTTTCATGGCGGGTTTTCTTCCGGGCCTGCTGTCCGCGTTTATCTACATCGCGATGATTTACATCCGCGTAAAACTGAAACCCGAACTTGCCGGCACAGTGCAGATCGACCCCACAGCGCAAGAGCGGCGCGATGCGTTTCGCGACGTCTGGCCTTTGCCAACATTGATCCTAGTTGTACTGGGCGGTATATTTTCTGGTGTTTTCTCACCCACAGAAGCGGGTGCGCTGGGTGCTTTTGCGGCCGCAGTTATCGCAATTGTGCGCCGCAAACTAACCCGTGCAGCGCTGTTCGAAGCCGTTTCGCAAGCAATTGTTTCGACAGCGTCAATCTTTATCATTTTAATTGGTTCGTTGTTTTTCACCAGGTTTTTGGCCCTTTCAGGATTTCCGCGGGCTTTTGCAGATGCAATTCTGTCGGTCAGTACTGAAACTTGGTGGATTTTGCTGGCAGTGACGATGATCTTTCTCGTTCTTGGGATGTTGATCGATAGTATCGGTCTGCTTCTGTTGACGCTGCCAATCCTTGTGCCACTGGTTAATGAGGCAGATATCAATCCAGTATGGTTTGGGATCATCGTTATCAAGCTGCTTGAGATTGGATTGATCACCCCGCCGATTGGGTTGAATGTATATGTCATAAACGGGGCGCTGAACAATCGCGTGACCTTGCCCGAAATATTCCGGGGGATCACCTGGTTTCTTGCGATGGACCTGCTGACGTTGGTCATTCTCATCGCATTTCCGATCATTTCGCTTTGGCTTCCTTCTCTCGTGTTTTGAATCCATAACAACAAGCGCAACCGATGGGACTGAGGTGAATGCACATGACCAAACAATTGGAAATATCCCCTAAAAAAGGCAAATATATGCAAGCGCGCAGTGTTGTAATGCGCGAAAAGTTGATCGAAACCGTCCTTGATGTGATTTATGATGTCGGTTACCGCTCGGCCTCAACACCTGAATTCTCGCGCCGCGCGGGTGTTTCTCGTGGCGCGCTCCTGCATCACTTTCCGGCGCGGTCCGATATCATGATTGCGGCGATGGAGCATCTTCTCGAAGATGGGACACGTCAGATTCGCGGCGTTGCAGTCAAGGTTGCGCAACAGCAGGTCTGCCTTGAGGATTTCGTGGAATTCCTATGGCATATGTTCTCGGGACGATTTTTCTACATCTCTCTTGAATTCATCAATGAGGCCCGGACCGACGCTGAGTTGCGTGACCGCATGTTTCCCCTCGTCAAGGACTTTCACGCCGCATTGGATGGCATCTGGAGCGAATTTGAGAAACAGGCCGAAGGAATGCCAAAAGCGACCCGCGTTGTGCTGAACCTAACAATCTGCCTCGTGCGCGGGATGGGCGTGCAAACGGTATTGAAAAAGGATCCCGAATATTTCCGTTCGTTGCTTGATGCCTGGAAGGCGGTTCTGCCCAGTCTGCTGCAGTCTAAACAGACCAACGCGACATTTTTGGCGTAAGGCAGGCAACAATTCGCTTAACAGAATTCAGGAAGCAGGCGGCGAAGGGCATGCTGCGTGAATCGTTCAACGACCGCCTAGTGAACCGCGATTGTATTGCGCCGCCTAAAGGCAAGTTGCATAAAACCACAGGAGCACAAATGATCGAAAAGATTCGTATGGGCGAGCTGACATCTCAGGAAGCCCGGGAAAACCTAACCCATGATGCCGTCGTCTTGTTGCCCATGGGGTCGCTTGAAGATCAGGGTATACATGCGCCGATGGGCGATTACATGGCGGCTGATCTGGTCGCAGTCGAAATCGCCCGCGCTGCCCGCAGTCAAGGCATCGCCACTTTCGTGGCACCGGTTATCCCTTTTGGCGCGCATGACAATTTCGGTTCCAGTCATGGGGGTATCTCGATCAGCTACGCAACACTTGCCGCTATTCTCGACGATATGTTTGCCTGCCTGAATCGCCACGGCATTCGCAAGATCATGGTCATAAACGGCCATGGCGGCAACGTACCGGTCATTGCCGAGGTTGCGTTGCGCTGGCGGCAGGCGGTGGGACTTTTCGTTCCGTCGGTGTATGTTTGGCAGGTTGCCTTTGGTCTGCTGCCTGGCGTAATCGGCAAAGAAAGGGCGGCAAAATCCTCAGGGCACGGAGGTGATCCGCTTACTTCGGTGGCGCTACACTTTTATCCCCATCTGTTGCGCACCGACCTGATGCGCGAGGCGCCGACGGGCGCGCAGGTGAAGGGAATGGATGTCTCGTCCTTTGCGACGCTGCGCTATGACGGGGTTGATATTCATGCCCCAATAGAGGCGCCGGAAGTGACAACGACCGGTGTCTTCGCTTGCGACCCGACGCTTTCCAGCGCCAATACCGGTGACCAATTGGTGGCGCGGCTGGCCCAGATCGGAGCGGGTCTGATCCGTGATCATATAGTGTCCGGACTTCACGACTGAACGCGATCAACCAGACAGAGTCAGAGCCGGAACGGTCCCGTCACCCGCGCCATGGTGCGGCCACTGGCAGCTTGTTGGCGGCTGCGGGTGTATTCCGACTTGATGCGACGGTGGCCGGAACATAGCCCTTTAGCACCGGGCCTGTGAACCGCCCGGGCTTTACCGGAGGGTGATTTGTTCAACGACTAGGCGACCATATCGAGTGTTTTCATGTTTACATAGAAGGCCTCCTCGGGACGCGACACATAGCCGCTTCCAAACACCTGTTGGCTATTTCACCATAGCGACAGAACCAAATATCATCATCCGGGCTGGAACATGTAGCTGCCGCCAGAATCTCTCTCTGACGGCAGTGTTGTCATTTTGTAAATGCGGTTGTTTCGTCTGTGTTTCGATTGTATTTGAGAGTTACCTCTGAGATGTCGCACAAGTTCAAATTATACCAGACCGTTGAATCATAATCCTCGGTCCATTCAACCATCAGATCCCATATGCATGTGTCAGCATCGCCAGTAAAATTGATAAAAACACTACTGCCGTCGGGCAGAATATCATGCTCCATGACATCGTCTGTCCAAAGTTCACTTTTATTTGGATCGACATAAACCGCATGGATATCATAGCCCGTGTCGTTAATTAGTTTGAAATCAAGGTTACGAGCGAATGCCGCCGAGCCAGCAGAAAGGCCAATTGATAGCGCTGCAATGAGTGCATATCTTGTCTTTTTTCTGTTGAAGTTTGTTATATTCATGATCAGTTTTGCAACTACCACTTCGACCTCTTTGTGTTTAAAAGTTAGGCGGCTTCATCCGCGAATCGTAGCATATTGATATTACCGAATCATGGTAGTCGTTTTCCGACATTCCCCAACTGGCATCCCGTTTGATGGCGAAATCGCCAAATTTTGCCGGCAGATCAAGAGTTTTCCGCTCCAAGCGTTGTCTGCGGTCGCCGGAACGCCGAATGTGGGTGGATTGGGCCGCGAAGCCGCATCATCCTCGCCCGGCAGCGTCGTTCTTCAACGCGGCTGGCAGACCTTTCCTGCCGATTTCGTTCAGTTTGGGTCTGGATCACGGTCACGAGCACAACGGCGGCGCTCGAAGGCGGTGGATCGCAGTTAGGATCGCGCGGACCATCGGGCCGGTGACCGCGACTTCGGCCAGCTGGAAGGTGATGGCGCGGGCGTGACGCACGGCGCGGGCACCGATCTTGATCAGCTTTAGTTGCAGGCTGGTCAGCGACCAGTCAGCCATGGCCCCCCGGGCAAGTCGATGCAGCGCAGAAAGGTGGCCAAGTTGTAGGCCAGCGCGTGCAGTTGCAGCCGGACCTCGTTGTCGCGGAACCGCTTGCATGAAGGCCGCGTCCAGCGGAAGGCGTATTTGCCTTCTTTGATATGCTGCTTGGCGGTGCCACGCTGGTTGTAGAAGTCCATCTGGCAAAAAAACGGCCAAAAGGGAACGACCGCTTATTTGTCGCTGTGCCTGCGTCCCGCGGCTGAGCCAAAAGGCGATGATCGCAGTGCTACCGGAACATCATCCGTTGCCCCTATGGAAGCATAGTGGAAGTAAGAGGGAGAGGTTCGTTGCGGTTTCTTGCGAAATTCAGCTTATGGACGATCCGGGGTAGGGGGCTGAAAGCCACGGAAAACGCGAAAGATAGCGCAATTTTGAGGGGTTGTTCATAGTTTGTTCGATGTGGCTCATGACCCGAAGGTCACAGCTTCTAATCCTTTCCGCGCAACCATTTCAATTTCCTAATTTGCAGCCCAAATGTCCGTCCAGAAGACTTTTGACATCAAGGCTTGGCCGCCATCCTTCTTTATCGGGCGATTCTCACATTCGTCATTTTTGCGAAACAGTGTCCAAGTCGAGCTCCCGCAACCAAATTACTGAAATAAAACAAACGCTTACCTTGTGGTACTCTGATACCACAGGGTGTTTTGCGTTTTACATCAACGCCACATCAACACCACGCCTAAAAAACGGCATTCGACCGCACCCGCGTGCATTCGCCGACATTGGGCTGCATTCGAAGTCACATGTCTCCCGGCCATGCCGCATAGCCTCGGTGAAAGATCACGGGAGTAGCAGCAAGTACATGAGTGGTGGCACGTCTTCCTGACCATAACTGTTCCTGTTGGAGAGAGGATCTGGCGCACAATTCCAAGCTGAATAAGGTTCCTTTCGCAGGAAGTCATCGGCGCGCTCTAGTGTATCGGGGTCCTCTTTGATTTCATGGATTTGATGCAAAAGCCCAATGCGCTTTGCCATGTCTGATGCTATCGACCCGCCCAGAATAAGAGGATTTGGCGCCTGCGGATGTTTCTCTTTAATGATTTTGTGGAACTGGTGCCACCGATCCGGCCAGACCCTGTTGTCTGAAACCACAAACTCCAACAGCGCCTTAGCTCTTTCACTCATTTCCTGCCCTCGCAATTTGAGCTTCTCGATCTGTGACGCTTGTGTTTAGGTTTGGTGGAGTTTGGGTGAAATTAATGAGAACGGACGTATAGATGCCGGTCTCGCTCAGACCTATCCAGCGTTGATCAAGAGCACGACCCAGATCATTGCATGTAGCCAAAACTGCGTCGCGCTGGTGGCTTGCAATTTGAATAAGTAGGGTCGGCAGCTCCCTGCCTTCAAAGAAGCCGCGGCCCGGCAATATGGTGAACGATGGAAACCGTTGTCCAACGATAGCTATTATTCCAGTCTCCTCGGCAGCCGAAAATGGGAGAAAGTCTCGATTGCCAACGTATAATGTGTAAAGCGGTGCTGCGGTGACTGGCATTGGTATTACCTCAAAAAACTGCAGGTTAAGCGACGAGTGCTGAGGTTTGCATGAGCGGCAGCTTATCCTCCCAAGGTAATCCGGGGCGCCCAAAATGCCCTAAAACAGCCGTCTGCCTGAAGATTGGTGCGCGCAAATTTAACCGCTCGATGATCGCGGCGGGGCGGAGCGCGTCGCCCACGTCGACGCCCATTTCTGCGTAGCGCTGTTGCGGCGGTGCGCCGCATCCGGTGCCGAACGTTTCAAAATCGACCGCGACGGGTCGCGCCTCACCGATTGCGTAGGCAACGCGGACTTCGCAAGAGTCGGCCCAGCCACGCGCGACGACATCGCGCGCAAGCTGCCTTGCTGCGTACGCCGCAGATCGATCAACCTTCGTAGCGTCTTTTCCCGAGAAGGCGCCGCCGCCATGACGAGCCATGCCACCATAAGTGTCTACAATAATCTTACGCCCCGTCAGGCCAGCATCAGCGATGGGTCCTCCAGAGATGAAGGTTCCAGAAGGATTCAAGTGCAAGATTGTCTCTCGGCCCAAATATTGCCCAAGGACGGGTTTGATGATCTCCTCAGCCAAGAGCAAGCGAAGCTGGATAAGCCCGACATCTGCGGTATGCTGGCTCGACAGCACAATGGCTGTGACACCTTCTGGCCGACCATCCATATAGCGAACTGTCACTTGGGCTTTCGCGTCTGGCCCAAGGATTTGCCCCTGTGGGGTCTGGCGGTAATGCCAATGTTGTTCCATTAAAGCATGCGCCAATGTTATGGGTAAGGGCATTAGTCTAGTGGATTGATTCCAACAATTGGAACCCCCGATTTCTGGCAGCAATGATTTCGTCCGGGTTTGCGCGCCATTTGAAGGGCTTGGCATCTGCTTTGTTGTGCAGTTCGATGAAGCGGTCGATTGCGGTCTTGAGATCATCGACGGATCGGAAGACGCCATGCTTCAACCGGCGGCGGGTGAGTTTGGCGAAGAAGCCCTCGAC
>Ga0105054_10011075_pt1 | contig 11325 bp, 3 predicted proteins | sample BON02_FD_78091 | JGI IMG/M metagenome (GOLD analysis project Ga0105054, IMG submission 78091) | Freshwater microbial communities from Lake Bonney liftoff mats and glacier meltwater in Antarctica - BON-02 (megahit assembly) | ecosystem: Environmental > Aquatic > Freshwater > Ice > Glacier... | reverse complement strand
TCGCAAAACTGAACACCGCCAATCCCGTATAAGGGATGTAGCTGAGGACCTAAATTTGGTACCTATAGTGACAGGGGGTTTTAGGACGTTCTGTTATTAATAAACATCTTACACATCAACCTCAGGGTACCCCACCCTCCGAGAAGCCATCCAACGTACTCGGTCGTTGTAAATGACATGCGAAAAACTGACATCGTTGCCGAGAGCAGCTGAGTTGAGCACAAAGGGCGTGACTTTCAGGCCATCAAACCAGGTTAATTTGCCCACACGGCACTCTGTGGAGGGATTTTGCGTCACCTTGTCCGTCCAGATATCGGTAGTGGAGGTTTGAAACACCTCACTGATTTGGAGATTCTGCTTGTACATTCCACGGTGCATCGGATATTCGGGGAGCAATGCCGGCGACTTCTCCCACATTCGGCCATTTGCTTGGGTGTGTGCGTTGCGGTTGAGCGTCTCATATTTCATGTCCACAGCATGCTTGCCTGCGCGCCCGAAAAGCATGCCTTTTTCGGGACTGATGCAGTTCGAATCGATGCGGTGACAGAGTTTCTGTGCTGCACGCACAGGAGCAGGATCCTCTGTCGTTGGGGCCGTCATGTAGTACTCGCCCACGTAACGCGGATGGTTGCCATCGGAAAGATCGAGCTGCGGTGCCATCAACAATTCGGGAGGGCTTTCATCCTCAGCGAGGTGGCACCGGTCTGGATCAGGGATAGAACGTGGATTCATGAGTGTGAAAGCAGGCTTCGTCGAGACTGGACCTCGCAAAAAGTCTTTACCAGCACCGTGTACAGGCACCTTTAGATCTGCCATACTGCACCGCCCGCCTTCAGGGGGGTGCTCTGAATCAACAAAGCTATCGGCTGACGGATTGGAATGTCCAAACAAATCGACATTCTCTGTGCGTCGGCACATGTGAATCTCGCGGAAAGATCGATCTAAATTATTTTCACTGTACAGTGACAGCAATGCTGGAGTTTGGACCCATTTTCCCGTCGACGCACCTTGCGTCAGTAGCGATTCCAAGTTGTTCTTGTCGAATATGCAGTGTTGCTTGACAATGTCGGCACACCGATTTCCCGTTGAGCTCCGATTGCACCCGGTGGAAAAAACGGGGGGTGGGAGTGTCCTGGTCTGAGGATTGCCATTACCATGTTGGGTAGCATCGTCGTCAAACATTTTATCATATTGTCCGAGATACTCGGCCGTATATTCTTTCAAGATGTTGATCCGGCCCAACTGCCGATGAATGGCTTCAAAGTCCAAATCGAGAATCTTGATACCTTTACGATCATTCTCAACGTCATCGTAAAATTGCGCGACGATATTGGGATTTCGCAGCGGGCTGTGCGTGTCCACGGGAATCGAAACATCAAATGTTCGTTTTAGGAAGGACTGCATGAAGCCATCGGCTACATTAACCTGACGGAATTTATCAGTGTGAAACGTGAGAATTGAGTCAAGACCGTTCCGATTGCGAAGCAAATCAGTCTCAGAAAATTGGTTCACACACGAGAGCCCGTTCTTATTCATCACAACATTTCCGTCCTCGCTGCTCTCTGATCCCCCCCACAGCGCAGTATCGCCGTGCACCGTGAAAACTGTATCTAGCATATTTTCCGCTTCCCGGTTACGCTGTTGCATGTTTTGGCTTGCCGACGATTTGAGATTTTGAGCAGCATTCGCAATATCGCGCTGGACCTTCATTTTGTGCGGACTGACTGTAAACTCTTCGACGCAACCCATGATGGCGGCGACCGACATGTTAGTATCAAGATAGTTGGCCAGTCCTGAAATCACAACGTCGTGTGCTCTTGCCAAAAGTCCGTGTTCCTCAGCATTGATGCGCGACCAAAACTGCTGCAATGTAATGCCATCTAGATCACGCCCGCCCGAAGTCACATCCTGTGGTGATATACGCCTCTCGAATGCGTCGATCAGCAGTGGGGTTTCACTATTGAGTCTCGCTCCCGTCACCTCTTGCACCGCAGCAATTTCAAACACGACGGCAGAAAGAGAGTACTTGAGCCACCAAAAGATGGGTATCTCATACGTTCCAAAGTCCAGAATCACATAGAGTCCAGTCTCACGGCGGGGCTTTGCGTACAGCGTCGGCTGATTTTCAATGTACACGGCAAGATCGAGCGCGCACTGGTGAATGTTATTGCTCGCCAAGACGCGGTCCATATCTCGAGGCACTGCTTGCATCAAGATGAAAGCATTTAAGAAAATCTGCATAGCAGTGTTATCGTCCCGTCGGCCACCACGATATCGCAAATCGTGACTCGCTGCATCGTACGACAATTTACCCACAGCATTCCAGTTTGTGCTACCAAACAGATCTCGACAGGCCGTACTCTTGGCAGGCAACGCATTCGAAACGGTCCTTGCAATCAAGGAACGTGCAATTTCGTCCAACCAGTACACAATGGGTACGACAGCACGATCCAACACACACACCACATCGGCTGCTTGCACAGGTAAGGCCGTGGGGGGCGGCTCGAACAAATACCCCATTGGCCCACACGCAAGCATGTCGCCTACTTTGACAGTCATACCAGCGACCTCGGTGGCAGGAGGGATGGTCGGAACGACGTTCTGAACGGGTTTTTTGCGGTTGCGATGTGATCCAGCAGCACTGAATATTTCTGTCTGACACACTCCGAGGTCCCCACACTTTTGGATGGCGAGATTCTGGCGCACCGACGCCGAGGTGTCAGCATTATACTGCAACATTTCGCGATGCATGCCCATGAAACGCAACTTATCCCGAGGTGCATTCGATTTTTTGAGTGACCTCTCGGCGATGTCTTCAGCAGGGGGTTTAAGCATCGAAAACTGGCTGTGCTGGGGCGCGTTACGCATCCATCGAGCGTTTTGTTCCCTCTCTTGCGACACACCCTGTGACTGAGAATGTTGTAGACCACACCACCCCAGTGTCTGTGAGTGCATGTACTCGCTGTCGCACAAATGAGGAGCAATATCAAAGAGTTCGTCGTGCAGAATGCTATGTGAGATGTGTTGTGTGCGCATGTCGTAAATCCTTTCTGCGGGACTCGTTTCGGCCGGAAACGGTATGAAATCAGGACGTTCTCGGACCCATGTCCAGTTCACCATACTCCGGTCACACACCCAATATTCCAGGTTGCTCGCATTGTCGCGCCGACTAGTGCACCCGGTTTCCGACGGCGATACGTTGTCGAAGAGATCATTCATGCGTTCATACCCAACGCGATTTGCATGCGAACACATGCCATGCTGCTCGAGAATATCATGCATTCGACGCCAAGGACTTGCCCCGGAAAACGAGTCTTGATTTTGATCGCAGCTAGGACTATTGAGACCAACCTCGATGCTGCCCGACCGCAGGTTGTTCAACACGTCAAGCTGTAAATCTACACACGTACCCATGGCGTCACAAACCTGACCATCGTCCACACAATCACGGTCATACATACAGTTACCCTGCTGTTGCAGGAAAGTTTCATCATTTGCATACACTTGTGAAGAGTAACACCGCTCGCGGACAACCTCGTCGATCGAGTCGGTATTTTGCAGGTCGATATTTATGTCCAAGTTGACATAGTGAGTCAATTCTTCCATTGTCATGTGGCTCAGTCGGGTGGTGTTGAAAGTATTGTGAGAAAGATGTGCATCATCCTCTTCCAGAAAAGCTCGCAGTAGAGGCCAGAGATGCCCCACTGTATCACCCATGCCCCCGCCAATACCAACACGCGGAGTGTTAGAGCACGAGCATGTCTCTGTGTTTCCTGCTTCACAAATGAAGCTGTCGATCGGCTCCGCCGGTGTGGCACTGTTTTCAGATGTCGTTCGACTCCGCAGATTCGACGTGCACACCGCATGTGTGTTGGTATGAACCATTGGCATACCGAACGAATGCTCGCGACAAATTCCACTGGTGCCAAAAAAATTGCTGCTCATATTTTCGAAGCGCAAGTGCTCGGGGAGCAAGACAAGACGGTCTTGGCACGATGCAGTATCGCCGCAGTCGACATCTGGTGTTAGCAACGCCATGTAGTTGCCGAAAGCAGAGACATGTTCGTGTGTGTCGTGCAAAATTTCACCAAAAGGGGCCTGCCAGTGTTGTGGCCAGTACGAAATGGCCTCGAAGCACTGAGAACTCGCGCGATTGTCTGGGATGTCACTGTTGCGCTCGTCTCCGCTCGTATGTGAGGGAAACAGAAAATCAAAGCCGGTACGCGTGCCCAAAAGGCCAGAATATCGCACCGCGTAGTGCTGTGAGTTGACAGAACCTTGTGCAGCAGAATCGCTCGGTGCGACCAATGATCGCACAAAGGTCTCACTCAGGTCGGGCAAGTCAGTCACGCCTGTATCGTCGTCGTGCATCAACGACAGCATGGCCAGCGGGTTGAACACCTGGCACACGGCGGTGTATTCACCGTCCTGGTTGATCCCCACATCTTCATTTCGCAGCACAATCACAGTATCAGATTCTATCAATGGTATCTTGCGATTGGCAAGGCACAGGTGTGGATCGCACAGTACCATCGTATTGTCAAAGTTCATGCTCAATAAACATGGTCCGTACATGATGCTGGCGATGCTCATCAGCTCAGGCGCCAGCACAAATGGACATGTTTCGTTGTGTTTTTCCAACCCGGCATCCTTTTCGGCCTGCACATATTCCAGGGAAAAAGCCGATTGTCCGTGGCACGTTTTCAACTTTTGCAACTTGGCCGCACACTTGTCTCTCCACGAAACGATCTGCGACGCTGCATCCACGTGAAGTCCAGTCACAATCGCGTCGCTACTGTCCGTGAGCGGAACGAATTCATCCAGAATATCCTTCCACGAGACCTCGAGTACATAGCGTATACAATTCACCACTGCTGGAGATTCCGACAACATTGCCAAGACAGGAAACCCCAGCTCGGCGACTTTTTTTTCGCCGACAATGTCATTGTCGCATAGTACATTTCGAACGCGTGTACCGCTCTCCGCTTCGTCGGGCGCCTTCTCTTGTGCAAGCAGCACCTGCGCACAGTTTCAAGTCAGCGATTTGTACACACACAAAAATGCTAATCCGACTTGGGAAGTCTGCCAAACGGAATCGTTAGAGACCGACTGAAGCCAATACTCGAGGCTGGGACAAAACCTTGACCCCCATTAAAAAATTGACGTGGAGCACCGGGCTAATCGCCTTTGCAACATGCGGTGACGATCAGTGTAGAAGCAAGGACCACGACGTGCTAACGTCTACAGCCTTGCTACAATACGCACACATTGACAGCAAGGATTGGTATGATACAAGGAGTTTCAAAAATAAGTCGGCACATCCGGTAACGACGCACCTTGCGGTCTCCCTCCGACAGCACGGTGTGTATATTTTCGACAACGTGGTGATAGTTGAGAAGTGACACGCCAGATTTCGGGTGCAATAACATATGTCCAACATCCAGGTCGAGATTACCACGATGCTCTGGGTCGAGGTATTTTGCTGTGTCGAAATGCGAGATTCCCAGACCCCAAAGATCAGATGGTTGCATAGTGGAGCACACAAAGCCGCTGTTTTTGAGAAAATCGGAATATTTGTGTAGCAGTGATCGAACATAGCCATTGTGAATTGCTGGATACACAATGTCGGCGCTATCGGTGCGTCCTTCCGCTGTACAGCCCGGTAGTACTTCATCAAAAAAAGCGCGATCGCTGCCACTTTTTTGCTGTCCCACGTGGCAGATCTTGAACGGAATCATACATGCGACATTAGCTGCGTGTGTGACGCTATGTGATTCGCATGGACAAAGTCTGTCTGTATTCCCCATGGTGCGGGCTTGCATGCCCAATACAGATAGGTTGTAATTGTTATGCGGAATGGCATTCATTTCCGTCAGACGTTGGTCCAGGGAATACAGGATGTCTGTTCGCGCGCGTGGTGAGGTGAATTTGAGCGTCTGTGGGCGGGGCACGGGCTCGGGTGCGTCGTTTTCGCAAAAGTTCGAATCGTACGACACAAAACGCGAATCGTACAGGATGTTGAGCGGCATATGTCGTGCATATTCGTTGATCACACGCACGATCTCCTTTCGCGATAGGTGCATTTCATCAGACCGGCTTGTGTTTGTATTGAGGGGTTTCCACTCTATGCCCTCTTGTACATAGTGCATGATTGCCTCCAACGTGACGAGCTTACGTCGCGAGCCACTTGCCGTCTCTGGGGGTTCAACGTGAATGGCAGGATGTGAAAAAGTACGGGCTCGCATTATGGAGTGACATTGTTCCATGAGCGACAGAGGGTCGGTGGCTCGGTCGAGAGGAAAGTCGTATTGAGCATTGACCTCCCCCAATGGATTGTGTGTAATTTCGCCGCCCAGCGCGTACGAAATGTCCTGGCTTTTGGCAATGAATGCCATGGAATTGTAGTCGCGGATCGCATTCAGCGTTCGGTTGGTGGAAAACCGGTTGAGAACCTGTTGTGCGCAGAGATGAGTGCGGGGCAAACACAGTGTGGAGTATACTTGAAACACACGGAAGAACAAAAAATTTCCAAGACACTTGATATTTGCACAGCAAGTTTGTTCAAATATATAAGCGTGTCGCTAGTACTATGAGCCAAACAAACATTGCGTTATGTCGTCCATGTTGCAAATGGTCCGCGACAAGCACGCCAAGCTCGCTGTACAAAGGCTTGCAAGCACGCAGTATCAGCACGCGCAGATTTTCAGAGGTAGTGTTTGTCCTCCTAGTGTTACGCCCATCGACCGACATTCTGGTGTGGACAGTGTGTTGCTCGCGAATATGGCGCAACTTCTCGATGCTATCTACTTGGAACTGCAACAGAGAAATTATAAGCTAAAGAAAACAAGTCGGTATGAAATTATGAACCATCTCGAGGGAAGCTCGAGGGCTTACGAAAATCCTATTTTTCGCGCGCTCTGCGACGAGCTCTCAAAAAGATAGAGACAAGCCTGTCTCTCTTAAACGAGCACATGTTTACATCGGATTTTCAAGACTCGAACAGATCGAACTGTTCTATGATGTACATGGCATGAAATAAATTGGAGTGCGCATGTGTCTGCAGCGCACAAGCGCGTATATGTGTGTGTGTGTGTGTGAGAGAGAGAGACAGTAGATGTGTGTGTGTGTATGCATCGCGCACAAATTGTACAATTCTAGCAGTTGGAAATAGAGCTCGTACCGTGGGTTTGGTGATAGCATCGCGCTCAATTTGTTTGATATTGTCGGTCAGCGCCGAAAAGATTGAATCGACCGAGATGGTGGTGTCGACGTCGGGCAAGTTGGACTCGAAATCAGACTCTCCAGGTCTACAATGCCCCGGCTCGGCACAACAATACTTCCACGACACGTCGAGATTTGGTTGGAAGTAGGAGTTCCCCGCCTTGATGTGATCGTCCTTTAATATATCGACGATGCCAACATTGTTCCATTGCATCGCCGTCATCGTGACGATAATGGCGTTGGCACTGAGCATGATTGCTGAGAGGGCTGTATTCTGCAACATACGTCCTGAGGAGGGCAGTGTTGCTCCAACATTCTTCCACACCAACCCCGTGACTTTACCCAGACAACCATAGTTTTGGACATCTGTAAGTTTGCTCGTGATGGAAGTAATCTTCTCCGAAATAAGGCTTGCCACCAGGGCATGCAATCCCCCGCCGTCCACATCGACAATGGCCCGCGTCACATAGGCCATGACCGCAATGCGCGTGTCGCTGCCACACGTTTGTTGCATAAAGGGTTTTTTGTCAGGATCCACATCCTCACTATCATAGACCAGTGTCCCGGCACACGGCAGCTCAAACTCACGGCTTGTCCCGTTGACATGCCGCGAGTACATGAGATTTTCCAACACACCCGCCGTATCGGCCGGTGCTAGGATCGCGTTTGTTTGTGCCCCCATAAAAATGCAGTCGACAAATTGATGTAGCAAGTCTCCTTCTCCCGTGATCAGTGTCAAATCAAGGGCGTTTACGATGCGGCGAATATTGGGCATGATCTGCTGGTCCACTGCAACAGCATAGTCGCGTGTGCACACAGACACTGCCCCGAATTGTTGCTGCACGTTGGCTTCTACGGCGGCAATCTTTGGTGCATCGTAATGCACTTGGTTGGAAATTCGGAACTCGTCAATAATGTTTGTTTGTATGGACTGTTCATACGCAAGCGTTGATTGTCCGATCCGGCAGGTGTCCTCGCGAGCAGACGACGACATGCTGAAGCCGCAGGCATTCCCGCTGTCTCCGTTGTCGGCGTCGTCACTGCGACACCGCCGGACATCAGCATTTGCCAAAAATGAGGGCGACGACAGATACTCGCAGGCGTCGGGGGGGTCGTCCTTTTTGGCTATATCATACACAAAATATCCTTGTGTCGAGAAATCGTCGGGCAACGGCCCTTGTGCTCCTACACCTCGCGCGTTCACTTCGTCTTGCTGCAACTGGTTGTGATATGTAAATGTCAAGCCCATGCACGCCTGAATGCGGTTCTGCAGCGGGCCCGCGGCCAGGCATGCATGTATAATGCCATTGTCGTCCTCACGCAGATAGGTATCTACAGCAGTACGAATGCGCTGCATATCCTTCTTGCGGAAACCCCGCTGCTTCACGACAATGTCGTCGCGCAAGGCCGTGTTGTACAGACCAAACACACCTTCATCCCAAGTTTTGGAGTTGAAGTTTTCACGGCACCGCGCCAGCACTGCCAACGGTGATACCTGGTATTCTGAAAAATAAGCGTCATACTTGGGCAGAAACACGCGCATGCGCTCTTGCAGGCAGTGGTTTTCGCTGTGAGCCGTAATGCAATCAATGTACTTTTGCCCAGCGTCGTGCAGGTCGGAGGAAAGTTCCTGCAGACTGTACGGATTCTCAATGTACACAATATTGCCCTCGGCATTGATCATTTTGAGAAGTCCAGTGCACCACAGTGCGCCGCCGGAGGCCACCTCTGTACGATGTACGCGATCAATGGTGTATGCAACATCGCCACACACGCACTTTAAAATGGAACTAAATTCGACCGGTCGAGGTCGGCATTCTTCGTTCTCTACGATGCCTAGAATGCGCGAAATCCCGTAAAGAATGCCTAGTACCGAATCGAACGCAGCGTTGCTCCAGATCAGCCACGTGATGTATTGATACCTGGTGGCCCATATAATGGCCTTGTCCAAGTCCAAGGTAAAGGTGCCTGTGCTAATGCGACGACCCGCAATATCGACACTGACAATGTTGTTATCGACAGCGCCAATGGCCACGCGGTTGTTGATAATTGCTAGGTCGTTTAGAGCTGTCACTCCCTCCGAGATGCTTGGTTGCGACGTACAAAAATCGAGCGGTCCGTTTTGTTTGCCAAGCTCTGTGTCGTGATTGACCACGTCGACGTATCCCCCCGAAAACTCGGCAAATTTGTCGATGGTACACAGCATTAGCTTGGAGCTCGCATGCATAATGTGCAGATGGATGAGCGAAACCTGGTAAATGACTTGAGTGATGGACGACACTATGGCTACATTTTGCAATTGTGCTCCGGGTGAAAACGTCTGTCGCACATTTGATGAGGCAGGAGTTTGAATGTCCAAGATCGAGCTTTGCTGTTTCTTCCCGACGGCTGCAACGTAGATGGAAAACACCAGCGATGGAAAAATTGCAGACAACCCCGCATAAATGTCTTTTGTCTCGCATAGCGCGCTGTTGACAATATTCGATACGCTCTCCAGGTAAATCACATTTTTTGCGCCACTGACTTTCGAGAGATGCAGCATCGACATGGTTGTTTCCACCAGACTGAACCACATCACATCAACGTTGGTCAGATACACCTCGTGTATTTCCTTCACAAGACTGCCGGCTACGCACAGCACATTGTTGGGATTGATCACTGTGCCCACGCAGTTTACCAGGGCACATTTCTGCGCGGCGTTGCACGCCGCCTTGAGCCGTCGCGTGGAACACGCTTTACAGTTCATGTAGTCGCAAACTTCAGCAACAGTCACCTTCGTTGTTTTGCCAAACCCCGAGCCTGCACGCATGCCAAAAGATATTGTGTCTTGGTCGGCGTCCAAGGTGGCGGTAATGCCATTCTCCCGCGCCTTGTACTCCTGCATTTCGCCGCGATCAGGTAGCGTGACGACGTATTCTTTGATAAAATTTTCAATATTCGATGTCATGGCGAGATTGCTCTGCTTGATTGTGTAGACAATCAGATTGTCTTCCTGGTCGCGGTTGTCTCGACTACAGGCTGCGTCGTGCAAGATTATCCCCGTGTAGGTCGCAATTGGGTCGTCCTGGTATTCACTATATTCGACCAACCTGTGCTGATTTGACGCGACAAACCCCTGATCCAACGCGATTCTGTCGCGGTGGACGACCCTGAACATCAATCGGGCCAACCCGCTGCTACTGTTGACAAACGCCGCCAGTGTCTGAATCTTTTGCGATTCCTGTCCCTTTTGCGTCGTCATCAACAAGAGTGTGTCGCGCGGGCTACTGCTCAGGACAATCTCGCGTTGGTCCAAAATGCGGTCACTCAAGAGCGAGAAAATCGTCACATTCTCTGCATTCGCAGCATCGTGTAGGGGGTGGTGGACACGACAGACATTTTCGCGGTCGCTCGTACGGTGCTGACGTCGTTGCACCCACGTCAACTCAAGATCGACCTGGCACAGGGTGGTTGGCGCGTCGTCTTCCGCAAGAGACGTGTACTCGACGAATATCTGCAATAATCCTAGTATTGTGTAGACGACAGGTCGTTTGTCGGGATCGTACTCGTTTTGTGGAGGCTGTTTCTTGGGTAGAATGACGATTTTTTTAAACGTCGCCGAGGCGAACTCAGTATTGACAAAATTGTACTGCGCAATATTCGTGATTTCTCGGCCGCAACTTGCCATAATCGATGCGTGGAGATTCGCACACACCAAATTGCTGTTGATGTTTGCGCTGTGGATCAGCCAGGATTCGTGTACCGTGTCCTGCGAGTCGACAAAAATCTCAAAGATTCCGTTGTTGTTGTTCTTGACGCCGGTGCCTGCGCCGACATGATCCCACACAACCGCCACGAGTCCTCCACGGTCGTCGGTGTCGCTGAGCGGCGGCAGAAAAAGTTCAGACACCAACTGAATTGTGCCATGGCCTGTCAATTGTTGTAATATAGATCCAGTAGTGGGGAAACACTCGTTGGAGATCTCTTTTAACGGGATCCAGCTGCTCCACAAGCACCCAGCCCACCTCCATGCACTGGATATGAAAGATGCCCAAAAACAGAGGGACCCGGGGATAAAACCACTGGAGGGCATCACGACATCCAAGCTCGCGTACAAATACATTA
>Ga0105054_10011071_pt1 | contig 11326 bp, 12 predicted proteins | sample BON02_FD_78091 | JGI IMG/M metagenome (GOLD analysis project Ga0105054, IMG submission 78091) | Freshwater microbial communities from Lake Bonney liftoff mats and glacier meltwater in Antarctica - BON-02 (megahit assembly) | ecosystem: Environmental > Aquatic > Freshwater > Ice > Glacier... | reverse complement strand
GCATCCATTGTGTGGTGGTGTCTACCCGAGATCTCGAGATCTCAATAGATTAGGGTGGCGAAGACCCATAGGATGCCTTATCTTTATCGGTCATTTTCCGCAAAAGAGCCCTATGATTGGTGGCTCTTTTGCGCAAAATGACCTGCACTGGGCGCATGGCAAGCGACGGAGTTTTAGCCCCGGAGTAGCCGCGCGCCACAGGGGTCGGACCATAGCCCCCGCAGATGCGCCATCCGACCTCTAGTTGTCCAATCTTAGATTCTGGGTGGGAGCCGTCCGATCTCAGAAAAAGTGAAAAAAATAAAGGGAAAAAGAACTCGCTAAAATCCGTAGGGCCTGGGGTCCGACCCCTGTGGCGTGCGGCTGGCTCCTGGGCTAAAGCCTCTCCGCTTGCCGCGCGACCAACCATACTATTTGTCTTCGCCACCCTGTACAGGCCTTGAAGTATTCAAGCTTTCTTTCAATGTTTGCGAAGTCGTACTCTGTTTCATGGGTCTTCGGCGCCAGTTCTCGCCACGAGATGGCCATTTTTTACGTTTGACTCAACTATCTTTTTTCATGAGCTGTTTTCCATTTGATACTTGCCGACTTTTATTCATTTAAATACACTGCAGTATCAATCGGCGCGAGCATCAGCGACAGATTGGCGGAATTTATTATTCTAGATTTGTAAACTTGATATTCAATACCCACACGCACACACACACACACACTCATTCTCTCACACACACACATGATGGCAGTATCAATCGGCGTGAGCAAGAGCGACAGGCTCGTACGAACCACAGGCACCACCCCAACAAAAAGGCACTTACGTCACAAGAATGGGATGTTCGCTGGATGAAGGTGTGTGTGAGTGTTGAAAGAGAGGGAGAGGGAGAGAAGTGGCAACCTCATCCCTCTCTCCCTCTCTCCCTCTTTTCAGCCCACTTTGGTTCTCTCTCTACATCAAACGAAATGTTCTGAACCCCCGCCCTCTTCATTTTGCAGGTACCGTGCATCGACGTGGTCTTGTCCCACAGTCATCTGCTCAATGGGGAGACCTGGGAATCCGAATGGCCCTTGCAGAAAGCTGATGCGAATGGCACCGTTTTCCCTTCTTTGACGTCACACTCAACGTCTGCTACTACAGGCCAACCGGCAGGTAAAAAGTCGGTTCTATAGTTATTTCATACAGTAAACTTAGTAGCAAGCTGACTATTGTGAAAGTCTACCAGGTGCCGCAGCATCGGGAGTAACAGCTTCAGCAAGACTGCCTCCAGCGGGCATCGGAGGTGACGGAGGTGATGGAGGAAGAGTCAAAGATCGCAACAGTTTCGAGTGGGAGGACTAAGTGGTGGTGGTTTCAGATCGACGCACATGACCTTTGTTTAGCGGTGTATTTGCAGTATTATTCCCAGTGTCTCCCTTGTGGGCTGGATTTCGACAGGTGGTTTTGTGAGATCGGGGTGATGCGTAGTTGTTGAAGGAGCGGGTTATATTGGTCGGAGCAAGGCAAGACGAAAAGAGACCTGTAAAAGAGACCTTCTTACTCTCAAACTGACAGCAAGGCTCAAGGTCTCTTTTCAGACGTGACTTATTTATATCAGGTATGATCAAATGAGTCAGGACCCATGAGTCACGACTCATATCAGTCATGACTCAATTCATAGGAGTCGTGACTAATCAATTTGTGTCACGACCCATGCATATGTGTCATGTCTCTTTCATATGACCACGTCGAGGAGAGGCAACAAAAATGTTTGCTGCTGCTGCCAAAGTACCTGTCTTGATGCAATGCAATGCTCAGCATGCCATTACGAGCAGTCAGAAGGAGCAAAGACAAAATTTACTGTATATGTTGTCTATACTGTATAACTTTTTATTTTGTGTTTGCTCCTTGCAAAAACGGTCGAGGAATGGGACGCGAAAGTTTGGAAGAGTTACAAAATCAATTATTGCCTTTTGGCTGCTGAGGACCGATTGCATGATGGGCTTAACAAGTTCATGGTTTGCTGGGTGTTGACAAAATTGTAAAAGTATTTGTAGAAAAGTGCCGTCTCCGCTATAAGTATATGTGTGTCTATGGTTTTAAGTACGTGAATGTTTTGTTGTCTTTATCATATTATGCATGATTGTATTTTATGAACATATGTAAACATACATATATATATATATAGGTATTTATAAATATCTATATACATATATACATATACATATATATATGTATATATATATATATACAATACACGCACAAACACATACACACATGCATGTACATATGTATGTATATATATACATGTATATGCATACATATGCCTACCAAAATTAAAATGCAAACAAATTGATGTGTATTTATACATATGCATATATATATGTGTGTGTGTTTATACATGTACAAGGAGAGCTCAACGTGTTTTTCAGGAAGAATATCTCGAAATTCTTCTTCAACTGTCAACTCTTCATTGTCTACTCAGTAATTAAAAAAAAATGACACGGGTGATCAGAGCGTGGTAGGTTATTTTCCACGGAGGGTTCTTTCACAGGGTGTGACCGATTATCAAAACAAGGAATGTGGATATATGTTGGTTGATCGGTAATTTATTCCAAGAAAACAGTGTAGTCTCTCCCTCTGTAATTACGCTTTGAATCGGAGTGTAGGGCTCTTATGATCATCGTGTAGAGCTCTGTGTATCAGATAGTGTGACACTTTTGATCATTATGTGGGGATCTTTTCGTCGGAGTGTCGGGCTCTTTTCATCAACCTGTTTTCATCAACGCGTGTCCCAATATTATGAAGTGCTTTTGTGTGTGTGTGTCACGAGGTGTGTGTGTGTGTGTGTGTGTGCCACGGTGTGTGTGTGTGTGTGTGTGCACGTGTGTGCACATGTGTGCGTGCGCGTGTGTGCGTATTGCGGTGTGTCGTAGCGTGTTGCAGCATACGTGCAAGAGGCGACATGTGGACACTCTCTTCAAATGATTAATTGTCAGGTCTTGCGAATTGTTGTGAATTTGGTATGATGCAGCGTGCTGCAATTTGTCGCAGGTTTCATTGTGTCTCATTGTGTCACGGTCGCAGTCCGACACACACGGTTGTAATTCATCTTTTGCAAAAAAAACCTTGTTTTGACAGGATTCTTTTGACTTTGTTCATTTCCAAAAGAACCTCATGTATATAGGGATCTTTTGGTTCCGCTTATGTGCAACACGGCATATTGCGTGCAAGGCGCCTTGTTTTTACAGTGCCTTGCAGTGTGTTACAGTATATTCGAATGTGCTGCAGTGTATTGCAGTGTATTAAATTTTGTTGCATTTGTGCATTTTGTTTTTACTTCTACCACAGGACCCACATTTTGCAAGGTTCTTTTTGCGTGTCTTCTCCAAATTGGAGTGTACTGAAGCGTTCTGCAGCGTGTTGCAGTGTGTTGCAGTGTGTTGCAGTGTGTTGCAGTGTTTTCACAGTCCAAACTGGAAAATATGCCCAGTTCGTGACGGACATTAGCCATGCAATATCAGTAACGCAAACAAGCATGAATCATGTCGAAAGATCCATATATTTTTCAAATCGTTTCAAAACGATCAATGTTTTAAAGTGTATTTCTATGTGTCTATCCACGCCTTGATGGGTGTGCAAATGTGTGGATCCCTGGTTCCAGTCGTTTGGAGTCACAGCCCAAGAGTGCGTGCGCTCCAAGTGCGATTTCTCCATTCTTGGGCGGGTTATGTTTGCTGGTAATTTTGATATTAGATTGCAACCTTTGCTGAGCGTGGAAAAAACACGACACAAAACACTTCTACCTAAACATTTCAGGATGTAAATCAGTTTCAATGATAATTTCATTCGGTTATCAAATCTTTGAATCCATCATGTATACATTCACGAATCGCATATTTCTTTCGACGTGAATCTAAACTAGGCATTAGGCGAACCGATCCTTAAAAAAAACAGTCTACGCCAAGATTGTGCACAGCGCCGTGGAGTACAGCGACGGGCTTTCGATTGATGTCGGTGAAGCACTCTTAGAATGCCTCAGGGTCATGTCAAGCTGTCGACTTTCCTGAATATGCATGAGTTTCAAGTTGCCACTTCATCAAACCTTTGGACTCACAATTTGTACATTTGCAAATCGCGTGTTACAACCATGTGTTGTTTAAGGATTACACAATATATGAAAATAAATTACACATATGGCAAAATATTGCACAGCGTATGGCAAAACATTACACAACATGTGAGAATTTTTGGAAACAACATATGATACATATTACACGCAACATATGACTACAAAACAGACAACATGTGACTACAAATTAGGTATCATATTGCAACACCATATGGCTGTTGAATAAAAAATTAAGCAACATATGAGGAAACTTGGGAAACGCACGTGAACAACTTTTTCATTTGCAACCCCGGCGCCGCTACACACCACAGCGGGTTTAGTTCCTGTAGAAATTGCTAATGCGCGCGCTGCGCGCATTGCAAATGAAAAAAAGTGACACAACGTAAACAAAATAATTAAACAACACATGACATGATTTGTGGCTTGATACTGCAAGCATTTGATGTGTAATATGATTTCATCTATTGCGTAGTGTATTGATGTTTTGTGTAAGAATTATGTATATGTTGTTTAGTAATTACATAACATATTAATGTTGTTGAGTATTTTCAATATATTGCTGAGTGATTATAGCACTGTCATATGTTGTGTAAGAAACGTCATATGTTGTGTAAAATTAGACAACATGAAAAAAAACCAATGTATTTTTCGGATGCGTTGGCGATGTATTTGATGGGTACGTTTTCCTTGGCCCGCCTTTGCGGAAACTCCAGGACAATAACAATTCCCCAATATCGGTTCAATAAAACAAAACAACACACACCGCCCAGGAATGAGTGCGTTTCAAACGCAATTTTTCTATTCTTGGGCAGTCATGGTTGCTTGTAGGACCCAATTATTATATGCAATGGTATTCTCGGCTGAGCGTGGAAGAAACACCTCAAAATAAACCTAAACGAGAAGATGAATGTGACCGAGTCTATTGACAGGCGTCCAGTGGGGAAAACAAACGTAATATAGGCCGGCCAAAGGTCAATTCATTAATTCATGAATCAATGAACTAATTCATCAATTCATCAATTCATCAAAGAAAGAAGATTCTGAGCTGTGATTATCAAAAACCAATTACATACTGTATCAATAGGAAAGACTACCAAGGAGGATTCAGTCAAAAAATCTAACCTGCAGCGCATTTTTTTTGATAAGTCTTGCCTGCGGCACACATTGTTGCTTAAAAAATCTAGCATGCGGCGCAACTTTTTCATTAAACCTCTTCTTTTTGTCATTCTGAAATGTATTTGATTTCAAGTTTCATATTCAGTGTACCAATTCATGGATGGTGTAAATGATTCGAACTCCAATACTCAGTGATTGCAACGACATAATTTTATTAAACAGTAACGGAAAAAGTGTCAAATAAAAACCCTTGGTCAGATCAAACCTAGTAAGGGAAAAACCACACAACACTGATTCAATACAAAAACAGTTTAAAAAAAACAATGTACATCAACACACGTAACACAAATATAACAATTCAATGATTACTAGACGTGTCTCTATTCACATGGCTCGACGCTGTGACGACACCGTTGAAAAATAAGCGAGTGAATTCTTGTGTACTCAAACACCTCTTTTGGAGAGAGTTAATCAAACCAAAAATCGCCAAAAAACTCCGGGAATACTTTCTCCCACGCGTTACTAATGTCACGTTTTCAAAATTTCGCGGCTGGCGCCGCAAAAAAAAACCGCGGCTTCGCGTGGTTTTAACAAATTGTTTATTTGATTGATGTTGCTTTTATTCTTTTGTAACAAATACTCTAGTAGCTTTGCTGGAAGCTCTATGTGCTCGAACTGTTTCTTGAGATTCGTGAATATCGGTTTTCTTCTGACTTTTTTTTTGTGTGTGTGTGTGTGTGCAAGGTCTCTAACAAAGCCTTTCTTCCGCCTCTCTCAACCAGGCTCCTGTGCCTGGTTGTCTCTATTCCTCCCGTGTGCTGATTGTACATGTGTGCTTGTGTGTGTGTGCCTTTGTATTTGCATGTGAAAATGTGTAGGTAAAGTGATAAATATTTAGCAAATATAAGCAAAACCGTGATGACGTCACGTGCAGTATTGACATAGAAAGTAGAAATAGACGTTCATAGTATCGTAAAACAATCAGCGAAGTGGCAGGTTTTCAGACACGTGACAGAATGCAATACGAATAAGTAAAAATACAATAAATGTGTCCGTCTTCCGGACTCTGGGGGGGGGTCTTGGATTGTGATTCTCAGTTTACGATCCTGAGTGCACCATCGTTCGACGGGCCCCAGCTTTGACGCTTTACAAGCGTGTGTTCCTTTCTCTATCTCCTCACACGTGCACATTGTGCCTAATGTTTGCTCACCAACAAGTGTTCTATATGCACATCTGACCTAATGGCAAAATTTCATTGCTTGCAAGTCCCACAAGGACGATACCAGGTCACATGTCACTCAGGCTGGTAAAAACCATTGCACAGGGTTGGCCAGAGTGCTGGCAGACTTTGAGATCCTTGATTTTTTTGCAAACGGATTCATTTGCAAGTCCCTACGAGCTCGCTGCTGCTTCAGTGGAAAGCAGGCAGGCCCGGGCAAGCCCGACCAGGAAAGTCAAAACCAATGTGGCCAATCCTGTGGGCCACCAGTTGTAAGAATGGGCAGGCTGCACAGCTCCCAATTCCCCAAGGCGCTGGCGGCAAGCTCGGCAGCGGTGCCTCCTCGCCGTCTCGACCTCTCTGGTGCGGGTCTTTCTCTTTCGGTTTTTGTTTTTGTAAAAAAACAAGCAAGTGTTGATTTGGTTGTGGGAGTTCGAGGGTTTTGTACGACTTGGGTCTCTGGATCCCAAGAAATCTTACCATCAATCAGGACCCTCACTTATGAGGCCAAACTATCCTTGGACCCACTCTCATACCGGAGCTGCCAGGGCACAAGCCCCTGGTTATTAGCGTAGTGGTTGTAGGTCCGTTTGAAGAGGAAGAGAAGGGGATCTATATGGTCACTTACATAGTTAAGGTGAAGGGTGAGGATCCGCTCACCTCCGGTTGTTTATGGGAGGACAGGGTGGCTCGGAGGAGGTACACCTGTGATTTTCAATCGTGAGTGTGTGCCCCTTGGCTCGCTCTGAAGGAAACCCGAGGTCCGTGACGATTCCTCAGTATTGGTTTAATTACACAAAGCAACACTTCAATCATTCCCATCGTCACTCGATACTCGTCACTAGGTAGGAGAGATTTTGAGATTAATTACCAAAGATTAATGACCAAACCTCAAGATCGTGTACGAAACGGCGAAACCCCGAGGTACAAAAGTTAAGCTAATTTCCTTCGCCAAAATGGCTACCAGCTTGCGCAAAGTCGCCAAAGCTCGGCGAGCGCTACGGGGAGCCGATTGCAAGGCAGGCGTCGCCGGCGAGCTCGCTGCCAGCAGGGAATCTGATAGTGTGCAGCATGCCCGGTCTTGACCTCACGTGCAAGCGTGGCTCAGTTGGTGAGAGCGAGGGACTGTCAATCCCTAGGTCGTCGGTTCGATTCCGTCTAAAACCCGATAACTCAAATTCTCATGAATTTGAACTTCATAGACCCTCAAACGAGGGTACTAAACTACTTTTGAAAGTAATAAAAGCAATCATCGTCATCATGCCGCAGTGGGACAAACCAACGCACTCTGGGCCGGCCCAAGTTTAATTCATTCTTGAATTAATTCATCAATTTTGATCAATTAATTAATCAATCAATCAATTAGTCAAACAATTAACAAAAAAAGCAATAAGATTTTGAAACTGTTATTGATAAATAATGATTTACATATCACATTAACAAGAAAAAAGTTGCCTTCAGCGCATTTTTCTTGCATAAGTTTTGCCTGCGGGGCATTTTTCCCCACAATTTTTTTTGTCTGAGGGCATTGGATTTCAGTGTCTTCTTTAGTTTACCGATTCATTGGTATTGAAAACAATTTGAATTGTAATACTCAGTGATCACAACGACACAAATTGTAAAAAACGGCAATGAAGAAAGTGACAAAATAACAAACCCTTTGTCAGATCAAACCTCATGAGATACAAATCGCACTATGACAATTCAATTCCAAAACAGTTTATACGGAAAAAACGTGCGTTATCACACGTAACATAAACATCACAACTACTAGACTTGTCTTTATCTTCTCGCAGAATTAAAAATGATCCAGTGGCTGACACCAGTGACCACCCTCGTCGCTACAGTCCTCAACGATTTCGTGCGGCGACTGCCGGGTGTGCATGCACCCCGGGGTACGAACAGTGGGGCAAACAAACGTACTCTGTGCCGGCCCAAGTTTAATTAATTCATGAATTAATTGATTAATTGATTCATTGATGTATTGATTCATTGATTCATTAATTCATTAATTAAAGAAAGAAGATTCTGACCTGTTATTTGCGAATAATGATTTACATACTACATCAAGAGAACATGGTACTCATCAGGATTCGGTCAAAAAAAAATCATCGGTATTGAAGATGATTTGAATTCAAACTCACTGATAACAACGACAAAATTTGTAAAAAACAACCACAAAGAAAGTGTCAAATAACAAACCTTTTGTCAGAACAAACCTCGTGAGTTACAACTTGAAATCGCACAACACCAATTGAATTCCAAAACAGTTTATAAAAAACAACGTATGTCATCACACGTAAAACATCGTAACTTTGAAAATATCACACGCCTGCAAGCCAATACCTCTCACAGAATGAAACGATGCGGGGGATAAGGACTGTGATCAACGTTGTCGCTACAGTCTACAACGATTTCGTACGACGACTGCCAGGTGCGCATGCACCCCGTGGTACGAATGCAAAGAATTTTACCCGCGATTGTCGGCTGGGAGTCGTGTAAACTAAACAAATCTCTTAAAACGGTGCTCTTCTATTGACATAATCCGAAACACTCGGCGTGACTGTGATGGTGGAGAGCAAACAGCTTTGAAATAACAGAGAGTCTCATTCAGAGGTGTGAATGTGTGGGGTGTTAATTCAACAGTGACCAAGCACTCAGATTACTTTGTTTGAAAGGACACGTGAGGGCGCATGACTCAACGCTGTGACGACACCAGTTGACAAGACGCGAGTGAATCCTTGGGTCAACAAAGGATCGCCCCAAAATTCCGGAAAATGCTCTCTCCGACGCGCTACTAATATCACGTTTTCAAAATTTCGCGGCTGGCGCCGCCAAAAAAAACTGCGCTGCGCGTGCTTGTGTGAAACTGTGCTTTGCGCTGTGTTAATAAATTCATTAATTAATAATTGATTCGGAGCCAAAGATTCTGAGAAGTTGTTTGCTTCACTAGCCCCGGACAAATGCGAAGAATTGTACTCACGATCGTCGAGTTGGAGTCGCGTTCATTCTAACCTAACCGAGAAGCGCTTCTTTGATGAGTTAAATAATCCGATTCACTCGGCGTGATCGTGACGGAGCTTTGAAAAAACAAAGAGTCTCACTCACAGGTGTGTACATATTGGGTGTCAACTCAACAGTGACCGAGCCTTCAGATTAATTTGTTTGAAAGGACACATCAGAGCGCGTGACTCGACGCTGTGACGACACCAGTTGACAAAAGCGAATGAATTCTTGTGTATTAGTTGACAAGAAGCGAGTGAATTCTTGCATATCTTTTTGTTTGAGGGAGTTCAGCAACAAAAAAAATCGCAAAAAAACCACTGGATTCTCTTTTCGATGCGCTAATGCTCGGTCTTGATATCACGGGATCGGCTGCCTCGCTCTGGCTTTCCTGGTCGCGCTTGCCTGCCACGGAAGCAGCAGCGAGCTCGTGGGGACTCACAAATCGACCTGTTCACAATGATTTTGTTGGTTTTGCGTGTAGGTCGAGGGGATGGAGGCTGAGCAAAACAGAATGGAGGCAACCAATAATTGTACAATTATTTGATACACAAAATCGGTTCGAATTGACCAAATGTTCAAAATAACTGCACCCAAATTCAAATCGTAGGTCTCTTTTGGAGTCGGCAATAATCTGCGATTATCAGGAAGAGGGAGTTTTGTGTGAAAGTGCCACACAGGGAAAGATTGCAATTATAGTTAACCAGAGTTAAATACAGAAATCGGCCCACGAAGTCGCTCGTACCAGCCCGAGGCGATTGAGCCGTCCGGCCCGGGCTTTGGTTCTTGGAAAATTATCTTTTCCCCCTTTTTGGCTCCACCCGTCGCAGGATGATTCCAAATTCGAAATTCGATCCATGTTTCAAATTCGATGTTTGAAATTCGATCCATGTTTGTAGTTGTTTCGATACTTTGTTGATACAGCCCGTTTCGTGGAAGAGAAACTCGAAATGGTCGTTGGAATGAAAAAGGAAATCCTAATTGGAATCATGAAATTATTGTTCTAGGTCTCTTTTCACTTGAAAATTTGAAAAGAGCCATAAAACGGTAGTTTCTTGATTCCGTTTAGTATGTCGATTTGCATTCCGATTACCATTTCAAGTCTCATCTTCCACGGAACGGGCTGTACATTCGATCCAAGTTGTTTCGATCCATGTTCGAAATTCGATCCATTTCCGAAATTCGATCCATGTTTGAAAATCCGAAAGAATTTGGGTGGGGGGAGGGAGGGTACCGGGACTCCCTATTCGGAACTCTGCAGACATCTCCAACAATTCGGTGCAGAGGGGTGCACAAGTGAGCGCAATAGATGTGACAGAAAATATAATGCTTGAGCGTTTGTATTTGGTTTCAGGATTGGGCACATTTGGGCCCTGATTCAACTGTCCCTATGCACCCACAACCCCGACCGTTCACACACCAACTATTTCTGGATTTCCATGCAATTTTTTTTCCCGAATGGCCCCTCAATTTTTTTGTCATCACGAATCACCAAGTACTCTGGCCGAGTGGGAGAGTACCGGGACTCGGCCAGATTACTTGGTGAATCGTGTGCTGACAACAAATGTGGGGCCACTGGGCAAAAAAATTGAACGAAAATCGAGAGATAGCTGTTGGGTGAGCGGTGGGAGTGTGGATGCATAGGGACAGGTGGCTCGGGGCTCAAATGGGCTCGGTCCTAGAACCAAATACAAACGCTCAAAGAATTTTTTTTTCTGTCACATCTTGCGCTCAGCTGTGGCCGCGTATGGCCGCGATTGTTACAAAAACTCGCGCGAAAAATGGCGGAAATGGATTTCTCTGACGGGTAGCCCCTGTTGGCCAAGCGCGAGCGCAAATCATAGACAAACTGGATGAGGCCTGCACCAATGGGGATGATCGGATG
>Ga0105054_10011070_pt1 | contig 11326 bp, 13 predicted proteins | sample BON02_FD_78091 | JGI IMG/M metagenome (GOLD analysis project Ga0105054, IMG submission 78091) | Freshwater microbial communities from Lake Bonney liftoff mats and glacier meltwater in Antarctica - BON-02 (megahit assembly) | ecosystem: Environmental > Aquatic > Freshwater > Ice > Glacier... | reverse complement strand
GGTCGTCGGTTCGATTCCGTCTAAAACCCGATACCTCAAATTCTCATGAATTTGAACTTTATAGACCCTCCAACAAGGGTACTAAACTACTTTTGAAAGTAATAAAAGCAATCATCATCATCTACTCATCGTTTGTTTGTGTATCTGCGTATGCGAATGTCTACTTCAAAACAACAATCTTAAATCAAAACATAAAAAGCATACTACTTCAAAACAACATTCATGTGTCCGAGGTCCATTGCGGGAGTGCCGTTCGATTCGGTCATGCACTTCCGGGCTTCCTTATTACTGCACACCACGTGTATGCATCTCTGCTGTAGTTGGGTTGCTTGCTATGTGGCGGCATAACATACCAAAAACCCAAAAAAAAAACCAAAAACAAAAAAGTCATTGTGGGGATTGGTTAGCCCAAGGATACATGCCAGCCCACCAACATTGTGATCTGTTTTACCCACTTGTTGGGGATCTGATTGGGTCTACCATAAACTAGGTAATGCTCCGGTCCTCCGGTCCGGGACAGGTTCTTGGGTCCTGAGTGGCTAATCGGGTGTTCGCCATCCGCTTAATCCAGTGACCAGGTTGGGTCTTCGAAACCCAAGAAAGCCATCTGTGTGCGTCAGTCACAATTTTGACGAGCGCTGCTTGGAGGACACTAGGCTTATTTGGTGCCTTTCCTACCATAGTGGGGGGGCATCATGATTGATCCCTGGGCGCTAGGTTTCTTGGTAGTTAGTGAGATTGATTGTGCGAATTGGTTAGCCCGAGGATACATGCCAGCCCACCAACATTGTGATCTGTTTTACCCACTTGTTGGGGATCTGTTTGGGTCTGCCTTCAACTAGGTAATGCTCTGGTCCTCCGGTCCGGGACAGGTTCTTGGGTCCTAAGTGACTAATCAGGTGCTCAGGCTCACCATCCGTTTAGTCCAGTGATTAGGTTGGGTCTTCGAAACCCAAGAAAAAAAGAAAGAAAGAAAGAAAGAAATCTGTGTGCGTTCCTAATATAATTGGCGCGCTAGCTGTGTGGATTCAAAACCAAAAAGGAAAAAAATAACAAAAACAATTAAGTGGGGGATCTCGGGACGCTATTCGGTGGCTGAGGATGCGTTTGTGTCGGGTTTGCGTAAGTCCATGGATGCGAGCCAACCCGTCCACTTGTAGACAGTTAACCTCAGTTGGCACGTAGAGTGGTTCTGGGCAGTGGTGTACCTTTGGTAGGACCGCAGGAAATGCTACGCGGCCCGAGTGGATATACTCCCAGGGGTTTTACTTAAAGCCCAGAGCGGGAGGCAAGTAAGGATTTCCGGGTTTTATAACAAACAAAAAAACAAGAAAAACAAAAACAGTAGATTGCCCTGGTCACCGGGTGGCACTCGGCAGGTACCGCGCGCTTAGGTCAGGTACCATCCGAGTCGGATTGGATTGACACAGTTCGTCCACTGGACACAACTTTTTAATCTTACTTAAGATGTCAGGGGCGTTATCGATGTGCTTTGTCAAAACTGAGCAGCACCCTTGAGACTGTCAATGTTAAGACGTCGCGTCTAGAGTGATAGGCCGTGTCTGAGGTCCGAGGGACTAGTCACAGTCTGAGGTCCGAGGGACCAATAGCACGTGAATAGTCTAGACGAACGTGTTTGTTGTTGTTGTGGAGCTCGACTTTACTTCTGGAATGATTATACATCTTGGTCTGCTCTTGGAAAATTGAAGTTTGAACAGGCACAGGTCTCTTTTGGGGTTTGCACGCACAAGTAATGTTAACAGACAAATTCTGGGAAAATTGAATTTATATGAACAGCCTCTGTACACTCGTCAGGGATTTTCAAGTGAAGGCCTTACAAGTAGAATCCTATCCTAGAGATTCCAAGAGGGTGTTCGGGGGACAAAGGTGTGTCAAAAGACGCCTTTTGAGAACCGTGGCTCTGGGGGACGAAGGTGTGTCAAGCGATGTCTTGATAATACTTTTTTTTGTCAGCTGTACTGGACACACATCCTTTGCGGCTCCCGAAGAAGAACAAAACTTTTGCCCGCCGTTCAAACATCAATTTCCAAGAGCAGACCAATCTACTATAGACATCAGGGTCACGGGCACAGGGTCACAGAACCCTCCTTACATGGCAGCGAAGGAAGTATAGATTAAACAGCGGATTCAAGGGTAGACAGTTAGCTGTAGCCCCTAAGACCATTGCAGGACCCTGGCTTTTGATATTAAAAATGCGACCCTGGACTTGCGGGGGGGGATGAAAGACAGGAATACGAAACAAGTCACGACGGAGGCAGAGCGGAGCGGCAAGCAAATCGTGCAGCACAGAGTGCAGTCGGCCACCATGGTAAAACAAGCGCGGCCAGCAGCAAATTGCATGCAAGAGTGGTGAAAGCAGCAGGACAAAGTGCCGGACAAAGTGCAGGCGTGGTAAAGAATGAGGCAGAGGCCAGTAGCACGGCGCAAGAACGGCAAGCGTGTGACAATGCAGAAACCTTGCATTAAACGCTTGACATGATGCAGCAAATGATACAGCAAAACGCTGAGGGCGACGAGCGCCGCGAGCGCCACGCTGCAGCAGAAGAAGCGCGCCGCACTGCAGAGAAGAAGGAGCGAGAAGTGCGCCGCACTGCAGGGCAGAAGGAACGAGATGCGTGCTGCACTGCACAGCAGAAAGAGCACAAGACGGCGCAAACAGCCCAGCTGGCGATCCTAAGTGAGTTAAAACAAAAGCTAGCGGGCGTTTCCAAACGCATGGACGGAATGGAAACGCAGCAGCAAGCAGGCGCGCAGACACAATCGGAACAGCAGGATGAGCTAAACACTTTTGCGGACTGGCAAATGCAGCAGGAGCAGGCGTTGCAACAACTGCCCAGGAAAGGAAGCAGTCGACATGCAGGCATGCATGCTGAAACGAATCAGAACACACGAGCAGAGTTTGCAACATGACCATCAACTCAAACAAGATCAGCAAACACTGTTTGCTGCGCGGCTGGAGATGGAGCAGTCAGCAGCGAAGCTGGGGGCGCGTGTGTTGGTGCTCGAGGAACAGTACGAGCAGGAAACGGCTGCGGCCAGCAGCACAATGCAAGACGTCAGCAGCACAATGCAAAGCGTCGCAAAAGCAACGGCTGCTGCGCAGCAGGAGTTGGAGCAATTGAAAGGGGAGGACCATTGAATTGAACAAGAGCAGAAAACACAGTTTGCTGCGCGGCTGGAGTTGGAGCAGTTCACGACGAAGCTAGAGGCGTGTGTGTTGCTGCTCGAGGAACAGAACGAGCAGGGAATGGCTCAGCAAGGCAACAAGGAGCGGGTAGGCCAGCGCTACTCTGCAAACAAGAAGCGAGTAGGCGAGCGCCGCTCGAATGACTTTGGAGTGGGGAAGAGACAGACAAACCCTACCTCTTGGTGCGAGTCCGAAATTTTGCCTTCACCGGACAACGAGGGGTGGGATTTGGAAGCAGATATCACTTCTCTGCGCAGTAACAAGTGAAGTGAGCGCTATTCCTGTACTACAAGCAATATCCTCCAGAAATTCATGTACGCTCGGGATAGCCACGAGAAATGTCCCATGTTGGTTGATGTGCTACTCTCACAAAGCGTTGTGGGCAAACGTGGGCTGGTGTTTGTAAACACCAAGTATAATGCAGGCATGCTTTAAGAGTTCCTAGAGCAGGATGCAGCGCTCTGGGTTGAAGAGTTCCTAGAGCATGAAGTGCGTTGAGTGGATGAAAAGGAGCAGTCCTTACGCGCTGGTGTGGCGCGGGAGCAAGCGCGGGAGCACTGGGCGCTCAAGACCTTAAAAATGGTTCTCGTGTATCCAGACGAGTGTGTCCGCGACATTGACACTCGTGATGTTGCCATGGTTGTCAACTGCGACATGCCTGAATCGATTGACGACTACGTGCACAGGATTTGTCGTGCTGGATGCGCCGGCAACGAGGGCAGCGCAACTTCTTTTGTCACGTGCAAGACCTCCAAGATCGCACATGATCTTAAGAATCTTCTTGCTGAAGCGCGCCAGATAGTACCGTCATTCCTCGACGACATTGCGAAGGATGGGGGATGGGGATGACGTTCCACGCCATCAAGATAGATTGGCAAGGAAAGGGCGAACAACAATGGGCATACTCCAGGGTGTAGGCATATATATTCTCACATCAAATAGGGTTGTTTGTGCATATCTTGATTCTTGAGTTATCAATGTGTCTTAATTCTTGAATTGTTGTATATGTATGTGTACCTTTTCTGATTTGTGATGCACATTGTATATTATACATGTTTCAGAATATATATATATGTGTTTCAGAGTTTACAGGGCAACTCCAACTGCCCTGCACTACGGGGTTTGCCCAGTAGACGGCCAAAAAGTAAGATTTTCCCTTAAATCTACTTAAAACGAGCCTGAGTTTGCCCCAAAAGGTGGTCTATAAACTTGCCGGGTGGTCAGTAAGACCTCTTCGAAGTGTAAGAATCGAAGGAGAGTACGCAGCTGCAGGAGACGCCAACGCTGCCTGCGTCTGCTTCCGTGCCATTAGGGAACTGTGCGGCCAGGACAGTGCGCTGAAAGATGACAGCTAAAGCGACCACTTTAGAGGGTAGCTTGGGTGCATGTCATGGCTGCACGGGCCGTGTTAAGCGTGCTGTAGTGTTGGTGCGTGGGGAGGCAGGCACCAGGGCGCCCAGGGGATCCCTGACATAGACTGTAGGTGGGATTTTCCGTGCCTCATTTCTGTGCATTGGCTTCATGTCACAGTAGCAGGCGCGCCTGCCCACCCCACAATCTCCGCCAGCATTCCGAGCACTGTGCTGGCTCCAGCAAGCGCGTGCACTGCGACAGGCACCAGCAAACCCGTGCAGCACCTTGCCCAGACTCTGGGCAAGGTCCCCTCCCCTGGCTCCCGATTTTGGCTGTTTGTGCCATTGTAGGGCTGCAATTTTCTAAATCCTCTGTGCGTGATCATTTCTGCAAAATGGTTCTCGCAGCTGCTGCTGCTCACGTAGGGCTCCCAGCTGCACATGTAAAATTGAAGACTGGACTCCAGACGCAAAAACAGTGTGATTGTGTCGCAGGCAGTACCCCTTTCTGAGTGTTTGCCGCGTCCCTTGCGCCACACAACACTCGAAAATGACGATTCAACCCGTAAAATAGGTCACTGTGACCTCTGTGGATTGCATGGCAGTGCGATAAGGGGACTGCTGCTGGAAAAATTGAGCGAGGTAGTGCCCCCGAAGACTTGGCAGTGCGGAAGACGGTGCTCTCGCGCAGGAGCAGGGATGATGAAGAGTTTGAGAATCCATATCACGGTACAACCTACACCAGGTGAATACGAACTTGCGTGGGGTTGACTTTGGAGTGGGGGGGGTTCGGGGCAGAAAGAAAAACGGAAGGTCGGAGAGACAAGCGCTGCCTGAAACAGGGGGTGGAGAGGAGTAAAGTCTGTAGATTGTAATTTCTTTTTTAACTGCTGGCTGTTATGACTTGAACCTTGCTCTTTCACAAGGTTCAAACAATACACTTCGAAAAGATACACTTTTAAGAGATGATCAATGCGCAAAACTAATTTCGCGAAAACACACACGCGTACACACACATACACACACAGCGTGACGTCGAGATAGGGTTCTGTCCACGGAAATTCGAGTCGCTTGGGTTGGTAATGAAGTCATGCCCAGGCAGGGTGCTGTGCAGATTGTCAGCCTTCAGGTGTAAGGAAAGACGACCGACAACATGGGGGAACAAAGAACTAAGTTTACTTCGAGCACATAGAGCTTCCAGCAAAGCTACTGGACTACTTCTTACGAAGTAACAAAAGCAACATCAATCAAAGGGTCGTAACTCGTTAGAAAGGGTTCTTTTCTAGAAACCCCACTTTGACTAACCCTTAGCAGTCATTCCGAACCCCCCTCATACAGTGTCTGGTGACAGGGTTGGTCCACGAAAAATCGAGTCGCCTTTCAAATACAATTGGAAGGAAGATGGGTCCAGTGATTAAGTCGGGTATTTGCCCCCCAAGACTGGTTTGTTGAGACTGCTTTTACCCACTAGCAGGACTGATATTGAATCTCGAAGTCAATAATCCAGACGGACAACCTGTGCTTGGGGAAACTCGATCTTCTTTAGCTGTTTCGTTAAAAAATTTCCCATTTTATTTTTCCACAAAACGGGGGGTTTCCCAAAATCAGACAAAGTTTTCTCCCCTTCAAAAACTGCACATCAAAACCCATGTCCGGTTTTGTGAAAAAATAACATCAGTTTTGGGGAAAACAAAAACCACGTCCGGGTTCAAAGTCCAAGTCGTTGGTACGAGTTTTCGACCTCGGGCTTCAATAAGGTGGGCAATGATCCAATACAGACCCATGGACGCGGATCCAAAATGATTATGTTGGGTTTTTGCCACCAAAGAAATGAAAAAAGAAAAACAAAAAGAAAACTTGCTCCACCTGTCGCTTCGCTTTGGGCATTGTAGCACCCCAGTGAAGTCACAGTGGGATCATCACATGTGCATTCTGACCAAAGTCGTAAAGTCAAAAATCAAAACCAAAACGTCTCATTGTCTTCTCCAAAGAAAGTAAGAAGATTGGAATGCACCTTGGTCCTATGGTGTCTTAACTACCCTAGTGGAGGAAAACGGAAATGATACAATAGAGAGTGATATGTGTCAGGCCTATTCGAGATGGCGACGACGACAAGGGTCCGACCAGTTCCAATGTGATGCGACATCGAGGAAAAGGTTCCATCCACGACAAATCGAGTCTCGATGTCGTTTAATGATAAAATAACATCAATACGCTAATCAATCACGAGTCCACCACTTGAGAGAGTTCCTAAATCCTCGGGAGAGTGGGCAGTGTTGTGGCTACCAGCAACAAACAAACAAACAAAGCCAGTGCCGGAACAAACTGCCGGGGAACCTTATTACTGCGCATCACTCGTATGAAACATTCTCTGGAGGGTTAACAGTGTGGCGGCTCACCTGAACAGACAAACAATTAAGGTAGTGTTGGGTATTTCTCGAACGAACGCAGATTCTCACTGGAATCCGGTTTATACAGCATTTCGTCGAATCTGTTATTGTGAAAACGAACAATTGGTAAGTAGTAATGCAAACATAGTCATCAGGCTTGACCGGCAAATATGCTCAGGCTGCCAATGCTTGCACATGGCTGCAGGTAGCAAACACCGAGCGCTAGTAATTTATTTTTCCAGACAAATTTGCTAAACTAAAAATGTTTTTACTATCAAAATGTAGAAGAGAGTCGGATCTACTTCTGTGCACAACTTCAAAACTTGCAAAAACAATGCCAACGGACTCTGTGTGTGGCCAACACATTTTTGCACTGCACGGTGGCATTCTTTTGGTTAGTACCGAAATTGTCAACAGACCTAGAACTGACTTTCCTCTACCTTTTAAAAATAGGAATATGGAGCAAATTTGTACGGGCAAAAAAAATGTATCATGACAAATATATACATGTAGAGCAGATTCGTATTGAAACACATATGTATGTATATATTTATACATACTGTGGGAACGGCTTTGACCGGCAAGCCATCGGAGCATATGTATGCTCCGGACCAAAGTCCCAAATTTCCTAGCTGGGTACTTTCGGACCTTGGTCCGAAGCATCAATATGCTCTGATAGCTTACCAGTCCAATTCGTTCCCACAAGATCGTAAAGGTTGCCAGTTCGAATTCTGCTCACCGCGAACCCCACAGGGGCCGGATGAAAGAAGAGGGGAAACATCCGTTCGAACTCCGCTCGCCATGCATGCACACAGTGCTACCGGTCGAAGAGATGGGCAACACAAACCGTGGGATGGCTGAAAGCCCGCATGGGGGTGCGCCAGCTAGGAAGAGCCAGACTTCGGTCAGTTGGTTGTGGCAACCATTATTTACAATTTTGTGGGCACGGCTTTGACCGGTAAGCCATCAGAGCAGTTATGCTCCGGACCAAAGTCCGAAATTACCTAGCTTGGTACTTTTGGGACCTAGATTGAAGCATAAATATGTTACCTTGGCATACCAGTCAAATCCGTTCCCACACATACATAGCAGATTCGTATTGACAACGAAATGCTAGCACTCGGCGTTTGCTTCCCGCAACCATGCTCGAGCGCTGGCCGCATCTTTGCCGCGTTAAGATCATGTTCAGATTTCTATCAATCAATTGGTTCGTTTCCACAATTTTTTTTGGTGAAATGCATCGTGAAGTGGATTCTAGAGAATCCGAGTCTGCGTTCGTTCGAGAAATGTCGAACCCCACCTTAAGTTGCGTTGTCACAACCAAAGGAAAAAAAGAAACAAGAAAAAGTCCTCCCCGTCCGGGACAGTCTCTTAGACAGTCTCTTGGGTCATCAAGACAAACTCTATCCCGACATTCCGAAGGATTCCAAAGATTGACTTGTTCTTTTCTTTCTTTCCTTTCTTGGGTAGCGAAGACCCATCTTAAGTACTGGACTAAGCAGGTGGTGCGCATCCAATTGATCACGTAGGACTCTCATTTATCATAAGTTTCCGTGCTCTTTCTCGGGGTGCCCAAATTCACAAAACGCCAAACGCTTGAAAATGTTCTTGCAAATCCACAACTTTCTTGTAAACCCGCAATTTTCTTTGTAGAATCTCGAGAGGAGTCGAAATGTGGAACCTATGTAATAGTCCCAATCGTCGCCGTGTGCCACGGTTTATCGAAGGTGGAGGACTGTGCAAGACCAGATGCGGGTTGAGCGCCGAAGGATAGACACTAGATCTGAGGTGCATGCCTATGATGATGTGAATCATGCGTCAAGTATGCAAAAATGCGGTGTATTTACTGACCACCCTTCGTTTGAGCGATCATTATTCGTATTCGAACTGCGCCAAACGCGGACCATCATGATAGAAAGCAAAGAAGCCAGGATTTGGCCCCAGATATGCATAGGCAGTGCTTTTGTTTCATTCTCTGCCATCAGTGAGCGTAATCCATATCAACTCCACGTTTTGGTTTCCCTCAGCGGCTTGCAGATTTTGAAAGGGCAAGCACGCTGTGGGTGTTGTTCCCGCATGATTTGCGTGCACGAATAACCCACGCATATACATGTTGATGGCCTCGAACTTTGTCCCTCGAAGTTTATCCCGCTAGGGAAAGAAATACGCCCATATTTCTGTCAGATCTTTTTTGAATGAGTTCTAACTTGCACCCACTCTGCAATGGTTATGTCTGCTAAAAAGAATTGCAGTACTAACGCCAGTAGAGGATCAGTTTTCCCACACCAACTCTGAAGCTTTTTTCACTGACGAGTTTTCACCTACGAGGTTTCAAGTTCTGCTTTACTGATATCTAACCGTCATTGTTTGTGTCTGATGATCCATCCCCTCCCTCCAAAAAATAGAATACTTGATCGAAAAACGTTTTCGCAGTCTCTTTTCCGCTTAAAAAAACTTTGGGGGCTTCGGTTTCAAATTTCTAGCTGAGGTCCTTTTATTCTACACAGGAAGGTTTTCGACAAAATTACTAGGATTACTTCAAAAACAAGAAATACGCGTGGGTGAAACCAGTGCGCACAGAATCGTGGGTAAAAATTGATTTCTGCGGGTACAGCGGGTAAAAGAAAACACGGGAAGTGGGTCAAAATGACGTGTAGGTGAACACACAACGCTAATCATCAGAGTCATAACACAAGACAAGTGCAGGTAGTTGAAATCTACAAGTAAGTGACATCTACAAATAGGTGAAATCTGCAAGTGGTGACTGGGTGAAATCTGAAAGTTGGTCAAATCTGCAAGTTGGTGAAATCTAAAAAAAGTGAAACTGTGTGAAATCTGATTTCAAAAGTTGGTGAAATCTGCAAGTTGGTGAAATCTGCAACAGTGGGGACGATGGACTTGGGCAAAAATCCGGCCGAGCCCACAGGTGAGTGTGGGCTCAGAATTGTCAGGTGAACTGGGTGAAATCTGAAAGTTGGTGTAATCTACAAGTAGGTGAAATCTGTAAGTGGGTGAAACAGGAAAAAGAAGTGGGTCAAAACAAAATCTACAAGTAGATGAAATCTACAAGCAAAATTAAGTGGGTGAAATCGAAATCTACAAGCAGATTAAATCTGCAAGTGAGTTAAATCCGCAAGTAGGTGAAAAAAAAAAACTTGGTGAAAACGACACATTTGAAAAAGGAAGTGGGTGAAAATGTCAAATTCCACCCACTTTCAACAAAAATCGAACAAACTCACCCACATTGTCGTAATGTTAACAAATTAAACCACTACTCATCCCGTTTTCACCCACCTCAGAGGGTGTTTTTGCTGATGGATCGGAAAAAAAATTGAACCAACGTCAGGAACCCCTCGGTCACAATCAACTCCAATGAGTCGAAAGAAAGAAAGAGTCCAAGGTATGACTAAGGCCAAAAATTATGATCGCACAGGGCAGCTTTCGATTTTTTTTGGTTTTGCTCGCAAACGATCGGATGTGTGGAACAAAACAATTATAATTGTTTCAGACCAGATGAAATGCAAATAGTGGCCAAATGTGCAAACACCATGGCCAAATGTGCAAACACCATGGCGCAGGGCAGCAATACTCAAGCGTCAGAAACCGTTTCATGCTGCAAGCTTGCTCTAACTTCTTGATATTCAAATGTAGAGAAAACTAAGATTTAGCACTGTGCATAATTTTTCAACTTGCACAAAATCACCGCTGCCCAGTGCTCTAATAGGTTCAAGATGCGTATTTTTTCGTATATGAATTTTGAAAATCATAATGGGTAACCTGAAGTTATGGTGGGGAAAGGTGTATCTACCAGCGAGGTTTCTCCAATGCACATAACTTTGATGATGATGCCTTCCTCCACCGGCTAGAGAGGGGCTCCCATGACAGGGCAGTCACGCGGTATCGAAGCTAGCAAGTCTTGATAGTGTGGACTTGATCAATCCGAAGATACAGGGCAGCCTACCATCTTGTGCACTTCAAAAGCCACCAGCATGTTCCCAAATTTGATAATGGATCACGGTCCGGCATTGTCCATGTGGTTACTTTCTGTCCTCACTTTCTTTCTTTCAACCTCACTTCCTAGACGAAGCTGAATTTTAGGTGTGAAACACAAACACGGCGAGCATTGGCAAGCTTGTCAGCGCTGTGCTTTTTCTCTAATCTTTTGAAAAGAAACATCTTTTTGCACTAAAATTGACTCAAAAAACGATGATTGCCTGCCAAGAGAAATTCCTGGGAATTTATATGTAAATATATACATATATGCATTTATGTATTTACATATGTATGAACATATGTATACGTACATATAAATATATATACATATATATATATATATATGTATATACATATATATATATATATGTACATACATATGT
>Ga0105054_10011065_pt1 | contig 11330 bp, 10 predicted proteins | sample BON02_FD_78091 | JGI IMG/M metagenome (GOLD analysis project Ga0105054, IMG submission 78091) | Freshwater microbial communities from Lake Bonney liftoff mats and glacier meltwater in Antarctica - BON-02 (megahit assembly) | ecosystem: Environmental > Aquatic > Freshwater > Ice > Glacier... | reverse complement strand
TTTTTTCAAAAAAAAAAAAAAATCGATTTTTGTTGTTGTTTAAAAAAATCTTGAAAAATATCCTAAAAATAACTTTGTGGAATAGAACTTACCATAAGTGATCTGTGTAGTTCTGTTCGCATAATGATGAGAGGGGTGTTATATATGTGTTGCTTGGCGAAACTGGCACTTGGATCTGATAATGATGTGCTTGTAAAGGTAGGAGCTAACTGGCCAAACCACCGGTTTGCTCCCCTGATGGAAGTAAGTTTTTAATACTATGCACCTCCACTCCATTCTAAATAGTAACACAGGCGAGTGAGCATTTGAAGCCAAAAGAGTTCTGGAGGTTCGTGAACGATGTCTGCGCTTCGAATTCTGTTTCTCCTGAATCTGATATTGTGAACTTAGCTGTATCTCTTGGAGGGTTTGAACATGGCTCTACACAGTCGGCATTGTTCTTGAATGTTCTAAGACTGCGTGCTAAGGCCCCCGCAATAGAACAGCAAAGAGTCGCAGCATATGATCTGTACCAAAGAATCATGCAAGATGAAGGCCAGTGTCTACCCGATGTTGAGATGAGTCCTCCTTCTACTTGGGTTGCTCTGAGTTTGGCGGAAAGTTGCAAGTTTATCATTTTCACCGATGCAAGTAGCATTACCGTGAACGATCTTGTTATGGAGAAAGATTGTGATATAGCTCCTGTGCAAATATGGGAATGGGATCATGTTTATGGATTAGATGGTCCAACTGAAGTAATCGCAGTGCTTCATGGGGTGCTCGGTACCGATGCGTTTTCTTTGATGAACAAGAAACTCAAAGATATAGCGGATTCTGCACCCGGATTTAAATACTTGATACGATATATGCCTATGTCGAAAGGTGATCCTCTCGTGACTGACACCTCTCTCTTGCAAGGTTTTGGGATATCATTAGATATCAAGAATATGGAATATATCACGGTGGATGATAATAAAAAAGAGCATCAAGAGGTTAAAGAAAATAGCAAGAAACCAGTTGATCTAAAAAGCCCAATTGGTGGCTTGGTTTTTGAAACTATTATTTCGAAATTCCCTGTTCGAGCGGAAGCACTCAAAGCGTTGCATGCAGAAATAACTGAGGAGCATGAAATTAATATGCAAGAAAGCAATGAAATTGTTCAAATCCCAGTATGGGAACTAGGGGATATTAGTTTACAAGCCACAGCTAGAATTTTATCCAGCACAGATCCTCTGGCTTGGTGGACTGACTTGACTCAAAACTTTCCTATCCGTGCCCGCAACATTCTCAAAACAAAGCTTTCTTCTCAATTGAGAAAGCAAGCTGATTTCGCCAAACAACTTGAAATGGATACTGGTTCCATTCGAATTAATGGTATTCGAATTGATGTATCAAGCGAATCTTTCAATATCTTCAGTGTGTTGAAAATCATTGATGACGAATTGGAAAATACCAAACTTATTCAGGATGCAGGTATTGATTGCACTCATTTGAGATACTTGTCTGAAATATTTGGTGAAGGCGTCGATGAAGATGACCAAGCCGTACACATCTTGCGAGATGCAGGAATGAGACTGGATATTAAACAACAGGCTAAAGGATCCATTTTCTTTCTGAACAACATTGAAAAGGACAAAAAGTATGACAGATGGCCGTTGTCCTTTCAATACCTCCTGCAACGATCAGCGCAATTAATACCCGTGCGTAAGAACATCTACAACATTATTTTGGTGCTGGATTTCCGTGATGCTTTATGCAGGACTGCCTTACAAGATGCTATCAATTATCTCGAGTCAGGTGCTCCTGTTCGCATCGGTATCGTTTTTACTGACAATCCAACATATGAAGCGGATCCGGATATTTGCGATAGTTCATGTTGGACTAATTTATTCTTACTTGCAATGAAACAGAAAAACAGAAAACATGCAATCAATTTCCTCTCGCTTGTGGCAGATAGTGGAAGAGCTGTAAGCCTGGTGGAAGCCAAGGAGTTCTTTGCACGTGCGATATCTGAAAAATCTTCAGGATCGAAATATGACGAGATGTTGCAGCTGGCTGGTACAGAGGATTCGAATTTGAAATCCACAACATATGCCATGGCGGCATATGTTAGTAATTTAGGATTGATGTCTGGGTATTGGACTTTGAACGGACTTGTTCAAACCAATTTGGAAAATTTTGGAGGTGTTTCACGGGGTCTTTTGTTTCAAGAACAACGGATCTTGCAATTTCAAGTTCACTTCGGCAAACTCACAGATGAGGACGAGGTCCTAGGATTTCTTTTACGAGAATCGAACCGCATGACACGATTTCATCCAGATATTTTCAAAAGCGTTCAAGATTCTACTTACGCAGTAGTGCCGTTAAACGAACAGCTTCTTGGAATCAAGTATTTGTATCACGTCGCCGATGAACCTGTTATTACTATGTGGTTACTGGTTGACGATTTCGCAAATCCATTTGCTTTAAAAGCTGCCGCACAATTTTTACTTTTTCTTCGACTTGAACCTTCTCATGTGCGTGCAGTGATACTTCCTAGCTCTCGTTTTCAAAAGTGCTCGAATATCTGGAAAGCGATTGAAGATGACGGACTCAAATCGCTCGAGTATTTGGAATCAGTCTCCGTGTGCGAGGAGCAGCTAGTAGATACAAATGCTATTGAGTTTCCAAAAGCCATGTTAGGGTTTAAATTGTATTGTAACGGTCGTGTGTTTAATGCGGATTCGTGGACTTCTCAGGATTTCGTAAGTCTGCTTGAGTTAGAATTAGAGATGCGATTCGAAGGTGCAAAAGAATTTATAGACCGACATCCAGTCGAGCACCCAGATGTATCTGATGCTCTGCTGTCAACAGCGGGTATTGCGGGGGTTCTTGCAGCTACTGAAAGGAACTGGGACGATTTGGACAATCCGCCTTTGAAAGAACTTCGACTTTCAGTTCCTTCAACCTTGACCCGCCCTCAATTGTTTGTATCTGCTTCCGTAGACCCTGTTTCCGAAACATCACAAAGAGCATCGACGGTTTTGAAATTCTTGCATGAGGAACTGGGTGCTGGATTAGAATTATTGTTCCTTCCAAACCCTTCTGTTTCGGTTTTCCCTATATCGAGTTTCTTCAGGTTCGTTGCTGGATCTGAATCATTAGCTGTTTTTAGTCGAATCCCACAAAAGCAGCTATTAACGTTGAAGATATCCACACCGGAACCATGGATTGTGTATCCTTCCAATACTCACAACCTAGATACAGACAATATATTATTAGAGAGGGAGTCGGATGACGCACAAGTGGAATTCGAATTGAAATCATTGCTTGTTACAGGCCATTGCAATGACATTGATACGGGGTCTGCTCCTGCTGGTCTGCAGTTGTTGCTTTCTTCGAAAACATTAAAGAAAATTGAAGTTGGAACAATAGTTATGAAGAATTTGGGTTATTTGCAAATGCAAGCCAACCCAGGAGTCTGGGGGTTAAGTTTGAGTCCTGGTATTTCTCAGGATATATATGATATCGAACAAATTGGAGATGAAAAGCTGGTTTTGATTCGTGATTTCGCAGGAGTTGCTGCTTCCATCAGAGTCAAGAAGAAGCGGGGATTCGAGAATGTTGATTTGCTGGAGAGTTTACAAAAGGAGGGCGACTCAAAAAAGTCAGTCGAAGAAAAGGACACAGGTCTTGTGAACAAATTATACTCGATGACATTTGGTAATAGTCCGCCTCAGGAAGCTCCTCCTGCTGAGTTGGAAACCATTCATGTTTTTTCTTTGGCCTCTGGTGCATTGTATGAGAGGTTTATGCGAATCATGTGTGTAAGCGTGGTGAAGGCCACCCGAAACCCGGTCAAGTTTTGGTTTATTGAGAACTTTCTTTCTCCTGAATTTAAGATATCCATGCCAATTTTAGCAAAGAAATTCAATTTTGAATATTCTCTAGTGACGTATAAGTGGCCGCATTGGCTTCGAAGACAAACTGAGAAACAACGAATTATTTGGGGATACAAAATTCTTTTCCTGGATGTATTGTTCCCATTAGATATTCCGAAGATCATTTATGTGGATTCCGATCAAGTAGTTCGTGCTGATTTAAAAGAGCTGTGGGATATGGACCTTGAGGGGTGTGCGTACGGGTATACACCCTTTTGCGATTCGAGGAAAGAAACACTTGGGTTTCAGTTCTGGCGATCCGGATACTGGAAAGACCATTTGCGCGGCAGGCCATATCATATATCAGCATTGTACGTCGTGGATTTGGTGAAATTTAGACAAATGATGGTCGGTGATCAGTTGAGGGCGATATATGATCAGTTATCTCGTGACCCCAATTCACTCTCCAATCTTGACCAAGATTTGCCAAATTTCGCTCAAAATCAAGTTCCAATTTTCTCCCTTCCTCAAGAATGGTTGTGGTGTGAGTCTTGGTGCAGCGATAAGTCGAAAGCGGAAGCCAAGACCATTGATTTATGCAATAATCCTTTACATAAAGAGCCTAAATTGGACATGGCAAAAAGAGTCATCTCTGGCAAGTACTTTCCTCAGTCATGGATAGAACTAGATGATGAGATCAAAACAATTATTCAATATAACTAATTAATTAAAACAATTTTAATCTAAAATGGATTTCCAGCATAGCTCATCATCAATTGCTGCTCCAACCAAAAAATAAATTCAAATGTTTTGAAATCTATACGATCTCATATGGATTCAATTTTTGAACTTAGTACAGGTATTTAGTACAAGTCCTAGCACTTTGATATGTGATCTACCAGCTGAAAATCCGATAAATGGTAACACAGTCTTATGTACTAAACCTCACATAATAGCTTGAAGGTGTCTTCAGTCAACGAGAGGACAAGATTGCATTTGTCTTGTAATAAATTTGCAACTTTGTGAGTTTATGGCGCGTACTAAAAGCGTCGGAGAATCTCCTCCTGCTGATGAGCAAGGTTTCCATGAAGAGAAATCAAGGAAACGCAAAAAATCCAAAAGAAATAATTCTTTAGTTAAGGAATCCATGCCCAATCTTTGCTCCATCGCGAGTACAACTGTGTCTCTTGTTGTCCTTTTGAAAATTTCTCTTTCTGCTTTGTTTTGCTTCAAAGACAGAGCTCGTCATATCGAAAAATTGAAAAATTATATATCTTCCTTGAAAAGCGAGTTGCGACAGAATAAATGGAATCTCGTTCGGTTCAGTGGAGGGATACTGATAGTGTTTTTGTTTCTGCTCGCCCTATGTTTTAAACTTTTTCCTGGCGATTTCGAAAATAAAAATACGGTTCTAGTGACTCAAGAAGTGGTAGTCGAAGCGGAAGAAGAAATAGTTGCAGGTGAAGTAGTTCGCACCAAGGTAACGAAGAACAAAGAAAAAGAATTTGCATGTGCGGAGTTTGATTGTATTGAAAAATGTGTCAATAAGATAACAAGTAAATGTAAAGCCTCAATACCTTGTGTGAAGGCCCGATTGAAGACGTGTAAGAAGAAATGCAAAAAGCAGCGTTGCGAGAAACGTTGTGCTCTTGAGCCGAACTTGGGTTACGTCGAAAGAGAAATGAAAGTAGAAAAGTGCAAGGAAGGATGTTCGGGGTCAGATAAATGCAAAGAAAAATGTGAACATGACAATCGTACGTGTAAACAACGATGCACTGAGCGACACAAGAAATTTCTATGTGACCGTGAGCTTAATATTCCTTCCATTTCAAAAGGTGATGTTAATTCTGTGATTGAAGAGGAAAATGAAGACGATGACGTGGGTGACGGTATTGATAGTAGTGGGGCTGACGAGATCGATAAAACCGATACAGAAATATAAAATATTTTCGAGCAGTCGTGGTGTCTCTAAATTAAGCCTTCTTTTTTCTCTTTGGAGAATTTGTTTCTTATTTTTTAAATAATAAGAGTTTTTAGATTCTTATTAGTTTGGGGAAACTTCCAAGTTTATGAATGAATGTAGTTTCATATTTCAATTGTAGCAGATTCGAATATACAAGATTCGAATTTTATTTTCACTTCAACGGGTAGACCATGCGGATAGCTTTTGGTTGTTGGAATGAATGACCTTGTGCTCATAACTTATGATCGTCTATCATTATCCGTTTTGCCGCTTTTACTACTGGGAGTTCTCTCATGGAAGTTGGACCTTGGTGTGTCTTCAATCATTGGCATATCAGTAGTGCGTACATTCATTCAATTGATGGCTCTTGGTTTCATCCTAGTGCCAGTATTCCATATAGGGGAGGAGCATCCATCAGTCGTGCTACTGTATGTATTTTTTATGGTGATTCTAGCCGCATATGAATCCATCGGTAGAACGAAATACGCTTTTAAAGGAATGTTCACCGCTGTTGCAGCAACATATGTTTTAAACCTAGGCATGGTTTCGGTATTAACATTTGTGGTCCTTTTGCAACCAAAGCCGCTATGGAATCCCCAGTATGTTATTCCCATGTGTGGTATGCTTCTAGGGAACTGTATTAGTGGCGTGAGTCTGTCACTAAATAATCTTCTCACTAGCCTGGTGGAGCAACGTGGTGAGGTTGAATTGATGCTAGCATTTGGAGCTAGTAGTAAAGAAGCAACAAGCAGGTTTATAATAGACGCTATTAAATCAGGTATGATGCCTACATTCAATACAATGGCAGTCATCGGTTTGGTTTCAATACCCGGAATGATGACTGGTCAAATACTAGGTGGCAGTTCACCGGAGGAAGCGGCGAAATATCAGATGCTAATCATGTATTTGATTGCGGCTACTACATTTGGTAGTATCATTACGGTCTTCTTTGTGGTATTCAAAATCGCTTTTGATAAAGATGGATGTCTGAGACAGGAGAGATTCACCAAACGTCCAGCCGCCAATACCGATATCCTGAGACGGTTGTTGGATTTTCTTCTCTACCTCTGGACATGCTGTACAGCTACTAACGAAGGATATTCAACGATATCTGGAGAAAATTTAGAGCAAGGAACTGAAAAACCAATTCGATTTCACGTTTTGAGCTCGTCTTCACGGGTCGACAGAGCGCCTGATTATTTGAAAATCGAAAGCATGACTCGAGTGATTGGAAAACGAATTTTGTTTCACGATATCTCCTTGAACGTAGCCCATGGTGCAGTTTGCACAGTCATGGGTCCTAGCGGGGCTGGGAAGTCACAGTTTATGCGCTGCGTTGCTGGTTTAGTTCCTGTGGAGTCCGGATCTCTCTTTTTGAATTCCAAAAACCGACTAAACTTTGAAACAATGAGTCATTGGAGACGAAAGGTCCGATATGTCCCACAGACAAAAGTTGATATTCCTGGAAAACCTGCGAACTTTCTTGAAAAGTTTGCCAGTTTTCATGTTGTCACTTCACTGGCATCGCCGCCCTTGGTCGAAATGTTCCATACGGTGAAGACGCTGATCGAATCTTGGGATATGCGAAGTGATCTTATACAAAAAGACTGGCAAGATTTGTCAGGGGGCGAAGCACAGAGGATTATTGTAGCCATCGCTCTTGCTTCCCGTCCCAAAGTTCTTTTACTCGATGAAGCAACATCTGCTCTTGATATGGAAACCAAGATGAAAGTCGAAAAGTCAGTTATGGAAGCGGCTTCTCTTTATGATATGACTGTCTTGTGGATAACTCATGATGAAGACCAAGTTGAAAGACTGGAATCTAGTTAATTATGTCACCAGCATTTTGAAATTGGATTTTGAAATCAAACACGTCCTTAAATTTTCGTCTAAAAATTACTACAAAGTAGAACCCATCAAAGACAAAGACCACTTTTAGGGGCAACTATGGAGTGTTGTATGAATTGCAAATATTTTCCCGTGGCCCTTAAATCCAAAACGTCGCAATTTCTTTACAGATTTAACGACGAATGGCTGTCATTATTAGAAATTGAAACACAGGGCGGATAGTTCCCCCTTCAGTTCATTTTCGAAGGATGGCAGGGATGGTTGAGTTGTTGTCTCGTGGACTTTCAGAGGAGGAACTTACAGCAGAGGAAATGTCACTGCTTGAAAACGCAGCACTGTATCAGTTTAATGTGAAGCTCAATCACACTGGTAAATCGGGTAAAGACTGTGCTCTCGCTTTGAGTCTTGGCATGTGTGGCGCATCTCTAGGTAGAGAATATTCGTATTTTGACTCAATGGATATTCCCAAATCTGTTAAAAACACACATAATTTGCAAGAATCTAACGAAGATGACTTGGAGGAAACGATTTCGCTGCTGATTCAATTATATACAGAGCTCAAGTACTTGGGAGGTTTAACCCATCGGTACTTGAAAGCTGTGAGTTCGCTGGGTAAATATGGGAATGAACTAGCGCCTCTAGATTTATTCCATTACTATGTTAAGGAAGGGGATATTGCTTTGGAGATGCGAAATAGAATCAAAGTTTTGGATGAAGAAAAAGTATTTTGGACCGAAATGGTGGGCGTTACCGAAGGGTTGACAAAAGACATGAATTCAAAATTACATTACAATGCTGAAAAGGAATCTTTAGACGAAAAAATGAAACTTTATAAAGACGATATTGATCAAATAAATCAGCAATGGACCGATGCCAAAATTAAAATCAACCCGCAGGTTTTCGCGAGATTAATGTCAACTAAATATAGGGACCAAGCAAAGAAGCTAACGGATACATTCCCACAAAGTATCCATAAGCAGGAACATGTGAGAAAGGAGCGCTTTGAAAACTTGAAAACTATGGGTGAGGTCGTAGCGGCTTCCAATGGTTTCAATTTTTTTCCTACTGGATCACTTTAATAGATTTTAGTGACCTTATCCGTCAAGTCGGTTATTTGAATTGGCAAATCGAGCATTCAGCATGCTTATCTCCGCTCATGTCTATGAAGTATCAACACAATAAGCGGGAGCAAAAATACTTGCTGTCCCTTCCTTCGATACAATGCTAGCAAGATAGAGATTTCCCAGAATGACCTCCCACAACGGATGTCATATCGAGTTAATGTAACAACTACTATATAATCAATACCTTTTGGTAAGAAAAAATGATTTTTTGAGGTCGCTCATCTTGAATTAACAAAGAAACTATGTCGATTCCTTTTTTCGGATGTTTGCACACCAACTCTGCTGTTCGAACACTTAAAATATTTTTTAATTCATTATGCAGTATTTAGATACATGAATGCTCACTCGGTCAAAGAAGTTTCATTCGATCATTCTCCTGACTCGGTACATCATTCATTGTAGCTTCCTTTTCAGATTTCGGATACGAAGTGCAAACACTGAACTAACACATTGCTCAATATTTCCGAATGTGGTGGTGACAATCGGTATGTTGTTTATTCGTTCTACCATGTTTTGTTTGACATATTTTGACTCCTCTGCGACGTAGTCGAGTTCTGGGCTTGGACTTCGAGTTGTAATCAGATCCAGCACGACCTTTACATTTTCTGGAACGCCATGATTTTGATCCAAAGTTCTCAGCGCAGCTGCTGATATTGTGGTGAAGTCTCCTGGGACAAGCGCTGGAAGTATCTCGGCTTGGATTGATATACTTTTCGATTGAGAAAGCCACAGAATACCAGGACCGCAAAGTATCCCATAAACTGCTGGTAGGTTTTCTGCACATTTAAATAATAACAATTTGTCGCCCAGATCTACATCAATACCATTGCCTGCGGTACCAGCGTACCTTGGGATTTTAAATGCCTGGGTTTCAATATGCTGATATAGCATTTGTGTTCTTAGCACCTCGCCACTAACGAATACTGCGAGTGACTTCTCCACCATACGAGCAGCCTTGTTTAGAACAGCGTCTGGTCGCAGGTCCCGGATATTAACTTGGCACTCTCCATTTAAAATAAAGCTGCGTTCAGGCGACACCTCAGTGCAGCTAACGCCATGTCTTCAATTTCGTTCAATCCATATTGAAAAGGATCCAGTTCCGAATCCATGAAAACTGGAGGACTCCCAGTCCACGAATTGAAGAGAGTCACCGCGATCATTGGCATGGAAATAATCCCGACTCCCATTGAAAACACACGAGAACCTTTCATTGAAAACATACCTGAATTTTGAGCATCTTCAAAAGAGACTTTAGAATCCGGATGGACTCGAACTCCGCTCGATATCTCAACACCGGCAACAACAATACACAATACGCCTCGGAGAGCATTTTGCGCTGTGGATCTATTTTGTTCTCCTGTCGCTGTAAACCCCTTTAGCCACATATTTGCAGGATACGACTCCTCAAGTAACTGAATCAGTCGCATGTTCGAATGGCGTGCATCTTTCACACTCAACTCCCCTTTCTTGATCACATCCATCAAGATGGGAGATTGCTTCAAAGCAACGACAACAAACTCATAGCACCGAGTGAGACCTCCGCAATCCGCCAATACCCTTCGAAGGTTAGTGCATCGATTCAGCGTGAGTCTGTCGATACCAAGTTCGTCAGCAACTGCATCATACAAACAGCTGTCAACGATCCCCACTAAGAGTAACATGACTAAAAATGGACTTGCCAATGAGAACCCTACAAGACAGTTTGTTTTGGTCATGACCAATTGGTGCTACACCGGAGCTATCTAAATAAAGAGTAGTACGATCAGTATGCTTTCCAGAAAGAACGAAAACAGCTATGGCATATTGCGAAGGTTTGGGGTAGGTCGCATTCGTACTCGTCAACATGAATATTAAATCAATCTTCAACTCGGATTTGATGCGGCTCAAGACATTTCGAAATCTCCACGGTTCGGGAATATCATCAGATTTTCTGAACAACATTTCCTCAAACTTCAAATGCTCAAATTGTACACTTCCAAGAAATCCACGCAACAGCCAGGCAGTAGTACTAAGCTCTTGTTTCTGGCTCGAATATTTAACTTCCTCATGGGAAATATTTAAATGATCCACTTGATCCAATGGGATATATAGATGCACTGCAGTTATTCCTTTGTTCTTCAATATTTCATTCCAAAATGTGCAAGTTCCCAACCCATACGTGTTTTCCCAGATCCAGAAGCACCATTAATCATTGGAAATAAAGTTCTTACGCCTTGGCGTAATTCTTGGGTATAAGAATTCAACGTATCGATCATGAATTCGCACATATCATTGTAAACGTCGTCTTCCACGAAATTGCCGAACATGATCACAGGCAGATCTTGCTAAAGATGTTTCAGTGAAAAATTTACTTCTTTAACATTCTGAAATTCTTTGGTAGCTACCGGTATATATTTTTCATACAGCAAATCGCAAATTGCGCCCGAAACTCCTTCTGTCAATGTTAGAGACTACTGTCTCACAACAACTGAAGAACAAACTTGATTATTGATATGAAATAGAAATAAGAATGAGTGGTGATTGAAATACCTAGTACAATCCTTAGTACTTCGGTAA
>Ga0105054_10011063_pt1 | contig 11331 bp, 15 predicted proteins | sample BON02_FD_78091 | JGI IMG/M metagenome (GOLD analysis project Ga0105054, IMG submission 78091) | Freshwater microbial communities from Lake Bonney liftoff mats and glacier meltwater in Antarctica - BON-02 (megahit assembly) | ecosystem: Environmental > Aquatic > Freshwater > Ice > Glacier... | reverse complement strand
GACACAGAGTTCTCAGCTGCAGTCCACGGAGGACACCTCCTCTGTAGGTAAAGGGGGGGGGCAGCAAAGGTGACACTCCGATGCCACATCGGAGTCTACTGTACCGGGCACAAGACTCAACGTTACAAGTTGCCCATCAGTCACCTCCTGTTGATGGCGAGACACTTCTTTGCCATCACTCACGTCCGCATGCAGGTAGTTTGGGCATGACGAGATCATCCGACCTAAGGGAGATGATCTGTGCCCAGACGGCCGAACACGAGTGGTTGGTGAGAAGGGGTCCGGGTATAGGCTCCCACACTGGGAGGCGGGTAAGGGACGGGCATCTTAAGGGTCCGGGCCCCAATCGGACTTAAAAATGAATGAGAATTGAACTGAACTGACGGTTATATCCAAACTGAATTCTAGTTGCTAACAGACCTCGGGATATTCTAGGCTGACAATTTTGGAATAAAACTGATAAAACACAAGGGGTGGGCGTTTTAATTTTTTACGAACACCGATGGGGGGGTGGGTGGGTGTCAAACCGGCGGCGCTAGGAGTTTTCCTCGTACAAAGCGGGATGTTTTTGGTGGTACAAAAATTCGAGTATTTTAATTTGGGGTCAAATATTTGAATTTTGGCGCCACATATTTGAGTTTTGGCGCTATATATTTGAATTTTGTCACCATATATTTGAATTTTGTCGCCATATATTTGGATTTGGCGCTAAAATTGAAAATAGAGCCTTTTCGAAAGGGTGGGGGGGAGGGGTGGGTGGCGCACATATAAATGGGTCATGGCACACATATGAATGAGTCATGGCAGACATGTGAATGAGTCATGGCACACATATATAAAGCGTCATGCATAAAGGCAACAGCTATCTCGCCTGTGAACATATGAATGAGTCATGGCACCGATATGAATGAGTCATGGCACACATATGAAGCGTCATGCATAAAGGCAACGGCTATCACGCCTGCAAACATATGACGCATCAACATATGAATACATCAAACATATGAATGCATCAAACATATGAATGCATCAACACATGAATGCATCAACATATGAATGCATCAACATATGAATGCATCAAACATATGAATGCATCAAACATATGAATGCATCAGCATATGAATGCATCAACATATGAATGCATCAACATATGAATGCATCAACATATGATGTGGGAAAACGGCCATTGAAACCCGGGGTTTTATTGGCCTGTGGGAAAACGGCCATTAAACCCTGGTGTTTTAATGGCCTGTGGGAAAACGGCCATTAAAACCCGGGTTTTATTGGCCTGTGGGAAAACGGCCATTAACACCCGGGGTTTTAATGGCCTGTGGGAAAAAGGCCATTAAAACCTGGGTTTTAATGGCCTGTGGGAAAACGGCCATTAAAACCAGGGGTTTTATTGGCCTGTGGGAAAAACGGCCATTAAAATCCGGGGTTTTAATGGCCTGTGAAAAAACAGCCATTAACACCCGGGGTTTTAATAACTGTGGCAAAAAGGCCATTAAAACCCGGGTTTGAATGGCCTGTGGGAAACAGGCCATTAAACCCCGGGGTTTTAATGACTGTGGGAAAACAGCCATTAAAACCCGGGGTTTTTAATGGCCTGTCGGAAAACGGCCATTAAAACCCGGGGTTTAAATGGCCTGTGGGAAAACGGCCATTAAAACCTGGGTTTCAATGGCCTGTGGGAAAACAGCCATTAAAACCCGGGGTTTTAATAGCCTGTGGGAAAACGGCCATTAAAACCCGGGGTTTTAATCACTGTGGGAAAACGGCTATTAAAACCCGGGGTTTAAATGGCCTGTGGGCAGTAGGCCATTAAAACCTGGAATTTTAATGGCCTGTGGGGAAAAGGCCATTAAAACCCGGGGTTTTAAAGACTGTGGAAAAACTGCCATTAAAACCCGGGGTTTGAATGGCCTGTGGGAAAAAGGCCATTGAAACCCGGGGTTTTAATAACTGTGGGAAAACGGCCATTGAAACCCGGGTTTTAATGGCCTGTGGGAAAAAGGCCATTAAAACCTGGGGTTTTAATGGCCTGTGGGAAAACGGCCATTAAAACCCGGGGTTTTTAATGGCCTGCGGGAAAAAGACCATTAAAACCTGGGGTTTTAATGGCCTGTGGGAAAACGGCCATTAAAATCCGGGGTTTTAATGGCCTGTGGGACAACAGCCATTAAAACCCGGGGTTTTAACGGCCTGTGGGAAAACGGCCATCCCCCAGGACCTTCGGGAGGTTTAGGCATCGGTGTCGGGAAAAAATATTCCGCCCACCCCTCGATAACACACATGGTGTGTGCCTCTGCCCGTGTGTGATCACTCATAGGGGGTTTGCTTTTGACTGCCAATTTTTCGTACTAATCTTGTTCGTGGGTTCTGGAATAAGGAGATGAAAATTCGAAATAAGGAGCAGTTCTGGTACAAATTGCTCTTTTATTTATTAGTCAACCCCGCACATAAAATCAGTCTCTTCCCTCCCAACACAGGAGGCGGAGTACAGTTTTTTGGGTTTTGATCCAGCAAACAAACAAACAAACAAACACATAAGACATAAGTGAGCACGCACGTTCGTGCGAACAAAACCCAACGTCAAGGTTAGACCTGAACCCTTGATTTTGGATGATGTGTGCCGTATCAAAAAAGCATACTGAGATGTGGTAGGTCCTACCGGTAAAATTCAACTTTGAGTTTTTATGAATCCTTTCCTGCGGGCATTCAGATCACGAATTGTATAGTGTTTGTTCAATTGCATTTATGTCCACTTGAGTAAAATCACCCGATGACGCCTAATATATAATATGTACGAAGAATTCTAGAATTATTCGAAGTTGTGTTCTATACTGTTTGCTGAGTTGTTCTGTGTGGAAAAAGCAAATGCAGACTTGTATTGAGGTCTATGTTCGAATCAAAGCTTGACATTACACAATTCTCATGTTCATCGAACTATGATTTGAAATTCTTGTTCTTTTTACAAAAGTAATCTTTATTGATGAGATTTTTGAGAATAAGATCCTCGGCACAGGATTTTAAATACTTGTACTGAATAAGTAAAATACAGTTGTGAAATCTATTTACCTAGAAGGGAATATACATGATTGATTGGGTCGGGCGGTCAAAACACACGGTCGTTATTACAAAAAACCTGGGGTGATGTCGAACTCATAAACCTTTTGCATATCAACTGGGCAATTTGACCGATGTTCAGCAGACACAATCTGAATTTGACTGTTGTTTGTGTGAAAATTTACAACTTATTTTCATTTCTTGATGGATTTCTACCCCGGTAACAGGTTGATGTGTACCAACAAAACGTGTTGGAGTCGTAAGGCAGGGTTAGGTTTTGTTCGAACAAACGTGCGTATGCGCTGAAATTCGGTCTACAAAGTACTTCATCGAATTCGCTCTTGTGGAAACGAACAAACGGTTTGGTAGTTATTCGAACATCATCTTGACGCGGCAAACCTGCGGCCATCGCTCGAGCAGGGTTGCGGGCAGCAAACGCCGAGCGCTAGAATTTTATTTTCCCGCACGAATTTGATGTGTGTTTTTAATATCGAAATGTACAGAACAGTCGGATCTCAATCTGTGCATAAGTTCGATACTTGCAAAAAGAATGCCGCTGCGTAGTGCCAGCTTCCGACGAATTCTGCGGCCAAACACGTTTCTATATTCGAAGTCGGCACTGCGCAGTGGCATTCTCTTTGCAAGTACTGAACTCATGCACAGACCAAGATCCGAGTGTTCTCTACATTTCGATATGAAGAACACATAACAAATTCGTCGGGAAAATAAAATGCTAGCGCTCGGCGTTTGCTGCCCGCAACCCTGCTCGAGTGCTGGCCGCAGGTTTGCCGCATCAAGATCACGTTTGAATTACTACAGACCAATCCGTTCGTTACCACAAAGTGAGTACGCAGGTTCGTTCAAACAAACCCCAACCCTGCCTTAAGGAGCCCGCCTGAGATCTGTGTGTGATGACTTACCATTTGCCCTCTTGATGAGGTTGACCCATCAATAAACACTCTCTACTACTGTTTATTGTCACCAGCTGACAGACAAGTTTCCAACACAAAACTGGGGGGTTTTGTTGTTTTTGACCCCAACGCCAAGACCTCAAGTATCATGCCTCCAGATGCAAAATCTCAAGTAACATGCCTCCAGATGCTCGCGACCCATTGGACAAGCTCAAAAGCACGCACAGACACATTCGTCCGTCGCAAGATTGAGGGTTATTGTCCTTTTTTACCCCAATGCCAAGACTTACGTGCCTCAGGATGCTGGCGACCCATTGGTCAAGCCCAAAGGCCCGAGAGTATACCATCATTCGTCCCAACAATTTTTGTGTGGATTTTTGATTTCTTTTTGAAAACGGGTCCAAAAGGTGTCTACACACATTGACAGTTGCTCTGGTATCATACGTACAATCCAGCTTGCGTAGGTCACCTCAAAGCATGACGGTTGGATGAGTGTTGCAGAAAGACTTGGGAAACATGAGTCTACTCCCGGAGGGGCTGGCCAAGGAAAGGGTTCTTAGCTAGGGTACGGCTTGTGTATGACTGACAAGTCACGCATAAAACCGGGTGACAGTAGCAACTCCAGCACCGTCTTGTGACGGTCATGCACAAACCAAATCTGATGGGGGTTGTGAATAGTCATCTTAAATAAAGCCGTGGTGAACTTGGCTAAAAGTTGTACAGAGACTGGTGTATAGGCGCTTGAGCCTCAAGTTGGTCGACACGGTTGACTGTTTAAGTTATTTTTGACCCAATAAACCAGAAGAAGACAGAAAGAGTGACAATTACTGTCCTACCCTATTAATAAGGGACCGGGCCAACATTGATCAGTGTCTTAAAAATAGTTAAAGTGTGAGAACAAATGAAGGTGCTTCTTGCATTTTCTCCTTCCGCCCACTTGTGCAGGTGGTCAGCCAACACGACAGCTGTAATAGATGACTCTGGACTGGACGACCCCTGCGACATGAACATTTCGGGCCGAGCTCAGTATGCATGGGTCTCACAGACCGCTCGAAGTCAAGTGAGCACATGGTATAAGTGTGTTGTGTGACTATGTTAGTGTACGAATTCATACACTAAATTTAGCTTTGCCAGCAGGAACAAAATCACATAACACACACCAGAGAGTGACACCGCGCCTTCAGGGCAAGTGGCAGAAACACAAAATTCATGGATAACAGCACAACGACTCTGGTCATTCCAAATCCAGAGAGATAATGTTGTTTATTGGAAAACTAAGGGGAAGATCAATGATGATCTCCAATATTCCAAATCCAACCCAAATCCAACTTGCTGTCTCGCCATCGTTGACATCATTGACTCAACGAGTCAGAGTGTCAAGAAGAGGACCACTTTTCAAAATGTTGTCAAAAACAATTAAAAAGAAAAAAATGCGAAAATGCGGGGAAGGAGAAATAGGGGGGGGGGGGACAAGGAATCTTTCAAATCGTGAAATCAAAAATCGCCGTGACATTGGTGTAGCGACACCGGCGCTGTTTTCACAGTGTTGCCAAAAGAATTAAAAAGAAAAAGGGGAAATCGAGAGAGAGAAATGGGGGGAAGGAGGAGAGAGACTCAGGTTCTTTCAAATCGTGGAAATTGCTGTCATTGGTGCAGCAGCCACAATTGCGCTGTTTTCACAGTATTAACTAAAAAGAATTAAAAAGAAAAAGGTGAAGCAGAGAGACATCAGAAAAATAGATTTCAAAATAAATGACATTTAATATGAAATCTCATTTTTTTGTCTTTAAACAAATAAAACTTTTTTAGATGTGATTTAAAAATCAAAGTACATACATATGACCTTTGATTGTAAATCTCATGTGTGCAAATATTAAAACTCATGTGTGTTGTAAAAATTAAAATACATATTTATTGTGTTTGCCACTAAATCAAACATATGTGAAATTTAATTAAAATCACATGTGTGATATGTTGTGTACTAAATCACATTTATATGTCGCCGAGGTCACTAAATCACATATAAGTGTGTTTTACGAATCAAACTATATTTTTAATGCGTTTAGCACTAACTTGAATTAATATGGCATCTAATTAGAATCTCAATGGTCAGTGTTAAAACTTGTCAGCAGCCTTGACTCTTTTAATCTCCTGTCGGGGTATTGTAGCCCCCTAGTGCAGTGGGATTGTAACAGATGCAAAAAAAGCTCAAAGTTCAAACATATTTGATATGTTGTGTACTAAATCACACTGGAAGTATACATATCAACAAGGTTCCTAAATGTCCGCCTGCGGTGTGCACTAAATCACATATATATGTCGCAAGGTTACTAAAAGACATGCCAAGTAGTATGTGTTGTCAAGTGTTGTTGGATCTTATCTTTAGGTGCAACATCATGCCAGTGTCCAATTCACACAGACTCAGGGTCCAGGTGATTCTAGGCGTACAATGTGCGCAACACTGACATATCTGGAATTATTCTCACTTACAATATGCCCCAGGCTATGCTTATTCCCAATTAACCACTTAGGACCCAAGAAACTGCTACAGCATTTTGCAATCATGAGGTTACCATGTGACACCTCCGCGCGGAGGTGACTCCCGGTCACACCGTTCACGAGGTCCAAGTTTGATTACAAGTCTCCAACAATTACCATGTACTTAATTTTTTGGTATTTATTAGGGTTGTCACGGTCAACAAATGACATCAATCGCATAGAAACTAACTTCAATAGTACCGTGATCATCTATCCTACCAGTATGTGATGGCGGAGGTCAGACTTGAGATCTGGCGACTTCGCCAGTTGATGTAAAGGCAGACTATCAAGAGGTGATTTGCAAGGCCACTCCCCTTGGGTGTTGATCTGAGTCCCAACGCGAGCCACGTCTAGACCGACTTCGTAATTCAAGAGAAATACATCAGTTATCGTGGTGATGTATTTCCGAGCAGCGCTGGTGGGGGTGCAAGTCTGTTTCAGACAACACACCTTTTTGGATCCATCTGCGAGGGTCACATTAGCAGCTGCAGTAAACCATTTTTCCTCTAGTTTTTTGTCCACACCTTCCTTCTCCAAAAAGGCTATAGTATCATTGATGCACTGTTCTCTAGTCGGTCCTCTCCTGTTGTTTAATGTAGCATTGGTTTTTTCCAGAAGGTCGACTGCGGCCAACCAGCCAACTCACAATATTTTTGTTGCGCTGCCTCCGCTGACACTGATGGTGACCTCTCTCTCTTTCTCTCTTTTTTCCTCTCTCTCTGAGTCTCCGCTTCGCCACCTCGGTCTTATCAAATGTATCTCCCACCCTCGCGATGGCCCAGATTTTACAACTGACAACCCCCTCTGTATTTTCTGGAGGGTGTAGAGCCCACTGACACTCTTGTGCGGACGCCAATCCATGTGTACTCCGTAGACATTCCACCACTCTGATCATTTCTTTGCGATGTTTGTTCAAGAGCTTTTCATTTGTCCGTGGTGGTGGCGCCTTACTGAAAATAACAACCCAGGGTTGCGATCTCAGAGCTAGATTGGCCACCTGCAGCGATTTGCGAGATTCACCTGTTTTCAAACCTCCCTCCCATTCAATGGGATGGAGACTCAGGTTCTCTCAAATCGTGAAATCCAAAATCGCCATGACATTGGTGTAGCGACGACACCGGCCGTGTGTTTATAGTGTTGCCTAAAAGAATAAAAAAGAAAAAGAGGATAGTGTGTACATTGTATATGGATGTGTAAATGAGAACGTTTGTATGAATGTGCGTGCGTTTGTGCGTGTGTTTGTGCGTGCGAGGCCCCCACCGCCCGCCTTCAGCTATTTCGAGATCCTCGAAGCTTGCTCCGAACATCGATTTGTATCTCTTGAAGATTGTTTCCCAGTCAGGGTCGTATGCAGCCTGATTACTGTTGACTCGCACTTCCACTTGCAGGTGATGAGAATCTTGTCCTAGATCTGAAAGTATGCCAGCAATTGAACAGAAACTCTCCGTCTTCGCACCGTGTGCAATGTGTGATGAGCAAGCCTTAAACAACTGGGTGTAGGGGATGGGATTGTTTGTGGGCGGCAACAAACACAAACTCATTAAGTAAACTTTTGTTGCAATACTGTTTCAGAGTAGCTGTTGTTGTGATGGTTGCCCTGCTATCACTTGCTATCACTTGGCTCCTTCTCCTCTGTCTCCATTGGCACCTTCGTCTCCAAAGCTTGGCATTAGCTACCCCTCCTCTTCCGCCTCATTCAGGAAAGAAATCCCGTCATAGTCATTTCCCAGTGCCACTCACCGTTTTTGACAGATTGAAGTTGAACACGGTCACGGTCATCGTATTCTCTACTCAAAAAGTCAGATGGAGAATTCAGGTCAACTCGGAAAATTTGAATTTCGAATTAACGTGAGCTTACAGCATAGGAGACTGCGAAAGAGATGAGTCTTCATTGCAACTCCAGCCAATGACAATCGTGATCCTGGGAAAGGAAAATTCCATTCCTATAGACTCTGATGAATGGGGTTGCTATTCCTATAGAATTTGAGGATTTGGAATGGGATTTCATTCCTCAGTAGGAATGGAGCAACAGCAGGCTTTGGCCGGCCTAAAGTAAGTAAGGTAGCACCACTGGTAAATTGTCGGGCTCGGTTGCAAAAGAGCCCTTCAAAAAATGGGGCTCTCTTGTAAAAGAGCCCTATTAAAAACAACTTTTGCAAAAGAGACATCAACATACATCAAGTCTTCACATTTCCACACTGTATCACATTGCATTACATTGCATCTCACTGCATCGCACTGTATCACACAGCACCCGGCGACACTGAAGTACTGTTGTAAAAGACTGCTTAAAATACATGAAGTCTTCGTATCATCACACTGCAACATATTGCGACATACGTGCCACGAGGCATGTCAAACATGTGAATGCGTCGTGTCAAATTTATGAATGATTCATATCACACACACGTCATGATCGAATGAAAATCGTAGAACGTGACCTATTTCTTTGAAAGGAGGGATCTCTCTATATATTTTATGAAGACTTATTTTCTTTTGCTTCGTGTTTTTCCTTTTTTTCCCCTCTCTAGATTTCCGCCAAAATCTCCAAACATCGAGAACTCAAATCTAAATTTGAGCACATAGAGCTTCCAGCAAAGCCACTAGACTATTTCTTACGAAGCAATAACAGCAACATCAATCAATCAGAATTGGTGCCTTGACCTCACATTTGTCACATGTGTCACCTCTCTGTGTGGTCCAAAGTGTGACATTTATGAGAAATTTGAGTAGGGTGTGCAGGAATAGGTTGCCAGAGTTAGAGTTGGGCGTGCGAAATCCTAGCCGAAAAGAAATAGAGTTTATCAAACTTCTTCAGTCGGAAACGAGTTCGAGTTCTTTTTCATACTTTGTAGTACAGCCCGATTGCGCGAAGATGAGACTCAAGATGTATTTGATGAGGCGTACTTTGTGATTATCCCCACGAACAAGATTCCACCTGTGAGCAATCTCATTTCGTATTTCCCCGCATGCTCGCTGCCTTCTTCCGTGGCAGGCCAGCCCGACCTTCAATGTTGGAAGCGAAGGGACAATCCCGTGGTATAAACTGCAAGTGATCATCCGGGACGATGTAAAACTAGCTCAATTGGTCAGAGCGCGGGACTGTCAATCCCGAGGTCGTCGGTTCGATTTCAGCAAAAACTCAAAAAATCGAGAGATCAAATCTACATGGATTTGAGCTACATAGACCGTCAAGCAAGGGTACTAAATTACTGTTACACTGAGTAATAAAATCAATCATCAATCAACCGCACAGGCTACGCAACTCCGAAATCCCGAAGCTGCTGTTGGTGAGCATGGTGGTGATGCCTCCTCGCCATCATCTGTCTGCAGTAACTTCCAAGATTGGCATGCTTCGGCAAAACTGGTACTAATTTTTACATAGGAAATTAGCTCAACTTGTGTACGTCAGGAATTCGCCGTTTGGTACACGATTTCGAGGTCTGGTACCTAAATCTCAAAGTCCCCCCCACCGAGTGAAATGGTTGTAGGAATGGAAATCGGAATCGGGAACGAAGTCAAATGAAACTTTTGATTAAACCTGGAACGATCATTCCTGATTCTGATTTCCATTGTGATAACCATTTCAAGTCTCATCCCCTCAGGAACAGGCTGTAGTTGTGATTCCATTGTGATAACCATTTCAAGTCTCATCCCCTCAGGAACAGGCTGTAGTTGTGGTGGCGGTGGAATGAAAAAAGTCGAGCGAAAGGTTGCCAAGGAATTAAAGGGCAAAAAGCAACAGTGCCACTAAAGTTCTAGAATTTTTGGTTTCTAGAGTCCAAAAATGAACAATGCCTAGGAAAACAGTTGGAGGGCGACTTTAGCACACCGTGACAGAACTCACTGCCACCAACAGCAATGCACTGTAACGCACTGCCACGCACTGCCACGCACTGCAATTCTCTGCAAGACAGATATATACGTCTGTATATACATATATATATATATATATGTATATAGATACATATGTATCTATATATCTATATATATATATGTATCTATGTAGATATAGATATTTACGATATCAGTGAAGAAAACATCTTCTCAGAATCTTTGGCCCCAAATTAATTCAAACTAATTCATTAATTAAAACTTTGAAACCGCGCTTCGCGCTGTTTTTGTATTTGCATCGTCATCCGCGAAATTTCGAAAAAGTCACATTAGTAGTGTGTCGGAGAAAGTATTTCCGGGGTTTTTGGGCGATATTTTTGGTTGCTCAACTCCTTCCAAAACAAGTGTTGTAATACACAAGAATTCACTCGCTTTTTGTCAACGGTGTCGTCACGGCGTCGAGACACACGCTCTGACGTGTCCTTTCAAACAAGGTAATCTGATTGCATGGTCACGTCAAAATCTGTAGGCTTTATTTGAGGCATTCCCCCTGCTGTACGTTGTTTTTTATGGACTGTTTTGGAATTGAAATGGTGTTGTGCGATTTGTATCTCAAGAGGTTTGATTTGACAAAGGGTTTGTTATTTGAAACTTTGTTAATTACTGTTTGGTACAATTTTTGTCGTTGTGATCACTCAGTATTGGAGTTTGAATCATTTTCACCACCAATGAATTGGTAAACAGAATCAGAAACTTCAAATCAAATGCATCTCGGTTTAAGAAAATTTTGTATGAAAAAAATGCGCCGCAAACCAGATTTTTAATGAAACGAAATGCGCCGCAGGCAAGACCTATCAAATAAAATGCGCCGCAGGCCACATATTTTGACTGATTCCCAATGGGTACTCTGTCCTATTGGTATAGTATGTAATTTATATTTCACAAATCACAGCTCAGAATCTTCTTCTTTTAATTAATTAAT